>Ga0316613_10000048_pt1 | contig 170391 bp, 150 predicted proteins | sample OWC_soil_day10_C_2_FD_207647 | JGI IMG/M metagenome (GOLD analysis project Ga0316613, IMG submission 207647) | Wetland soil microbial communities from Old Woman Creek delta, Ohio, United States - OWC_soil_day10_CT_b | ecosystem: Environmental > Terrestrial > Soil > Wetlands | place: USA: Ohio... | reverse complement strand
TCCACAGTGCAAAGGTAAAGACCAATGCAAACAAAGAAGAAAAAATGACCAATAGATTATCAACCGGATATCAACACCAAGGCCAATTCGGATACTATTTTCAATTTTAAGGGACCTGAGTAGTTACGTTTTTAAGCTCATTCTTGTCAATAGCATGTTTATTGATTATTAACGCGATTTGCATTTCTCGAAAACATATTGAAGTTTTTAAGGTATAAATAGAAGAAAAACTTTTTTCTTTAGGAGTTATTCTCCTAACAAATAAGCATATTGATGAAGAGAAACCGTCTTTCGACCAAAGAGAACCGTGCAGATGGCCCAACTGAACCGTTCTTTTGCTCAAAAGTAACCGTCATTTGGGTGGTTAGACGGTTGGTGCATAAAAAAAAGGAGAAAGTCGCAACTTCCTCCTTTTACCGTATTATAATTTGAATATACTTTATGATTACATTTACAAAGATACAACATTACATCACCAAAGTCAAGCTTTCGGGGAGATTTATTTTGGGTTTTTGCTTCTCTTCATTTGTTAGAAAGATATAGGGCTGAAGGTTTTATCTGGATGTTTTTGCATCTCATACAATCTTTTTTCTATCTTTCTCCAATTAAATCGACTGTTTCCTAACATTTTAATTGGCTCATTGAAGTTTATTTCATCAAAGAACACCATTGATTTTAATGGAATAATGGAACTTGCTTTATATTTCAGTTCGTATGCTAGCAGCATTTCCGTTAAAGATATTTCGCAAGATAAGAAGGCCACATCAATGAAATCTTTTATTCTGCTTCCATTACCTGATATAGCATTCAATTTCATTGCAGCTAAATCTTTATAACCAACTAAGCGTATATCTTCTTCTTCTCTAAACGCTTCTACCCAAGGATATTGATGTGCAATGCAATCTATTTGCACTCCTCTTATTTCCCCCTTGAGGGTTCGTTGAGATATAAAATCCATCTCAAAGTTATATTCAGATACAAGATGTTCTGCCAATTCGTTTTCATCAAATGGGAGATTGGTAAATAGGTCCAAATCAACACTAATTCGGTGCCCCATTTGTAATGCGAGCGAGGTTCCACCAACTAAAACAAAGTTTTTCAGGGAAGGGTCACTCATGAGTTTTCTCAAGAGTTCCAATGTTGATGACGAGACTGTTTCCTTGTGTAACATTTTAGATCTTCTTTCTTAAGTTCAAACACAGAACAAACAAAAGCCAAATCTTTAGGGTTTAAGTAAGGAATATCTATGATTGCTTCCTTTACTCCTTCCAAACCATATAAATTAAGAATGGCATAAAAATCAGCTACTCTACCACGCTCCACAACACGTTGCACTACAAGGTTTCTCATGGCTTGCCAGTCAAAGCACCCTAAATCATATTCCCAAAACAGAGTTTCTCGTATTTGAGCTTCGTTATGTAGCTTGTAGTCTTCAAAAAACATACGACTGTCTTATTCTTATTCTATACAAATATAACACTTTTGTATTATAAGTACTACTATGTTTGATGATTTATCTTAGTACGCTACGTTGGTTTTTGCACTAAAATCTTTTTATTCATTCGGTGGTGCAACCTCAAGCATATAGATGGCATCAATAGCCCAAGTTGCCACACTATTCGTACTTACGGATGTGTCTTCATCTATTGGAGAAAGAACTTCCGGAGGTAGCACTTTCTTCATTCGGAGAGGTTGCCAAGGATATCTTCCATCTTTAGGCATAAGCTCTTCCCATGCCTGCTTTTTCAGTTCGGGACTTGAAGTTTGATAAGCAGCGTAGGCTGTAAGCTTGGGGATAAGGAAGCGAGAATGACTGATCTCCCATGCTTTCTTTGTATAGTGTGCAGCATGGTCTAACCAGACTTTGTTCCATTCAGGAAGATCTACCATTTCCATTAATTCGTTCATTACTTCGAAACCACCCATGATAGTCATAAGGTGATTCGTGTTCTCCATCTTCGGATCACCTTCGTAGCTGATGAACCCTGTTGCCGGATCGAAACCTAATGCTTTGGGGCCGGTGAATAATCCGTTGGGCAGTTGGGCAATACTCTTCATTCCGGCTATTATTTTATCCCGATAGACTGTGTTTCCGGTACGTTCCCATTCCGTCATCCAGTTTCCTGCATAAGCCAGCCAATCGGGTCCGATGCGTAGTCGTGCAGGAGCGGTACAAGGGAATTGCTCACGTGGTTGTGCCAATCTCATCGGATCCATTGTGTAGAGCTTTTGGTCGGCATCTTTCACTTCTGTCATCAGGTCGCCACTGCGTTCGTCCGTAGTGAGGTAATAGTAAAAGCGATTCCATGCTGCCTGACTGATGCGGGCTTCTTTGGCTCCACACCCCCAATGGCTGACATTGTGTCTACTCCCCAGTCCTGCATTTTCTCCCAAATGATAAACATCAACTTCCGTAGTGTGGCGAGTCATGGCCTCGGCCATTCGCCAAATGTCGGCACGCCCTGTTCGTAGGAAAGAGTACCAGAGCCACATATTTGATCCCAATTCTGTATTATCCCAAGCAAAACCTCCAACATCATAAAGCCATTCGTGGCGTTCGGGGTCGTATGTATGCATCACGTCTCCATAGTTCCAGAAGCCATACCATTTGTGTTGTTCGATGGCTCGTTGATAATAATCGATAGTTGCGTCTAATTGATTTTCTACTTCTCTTCGCGTGGGCGTACTTCTATCCGGTAAACTCCAAATGCCGAAAGCATGCTGTCTCTGTAGGTATTCGGGAGTACAAATTAATTGTTTAGGAGAAGAAAGAACCGAGGCCAAAGCCGATAGTTGAGCCTTTCCCGGATAGGCCGCTTGTGGAGAAATCATCAACACGCTGGTACGGGCAATGCCGTAAGGAGTGCTCAATCCCTCTTGCACATCTTCGTAACTTTCGTTCAGTCCATGCGCCACATTGTCGTAGTGCCGCAAGTCCATCGCCTCTCCCTCAGGACTCCATAACCACACGGTGAGTGTGGCATTGCCTGTTCGCGCTCCTTTGATTTCTATAGAAGAAGGATAAGATTCCCAAAAGTTTTGTAAGCAAACGGCTAGTCCGCCGCTTACGTCTCCCACAAAACCTAAGCCATGAGAGCGATCTCCGGAGAAAGTTCCTATCCACGAATTGGTATCGTTGGCTCGTTTGCGGATGCTGAATGCATCGGGGCTAAGTTGGGAAAGTCTGTACTCACCCCACGAAGCCCAATGGTCGATAAGATCTTGGTTGGCGGAATCAAACTCCTGATATTCAGGAATTCGTTTTCCCTCCATTTGCTGTGAATAGATGTTTCTGTTTTCTTTCAAAGATATTGCTCGCCTTCCCGTAAGAGGTTGAACAGGCTCGCTCCATAATCCCTCTCCACTTCCTGAAAAGGCAACATGCCGGTTATATAAAGCTTCCCGCAAAGGTACATTGAACGTTAACCCTACTCCTTTGATAAAATCTTTCTGCTGGTCACCGTCATACACAATGCTATGTACCAGTTTAATTTCTTCACTGCCTGCATAAAAATAGAGACGTACGATGAAAGGTAACCATTCTCGTTCCGTGTTTTTGTGCATGCCTTCTATCTTTAACACCGTGCGTACATTGCTTTGGCGTTCAATAGTCATGCTCTTAATCTCGCTTCGATAGTTGGTGTAAGTCACCGACTCGTTATCGCCTTGCTTCACTCGTTTGCTTTCCGTTCGGCACACCAATTGAGCCGAACCGGCAATACGGGTTTTGTTATAAACCAAACTATCAAAAAGAGATGTTCCTTTTTTAGAGAAGAAAGCCGATAGCGTACCGTTCTCTATCATGATATGATCGGCGGACTCTTTTATCTTTAGCTTACTGTGAGCCGTTTGTGAATGCTTGCCATCATTATTTATATGTAGAGTTAATTTCTCCGATGTTGCTGGAACAACAGCGGCAAAACCTCCCCATTTGATAGATCCGTCGGGCCAATAAGCCAGTTCCCAATTATCCGTAGGAATCTCTTTTCCATCAGTAGTGGCAAGCGTAAAGTTTTGCTTGGAAGAGATCATTCCTTTTGCAAACGGCACACCAAAACTAACGGGTGTGTTGACAGAAGGAGTAGTACCAATCCACTGAAGAGGAATCGTTTGGTTCCCTGACGGATGAGTTACATAGCTAAAGTTGCTAATCTTTGCTCGTGACAATGTAGTGCGAAAGCCAAACCATCCTGAACGGTGCGGGTTGGGATCCCGAAAGTCAACTAACCGTTCATTATTGATGTAGTAACAAACTTTATTGTCTATGCAGGTTATCTTGATGTGATACCATTTGTTCGGTTTCAACAGATGTTCCTGGTCGGTGTATTCTTGTAGGACGGCAGGCAACTGATTCATTTTCTCCACTTGTTCATAGTTTCCATCGTAGCGACGAAAGCGAGTGGTTGAGTTATGATTGCCTCCATATCCCATGTAATACATCTGCAAGGAATAACAATGCTTGAACACCCCATTTCTCCATTTTGCCCGTTTCCATATGTCGTTGGGATGTAGCGGATCACTTGCCATCCAGAAACAATTCAGGTCGCTGAGGCGGTCGCCCGGCATCCCTTCATCTACAATGCAAGCGTCGTATTCAATCGTAATGTTGCCGCTCATCTTTTCTTTTCTCCACAAAGTCAACCCTTTCGGGGCTAGCATTTCCAGTGTATCATTCCGAAAGGAAATCTTATAATCAGGTGATTCCGATTCCACTTGCCAATACTTTGCAAACTGTTTGCTGTTTAATCCAGACTTGATTTTTACTTGTGCTTGCAATGTGCACGATAGTATAAGAAAAAGAGATGTTGCGATGTTGGTAATGAGTTTCATGGTATGATTGTTCTTGAGTTTCTGCTTTATGATTTGTTGAATCAAAAATAGATAAAAGTTAGTTGATAGCAAGTTGGTAGTGCCTCTTCTGCACTCTTTTACATGCAATTGTACGCACTTATAGGCTGCAATCTCCTTAAAAAAGCTAATTTTGTTCACCAAACAAATCTGATTGATCGTATGAAAAACATTTTTTCCTTTCTTACAAGATAGATTTATGAAGCATTTATATTGTTTTTGTTTGATGGCACTCATTTGTTGTTTTAGCTTCTCTATAACAGCGGCAGAGGGTTTTGCTTTTGTTCCTTCCGGAAGCAGGCTTGGTGTGCACATGAACGATGACGAAAAGAATGCTCCCGAGTCTGCTCTTCAAATGTTTTGTGATGATTATACGTCTGTCTTTGGAGTTACTCCTTCACTTACCGATAAGGCAGAAAGTGCTGATGTGCTGATCGGCACTTTAGGACATGCCGGGTGTGAACAATGGATTAAATCACTGAGCATCGTTACCGAAGGGTTGAAAGATGAATGGGAAGCTTTTCGTATACAGGTTGTTAAGCGAGGAGACCGAAATCTGTTGGTAGTATTGGGGAGTGATGAGAGAGGCACTGCTTATGCTATACTCGAACTGTCTCGGATGATAGGAATTTCTCCTTGGAGTTGGTGGGCAGATGTTACGTCAAACAAAAAGGAACAGATACTCCTTCCATCCACTTATGTCAATGAGCAAAAGCCGTCTGTGCAGTACCGCGGAATATTTATTAATGATGAAGATTGGGGATTGGTACCCTGGAGCCATCATAAAATAGAGCAAATATCAATTAAGGGAGAGATAGGGTCAAAGACGTACGAACGGGTATTCCAACTTCTATTGCGTCTAAGGGCAAACATCATCTGGCCGGCTATGCACGAATGTACCAAACCATTTTATACGGTAACCGGAAACAAGGAGATGGCGGATAAGTACGGTATCGTGATTGGGACTTCTCACTGCGAACAATTGATGAGAAACAATGCCGGAGAGTGGGACAAAAATAAATATGGTGATTATAATTACCTGACGAATAAAGAAAGGGTGCAGGCGTATTGGAAAGAACGGTTGCAAGAGCTGGGTTCCTATCAGAACTTTTATACCGTTGGCATGCGTGGTGTGCATGATGGAAAGATGGAAGGGGCAAAAACGCTCGATGAACAGACTGCACTGACTACGGAAGTCTTGAATGATCAACGAAAATTGCTTGCAGCTTATGTCTCTCCAATGGTAACGTCTGTTCCGCAAGCCATTATTCTTTATAAAGAGGTGCTGGATGTCTATAATAACGGGCTTAAAGTTCCTGATGATGTAACGCTCGTTTGGTGTGATGATAACTATGGATATATCACTCGTCTCAGCAATGAGGAAGAACAAAAGAGAAAAGGAGGAGCTGGGGTTTATTATCACATCTCCTATTGGGGGCGTCCACACGATTATCTATGGTTGTGCACCACACCACCTGCACAGATATATACTGAGATGAATCGTGCTTGGGATCATGGTTCCCGAAAGTTGTGGATACTGAATGTAGGCGACATAAAGCCGGCAGAGTATGAAATGGAGCTCTTTATGGATATGGCTTGGAATATGGATGCTGTTCATTCGCAAACGCTGAACGAACATCTGCAAACGTGGCTTTCTCGTGAGTTTGGCGAAGAACTGAAAGAATCCTTGAGTCGTCTAAAACAAGAATACTATCGCTTGGCTACTATCCGTAAGCCGGAGTTCATGGGTTGGAGCCGGGTGGAAGAGCATGCTGCAATAAAAGGAGGTAAAACCCCGGTTCGTGATACTGAATTTAATCCTTTTATGTTTGGCGACGAGGTTCAGAGACGGATAGACGATTATACCCGTTTATCAGAGAAAGCTCGTGCTCTGGTAAAAGAGATCTCCCCTCAGCGTCGTGATGCTTACTTTCAATTGATGGAATATCCGATATGTGCTTCCGCAGCAATGAACCATAAGTTACTTTATGCGCAGAAGGCAAGACTTTTAGCACGTTATGGTTTGCCGGTGGCAAATGAATATATCCGTTTGAGTCATGAGGCGTATGAAGAATTGGTAGAATTAACTCGTCATTACAATAAGGACATAGCCGACGGGAAATGGGATGGAATAATGGATATGCATCCTCGTAATTTACCTGTTTATGCTAAAAGTTTGTTGCCTGATTCAATTTCCTTGCGCAAGGAAAAGCCTGCTGTAGTCTGGTTTGAAGGAGATTCTTTTCCTGCAATTCCTTCTTCAACGATTGCATTGCCCACTTTTATGAAAGGGAATAGCAGCAATCGCTTTATTTCTTTATATAGTTATGGAACGAAGAAAGCCTTTTGGCAAATAGAGAGGAAACCTTCATGGCTTTCTGTGAAAGAAATGTCTACGGGTAAGGCTTTCGAGCAACACCTTTTGATCGGGATAGATTGGACAAAAGTTAAGGGAGATGCCTCGACTTCATATACCTTAATAGTGGACGGCAAGAAGTATCCGATAAAGATGTCGATACTGACTAAGAAGAGATTGGCTAAAGCCGAATATGATGGTATGATAGCATGGAATGCTGCGGACTATGATGAGGCTTCCTCATTGAAAGATTTACGATGCACTTCCGGATTGGGTTACAGTCAGCAGAGCATCTCTCTTCCCAAAGGAGAAAACTTGAGCTATCGTGTGGAAACTGTCAGTACCGGAAAGTGCTGTATGAGAGTGGGGTTAATACCGAATCATCCGGTGAATGGAGATTCATTACGTTATCAAATAACGGTCGATGAAGAACAACCTCAGATTGTATCTTATAAAACAGTAGGACGTTCTGAGGCATGGAAGGTAAATGTGCTACGTAACTTGTCGTTGAATGTCACTTTCCACCAGTTATCTGAACCGGGGAAGCATACCATTCGTATAAAAGCGCTTGATAGTGGGGTTATCCTTGATCAGATGATGTTGGATTTTGAACCTCAACGATCTTTTTATGAGGTTCCTGTAGAAATAATGAATGATAAGATTTAAAATAATGAATGATGAAAAGAAAATGTATCTGGATAATGCTGCTTTCTCTTATAGTAGGTGGGATGCTGTTTGCTCAGCCTGCTTATAACTTTTCAAAGTTGAAGAGAGAAAAACTAGGGCGTGGAGTTGTGGCTTTGCGTGAATCTCCCTCTACTGTGTTTGTTTCATGGAGGTATCTTTCCTCTGATCCTATGGGTACAGCTTTTCAGGTGTATAGAGATGGGAAGCTGCTAACGAAGGAACCGATAAAAGAAGGTACTTTCTATCGAGATAATTACAGTGGGGCAAGTAAAGCTGTCTATACCGTTCAAACGGTGGTGCAACATGGAAGAGCTGTCCAATCGGAGGGAAGCTACACACTTGCTGCTAATGCTCCAATCGGCTATCTTAATATTCCTCTGGATAAACCGGCTGATGGAGTAACTCCATCGGGAGAGCCGTTTACTTATTCGCCTAATGATGCTAGTATTGGTGATGTGGATGGCGACGGTGAATATGAGATTATATTGAAATGGGACCCTTCTAATGCGCACGATAATTCGCATAACGGATACACAGGCTCTGTCCTGTTTGATTGTTATCGCTTGGATGGTACTCATTTATGGCGCATTGATATGGGACGAAACATTCGTGCAGGGGCTCACTATACACAGTTCATGGTGTTCGATCTTGATGGAGATAATCGGGCTGAAGTGGTGATGAAAACATCTGATGGAACAATTGATGGCAAAGGGAAAATAATAGGAGATGCGAATGCTGATTATCGGGCGGAAAACGGAAGGATACTTACCGGAAATGAATTCCTTACTGTCTTTAGCGGGGCAACAGGTGAAGCTCTTTATACTACAAACTATGTACCCGAACGTGGCGATTTGATGGGCTGGGGAGATGATCATGCGAACAGAAGTGATCGTTACTTGGCTTGTGTGGCTTACTTGGATGGTGTGCATCCGAGTGTGGTGATGTGTCGGGGATACTATACTCGTACGGTTTTGGCTGCTTTCGATTGGAACGGGAAAGAATTGAAACAACGGTGGGTATTCGATAGTAATCAGCCGGAATGGAGCAAGTATGCCGGACAAGGTAATCATAATCTTCGTGTAGGGGATGTGGATGGCGATGGTTGTGATGAAATTATGTATGGCGCATGTGCCATAGACAATGACGGCAGGGGACTTTATTCTACCGGTATGGGACATGGGGATGCAATGCACATGACTCAATTTGATCCTTCAAGTCCTAAACTTCAAGTATGGGATTGTCATGAAAACAAATGCGATGGTTCTTCTTTCCGTGATGCTGCTACCGGAGAGGTGTTGTGGCAGGTAAAAAGTCCTACGGATGTAGGCCGGGCGATGGCTGCTGATATTGATCCAACGAATCCCGGAGTTGAGATGTGGTCAATAGATTCCGGTGGTTTGCGTAACATAAAAGGGGAAGTGATTAATCCTGAAATTCGTTCCTTATCCATCAATATGGCTGTTTGGTGGGATGGTGATTTGTTGCGTGAGCTCTTAAATAAGAATGTGGTAAGCAAGTATGACTGGAAGACAGGGAAGTGTAGTCCACTTGCTGTTTTTGAAGGAAGCGCTTCAAATAACGGAACGAAATCCACCCCTTGCCTGCAGGGAGATATTGTTGGAGATTGGCGGGAGGAGGTGCTGCTTCGTTCGGAAGACAACTCGGCTTTGCGACTCTATATCTCCACCATTCCTACTGCTTATAGATTCCATACGTTCCTTGAAGATCCTATCTACCGCATAAGCATTGCTACGCAGAATGTGGCTTATAATCAACCTACACAGCCCGGCTTTTATTTTGGCCCTGACTTGAAGAACACAATGTTCCGAGGTTTTCAATTTAAATAAAAGGCTTTGTTAATACATGAATTTATAGAAATGACTATGATAAAGAAACTATTGATTTTAGCAGGAGCTCTTCTCCTTATTGGAGTGATTCCTACCCAAGCTCAGAAAAAGAAAGAGGTGGCAAACGATATGAATACGCCTCTTCATTTGTTGCAACCGGACTATAAAGTACCCTATGGTATGCTCTCGGTGAAAGAGGTTAAAGCAGATATGGACAGGGTATTGCATTATCTTGATCAAGCGACTCCTGCTAGGGTAATTGACAAAAATACGGGGAAGCAGATTACGGATTATAAACAGATGGATGCTCACTCGGTTTTGGATAAAGGATTGTTCCGGCTGGCTAGTTATGAATGGGGAGTAACTTATGCCGCTATGCTTGCTGCCGGTCAAAGTACCGGTGATAAGACGTATACGGATTATACAATGGATCGTTTTCGTTTTTTGGCAGAAGTTGCGCCGGACTTTAAGCGTCTGATGAATGACTATGGAGTGATTGATCCGCAGATGAAACAGCTGCTCACTCCGCATGCGCTGGACGATGCGGGGGCTATGTGCGCTGCGATGATTAAAGCACAGTTGGCCGATAAACAAATAGACTTGCGTCCGATGATTGATAATTACATGAACTACATCATGTATAAAGAGTATCGCTTGAGTGACGGAACTTTTGCCCGCAATCGTCCGCAACAAAACACGGTATGGCTCGACGACATGTTTATGGCTGTGCCGGCAATTGCTCAAATGGGTAAGCTTACTGGCGAGATGAAATACTACAATGAAGCAGTGAAGCAAATATTGCAATTCTCTAAACGAATGTTTGTACCCGAGAAAGGACTTTATCGCCACGGTTGGGTTGAAGGGATGACGGATCATCCGGCTTTTCATTGGGGTAGAGCTAATGGATGGGCTATCTTGACCATGACAGAGGTGTTGGATGTATTGCCCGAAAATCATCCGGGGTATGAAGAAGTATTGAAGCAATTCCGTGCCCATATAAGAGGGCTGGCGGCCTGTCAGAGTGGTGAAGGTTTTTGGCACCAATTACTTGATCGGAATGATTCATATTTGGAGACTTCGGCAACAGCTATTTATGTCTATTGCTTTGCGCATGCTATCAACAAAGGTTGGATTGATCCTGTGGCTTATGGTCCGGTGGCACAATTGGGTTGGCATGCTGTATCTACAAAAATAAATGCAAAAGGGGAGGTGGAAGGTACTTGCGTAGGTACGGGTATGGCTTTTGATCCCGCTTATTATTACTATCGTCCGGTAAATGTATATGCTGCTCATGGCTATGGTCCGGTGATTTGGGCAGGTGCAGAGATGATTAATTTGCTGAAACAGCAACATCCTAAGATGAATGATAGTGCCGTGCAATATTACTCTACCGAACAAGCAACGAGCGAACCTATTTTTAGCGTATCGGAAAATAGATGGAATCAAGTGGTTTCGGGCAGTAGTCGTAAAGCGGAGAATGCTCCGGTTGTTTTTCTTATCGGTGATTCTACTGTAAAGAACGGCAAGGGCGAAGGTGATGGAGATATGTGGGGATGGGGAGATTTCTTTGATTCTTTCTTTGATAGAAGCCGAATCTCAGTAGAAAACCATGCCTTGGGAGGTCGTAGCAGTCGCACATTTTTCACGGAAGGGTTGTGGGATAAAGTGTTACCCGGGATAAAAAAAGGAGATTACCTTTTTATTCAATTTGGTCACAACGATGGTGGTCCATTGAATACAGGTAGGGCGCGTGCTTCATTGAAAGGGATCGGAGAAGAATCCGAGACAGTAATAATGGAACGCACGGGTGGCCCTGAAGAGGTGTTTACTTTCGGTCATTATTTGCGCATGTATGTTCGTCAGGCTAAGGCGCATGGCGCAAAAGTTATTCTTTTGTCGCCAACCCCCGGAAACAGGTGGACAGAAGGGCGAATGAATCGTTTTACAGATACTTATGCGGCTTGGGCAGCCGAAGTAGCACACAAGGAGGGTGTTTATTTTATTGACTTAAACGATCTTTCTGCTACGAAATTCGAAGCGATGGGAGCGGATAAAACCAACGGATACTATAAAGATGGAGTACACACTACGTATGATGGTGCCATCTTAAACTGTAAATCGGTTATTGAAGGACTTATGAAGTTGACTGATTGCGATTTGAACCAGTATGTGGACAAGGCTGCAATTGGTAAGGAATATAGAATAAATAACAAAGAAAGGAAAAACACACCATGAAAAGAGAAGCTTTTAAAATGTACCTGAAACCCGGGTGCGAACTAGAGTATGAGAAAAGGCACAGCGCCATTTGGCCTGAGCTAAAGAAGATGTTATCCGATAGCGGAGTTTGTGATTACTCTATCTATTGGGACAAAGAGACTAATATTTTATTTGCTAGTCAGAAAGTGAATGGCAATGAATCCTCCCAAGATATGGGACATGACCCGATTGTGCAAAAGTGGTGGGATTATATGGCCGACATTATGGAGACCAATCCCGACAACTCTCCCGTAACCATCCCGTTGAAGGAGGTTTTTAGGATGGACTGATATTTTTAGATCTTATTCTTTCAAAAAAACGTATTACGAGGCAAAAGTCAGAGTTCTTTCTGTTACTTTTGTCTCGTAATTGTAATCCTTAATTTGAAGAACATGAGACATTTTCTGATCGCTCTTCTTTTCTCTTCATTATTTTTTCAGGAGGGTTTCGCTTCTATCGAAATTCGTTCCAAGCAGATAACCATTGCTGATGGGCTGCCTAATAATTCAGTTCGTTATTTTCTCCAAGACAGCAAAGGATTTATGTGGTTGGGTACGCTAAATGGCCTTAGCCGTTATGATGGCAACTCTTTTCTTACCTTTTATCCTTCTGCTGATAAACCGCTTTCTTTGCAAGACCGACGGGTATTTGATATTGCCGAAGACAAAAATGGCTTTCTGTGGACTTCTTTTTCTTCAGAGCAATTTAGTTGTTACGACTTAAAGAAGGCTTGCTTTGTTGATTTTACCGGGTGCGGGGAACTTCGGCAGAAGTATTCGAAGAAATTAATCGCTCAAAATGGAGATGTCTGGCTGTGGCATGAAGGAAATGGATGCAGAAAGATCTCTTATACGAAAGATAAAGGATTTACATCCGTTGTTTATAAGCAGATGAATGGAAAGATTCCTGATGATGATGTGACTTTTGTTGCTGAGGGAGAAGCGGGCATTATCTGGATTGGAGCAAAGGGAGGTCTAACGTGCGTTAACGGTGGGACATCTAGTATTGCAGATCGGAAAGAAGACTTTTATCAAATGGTTTCTTTCAAGGGGAATAGCTATTTTTTGACAACAGATAATCAGATTTTTGTTTTTGATAAGACCTCCTCTAAATTGCGCAGAGTTGCTTTTTCAAACTTATCGGGTATAACGGTTACTGGTTGTTTCTTGTTGAAAAATAGCTTGATTATACTTACATCCGAAGGTGTATATAACTATAATTTTAAGCATCGAGTGATGCTTCCGGCTTCTACTTTGTTTGGTGAGGATTTGAAATCGGCTTCTGTTTCAACTGATAATAAACAAAACTTTTGGATATACAACCATACGGGTAAAGTATGGTACATAAATGCTCGCTCCACAAGACAAAAGCAGTTTCGCCTTATCCCCTCGGAGAAGATGGGGTACATTGACTTTGAACGCTACCACATTGTGCACGATTCACGGAACATCATTTGGATTTCGACGTATGGTAACGGCCTTTTTGCATATAATATTGCAAAAGATGAGTTGAATCACTTTACTGCAGGAATGAGCGCTCTGAGCCATATAGGGTCAGATTATCTCTTGAATATAACTGAAGATCGTTCGGGCGAAGTTTGGGTTAGTTCCGAGTTTTCGGGCGTCTCCCGGATCTCTGTAATCAATGAGGGCTCTTATCGCTTTTTTCCTGAAAATGACTCACTGCTTGATCGCTCAAATACGATTCGAATGGTGTCTAAACTTGATGAAGGAGAGATCTGGATGGGGACGCGCAAAGGTGGATTGTACATTTATGACCCTCAACTGAACTTAAAATATTCGAAAAAAGATTTCCATTCAAATATTTATGCTGTTAAGAAGGATAAAGAGGGCAAGGTTTGGATGGGAACTCGTGGAGATGGTCTTTGTATTGATGGGGTGTGGCATAAACATCAGGAGTCTGATTCACATTCTGTTGCGAATGACAACATTTTCTGTATTTATCGAGATAAGAAAAACAGAATGTGGGTGGGCACTTTTGGCGGTGGCTTGGATTTGGCCGTCAAGACTGATCGTGGCTATAAGTTCTATCATTATCTGAATACTGCTTACGGACAGAAACAGATTCGGGTAATCAGTGAAGATAAGAGCGGAATGATGTGGGTAGGAACAAGTGATGGTGTATATGTGTTTGATCCGGATATACTTACCAGGAATCCCAGTCAATACTATTTGTACAATTACACGAATGGCAAGTTAAAGAGCAATGAAGTTCGCTGCCTACTCTCTGATAGCAAAGGACGAATATGGATCGGGACATCGGGCGCAGGTTTTAGTATTTGTAGACCGCAACATAATTATGCAGCATTGGCCTTTGAGCATTACAGCACACATGATGGACTTTCAAATGATATAGTACAATCAATAGCCGAAGATAGAAAAGGATGCATCTGGCTGGCTACCGAATATGGCATATCAAAGTTTACGATAGAGAAAAAAGCGTTCGAAAATTATTTCTTTTCAGCATATCCTCAAGGAAATGTCTATACAGAGAACTCTAGTTGCGTTTGTGAGAATGGCAATATCTTGTTTGGCTCTAACTATGGCTTTGTGGTTTTCGATCCCGACGTTGTGAGGAAATATACCTTCTCTTTTCCTGTGGTGTTTACCAATCTTAATGTGAATGGAATGAATGTAATGCCTGGCGATGTTCATTCTTCACTTGCACTTTCTATGCCTTATGCGAGTGAAATTCTTCTCAAAGCCAATCAAAATTCATTTGTAATTGATTTTTCCTCATTCAACTATGCAGATGCGGGACAAACGAAATATTCGTATCGTTTGGTGAATTACGATAAAGATTGGAGTATTCCTTCTTCTTTGAATTTTGCTGCTTACAAGATGCTTCCTCATGGGGAATATGAACTACAGGTGAAAGCATGCAATAGTTCGGGGGTGTGGAATAAAAATATAGCGACGCTGAAAATAATTATTAGTCCACCCTTTTATCTTTCTTTTTGGGCTTTCATAATTTACGCACTGCTTATCGTGGGTGGAGGATATTTCGCTTTCAGAATAGCCCGCAATTTTAACCGGTTACACAATAAAATACAGATAGAGAAGCAACTTACGGATTATAAGTTGGTCTTCTTTACCAATATATCGCACGAATTCCGTACCCCGTTGACTCTTATTCAGGGAGCGCTAGAGCGCATTCAGCGTCTAAACATAACATCAAAAGAATTGGCACATCCGCTGCAAACGATGGAAAAAAGTACGAATAGAATGTTGAGACTGATTGATCAATTGCTCGAATTCCGTAAGATGCAGAATAATAAATTGGCCTTGTCATTAGAAGAAACGGATGTCATTGCGATGCTATATGAGATTTTCTTGAGTTTCGGAGATACGGCTGAATCAAAGAACATGGATTTCCAATTTATGCCTTCGGTCAGTAAATATAAGATGTATATTGATAAAGGGAAGTTGGATAAGATGGTTTATAATATATTGTCGAATGCGTTCAAATATACTCCACAGGGTGGGAAGATACGCTTGATTGTGAATGTTGAGTCGGAGAAAGATCTACTCGCGATTCGTGTGAGCGATACTGGGGTTGGAATTCCAAAAGAAAAACGGAATGAACTTTTTAATCGCTTCATGCAAAGTAATTTTTCAGGAAACAGTGTTGGAATCGGCTTGCATCTGACGCATGAATTAGTACAAGTGCATAAAGGTAGTATCACTTATGAAGAAAATGAAGGAGGAGGTTCTGTGTTTACGGTCAATTTGCCGTTAGGTATTAAGGCGTATGAGGATAAGGATTTTCTGATTCCGAACAATGTGCTCATGCGTGAGCAGAATGATATTCTTCCAACGGAACATTTGGAAGAATCGGACGTGCTGATTGCGGCTGCTACTGTGCCTCTTAATCAACAAAAAATTTTGGTGATTGAAGACGATAATGATGTGCGTCGGTATTTGAAAGAGGAGCTTGGTGCTTATTTCGAAGTGATGGTGGCTGATAATGGAACAACGGGTTTCGAGATGGCCCGAACTTCGGAACCGAGTTTGATTGTTTGTGATGTGTTGATGCCCGGAATGAATGGCTTTGAGGTGACTCGCAAACTTAAATCGGATTTTGATACAAGCCATATTCCGGTGATTCTGCTGACCGCTTTGAGTTTACCCGAAAATCACTTGGAGGGTATAGAGAGTGGTGCAGATGCTTATCTCTCCAAACCATTTAGCATAAAGTTGCTGTTGGCACGTATTATTAAATTGTTGGAACAGCGAGAAAAACTGAAAGTGAAATTCTCCGAAGAACCAGGCATTATGCGTTCGGCAATATGTGCTTCTGAACGAGATAAAGAATTTGTAGATGAACTGCACCAGTTGTTGGAAAAGAATATCGGCAATGCGAATTTTTCAGTGGATGAATTTGCCTCAATCATGGGAATTGGGCGTACTGTATTTTATAAGAAGGTAAAAGGGGTGACCGGATACTCTCCGAATGAGTATATTCGTATAATCCGTATGAAGAAGGCGGCAGAACTTCTGTTATCCGGCAAACTAACTGTGTCGGAGGTGTCATACAAAGTGGGTATTGATGATCCGTTTTATTTTAGCAAATGTTTTAAAACGCAGTTTGGAGTAGCCCCTTCCGTATATCAGAAGGGCAAATAAACAGAGTAAACGAAAAATAAGATGATAACAAGTCAGTTAATCCACCCTCAAAGTATTGTAGTGGTAGGGGCGTCAAATAATATGCATAAACCTGGTGGGGCTATTTTAAGGAACCTTATTCAGGGAGGATATAAAGGCGAACTAAGGGCTGTGAACCCTAAAGAGGCTGAGGTGCAGGGAGTACGCTCTTTTGCTTCTGTGGCCGATGTGCCGAATACGGATTTGGCTATTCTGGCTATCTCGGCTTCTATGTGTCCGGATGCAGTAGAAATACTTGCTGCCGAAAAGCAAACGCGTGCATTTATCATTCTTTCGGCCGGATTTGGAGAAGAGACGCATGAGGGAGCTTTGCTGGAGAATCGCATTCTGGAGATCGTGAATAAATATGGCGCTTTGCTCATCGGGCCGAACTGTATTGGGGTGCTTAACACTTGGCATCACAGTGTTTTTACACAGCCAATACCCAATTTAAATCCGAAAGGAGTTGACCTGATCTCTAGTTCCGGAGCTACGGCGGTATTTATTATGGAATCGGCTGTTGTGAAGGGACTTCAGTTTAATTCTGTCTGGTCGGTGGGTAATGCCAAGCAGATTGGAGTAGAGGATGTGTTGCAATACTTAGACGAAACATTTGATGCAGAAAAGGATTCTCGTATTAAACTCATTTATATAGAAAGCATTAAAGATCCGGACAGGTTGTTGCTTCATGCTTCTTCGTTGATAGGAAAGGGTTGCCGCATTGCAGCCATAAAAGCGGGAAGCTCGGAGAGTGGCAGTCGCGCTGCTTCTTCACATACGGGAGCTATTGCAAGTCCCGATTCTGCAGTAGAGGCTTTGTTTCGTAAAGCGGGTATTGTACGTTGTTACTCTCGTGAGGAACTCACTACTGTAGGCTGTGTATTTACTCTTCCTGAACTTAAAGGGAAGAACTTTGCAATTGTGACCCATGCCGGAGGCCCCGGCGTAATGTTGACAGATGCTCTTTCGAAAGGGGGCTTGAATGTGCCAAAACTTGAGGGGCCGATGGTGGATGAACTTAAGAACAAGCTTCTTCCGGGGGCATCTGTTGCTAACCCTATAGATGTCTTGGCTACAGGAACACCGCAACATCTTGAAATTGCAATAGACTATTGCGAAAATAAATTTGAGAATATAGATGCCATCATGGCCATCTTCGGAACACCGGGATTGGTGACGATGTTTGAGATGTATGAAATGTTGCATCAGAAGATGTTGCATTGTAAGAAACCGGTTTTCCCCGTGTTACCCTCTATTCATACAGCAGGGAAAGAGGTAGAAGAGTTCCTGCAAAAGGGGCATGTGAACTTTGCTGATGAGGTAACGCTCGGCACAGCTCTGTCGCGCATTATGAATGTGCCGAAACCTGCCGCCAATAAGGCTGAACTATATGGCGTAGATGTACCCGCTATTCGTCGGATCATTGATTCTATACCCTCAGATGGATATATTGAGCCACATTATGTTCAGGCTCTGTTGCGTGCGGCCGGCATCTCCATTGTCGACGAATTTGTGTCTAATCAGAAGCAAGAGGTACTCGGCTTTGCTCGTCGCTGTGGATTTCCGATTGTAGTTAAGGTAGTTGGCCCTGTTCATAAGTCGGATGTAGGAGGAGTGGCGCTGAATGTGAAGAGCGAAGAGTATTTGGCTTTGGAATTTGATCGGATGATGAATATTCCGGATGCCAAAGCTGTGATGGTGCAACCAATGTTGAAAGGAACAGAACTGTTTATTGGAGCTAAATACGAAGAGAAATTCGGTCATGTCGTTCTTTGCGGGTTGGGCGGCATCTTTGTGGAGGTGCTGAAAGATGTATCTTCCGGCCTGGCACCTCTCTCATACGAAGAGGCTTATTCAATGATTCATTCTCTGCGTGCCTATAAGATTATTCAGGGAACCCGTGGACAGAAAGGAGTGAATGAAGATAAATTTGCCGAAATAATCGTTCGTTTATCTACTTTGCTACGCTTCGCTACTGAGATAAAAGAAATGGATATCAATCCGCTTCTTGCTACGGAGAAGAATGTAGTGGCTGTAGATGCCCGTATAAGGATTGAGAAGGCAAAGGAATCATCCTTTTCAAAGTTTATACAACCGTGAGTCGTTGAATTTTATAAGTTTTGAAGCAAAAACAACACCTCCTTATAAAATAATCATATTAATGATTATAATTTATAAGAAGGTGTTTAAGTATACGGAATAGGCTTTTTAATATCCGGTGTTTTGAGTTAAATTAGGATTAATCTCAATTTCAGAAAGTGGAATGGGCCAAAGCTCATTGATGCCAGCTTTGAAATTTCTCTTTTGTGCCAAAGCATAACCGTTCTCATCAACTTTGAAAGCAGTATAATTGGCTGGATCAGTTGTTAGCTTCATACCCGTGAATTGTCTATTCAATTCCTCTGATGCAATACCCCATCTAAGAATATCATAATAATGTAATCCTTCAAAAGCAAATTCAACACTTCTTTCCCTTCTGACAATCTCACGCAAACGAGAAGCATCTGTTTCTGTGACTTTTGGCATGTTGACAGATTGCCGGCCACGCACCTTATTTATTGTTTCATCCAACAAACTTTGTGTTATAACATCACCAGCTTCCAATTTAGATTCTAGATATCCTAAAAGGACTTCTGGATAACGAATTAAAATGAAATTCCCTCCATAATTCATAAGATTTCCATCAAAACCCTCATCCATAAACTTTGCAATACAGTATCCACTCCAAACGGAATATTTGCCATATCTGTCAGGGGAACTACTATTCGGATCAGAGATGTATTCCAGCCCATTGAAAGAGCTTTTGTGATTTACCATAACAGTATAAAGCAAGCGTGGGTCACGATTATCATAAGGATTATTTTCGTCATATAACGGAGACTCATCAATTGTCTTACCATCAATGCATTCAAATCGTTTTACCAATTCGTTATACGGAGAGAACTGATGCCATCCACCATTTACCTCTGGATATAGATATTGAGGAAGTACATGTGAATAATTATCCTCAACATATTGAGATGCCAAAATAATCTCTTTACTATTTTCACTCTGCTCCCAAAACAATTCTCTAAAGTTTGATTCCACAATATATTGATTAGAATCAATTATTTCCTTGTAAACTTCTGCTGCTTCAGACCATTTTTCCCGACTCATCAAGGTCCTGCCTAAGATGGCATAAGCTGCCCCTTTTGACATCTTTCCTAATTCAGAGTCAGAAAGAGATTCTGGCAAGTCTTCCGCACTTTCTTTCAATTCGGATTCTATAAAATCCCATACTTCTGAAACAGGTGTACGGCTAACTGCATTAGCATTTTCCAAAGATAAAACACTAGTAACCAAAGGAACATCACCCCAAAAAGTTGCAAGATAGAAATAATGGTAAGCACGCAATACTCTTACATCTGCTGTCATGCGTTTTTTTGTTGCTTCATCCAAAGAGGATGAACTAATATGGTCCAAGAAGTTGTTACAAGCCACAATTGTCTTCCATGTTTGACTCCAATACTCATTGGTAACCCAAAAAGAGGAAGTCAAGGTACCATCAGTTACACCATCTGGACGGCCTTCCTTCTCGGAACCAAATCCTGCCATCAAATCCAACCACAGCATTGTTCGCGGTGCCCAAAATGTATTACTGACCCATCCATAACCATGATTATAACATCCAGCCCAAGCCATCTGATAATCACTTTCGGTAATCCAAAATGTATTATCTGAAACCTCATCCAATGGTTGTTTGTCAAAGATTGAGTCTGAACATGAAGTAAGAGAACCGCAAATTCCTGCTACAATCAGAAATGAATAAAGTATCTTATTTATTTTTATCCTTTTCATATTAATGTGTTTTTAATTAGAATTTTAGATTTACGCCCAAAGTATAGACGGCTGTAATGGGATAGAAGCTCTGATCTTGACTCAATTCGGGATCCCATCCCTGATAGAATTGATTGATACAGAATAAATTTTGACCACTAAAATACACACGTGCCTTGCTAATATGTGCCTTGTTTGTCAACTTTGTTGGCAATGTATATCCAATCTGGAGGTTTTTGGCACGAAGGAACGAACCGCTTCTTAGCCAGTAGCTTGAGGTCATAATAGTTCCAGCGCCATCATTTAATGATGTCAGCTTAATATACTTTGCATTCGGATTTGGATTATTTTCTGTCCATCTATTCTCCATCTGCCATTGCTGAATATTTCCACTATTGTAAAATGCATAAGCCTGATAATTACCCATTTTTTTCTTATAGCCACCTAAACCCTGTAGCAACAATGAGAAGTCAAATCCTTTGTATTCAGCTGATAGAGTAAGGCCATAGCTATATTCTGGATTCGTTGAACCAAGAACCTTGCGGTCATATGTTGCATCAACTTCTCCGTCAGGAACACCATCAGGGCCACTGATGTCTTTATACTTCACAAATCCAGGCTCTGCACTATAAGGCTGAGAAGGATAACTCTCTATATCGGCCTGATCAACAAACAATCCGTCTGCTACATAACCATAGATAGCTCCCAATGGCTGACCAACAAACAAGCCTTTGTCTATATCTTGTTCCTTTCCATTTGCCAATGAAGTTACTTGATTCTTGAAGTAGGAGAAATTTGGGGCCAAATGGAGCTTCAAATTACCTAAATTGACATTATATCTTACACTGAGTTCAATGCCTATATTCTTCACTGAAGCAGCATTAACCTCAGAAGGACTCATTCCCAAAATAGAAGAAGCGGAGATATTATAGAGAATGTCTGAAGTGCGCTTGTTGAAATAATCAAAAACCACATCAATTTTTCCTCTGAGTGCATTCAAGTCAAAGCCCAAGTCAAATACAGATGTTGACTCCCATGAGATATTTTGGTTCGCCAAGGTTTGAACAGAAGCACCTGACTGCATACTATTGCCAAATGGATAATCAACACCCAATGAAATTGAATTTTGATAAGGATAATTACCAATATTCTGATTACCCAATTTACCCCATGAACCTCTAATTTTCAGATTATCAATCCAATTGATGTTGTTTTTGATGAAATTCTCTTCCGAGATTCTCCAACCCAAAGAAACAGAAGGAAAAAGGCCCCAACGACCATCTGTTGGGAAACGTGATGTTCCATCGTAACGAGCATTAACTTCTGCAAGATATTTATTCATGTAGGAATAGTTTATTCGGGAAAAGAAAGAGCGTAATCCCCATTCATCAGCGGAACCAGATGATGTCTGGCCAGTGGTTGAACCTGCATTCAATTCATACAACAAATCATTTGGGAAATTCTTTCGATATGCTTCTCCCCAATTGTTGAGATATTCTTCCTGAGAAGCGCCAAGTAGCACATCAAAATGGTGACTCTTTATATCTTTACTATATCTGGCTAGAAATTGGAGGGTTGTCAGAGTTGTATTGCCATTGGATACATTCAAACTATTCGGAGAATAAGTTTTATTTGCATCGAATACCATTGTTGAAATATATTTCTTATTATAGTAATTGGAATAATTATATCCCAATTTTCCACTAAAGATCAACCCCTTTAAAGGCTCCCAATCCAGTTCAATGCCAGTAGTGAAGTTTTTATTGTTATCTTTACGGAACGACTCACTATCCAACCATCCTTCTGGACAAAATAAGTCCTGATAACCATAAGTTCCATCACTCTTTCTACCTGGAATGACAGCACTTTCACGAACAGACATACCAATCATTCGGCTCATATCACCATCACCAGTATAAGGCTCATTAGTCGTAGACGTATAACCGCTGAAATTCGTTTTCAATGTTAGGTTATTCAATATCTTGTTATCCACATTTAGCAAGAAATTGTATTTAGAATAATTATTCTGCTCCACTATACCAGATTGATATAAATATCCCATGGAGAATAGGTATGAAAGCTTTTCACCTCCACTACTAAAGCTCATGCTGTGTCCTGTTTGAAAACCACTGCCAGATGTTACTAAGTCCTTCAAGTGATTTACATTGGGATAATTATCAGGATCAATCCCTGATTTGAACTTTTCTATATCTGATTGCGAATAAGATGGAGATAGTTCTTGATTTGTATCCGCTTCGTTCCTCATAGTTGCATAGTCCCAAGAATTGAGGAAATCTGGCAGTTCTGTTGCTTTCTGCCAACCCATGTAGGCATTATAGGATACTTGAGTTGCGCCCTTTTTTCCTCGTTTGGTTTCAATCAATATTACTCCATTGGCTGCTCTTGTACCATAAATTGCAGCAGAAGCGGCATCCTTCAAAATTGAGATGCTTTCAATGTTATTGGGGTCAACATCATTCATGGAACCCGATAATCCATCAATCAAGACCAAAGGGTCAGAACCTGCAGTTGAAAAGGTCCCGATACCACGAATTTTTACCGAGGCTTGGTCTCCACCAGGACGACCGGAAGACTGCCTGACAGTAATCCCACTAGCCAAACCAGCCAAAGCCTGAGATGTTTGGGTGATGGGACGGTTCTCTATTTCATCAGGAGTAACACTTGAGACGGAACCTGTCAGATTCACTCTCTTTTGTGTGCCATAGCCTACAACTACTACTTCATTCAATATTTCTAAATTTTCTTTTAGAATTATGGTCATATTTTTTGTAGGTTTAACTTCTTGAGATATAAATCCGATATAGGAAATTTGTAAATATGCGCCCGGTTTTACATTGACAGAAAAGTTGCCTTCTAAATCGGTAATTGTACCATTTGTAGTACCTTTCTCGTAGACATTAGCACCGATTATTGGATCGCCCTTGGAATCTTTGACTATACCATTTGTGTTAAATGTTTGAGCAAATACAACAGTTGAGAACTGTGATGTAATGATAAAAATGAAAAAAAGTATAAATCTTGCAATCGAAATCGCATTTTTTGTTAAGAAAAGATTTTTTCTTTTCTCACTTGATGTGTTTTTCATATTTTTGATTTAAATAATTAAACGAATCTCGTATCAACTTTGGCGAGCGTTACGAGAGGATGTTTTTTTTGACTAAATAATAGGCAGTGTCTTTGACTCTGCTTATTTTTTTGATGGTGTGTGTACTTTCTGTTTCTTATTTTAAAGGTTTAAATGTTTGTATTTTTCTTGTTGTTTAATTAATATAAATGAAACATTCTATCCATAAGTTTCCATTTTTCTGATGATGTAGCTTTTGGATCGGATATTTGGAATACAGACATGTACTCTTCCCATTCTGCCTGACGGGGTAAGATCGCCAACTTTTTCATCGCCGATTCCCATTCAAAATCAAGTGATGTTTCAACGATCATAAATAGACGATTACCTAAGATGTATATTTCCATTTCAAGTATTCCTACTTCTTTGATTCCATCCCTTATTTCGGGCCAGTGTTGGGCGCTACTGTGTCTCTTGATGTATTCTTCAATTAACTCAGGAGAATCTTTTAGATCAAGAGTCTGACAATATCGCTTTACGGGTTCATGGTATTCTTGGACCCTGTATCCTGTTTCTTTTGTGTTCATCATGATAGAATATGTTCTGATTTAGTTCTTTATTTTTAGTACGAGTGCTATGTCGTTTGGCTTTTGTTTTGGAAGGATAATGTTTACTCCGTTATTATCCTGAGTAAATTGAACTTTTCCGCTTCCTAATAATTCTATTTGCTTTATTTCTTGTTCATAGTTGGGAGAGCCCGTAGCTAATGACTTAATCACAATTTTACCATCTTCCGGCCATTCCATGACAATGGCATATAAGGTTTTTCCTTTTTGGGTAAAACGAATATCTTTTGCGGTATATTTATTTTTTCCTTCATTAAAGCCTTGAGCTTTCATCGGATTTAATTTTTCGGCATCAGGGCCTTCTCCAAAGATTGTCCAGGGTCTTGTATCAAAAATGCATTCTTTGTTTACATCCATCCATTTCCCTATTCCTTCTAAAACAGCGACTTCCTTTTCATCAATACTTCCATCTCCGCGTACAGGAATATTGAGTAAGAGATTACCGTTCTTGCTTACTATGTCTGCAAGCATTTGTATGACCGTCTTGGCTGATTTGTATCTATTATTGTCGTAAACAGAACGATTATAATGCCAATCTCCGATGCATGTGCATGTTTGCCAAGGCCTTTCCTGTATCTTGTCAGGCGCACCTCGCTCAACATCCCAAACCAAGCACTCTTTTTGCTCTTCAGTTAGAATCTTTCCGAAAATGACAGCGTCTAATTTTCCGTTTCTTTTTATGTCGCTATTGTAGAAGTGTGCAGCAATGCGGAGTCCTACATCACTAACAGGCCACAAAGGAAGCGCTGTGTCATCAAAATAGAGTAAATCGGGCTTGTACTTATTGATCATATCAACAGTTCTGTCGTAAAAATTATCGCAATACTCCTTGCTTGGAATTGATGCGCCATCTCCCCATTCCCATTGCGAATGAATAGCACCGGTGTTTTGACTTTTACTGCTTAGTGGGTGGTTTTGTGCATATAGTTCTTGAGGATCTAAACCTTCCCACCATTTTCCTTTTCCATCTTCTTTTGTGAGTTTCCCATCATAGGGAATTCCTGCGTAAGGTCCTTGCTTGTCTGCTCCTTGAGATGTTTCATACCATGTCCAGGCATGAGAGGCATGGATACTGACGCCGAATGGTAATTTGTTGTGTTTGGCTGCTTTGGCCCAGCCTTCGAGGATGTCTTTTTTAGGGCCTATTTTAGTTGAGTTCCATCTATGATATTTACTGTCCCATAGATCGAAATTATCATGATGGTTGCCCATGGCAAAAAAATACTGTGCGCCTGCTCGTTTATAGAGTTTGACTAATTTTTCCGGATCCCATTTCTCGGCTTTCCAATCATTTATAATGTCTTTGAATCCAAACTTTGAGGGATGCCCATAGTTTTTAATGAACCAGTTGTAGTTGGAACTACCTTCTTCATACATCGAACGGGCAAACCAATCTCCCTGCTCGGGCTGGCATTGTGGTCCCCAATGAGCCCATATTCCAAATTTGGCGTTGCGGTACCATTCGGGTACTTGATATTGTGCTAAGGATTTCCATGTTGCTTCAAATTTGCCCGTTTGCATAGGTTCTGCGGCAGAGGTGGCTAACTGTTCTCCTTCTTGAGCAATGCTGATTTGCCCGAATGAGCTCATAAATAAGGCTACAAATACGAATTTTCTCATAAGTTATGTTTTTGGTGCTTTTCTTAACTTTACAAAGTTAGCAGATATGTACTCATTGCTATTACACTATCTCGATACATTATAGCACAATATCGTTATTCGTGATTTCATGGAATTTATCACTGATTGTTAACTCATTATTAATGAGTGTTGTATGGATCAAATGAACTTCTGTTATTTCGATAAAGAATGATGTTATTTCAATGTTTTCAGGGCGATTAGTGTAATTCTCAAAATTATTAGTTTATCTTCGCTTAACGTAGAAACGAAAAACACCAATGGTTAAAGAGAAAGAATACTTGAATTTCACTTTGCTAAATATAGGGCATGCTATTCATAATGCCGATTGGAACTGGAGTAAGGTAAGTAGTCCGTTTACAAGGCTTTATTGGGTGGAAGATGGTGCCGCTAAAATTGTACTGCCTAGCGGAATTTATGATCTAACGCCCAATCATTTATATCTGATTCCATCTTTTACTCTGCATAGCTACGTCTGTGATGGCTATTTTTCATTGTATTATATCCATATTTATGAAGAGCAAAGTGAAACTCTCAGCCTTATTGAACAACTTCACTTCCCCGTTGAGGTAGATGCTACTGATACAGATGTGTTGTTGGTTAAACGTTTATTAAAAATAAATCCAAATCGTGCGCTAAAACTTTATGATCCTTCTTTCTATGATAATTCACAAACGTTATTGAGAAACATATCAGAGAATCAGCAATTACCGTACTACCTAATAATTGAAACGAAAGGCATTTTGCAGCAACTCTTCTCCAGATTCTTAAAGACGGCTGAGATGAGACTTGAAATTACGGATAATAGGCTCTTAAAAGTTTTACGTTATATTCGGAAGAATATAAATAAGACGATCACTATTGGTCAACTATCTGATCTTTGTTTTCTTACTGATGACCACTTTATAAAGCTTTTTAAAAAGGAAATGAAGTGTACTCCAATACAATATATAAATCAGAAAAAAATAGAAAGAGCTCAGGTGATGCTTATTATCGATGATTTGCCTATAAAAGAAATAGCTTACAACCTAGCTTTTAATAATATTTCTTATTTCAATAAGCTATTCAAAAGTGTAACGGGATTAACGCCAAGTGAATATAAAAAGCCTCCATACGTTTGATCTCTATGAAATGAAACGTTATCGTATGAAGTAAGCCGGCAGTATAGCTCTATTAAGGGCTTTTCATTCATACTCTAAGTGATCGTTGTTTATAGAATACTTGGTCACACAGCTGTGTGACTAATGTCCCTCATGCGTGTGACCATAGTCACGCAACCGTGTGATAATGGTACTTCAATTGCGTGACTACCTATTCTTTTCGTACAAATCTCTTAATGTACGTGATCTAATGCTTTAGGCTATGGGAGTTGTTGCCTTATTCAATGAATAAAGTAGCTGCTCTTATTTACCTCAATATTTTTTCTGTTATTGAAAAGAGGAAGATAATTTAGTTGCTTATCCGGCCCAGTTCTCCCTATCGAGGTTGCGATAGCCAATAGCTTCGGCAAGATGTGAAGGCAAAATCTTTTCGCTTCCTTCTAGATCGGCAATGGTACGGGATACTTTTAGAATTCTGTCGTATGCCCGGGCAGATAGATTTAGGCGATTCATGGCTTGCTTCAAGAGGTTAAGTCCTTTCTCATCTAGTTGGGCATACGTGGCTAAGAGCCGGCTTGTCATTTGTGCATTGCTGTGAACGCCCGGATAGGAAAGAAAACGTTTTTCTTGTATCTTTCTTGCTTTGATAACCCTTTCTCGTATGACGCTGCTAGCTTCTCCTTGGCGTGCGTCGGACATCTTATCGAAAGGTACTGGTACGATTTCTATCTGTATGTCAATGCGGTCGAGTAGCGGTCCGGAGATTTTATTGAGATATTTCTGAACTTGCCCCGGGTTACAAACACAAGCTTTTGTGGGATGGTTGTAGTATCCGCAAGGACACGGATTCATAGAGGCTACGAGCATGAAGCTGGCGGGGTAATCAATGCTGCATCGGGAGCGGGAAATGGTTATTTTTCTGTCCTCAAGTGGTTGACGGAGCACTTCGAGTACGCTTCGGTTGAATTCCGGTAATTCGTCTAAGAAGAGTACGCCGTTGTGAGCCAGACTAATTTCTCCAGGCTGTGGGAAGCTGCCTCCGCCCACCATGGCTACTTGAGAGATGGTGTGATGTGGATCGCGAAAAGGACGTTTGGAGATAAGTGAGGAGTTGCGGCTCAGTTTACCGGCCACGGAATGGATTTTGGTGGTTTCCAGACTTTCGTTAAGTGAAAGAGGTGGCAGAATGGATGGTAATCGCTTACTCATCATTGACTTGCCACTTCCGGGAGCTCCTATCATAATAATGTTGTGTCCTCCTGCGGCGGCTACTTCGAGCGCTCGTTTCACATTTTCCTGTCCTTTTACTTCGCAGAAGTCAGAGTCAAAGATGGTTTGTTGTGCATAAAACTCTTCTCGCGTGTCGACGGTTATTGGTTCTAAGTTCTGTTCGCCATTAAAGAATTCAATGACTTCTTTGATATTACTGACACCAAACACCTTCAGATTATTTACCACTGCTGCCTCGCGAGCATTTTGGAGAGGAACGATGATGCCTTCCAGTTTTTCTTCTCTTGCTTTTATGGCAATGGGTAGAGCCCCTTTGATGGGTTGAATGCTCCCGTCAAGGCTAAGCTCACCCATTATTACGTACTGAGAAAGTTTATCGCAGGCAATGGTTTCGCTTGCGGCAAGCATGCCGATGGCCAGAGGTAAATCGTAGGCGGAACCTTCTTTGCGGATATCGGCCGGGGCCATGTTGATCACAATATTGCTCGTGGGCATTTTGTATCCGGTTACCTGTAGGGCGGAGATGATGCGTTGATGGCTCTCTTTAACTGCTGAGTCGGGTAGGCCGACAAGATAGAACATGCAACCTCGTGAACAGTTGACTTCGATAGTGATGACGGTGGCTTCTATGCCTTGAACGGCTGCACCGAATAATTTGACAAGCATTAGCTAGTAGTTTTGTTGGACTTTTATGTGTAACAAAGGGAACGTGTTATTTGACGATCTCTTGTATCTTTCTTTTTAGTGCTTCACAATTTTGTTCCCTTGCTACAATCTTGCCATCAGGGGCAATAAGATAATAGCTTGGTAAGCTTTGTATGGAGTATTGTTTGATTGCGGATGATCCCCATCCGGAGAAGTCGCAAAGTTGTTGCCAGTTAAGCGTGTCATTTTTCACGGTTTGTTTCCAGCTTTGCTTATCAATATCCAGTGAAATGCCGAGCATGGTGAAGTTGGCTTTCTTACCATAAATTTGATGAATCTTTCGTAGTTCTCGGTTTTCCTTCTTGCATGAGTCGCTCCATGATGCCCAGAAGTTTAGCAGTATGTATTTATCTTTAATGTCAGAAAGAGAAATTCTTTTGCCGCTTACACTATTGATACTAAAGAATGGAGCAGGCTTGCCGATGCCTACATTTTCATATTGTTCTATAAATTTGCTGAGTTGATCGATGTAAGGGTCATCTTGTAATTGTCCATTCATTAAGGCGATGAGTTGTTTTATCTTGCTAAAGTCAGGAGTTGCTTTCTGAACAAAATATTTTTTGAGTAAATAGATGCTAACTATAGAGGTATGGTGCTGACGAATAAATTCTTCTGCTTTATTCTCTAGCATTTTTTCAGACAATCTTCCCTTACTGTTTATCGACTGCTGAAAGTTGGTGATTTCTTCATTGAAGCGATTTCCTGTGACTTCAAGAAGGTTTAGATGCTTTCTATCTCCTTTTATTTCAATTTTGTCTCCTTTTGCTAAGAAGAGAGGGCATTCGGTTTGGGAGTTGAGAAATAGCATGGCAGAGGTGAGGGTATCTATGGAGAGAGTGTGGGAAAACTTATCTTCTTTTACATAGATCGTATCCATTAGGTCGGATAATTCGTTTGTGCCATAAAGATAGATGGTTTCGTTTCCCAGTCCTTTAATTTCACCGCTTATATTAACTTTACCTGAATGTGAATTACATCCGAATAAGCAAAGAGATGCAATAAATAAAAGACAAATCTTATTCATTCTTTTTTTTGCGAATGTAATGCTTTTGTGGATAATAAAAAAGAGTTGCCTGCCATTTATGTGGCAAGCAACTCTTTTTTATTGATTTTTTGTAGTTAACTTCTTATTTGATAACGCTCAAAAAAGTAGCGTCATTGAAGTACTTAGCAAACTCAAGGTCAGTTGAAGCTTTCTTAGCTAATGAAGCATCTTTCTTGATTGCGCTCTTAAGACTGCTTGTTAGCATAGATGCATTGTTTGTTCTTGCACCTAGGATAGCCATTAAGTAATCTGTGTAAGCATCAGGATTTTCAACACCGGCAAGAGTGTTTTTAGCTTTATTATAATCTTTAGCTAAGATCTGAGCCAAAGCAGCACTGTTTGTTTTTGCACCACCAAAAGAGTTTACTGCTCTTTCGTATTGGCCTTGCGCAACGTACAAGTTACCCATTGATTCGCTTAATTCCTTAGCTCCGGCAGCTTTGCCGAAGTAAGACTCAGCAGCGGTTTTGTCGCCTTTAGCCAAAGCAACAAGACCAAGATTCATATTTACTTCAGGAGTAGCTTTTATGCTGGCAGCTTTTTTAAAGAATGATTCAGCTTTTGCAAGGTCACCAGCTTGATAAGCGATATTACCAAGGTTGTTATATGCACGATAATCGTTAGGGAATTGTTTCGTTGCTTTAGTGAAGATTTCCTCTTTTTTAGCGTTGTCTTTTGTTAGAGTTGAAGCATAAAGAAGTTCTTCAACGTTCAATTGGCTAGCATCAGTATCAGCTAATTTAGCAATTTCTTCGTCAGACTTACCAATGATTTCGTAGTTTAAAGTCAAACGTGAACGTCTCAATTGAGGAAGAATGTCGTCAGCCAGGTTCTTGTAAACAGAAGAGATGTTTTTGATTTCTCTTTCTCTTTGTTCAGGATCTTGATACATTGAAAGAACACGAAGAATCAATTCTTTATCTTGGATGTTTGATTTAGACACTAATTCCTGGAATCCGTCCCAATCTTCAGCAGTATATTTAGAGTCAACGGTAGCGTTTACTTTTCCTTTTTTAAGTTCTTTATTCAAGTATTTAGCGGTGTTAGCTTCACGCTTTTCTGCCAAACCAGTGTTTAGGTCCATTCCACCATCTGGAGATGCATAAGCTGAAATTTCGATGTTGCTGATTTTTTTGTTTTCAGCGGCATTTACGTCTGCAACTTGTTTATTGAAATCTTTAATACCTAAAGATTTTAATTCACTGGCACGTAAGTTAGCTTGTTGGATAAGGAACATTATGTTCGCTTGGTGAGCATCTTTTATGATACGTTGGAAGGCATCGTCACCATTAGCAAGATTGGCGCTACTTAAAGTGTTACCAAGAAGTTCTGAAGTTGAGATCACACCATCAGCCACTTTAACAGGAGGAATAGCAATTGTTTTCTTGCCAATCTTTACATTAAACTCAAGGTATAATTCAGATTTAGCCATTTCAGGAACGTAATCAAACGATGTCTTCATCGTGTAGCTACCGCCTGCTTTATAAGAAATAGTTTGGTCGTTTCCTTCCACTTTTTCTCCTTGGAATACTGCAGGCTGTCCTTTTACCTGACCTCCTTCCCATTTCAAAACGGGAGTTACTTCTACTACAGCTTTCTTGTTAAAGTACTTTTCAGGAAATTTTCCGTTAATAGTTACGGGAACTTTACCAGCTACTGCTTCCAGAACCTGGGGGGTCGTAGTGAAATAATCAGATGACAATTCACCCATCTTTTTGCTACACGATGAGAGTGCAACAATCATAGCCATAAGTAACGGCAAATACAACTTCTTAATCATTCTAGATATAAATTAAATGTTTCTAATTGAAATTTTGTCTATTCATCGGCTTTCACGGCACATGCTAGAAAGATACGCAAAGATATTAAATCTTACGTGTTTCGGCAATCATAGCATTATTTTTATTATAATTTAATATAATCAATGTAGAAAAAGCACTCATTTTGATCTTTATTATTTATGAACAAAGAATGGTCTCCTATAGTTTAGATTGTTACTGCTTTTCTTTTCTATACTTGATATTGCGCGGATGGTGCTCTATTATTTCGCTTCTTAGCATGTCCCGGTCAATATGAGTATATATTTCTGTTGTTGCGATTGATTCGTGCCCCAACATGCTTTGTATGGCCCTTAAATTGGCACCTCCTTCGAGAAGATGGGTAGCAAATGAATGCCTGAAAGTATGTGGGCTGACTATCTTCGTTATACCTGCTATTTGAACAAGTTCTTTTATGATGTGAAAAATCATAATTCTGGATAGTCCGCTTCCTCTTTTGCTCAAGAAGACAAAATCTTCATATCCTTTTTTTATATTCTGTTTATTTCTGTCAATGAAATAGAGCTTTATCTCTTTAATGGCTTTTTGAGAGATAGGTACAAGGCGTTGTTTACTGCCCTTTCCTTCTACTTTGATGAACTCCTCTTCTAAATAAAGGTTGGATATTTTTAACGACGTTAACTCGGATACCCGCAATCCGCAACTGTAAAGGGTTTCCAAGATTGCTCGGTTTCGTTGTCCTTCGTTCTTGCTCAGATCGATAGAGGAGATTATGGCATCGATTTCTTCTATGGTTAATACCTCAGGTAGCTTGAAGCCAACTTGTGGCCCTTCAATTAACTCGGAAGGATCTACTTTGATGTAGTCTTCTAATATTAAAAAACGAAAGAAAGATTTAATACCCGAAATGATTCGAGCTTGTGAGCGGGCGTGGATGCCAATGTCATGCAAGCTGGCGATAAATTGCTCGAGGTCGTTGATGGTGGTTTGTAGGATGCTAATGTTCTCCGATGATAAGAACCCCATGAGTTTTTCCAAGTCAGTATTGTATGCTTCTAGTGTGTTTGGTGACAAGGACTTCTCTAATTTCAGATATTGCTGATATTTTTTGATTATTGCTTTCTCGTTCTTGTGCTTTTCTTCATCTAATATCATTTCTTTTTTCTACCTTTGCATTTTGAAATATTGTTCTTGGCAACAAAGGTATTAAAAAACATTAAGATTGTGTTATGAGGATACAGATTATTAACGGCCCCAATATCAATCTATTAGGCAAACGTGAACCTTCTATTTATGGAAGTGTTACTTTTGAAGACTATTTGGTTGAGCTTCGGGCAAAGTATGGCCATGTGGAAATATCCTATTATCAGTCTAACGTAGAGGGGGAACTGATAAACAAGATACAGGAGGTTGGATTCGATGTGGATGGAATTATACTGAATGCTGGGGCATATACACATACATCCATAGCCTTACAAGATGCTATCCGCTCTGTAACAGCACCGGTTGTTGAGGTACATATTTCGAACGTGCATGCAAGAGAGGCCTTTCGTCATGTTTCGATGATAGCTTGTGCATGCAAAGGTGTTATTTGCGGTTTTGGACTGAACTCTTATCGATTAGCCCTTGAGACTTTAACAGAAAAATAAATTTAAGTATTACATTTTTGAAAGAAATTTATGAAAAAGCATACTAAAATAGTTGCATCTATTTCAGATCGTCGTTGTGATGTTGATTTTCTTGCGCAATTGTATGAAGCGGGCATGAATGTTGTTCGCTTGAATACTGCTCATGCTGATAAAGCAGGTATTGAGAGCGTTATAAATAATGTGAGAGTGGTATCGAATAAGATTGCCATCTTAATGGATACTAAGGGGCCGGAAGTAAGAACTACTGCTTGTGCTGAGCCGATAGCTTATAGTATAGGAGAGAAAGTGAAGATTGTAGGTGATCCGTTTCGTGAGACTACTCGAGAATGTATTGCTGTTTCTTATCCTGGTTTTATAAAAGATGTTTGTGTGGGAGGAGATGTGCTGATTGATGATGGAGACTTGGCACTTCGTATCTTGGAACAAACCGATGAATGCTTGTTTTGCGAAGTTCAGAATGATGCAACCTTGGGAAGCCGCAAGAGTGTGAATGTACCCGGAGTACGCATTAATCTGCCTTCTCTGACTGAGAAAGACAGAAATAATATTCTTTTTGCCATAGAGAAAGATATCGATTTCATCGCTCATTCTTTTGTTCGTAACAAACAAGATGTGCTTGATATTCAACAGATTCTTGATGAGCATCATAGTGAAATTAAAATTATTGCTAAAATAGAAAATCAAGAAGGCGTTGATAATATTGATGAAATTTTGGAAGTAGCTTATGGTGTTATGGTGGCTCGTGGGGATTTAGGAATAGAAGTTCCGCAGGAAAAAATACCGGGTATTCAACGCACCTTAATACGTAAATGTGTTTTAGCCAAGAAGCCTGTGATTGTGGCCACTCAGATGCTACATACGATGATAAACAATCCTCGTCCGACACGCGCTGAGGTAACTGATATTGCTAACGCTATTTATTACCGTACGGATGCTTTGATGTTGAGTGGAGAGACTGCTTACGGAAAATATCCGGTGGAGGCTGTGAAGACAATGGCTAAGATAGCAGAACAAGCTGAAAAGGATAAAATGGAAGAAAATGACATTCGTATTCCATTGATTTCTGATAATATTGATGTGACGTCTTTTTTGGCTAAACAGGCTGTTAAAGCAACTTCAAAAATGAATATTCGTGCTATTATTACGGATAGTTACACGGGACGTACAGCTCTTAATCTGGCTGCTTTTCGTGGTAAATATCCTGTTTTGGCTATGTGTTATAAAGAAAAGACAATGCGTTTACTAGCCTTGTCGTACGGCGTTTTACCTATCTACCTGGAAGAGAAAGTGAATGCACAAGCTTATTTCTTTTCGGCTCTTGAGTTGTTGTTGAAAGAAGGACGTCTTGCCGAAAGTGACATGGTGGCTTATCTTAGTGGCAGCTTTGGTGAAGGTGGTGGCACTTCTTTCTTGGAAATCAATAAAGTAAAGACAGTCTTGTCAAAGGCTAAAGATTATTTGATTCCTTCATTTGTTGAAAGATAATGTTAAACTCGGACGCATCGTTAGAAGCGTATATATTGCAACATATAGATCAGGAGAGTGACTATCTAAAGGCACTCTATCGTGATACGCATGTCAAACTATTGCGTCCCCGTATGGCTTCCGGACATTTGCAAGGACGCATGTTGAAAATGTTTGTTGAAATGATCCGTCCTCGTCAAATTCTTGAGATAGGTACTTATAGCGGTTATTCGGGACTTTGTCTGGCTGAGGGGCTGGGCGAAGGGGGGCTTTTACATACGTTTGAGATTAATGATGAACAGGAAGACTTTACCCGCCCCTGGTTTGAGAATTCGGCTTACGCGGATAAAATAAAGTTTTATATAGGAGATGCTCTTGAACTTGTTCCTAAATTGGGAATCACTTTCGATCTGGCTTTCTTAGATGGAGATAAGCGAAAGTATATAGAGTATTACGAGATGACTCTATCTCATTTATTGTCTGGTGGATACATTATTGCAGATAATACTTTGTGGGATGGACATGTGCTGGAAGAATCTCATTCAAATGATTACCAGACTATAGGTATCAAGGCTTTTAATGAGTATGTAGGAAAGGATATGCGAGTGGAGAAAGTGATCCTTCCTTTACGTGACGGTCTGACAATCATACGAAAGAAGGCTTAAGGGCCGAAAAATGAACGATAAATAAATAAATGATAAGATGGAAACAACCAGACAGAATAAAATATCACGTCTTTTACAAAAAGAGTTAAGTGAGATATTCTTGCTACAAACAAAAGCAATGCCCGGTATTTTAGTGTCGGTAAGTATCGTACGTATTAGTCCGGATATGAGCGTTGCCCGTGTCTATCTTAGTGTTTTCCCTTCAGAGAAAAGTGATGAATTGGTGAAGAATGTGAATGAAAACATGAAGTCCATTCGTTATGAACTTGGTACACGTGTACGTCATCAGTTGCGTATTATTCCTGAACTAAAATTCTTTGTTGACGATTCACTTGATTATATAGAGAAAATAGATTCATTATTAAAGTGAACTTTCCCTTTTACATAGCCAAACGTTACCTTTTCTCAAAGAAGAAGCATAACGCTATTAATATCATCTCCGGCATCTCTGTTTGTGGAGTGGCGCTTGCTACATTGGCTTTAGTATGCACTCTTTCGGTGTTTAACGGTTTTCAGGATATGGTGGCCAGTTTCTTTACGGCTTTTGATCCTGAACTGAAAATAACAATTAGCGAAGGAAAGGTGTTTGATTCTCAAGATAAACGTATTCAGCAACTTCGAGCAATGCCTGAGGTTGCTGTTTTTACCGAGACGCTTGAAGAAAATGCCATGGTGCAGTATAAGGATCGTCAGGTGATGGCTGTTATTAAAGGAGTACAAGATAATTTTGAAGAGCTAACTACAATAGATAGCATTCTATATGGCACCGGTGATTTTATTTTGCACGATTCTATTGTAGAATATGGCGTTATGGGTATTGAACTCGTTTCTTCTTTAGGCACGGGGATACAATTTGTTGATCCGTTGCAGGTGTATTCTCCCAAGCGAAACATGAAGATTAATATGGCTAATCCGGCATCCTCTTTCAATATGGAGTATCTCTATTCTCCGGGAGTTGTCTTTGTAGTGAACCAGCAAAAATACGATAGCCGATATATTTTAACTTCTCTTGCATTTGCCCGCCGGTTGTTTGATTATGATTCTGAAGTTTCTGCCATTGAGCTGAAATTGAAGTCGGGATATGATGTTTCATCTGTTAAACAAAAGATCGAAAGGACCCTTGGGAAAACGTTTGTTGTGCAAGATCGCTATCAACAGCAGGCTGATGTTTTTCGTATTATGGAGATAGAAAAACTTATCTCTTATCTTTTTCTTACTTTTATTTTGATGATAGCATGTTTCAATGTTATTGGCTCTTTGTCTATGCTTATTCTTGATAAGAAAGAGGATGTTCTTACACTGCGCTATCTTGGTGCAGATGATCGTCTTATTTCCCGGATCTTTCTTTTTGAAGGACGACTGATTTCTGTTTTTGGTGCTTTTATGGGAATTGTTTTGGGACTTGTTCTTTGTATTGTGCAACAGCGTTTTGGTATTATTTCTCTTGGTGGGGCAAATGGAAGCTTTGTGGTTGATGCTTATCCCGTTAGTGTACATTTTAGCGACGTCGTTCTTATTTTCATCACTGTGATTGCTGTGGGCTTTCTTTCTGTGTGGTATCCGGTTCGTTATCTGAGCAAGCGGTTACTGAAGAAATCGAATATTTATAGACAAAAATAACTTCTTCCACTTTCTTTTTGTTACAAATATAGGTTTTGAGGATATTTATAGATGAAAGCTACTTCTCTGTCGATTCTGCTTTTTTATCTTTCTTGTTGCGTTTATCTTTGAGATATATTAATTATAAGCGTTATGAATAAATTATTTAAAACAGGATTAGTAGCCTTATTTTCTTGTCTAGTTTGGACAGGGATGGCTCAGCAACAAGTGGACACAAAACTACCTCGTGAGGTGCCTTCACCAGCAAAAATTGCTAAGAAGATGACTGACGAGATGAGTAAAGAACTGCAATTGAATGAAAAGCAGTATGCCAAGATTTATAAATTAAACCTGAAGGAGCAGAAAGACCGATTTAAGGCGCAACAATCATCATCCGCTTCGAGCAATGAGCGCCCTCCAATGGGAGATAGACCTTCTTTTGATGGATCAGATGACGAACGTCCTCCGATGCCTAGTGGAGAACGTCCTGAAATGGGGATGAGGCAAGGAGGCGGTTCTGAAATGACTGAGGATGCTGCGGAGACTTTACATAAAGCCGAGCTGAAGAAAGAGAAAAAGATCAAAAAGATCTTAACTAGTGAGCAATATGTGAAGTGGGGTGAGATGCAAAAGAAAATGAAAAAGGAGATGAAGTTTGATATGCCTAAAGAGCATAAGGATAAAGCTTCTGATAAGGAATCATAAAAGGTTGAAAAACTAATCGTCTATTTAATGATGGTTTTTTATCATTGCTTCACACTCAATTAAAATTACCACGTCTTTTTTGTCTCTAAATAGTTTGCTGGTATCCATTTCAAGATGCTGTTTATTAGTTTGGGTAACTAATCGGAGCATTTAAAAAATGAAATGGAACATGGTTAGTGAACGCTACAATTTTTTAATTCTGATTTAATAAATGTAGTTAAAAGAAAAGTCTTCCTTGATAATTCCAAGGAAGACTTTTTAATGGTCAAATCCTTGCTTACGAAGAACCCTTAACGGCTACTTCTTCCCTCGATTAAGGTTCTTTCTGTATTGCAAGAGCAATAATATGATTCCAATAAGTAGCAACACCAATCCGCCATAAGCAATAGATTCTGTTACATGAATACTTTTGGGGTCGAAACTCATCTCTATCGTATGTTTTCCGGCCGGAACGTTCATTGCTCTGAGGATGTAGTTCGTGCGCGCTATTTCTGCCGGTTTACCATCAATGGTTGCTAGCCATCCCGGATAATAAATCTCGGAGAAAACGACGATGCCGTCTTTGGAAGAAGACGTTTCGTAAACCAAATGGTTCGGTTTGTAGCTAGTGAGGCGTACAGCAGAAAGAGAATCTTTATAGCTATTGGTTATTCCTTTCAGCTTATCTTTAAAACTTGCATCCACTATAGCTGTTTCTTTTGGAAGAAGAGAATCAATCGCATCGATTTCTTCGTTGGCATTATTAACATAACGGACATTATTAACAAACCAAGCATTCCCATAGGCGTATGGGTTTTCAATAGGAGCTACTTTGCCTTGTGATGAGGGGAAGATGAAGTATTTCGTGTTTAGCATATTCAGCACCTTGAAAGAATCTCCATTTACACTATCCATCTTTCCTTGTGCCGTTGCTATCTCGTTGTAGGCAGCCTGCATCTCTTTCGTGATGTGATGATCGATCATCTCTTGGTAGCGACGAAGTTTAGCCGCATGATATCCTCCTACACTTTTGTGCCAGTAAGCAGTGTTGTTTTCGTTGAAAGTATTGGTCGCAAAGTTTAAGACCCGATAATCGAGTGTGCTATCTTGTAGAATCAATTGGTCGGCTTGTGTTTTGCTGAAAGCTTCCGTTTCTTGATTGGCCGAAACAAATTGTCCATCGTTCAAGTATCGTTTGTTGACCATCCACATATCTCCCAGGCAGAGTACTGTTATGGCGGCAACAACCCATGTTGCTTTAAGTTTGCGAGCATTGTAAGCCAAAAGCAAGGCAGTACCAATAGCAATAATAAAGAAGCTGCGCCATGCGTCGGAAGTGATTAGGTAAACGCGCATCTCTTCAAGATTGCTAAGCAGGGGAGATAATTGATCTCCGGGAATAGCTTGTTGCAAAGCTTTTAATTCTTGTGAAGGAATAAATGTGGAGAAGAATAAGCGAGGTGCAAGGGCAAACAACAGAGCAAATCCACCTGTCAGGCCAAAGCTTATGTATAAGTACTTCAGTTTTTCCTTCAATATCTGCGGCTTGTCGAAAATCTCTTTCAGGGTCAGTATTGCCAATAAAGGAATGGTAAATTCGGCAATGACAAGAGCGGAGGAGACAGCACGAAACTTATTGTACATCGGTATGTAGTCGATGAAGAAATCCGTAAATCCCATAAAGTTTCTTCCCCATGCAAGCAAAATAGATAGGAGGGTTGCTCCCGCAAGTGCCCATTTCATAGGGCCTTCGACTATAAATAGACCGAGGATAAAAAGCATGAGTACAAAAGCCCCCACATAAACGGGACCGGATGTTCCGGGTTGATCGCCGAAATATTGTGTGAGTTGTGAATAAACGCCACTATACATCGGATTGGCTTTCTCCATTACCTTTTCATTCTGCGACAAAGGCACGGATGCGCCTCCTTTGATGTTTGGAACCAACAGAGAGAACGTTTCGCCTATACCGTAGCTCCACTGAGTGATGTAGTCACGATCAAGCCCGCTACTTGTCTGTTTTGCAGCATCGCCTTCTGCTTTCAGTTCACTTTTGCCACGCATGGTTTCTTTGCTATACTCATACGTATGATACAGATTGGATAAGTTGGCCGATACACCAATAAGTGCGGCAATAACCAATACACCACTAGCTTTGAAGAAGTGCGGTAGTTCCTTTTTGCGCCAAGCTTCTTCGAAGAATGCTCCTACAATAAGGAGTATGGCGAAGAGGAAATAATAACTCATCTGTACATGGTTCGACAAGATTTGCAGGGCTAAAAATAGAGCCGTTATGACTCCTCCGAGCAGATACTGTTTTCGATAGGCGAGTACGATACCTGCTATTGTGGGTGGAATATAGGCCAGCGTAATAAACTTCCAGATATGTCCCGCAGAGATGAGAATGAAGAAATAAGATGAAAAAGCCCATATGATACCTCCTAATCCTGCGAGCCAAGCTGATACACCAAGTGCTCTTAAAAGGATATAAAATCCGAGCATCATGACAAACGTTAGCCACACATAGTTGGGTAGAAATAAATGATATGTTTTCTCCGCTACTCTCAGAGTTTCGGTAGAATCATAGCTGGGAGAGATCTGATAGGTTGGCATTCCGCCAAAAATAGAATTAGTCCAACGCGTACGCTCACCGGTCTGGTCGTGATACTCTTTTGCCTCTTGTCCGGCGCCGGCGCCGGCAGCCGTATCGTGTTGAAACAGAATGCGATCCTCTGTCACAGCAGGGAAAAAGTAGACAAATGAGATGGCGATAAAAGAAAGAATGACGATGAGGTCGGGAAGGAACTTTTTCATTTTCGATCAGATTATGAATGAATATCTTTTAATGATCAATTGACAATCGGACCCTTATGACGTTTTGATTGTCGAGTTCGATTGTCAATTGTTAGTAGGAATTAATACCTGTAGTGATCTGCCTTGTAAGGTCCATCAACAGAGACCCCAATGTAAGCAGCTTGTTCTGTCGTTAGTTTCGTCAGCTTCACACCTATTTTCTCTAAGTGTAAGCGGGCTACTTCTTCATCCAGATGCTTAGGCAGGCGATAAACCTCAATTTCATATTTCTTGTTGAACAGCTCAATTTGTGCTAAGGTCTGGTTGGTGAACGAGTTACTCATCACAAATGAGGGATGTCCTGTAGCACATCCGAGGTTTACCAAGCGCCCATCTGCTAGAAGAAGGATACTGTGTCCGTCGGGGAAGAAATAACGATCTACTTGTGCTTTGATGTTCACACACTTAATGCCTTGATAGCGCTTCAATGCCTCAACCTGAATTTCATTGTCGAAGTGGCCGATGTTGCAAACGATAGCTTGATCTTTCATCTTCTCCATGTGGTCGATGCGAATGATATCAATATTACCGGTCGTCGTCACAAAGATATTTCCCTGACTGCAGGCCTCTTCCATGGTCACTACTTCGAATCCCTCCATGGCTGCTTGCAAAGCACAGATGGGATCTACTTCAGTAACCAATACGCGAGCACCGTATGAGCGCATAGAATGAGAACAACCTTTACCAACATCACCATAACCACAAACAACCACTACTTTACCGGCAATCATCACATCTGTAGCACGTTTGATGCCATCAGCCAATGATTCGCGACAACCATAGAGATTATCGAATTTTGATTTGGTAACAGAATCGTTTACATTGAAAGCAGGGAACAACAGTTTTCCTTCTTCTTTCATCTGATATAAACGGTGTACACCGGTTGTGGTCTCTTCGGATACTCCACGCATTTCGGCAGCAACACGATGCCAACGGTCTTTATCTTGCGCCAACACTTTCTTCAAGATGGCGTTTAGTTCTATTTCATCTTCCGCATGTACTTCTTTATCAAGTACGGCAGCATCGTTTTCAGCTTCGTAACCTACGTGTATCATCATGGTGGCATCTCCACCATCGTCAACAATCACATTAGGACCTTTTCCTTCTGCAAAGTTCAACGCTTGAAGCGTGCACCACCAATATTCTGTTAGTGTTTCACCTTTCCATGCAAACACCGGAACGCCGGATGCAGCGATAGCTGCTGCTGCATGATCCTGAGTAGAGTAGATGTTACAAGAACACCAACGCACCTCGGCACCAAGATTTACAAGTGTTTCAATCAGCACAGCCGTCTGAATGGTCATGTGCAGAGAGCCCATGATGCGAGCTCCTTTTAGCGGTTTAGATTCTCCATACTTTTCGCGAAGAGCCATAAGGCCGGGCATTTCTTGTTCTGCCAGATCGATTTCCTTGCGACCAAAGTCGGCAAGAGTAATATCTGCCACTTTATAGGACAGGGTAGAGAATAATTCTGAAGACATATTATACTTTGTTTAATAATAACTGCCACAAAGATAGAATATTCTGAATAGCGGTACAAAAGGAGCCCTCCTTTTTTATAAATAATAACTTCATTCTATACAGGTGTGTATATCACCGCTAGAATTTTGGCAGCTTGTCCTTCGAAAGCATGTACGTGGTGCGGAATGATGGAGTCGTAATAAATACTATCTCCTTCTTCAAGGATATAAGCTGTGTCTCCGTAGCTGATTTCCATAATTCCTTGCATCACGATGATAAACTCCTCTCCTTCGTGTGAAGAGAGGATAAAATCGCTATCCTTTGTAGGAGCTACATCTATCATGAAGGGTTCCATGTGTCGGTCGGCTTTCGATCTGGATAGCGAACGGTATTCCATGTGCCTGCGTGACTGTATGGCGTTGTTCGAGAAGCTGATTGTCTCTTTGATTTCCTGTTTGCGACATACAATAGGTCCCGTCTCGTCCTGATCGTCAAGAAGAGTTCCTAGTCTGACACCAAGTACACGAGCTATTTTGATGAGGGGGGCTAGCGACGGAATATCAATGTTGTTTTCTATGCGCTCTATTTGTTCGATAGCCAGATTTGAACGTTGAGCCAACTCTTCTATCGTGATAGATCTATTCTCACGGAGTGCTTTTATCTTTTCTCCGACAATTTTGGTTGTATCCATATTGATTGCATTTTCCATGTCAAAGGTTTTTTTGGGTTTGACTGGTGGCAAAAATAGTAAAATAATTGGTGCAGAACAATTTTAGGTAAACAAAATGAAGATTCTTTATTTTAATTGGAGGATAGTATAGAGTAGTGCGTTAAAACCACGACTTTGCGGATGCAAGGCCGTGATTGATAATTCTTTAAAATCATATTCAATGGCATCAAGTATTTCTACAGTTTTGGAGTCATGAATTGTTCCATTTGGACGTTTCGTTTCCATGTAGCGTGCACGAGCTGAAATCATTAAAGTCTCAGGAACACCACTTAATTTTAGTTTCCATTTTTATAAATAAAGGTTTTGTGTTTTTATTTTATATGCAGCATTTGCCTATCTACCATCCGTGCAAACAGACCATTCTTCTTCTTCAACTCTTCAGGTGAACCGCTTTCAGCTACCGTTCCTTTATTCAGCACCACAATTTTATCTGCATTGGCAATCGTGCGCATACGGTGAGCTATAATCAGTACCGTTTTGTTACTTACCAAAGCTGAAATTGCAGATTGAATCTTGGTTTCATTCTCCACATCAAGCGAAGCGGTAGCCTCGTCAAGCAGTACAATGGGTGCATCTTTCAACAGTGCACGGGCTATGGAGATACGTTGACGTTCTCCGCCCGAAAGAGTTTCACCATTTTCACCCACGATTGTCTTGTAGCCCATAACCATTTTGCTGACAAATTCATCACATTGGGCCAACTTGGCTGCATATAAAACTTCCTCATCAGTAGCACTGCGTTTTCCCAAACGGATATTATCCATAATAGAAGTGTTAAAGAGCACTACATCCTGAAAAACAACAGAATAATATTCCAAGAGAGTTTCAGGATCAATCAATGAAATATCTTCTCCACCAAGTAATATCTTGCCGGACTGAATGTCCCAGAAGCGTGCTGCAAGCTTGGCTGCCGTACTTTTTCCACTCCCTGATGGCCCCACTAAAGCTGTTATTTCTCCCTGTTTGGCTGTAAAAGACAGATCTTCTAATATCTGTTTCCCCGACTCATAAGCAAAATAAACTTTCTGAAATTGAATATCGAAGCCTTTAGGTTGGAATTCAGTGGTCCCTTGTTGTATTGGTAAAGCTTCCATTTCATTCATCCTGTTGATACGAATATCGAGATAAAAGAGGGCTGCAAGGTTATTTAAAACTTCGTTTATTGGATTATAAATGCCTGAACCTATAACCATAAATATCAAATAAGTAAACAAATCCGTCTTGTCTGTTGCCAATAGACTTGCTCCAACAATAATAACACTTGCTAAGCCCAGTTTAAGAAAACTTTGAGATCCGTTAACCAACACTCCGATGATCAATTCACTCTCTGTTTGTTGTTTTTCGTGAGCCTTGATTTTATCGTTCAGCTTGCTTATATAGTCTTTTTCGTTATTATAAGATTTAATTTCCTGAACCGTATCCAAACCTTCCTGAATATGCTCACTCACCATACGTTTATTTTGATAATGGATCTGATTCTCTTTATGTAGTTTTTTCTTTGCGATGAATAAAATAGACAAAGCAAACGGTACCACCCAAAACAAAGCCAAGGCCAATTGCCAGTTATAGAAAAATAGACCGATAGCAATAAGACTAAGACTTATAATGGAGGCGAACAGTTGTGGTACGGCGTGTGAAAAAGTATGCTCCAGATCCGTACAATCATCCATAATAGTGGCAGTCAAATCAGAAAGATTTTTCTCTCCGAAGAATGCCAAAGGAAGTTTTCGGAGTTTCTCGGCCAATGAGATACGGCGATTGGCACTTTCTTCATATACTGTGGTAAAAGTACTTTGATATTGAAGTACAGCAATAATATACATCACAATCATGAAGGATATGCCAAGTAGAATATAGAATGTCAATCCGTGAGTAACAGATGCTGCCGGGTTAAAAACAGGACGAAGATAGTCTTCCAAAAAGAAGAACACAAAGATTGCCGGAAGCATTAGTGCCAGATCAAATAAAGTAGTAAAAAAGACACCTTTGCAGAAATCTTTAGCGCCTTTGTTAGAGAGCGCAAAACGTTTTTTTATTGTTTCAATCATGATTGACCTCCTTTTTAATAGTCCAGCGAACTGATTGCTGGTATTCATTCCATATTTTAAAATAAGTGCCTTGTTTATCGAGTAGTTCAGCATGTGTTCCTTGCTCTGATATTCTTCCTTCATCGACAACCAGAATGTTATCCATGTCAGTTATACTGGTAAGCCTGTGAGCAATCATCAGCACAGTTTTACCTTTTGTTAGCTCATTCAAAGCTTGATGAATTAAATGTTCATTTTCAGGATCTGCAAAGGCTGTTGCTTCATCAAGTACTATGATAGGCGCATTTTTTAGAATAGCTCGGGCGAGTACAATACGCTGTTGCTCACCTCCTGAAAGGTACGTGCCATCCGTTCCAAGCTTAGTGTTCAGCCCAAGTGGTTGCTTGTCAATAATATCCCGGCATTGCGCCATATCCACGGCATAGTTCACTTCATCAAGAGTGGCATCGGGATTTCCATACTTGATATTTTCGAGCAATGTTGTTTTAAACAGTCGTGTATTCTGAAAAACAAACGAGACGTTTGTCATTAACTCTTTCGGACTGATGTTCTTCACATTGATTCCTCCTATTGATACGCATCCTTCGTTTACATCCCAAAATCGGGGAATTAATCGTGCAATAGTACTCTTACCACTACCGGATGCACCAACGAGCGCAACTCTCTTCCCCTGTGGAATACGAAAGTTTATGTTGTTGAGAACCTTTTGTGTTGTACCGGGATAATTGAATGTCACATTTTTAAATTCGACATTGTATCGCTTTATTTTTTTTGTATCGACATTAACCGATAATTGCTCGTAACCGGTCAGTTGATCTAAACGTTCAATCGCTTCTTTGGCCTGCCCCAATGCCTGCGTTAGATACATACTTTTCATTATGCTTTGCGAGAAAACGGGTGTGATTAAGATAAACAGGAAGAAATTGAGCAATACAGAGGTATAATCACCGGTATAACCAATCAGCAATATTGCTACCGGGGCAAGGAAAAAGACAAACCCATTTATAATGACGGTGTAGGCCGACATTGGTTTTTCCCATATTTTGGTATATTGAAAGACCATCTGATTGTATTTTTGTATGCTGTTATAAAAATTTTTAAATGAAAAGACTGTTTGCTGAAAGACCTTTACTACAGGAATTCCTCTGACATATTCCACTGCTTCTGTATTCATATCTTCGAGCGAGTTCATATAGTTTTGCATAAATTGCCGACCTTTTGTCCCCATCATAAATCCCATCAACATTAAGGATACAAGAATCGGAACTAGGCTGGCAACTCCCAACCGCCAATCAAAAAGAAAGATTAGCACTAAGGCCGCAAGTGGCACAACAAACGTACCTGCCAGATCGGGCATCTGGTGAGCCAAAAAGCTGTGTGTGATTCCCGCATTATCATCAATAATTTTGCGGATACGTCCATTGGTGTTATAATCAAAAAAGCCAAGTGGCATTTTTATGATTTTACTCATAGCACTGCGTCTCAGGTTCGATTCTACTCTGAAAGCAGCCAGATGAGAGGACATCAGGGCAAAGAAATAAAGCACTACGCTACTTATAGCAGATGCGGCTGTCCACCACGCATAATCCACGATTCGCTCTGACGGTGACGTGCCTCCGGAAGCAAATAAATCTCTTACAATAAGCCAAATGAAGAAGAATGTAGCCATTCCGGCTAAAGCACTAATGGCCGAAAAAAACATGGCTGTGGGCAGCAATGTTTTCCGGTTTCCCATGTATGCTTGCAGTTTTAATAATGTATTCATATTTTAATTCAAATTAGGATGTATTATCATTGTAGATTCATGATTTTTCTCCATCCGGCAGTACCAAATGCCAGGTATTCAGACATAAATTGTTCAATTTCCTCCCGCGATAAGTCATGAGACACCAACTCGGCAATTACGCTGATAGACCATGAACTCATTGTATGAATGAAAAAACTTGAAACCTCAATATTGACTTTCGGATATTTGTTTTTTACTTTTAGAAAATATTCATTTCCTATGGCCGAATGCTTGTCAATAAATTGATCACGAAAGTTTTCAAGAGATGAGCCGGATGCTTTAAAAAGTAGTAAGTTGAAATCTTCTTTATAGTTGGTTACAAGATTCACGAAGAAATCTATTTGGCTCTTAACGTAATCATGCGCATTCATGATATATAGGTCTATACTTTCTGCTTTATTGTGTTCCTCCATTAATTGATCAATAGCAGCAAACACTCCGGATAAAACAGCCCTAAAGATTTCATCTTTATTGTGGAAATAAGTATAAATATTGCTAAGAGTAATTCCTGATTTATAAGCTATAATTCGCATAGATGTATTGCGAAATCCGTTCATGATAAATTCATCACGGGCTATAGCGAGAATCTTTTGACGCGTATTTTCTTTTTTTATTTGCATAAACGAACGTTGTTCTTTTATGCAAAGTAACAGATTGTCCAACATACCCACAATCGCTATTTGTAGGTATTATTAAAGAGGAAATCCTCATTTGTTAGCAGAATAAAAAAAAGAGCAAAGATTCTCTATACTCCATTTGCGAGAATTGATTCATCTAAATGTGTTAAATGTTGGAAGTGTGCGGATGTGTGCCCGAAACAGGTCTTCAAAAGCTCTAAATTCTTGGGAATTAGCTATTTTTTGCTTGGTGATTTAAATGTCTGTAATGGATGCCAGAAATGTGTTCACATCTGCCCCGCAGGTGTTTTTAGTAAAATGACGGATGAGTAAGAGGAGGATCTTCATCAAAGCAAATAGTTGAATAAGTATCCTGAAATGACGATAAATAATGAGATCGTACCAAAAAAGATTGCAATTAATTTCCAAGTCATCACCTTCTTAAGCAAGGTTGCTTCGGGTAATGAAAGCCCTACCACTCCCATCATAAAGGCTAATGCGGTGCCAACTGGAATTCCTTTGGCCACAAAAACTTCAATTACCGGAACAATACCTGCCGCATTAGCATACATCGGTACGGCCAATATTACAGAAAGAGGGACTGCGTACCAATTGTCTTTTGACATATATTGCTCGAAAAACCCTTCAGGAACGTATCCATGCATCAAAGCTCCGATGCCGATGCCAATAATGATATAGAGTAAAACGCTTCTTACTATTCCCCAAGCTTCTTTGATTATTGTTGGCATTCTTTTTATGAACGGAGTCTTTTCTCCCTCCCAATGTAAAGATTCCATATTAGCATTGGCTTGAATCTGTTTGATCCAATCACTTAAGTACTTCTCCAGTTTTAGTTTGCCTAGTACCAAACCTCCGATCATGCCTAATAATATTCCGCTGATAACATAAACAAGGGTTATTTTTACTCCGAATGTCCCCAGAAACATTGCTACTGCAACCTCGTTAACCAATGGAGAAGTGATGAGGAACGCAAATGTGACTCCCAAAGGAATTCCTCCTTTAACAAAGCCTATAAATAGAGGTATGGAGGAGCAAGAACAAAAGGGTGTGATTGCCCCGAAAAGTGAAGCTAAGAAATATTGTAATCCATACATCTTGTGAGTGGTCAAGTAGTTTCTCAAACGATCTATAGGGAAATAGGCATTTACTATTCCCATGAGAGTGCTAATCAAGAACAATAAAATAAGAATCTTTATTGTGTCATAGAAGAAAAAATTAATAGCCATACCTAAGTGGCTTGCTGCGTCTAATCCAAAGATTGTATAAACCAGCCAATCTGCAAATGTTTGTATCATAATAGATTCTTCTATAATATATAATAAGTTATGCCGTAATAAATTCCAACCAATATGAATATAATGGCTACAACAATTCGGAATCTTTTCTCGAATGTCTTCATTTGATTATAGAATTTGCCAAGCCCGGCCACGCTATAAGCCAATATCCACGCTACGACGATGACCGGCAATCCTGTTGCAAGGGCAAAGACGAGTGGGAGCAAATATCCCCCGTCGGCAGCCGCTGACATGGGAATAAGCATTCCAAAATAGAAAACTCCGCTGGTGGGGCAGAATGCAAGTGCAAACAAAATACCCAATAACAATGCGCCCCAATTCCCTTTTTTCTTTAAGTTGCTTCCGCTTCCGGAAAATCCGAATTTAGGAAAATTCAACTTATTACCTACAAGCATAAATACTCCGATAAGGACCAATGCCGGTGATATTAATAGCTCGCCATACTTGCTTATTGATTTTTGTATAGCAAACATGCTCGAACCTTCTTTTAGAATGGATATAAGAATAATGCCCAGAACAGTATAGGTGATAGCGCGGCCTACAGTGTAGAGTATACCATTCCAGAATATTTTGTGTTTGTTTTCAATATCCTTGCTGATGTATCCCACAGCTGTAATGTTAGTAGCGAGCGGGCAAGGGCTTACAGCGGTGAGTAATCCAAGGATGAATGCTGTCAACATTGGGATGTCGCTGCTGTCTAGTATTGATTGTAGAAAATCCATTGCAGATTATTTTAATAGTTCGTCGATTTTCTTCTTTAGTCCTTTTTTGAAAGTGTCAGGTGAATTTCTTGAGTAAGCGAAGGCAAACTCTGTCATATTGTTCTTGCTTTCTTTTCCACCTTTCCATTTGTTGACAAACAAAGATGACCATGTAACCTCGTAACGGTCGGCTATTTTTTCGCCTGCTTTGTCAGAAATATCTATGACCGTAAATACTACCTCACCTTTTTTGATCTTATCAGCATAATATGCGTTCACGGCTTCTTTCGCATTTTTTTCAATGCTCATGCAAGTCGGGCAGCGCTGTTTCCCGTGGAAGTATAAGATTTCTACTCGATCTTTGGATTCTGTGTTTGATTTCTCAGATGTTTTTGGTCCTTTTCCGCAAGCAGTAATGCTGATCATTATTGCGATGGCAGCAAATAATAGTTGTTTCATCTTCAAATTATTTATTTAGTTAATAAATCTTTTACTTCAGATACTGAAAGTTTCTTTCCACTAGAAACAACTTTCTCGTTAATTACAAGCGCGGGCAATTGCATCACGTTGTACTCCATGATTTTCATCAAATCCTCTTCTTTTACAATGTTAGCCTGAATGCCTAATTCACTGACAGCTGCTTCTACTGTTGCATACAAAGCTTTGCAGCTAGAACATCCGGTTCCTAAAACTTTAATTTCCATATGATTTTGTTTTTAGTTATAAAATTGCATTCTATATTTTGCGAACAATCATCAAAGAAAGCATTGAAAAGGTCATGAACTATTTGGAGACTTCCATGGTTCAAACAATAGCCCATTCTAGGTGTTTTATCTGCCTTCAACTCTTCTTTATAATTTGTTGTTCGCAAAACTACAAACAATATTTATGCAAACAAATAAGATTGCTTCTTTTTTTTCTTTCATCAAGTAATCTTTAATAGATTTTAAAGAAGGTATATACTGTTTCTTTATGCGTTCACAGCTTTGTAATCCATCTACATTGGAATGCTTCTGCATGTGGTTAAAATTAATTAATTACAAACAGAGAACTTAGCGAACAGCATTAATAATTGTTACCTTTGCGAACGCATTTTAACAACACTCTACTTCTATCTGGATGAAACGAGTCAGTATAAAGTTTTTCAGGATCTTTTTTCCGCTCTTATTCATTGTATATGTAGGGAGCATTTCCTTGTTTATACACTCGCATGTGATTAATGGCGTAACAATCGTCCATTCACATTTCTATAAGATGGCTGGTGGAAAACCTCAAGGGCATCATCATTCTCAATCTGAGGTCCAGTTTATCCATAATCTTTCTACCATACTGATAGCCAATCCGATACTTTTCTTATTCATCTTAGCATTATTTCTTCATAAACCGATCATTCTTTTAACTCGTCCCCCTCAAAGAAACTATAACTGTTCTGCCAAGGGGCATATCTCGCTACGTGCTCCTCCTACTTTTATTTAAACATGAAGCTATCGCTTTCTTCAAGCCAAAGAACCTGACTTAAGCTTGTTGTGTTTCATCATTATTGAGTTTTGATGAAGTGATCTCTTTGTGTATTGTGATTGGGCAGTGCCACTATAAATGGTTGAGCACTGCTGCAGAAATGAATATTTTGTCTTTAATTAAATAGAAGTAAAAAATGAGTAGATTGATTATTATATTGATCTGCCTTAGCTGTGTGTTTACCTCAGCGAAAGCAGATTCTTCGGAATTGAGAGCATCGGATGCTAACATCGTTGGCCATGTGGTTGACAAGAAGACGCAAGAACACTTATCGTATATCAATGTTGTTCTAAGAGGAACAACTATTGGGACGTCGACTGACCAGACTGGTCATTATTTTCTGAGGAACTTACCCGAGGGCAATTTCGTGGTGGAAGTGAAAGCGATAGGTTATAAGACGATCCAGAAACCTGTGTCACTAAAAAAAGGGAAAACTCTTGAATTGAATTTTGAAATAGAAGAAGACCTTGTGTCACTAGAAGGTGTGGTGGTGACTGCGAATAGAAATGAAACGTATCGTCGCTTGGCACCTGCTTTGGTGCATGTGCTTGACTCTAAATTATTTGAATCGACCAATGCGGCTTGTCTGTCGCAAGCCTTATCTTTTCAACCGGGTGTACGGGTGGAGAACGATTGCCAGAACTGTGGGTTTAATCAAGTGCGTATTAACGGACTCGATGGACATTATTCTCAGATTTTAATGGACTCTCGACCAATCTTTACTTCGCTTACCGGAGTGTACGGGTTGGAGCAAATTCCTGCCAATATGATAGAACGTGTTGAGGTGATCCGTGGTGGTGGATCAGCATTATTTGGTTCCTCTGCTATTGGTGGCGTCGTTAATGTGATTACAAAAGATCCTACTCGCAATAGTGCTGAATTGTCTCACACACTGACTTCTATTGGTAATAGCGATTTTGATAATAACACAACAATGAATGCTTCATTGGTTTCAGCAAGTGGAAAGGCCGGGGTTTATGTCTTCGGGCAAAGTCGTTCCCGATCCGGATACGATCATAATGGAGATGGTTTCACCGAATTGCCGGAATTGAAAAATAAGACGGTTGGTGCAAGAGCCTTTCTGAAAACAGGTACTTATTCAAAATTGACATTCGAGTATCATGGAATCAACGAATTTCGTCGGGGAGGTAACTCGTTAAATCTTCCGGCACATGAGGCTGACATCACCGAACAGACGGAACATAATATCAATGGCGGCGGAGTTAGCTTTGATTTGTTTTCAAGAGAGAATACCGATCACTTCAATATCTATACTTCTCTTCAAAATACTGACCGAAAAAGTTATTATGGAAGTAACCAAGATCCTAACGCTTATGGCACTACAACTGATCTTGCTGTTGTGTCCGGAGCACAATATGCTCATAGTTGGGATAAACTTTTGTTTATGCCTGCTGAATTTACCGGAGGAGCTGAATTTAGCTATGATGGAATGGAAGATATTTCCGTTGGTTATGATCATTACTTGAACCAAACGGTGAGAATCTGGAGTGGCTTCGTGCAAAACGAATGGAAGACAGATCGTTGGGGCTTTTTAATTGGGGCAAGAGCTGATAAGCATAATATGATAGATCATGTTATCTTGAGTCCTCGGGCTACGTTAAGATTCAATCCCAATAAAAACATTAATTTCCGTTTAAATTATTCAACCGGCTTTCGTGCTCCACAAGCTTTTGACGAAGACCTGCATATTGCTGTGGTCAATGGAGAGCGACAGGTTATCCGGTTGGTAGATGGTCTGAAGGAAGAAAAATCGAATAGCCTTAGTGTCTCTGCTGATATGTACCATACCTTCGGACATGTGCAGACAAATTTGCTGATGGAGGGTTTCTACACTGATCTAAGAGATGTGTTTGCATTAAGAAAACTTGAAGAATTAGACGATAAGGGTAATGCGGTGAAAGAGCGCTATAACGGTTCGGGGGCCAAAGTGATGGGGATTAATCTTGAAGGACGTGCTATTTTTACGTCGTCATTCCAGTTACAAGCAGGGGTGACATTGCAACAAAGTCATTATAAGAATCCGGAACAATGGAGTGAGGATGAATCAGTAAAAGCCGAGACCAAAATGTTTCGTACACCAAATACGTACGGATACCTTACTGCTACGGTGAATCCGATGAAAGATCTGAAAGCCTCTTTATCTGGTACATATACGGGAACAATGCTTGTTCAGCATGCTGCCGGTTCGGGTGTAGATCAAGATGTGGCTGTAACAACCCCGGATTTCTTCGATTTGAATCTGAAGCTGGCGTATGATATTGCAGTCGTTGATGGAGTGAACTTTCAATTGAACGGAGGAATTCAGAATATATTTGATGCTTACCAATCAGATTTTGATAAAGGAAAGGATCGGGATTCCGGATATATTTACGGTCCATCCATGCCAAGAAGCTTCTTCATAGGTGGCAAATTCAGTTTTTGATGTTGCTAATCGACCAAAGTTTTAGCGTATAATTTATATCAAAAAGATGGGGATGTTGTGTATAATAACATCCCCATTTTGAAAGATGCAACATCCCCATGTTGTTGTTGGATAAGAGCTGTCTTCAAAAGGGAAGGCAAGGCTTTCTTTATTTTTATGTTGGTGTTAGTGAACCGTGAAGGTGTAACTTTGGAGCAAAAAAAACCACCCTTAAAGTTAAGGATGGTTTTTTTTGCTTTCTGTCTAGAGGTAATTGCTTACTTTCTAAGACCAAGAGTTTTGATGATAGCACGATATCTTGTGATATCTTTGTCCATCAGGTAGTTTAGCAATCTGCGACGCTTTGCTACCAACATTGTCAAAGCTCTTTCTGTACTATAATCTTTTCTGTTGAGCTTCATGTGCTCAGTCAGGTGAGAAATACGGTATGAAAACAAAGCTATCTGGGCCTCAGTTGAGCCAGTATCAGAGTTAGACTTTCCGTACTTTCCAAAGATTTCTGCTTTTTTAGCTGGATCTAAATACATAATTCTTAGTTTGTTAGATATATAAAAATTCTTTGAGCGGCAAAGATAGATATTATTTTTGGCTTCACAATGATTTATAATCCAATTTTCGTACCTTTGCAGCCAAATAATAGGTATTATATGCAAAATATTAGAAACATTGCAATTATTGCCCATGTCGACCATGGGAAAACAACACTTGTTGATAAGATGCTTTTGGCTGGACATTTGTTCCGTGACAATCAGGCGAGTGGTGAATTAATTCTGGATAACAATGATTTGGAGCGCGAAAGAGGGATAACAATTCTTTCTAAGAATGTTTCCATCAATTATGGCGGAACTAAAATTAATATTATCGATACTCCGGGGCACAGCGACTTTGGTGGTGAAGTGGAACGTGTACTGAATATGGCCGACGGCTGCATTTTGCTTGTTGATGCTTTTGAAGGTCCGATGCCTCAAACACGTTTTGTGCTTCAGAAAGCGATTCAGATAGGTTTGAAACCTATTGTTGTTATTAATAAGGTAGATAAGCCAAACTGCCGTCCCGATGAAGTGCATGAAATGGTTTTCGACCTCATGTTTAGTTTGGATGCTACTGAAGAACAACTTGATTTCGCAACGATATATGGCTCGGCTAAGAATGGCTGGATGAGTGTTGATTGGAAAGAACCTACTGATAATATTATTCCTTTGCTTGATTGCATCATTGAGAATATTCCTGCTCCTGAACATTTGGAGGGAACACCACAAATGCTGATCACTTCGCTTGATTATTCTTCATATACCGGACGTATTGCTGTGGGCCGTGTGCATCGCGGAGTACTGAAAGAAGGAATGAATGTCTCTTTAGCAAAAAGAGATGGTCGCTTCGTGAAATCTAAAATAAAAGAAGTTCACGTGTTTGAGGGTCTCGGAAGAGCCAAGATTACCGAAGTTTCTTCGGGTGATATTTGTGCATTGGTTGGTATTGAAGGCTTCGACATTGGTGATACAATCTGTGATTTTGAAAATCCGGAGGCATTGCCACCTATTGCCATTGATGAACCTACAATGAGCATGTTGTTCAGTATCAATGACTCTCCTTTCTATGGTAGAGATGGTAAGTATGTAACTTCCCGTCACATTAACGATCGTTTGATGAAAGAGCTGGATAAGAACCTGGCTTTGCGTGTGCATAAAAGTGAGGAGGATGGTAAATGGCTTGTTTATGGACGTGGTGTACTTCACTTGTCCGTACTGATAGAAACGATGCGTCGTGAAGGATACGAGTTGCAGGTTGGTCAGCCACAAGTTCTTTATAAAACCATTGACGGTAAGAAAAATGAGCCGATTGAAGAGTTAACTATTAATGTTCCTGAAGAATACTCTAGTAGGATCATTGATATGGTAACTCGTCGTAAAGGTGAAATGGTGCTTATGGAGAATACCGGTGAACGTATTAACCTCGAATTTAATATGCCTTCACGTGGTATCATCGGTCTTCGTACCAACGTACTTACGGCTTCTGCCGGTGAGGCAATCATGGCACACCGCTTCAAAGAATATCAACCATACAAGGGTGAGATTGAAAGACGTTCTAATGGTTCTATTGTTGCGATGGAAGCCGGTAATGCTTTTGCTTACGCTCTTGATAAATTGCAGGATCGCGGCCGCTTCTTTATTTTTCCTCAAGAAGATGTGTATGCAGGCCAGGTAGTTGGTGAGCATGCAAAAGAAAGCGACTTGGTGGTTAATGTAACTAAATCTAAGAAGCTTACTAATACGCGCGCTTCCGGTACTGATGATAAAGCTCGCATTATTCCTCCTGTTCAGTTCTCTTTGGAAGAGGCTCTGGAATATATTAAAGAGGATGAATACGTAGAGGTTACTCCTAAAGCTATGCGTATGCGTAAGGTTATTCTTGATGAGAATGAACGTAAGCGCTCAAATAGATAATATCATACTCGCTTAAACAGAGTATTTTAGTATAAAAAAGTTCGGTAAGGGAAATCTTATCGAACTTTTTTGTGGGTTAACTATCCGCGTTTCCCCTTTAAAACAGAGTGTATGCTTCTTTGTGAGATTGATTATAGATAACGTGAACAGAAAAGGCGACTCCCCTGAGGGAATCGCCTTTTTATATAATCTAATTTGTATCTTTAGATTAGAGTTGAGGACCGGCAACAACCAAAGCTTTTCCGGCTTCGTTGCCAGTGAACTTGCTGAAGTTCTTGATGAAACGAGCTGCAAGATCTTTTGCTTTTTCGTCCCATTGAGCTGCATCAGTATAAGTATCGCGTGGGTCAAGGATCTTAGTATCAACACCAGGAAGTTCTGTAGGAACAACAAAGCTGAAATAAGGCATTGATTTGGTAGGAGCTTTATCGATAGAACCGTCAAGGATGGCATCAATGATACCACGAGTATCTTTGATAGAGATACGTTTGCCGCTACCATTCCAACCAGTATTAACCAAGTATGCTTTAGCACCTGATTTATCCATTTTCTTCACTAATTCTTCAGCATATTTAGTTGGGTGCAATGATAAGAATGCAGCACCAAAGCAAGCTGAGAATGTAGGAGTTGGTTCAGTGATACCACGTTCTGTTCCAGCCAATTTAGCTGTGAAACCAGAAAGGAAGTAATATTTAGTTTGTTCAGCGTTTAAGATAGATACCGGAGGCAATACACCAAATGCATCAGCAGAAAGGAAGATTACTTTCTTTGCAGCCGGAGCTTTAGAAATTGGCTTAACGATGTTAGTGATGTGATCGATAGGATAAGAAACACGAGTATTTTCAGTTGCACTCTTGTCATTGAAATCAATCTTACCGCTAGCGTCAACAATCACGTTCTCAAGAAGAGCATCACGTCTGATAGCAGCATAGATATCTGGTTCAGCTTCAGCACTTAGGTTGATAACCTTTGCATAGCAACCACCTTCAAAGTTGAATACGCCTTCTTCATCCCATCCGTGTTCGTCATCACCAATCAAGAGACGTTTTGGGTCAGTAGACAAAGTAGTCTTACCTGTTCCTGACAAGCCAAAGAAGATGGCAGTGTTTTCGTTGTTAAGGTCGGTGTTTGCTGAGCAGTGCATAGAGGCCATACCTGCCAATGGTAAACGGTAGTTCATGTATGAGAACAGACCTTTTTTCATTTCACCACCATACCAAGTGTTAATAATAACTTGTTCCTTGCTGGTTAAATTGAATACAGTTGCTGTTTCAGAGTTTAATCCAAGTTCTTTGTAGTTTTCAACTTTAGTTTTAGAAGCATTGAATGAAACGAAATCAGGTTCACCATAGTTAGCTAATTCTTCAGCGGTAGGGCGGATGAACATGTTCTTTACGAAATGAGCTTGCCAAGCCACTTCCATGATGAAACGTACTTTGATACGAGAATTTTCATTTGCACCGCAGAACGTATCCATTACAAACAACTTTTTATTTGAAAGTTGTTTCACAGCTATTTCTTTTAGAGTCTTCCAAGTTGCTGGAGTAACCGGTTTATTGTCATTCTTATATTCTTCCGAGGTCCACCAAACTGTGTTTTCACTGGTTTCGTCTTTTACGAAGAACTTGTCTTTAGGAGAACGACCAGTGTAAACGCCCGTCATAACATTTACTGCGCCTAGCTCAGTAACTTGTCCTTTTTCGAAGCCTTGAAGACTTTCTTTAGTCTCTTCAGCGAACAATGTTTCGTAAGACGGGTTGTGCAGAACTTCTACCGCACCGCTAATACCGTACTTGCTTAAATCTAAATTTGCCATTTTCTTTTGAATTAGTTAAATTGGTATTGTATTTATCTCGATTCTATATAGTTCTTTACTTTTTGGCTGTACAAAAAGAGGAATAGTTTTTTAAGTCTCTTTCTTGTAAACCGACTACAAAAGTAATACTTTATTTGAAAACCAGCATCATATTAAAGAAATTTTTCTTTAATTGAATTCGTTTTATATATAGATAACAAAATCTGTAATTTGAATGTTGCAGATTGGAAATATATACCTTACTTTGCAACGTATAAATACTGAATAAATAAAGTGAAACAGATATGAAGATAATTAATTTCAGCGAGACAAACTCGATATTAAACCTGTATGTGGCGGAGATAAGAAATGTAGAGGTGCAAAATGATCGTTTGCGTTTTCGACGTAACATTCAGCGAATAGGCGAGATAATGGCCTATGAATTAAGTAAATCATTTGCTTATTCTGCTAAAGATGTTCAAACGCCGTTGGGCATTGCTTCAGTGAATACTTCTGATAACAAATTGGTTCTTAGTACGATATTGCGTGCCGGGCTTCCTTTTCATCAGGGTTTCCTCAGCTACTTTGATGACGCTGAAAATGCATTTGTTTCTGCTTATCGCAAATATAAAGATACGCTTAAATTTGACATTCATATAGAATATATTGCTTCCCCTCGCATTGATGGCAAGACGTTAATTATCACCGATCCGATGCTTGCTACCGGTGGATCGATGGAGTTGAGTTATCAGGCGATGCTCACCAAGGGGCATCCGGCCGAAATACATGTTGTTTCGGTAATAGCCAGTCAACAGGCTGTAAATCATATTGCCAATGTATTTCCTCAGGACATTACAACTATCTGGTGTGCGGCGATTGATCCCGAAATCAATGATCATTCGTATATTGTACCTGGTTTGGGTGATGCGGGCGACTTGGCTTATGGGGAAAAAGAGTAAGCTGCGATAACATTATAAGATATCGCGATAACTTATAATGTTATGGGGCATTACATATATTGTTATGACGGACAGGAAGTAATGACCTTTTTCTTTTAGAAGGAGTTGCATTCCTTAGATAGATAAAAATCTCCTTGTTTAACGCTAACTTATGATAAAGAGTAGCTTAAACAAGGAGATTTTATGTTTGTATGCAATTAGAATCGGAGAGGTTTTATTTAACTTCCCAAATTTCGCCTTGCATTAATAAGTCTTCCAGTGAGTGGTCTTTTTTCTTAGCACGAACTTCTTCTATTTGCGCATGTACGCATTCGTCATAACTGGGACTTTCTACATCGCGAATGACTCCGAGGGCAATTGGAAAATCAGGGCCTTCCATTAATGCTAACTTCATTTGCAGTGTGCTGTCTTCGCAGTGGGCATCATGCACAAGCAGATCTTTCTCGGTAATGCCATTCTCGCCTATCTTCACGATTTTTATTCCGAAGCCTTCTTGCATCAATCCGTATTCATTGTTTTCACCAAAAATCATTGGTTGACCTTGTTTCAGATAGATCGCATTCTTTGCGCGGTCGGCTTTTGTCGCTACGGTCGATTGAGAACCATCGTTGAATATAACGCAATTTTGTAATACTTCTACCACAGAAGTTCCTTTGTGTTTAGCTGAAGCAACGAGCACTTCCACAGATGCTGCTCCATCAACATCCACGCAACGTCCGAAAAAGTGTCCGCGTGCACCAAATGTTAGCTCCACCGGACGGAAGGGGTCTTCTATAGTTCCGTAGGGAGATGACTTGGACACAAAACCACGGGGAGAGGTGGGTGAGTATTGCCCTTTGGTTAACCCATATATTTGATTGTTGAGCAATACGATATTGATGTTCACATTACGGCGCAACACATGGATGAAATGGTTTCCTCCAATGGCCAGAGCATCTCCGTCACCTGATATTTGCCATACGCTCAGTTCGGGGTTGGCTACTTTTACACCTGTAGCAATTGCAGCGGCACGCCCATGTATGGTATGAAATCCATAAGTGTTCATGTAGTAAGGCAGGCGTGAAGAACAACCGATACCCGAAATCACTGCAATGTTGTGAGGGGCAATGCCGAGTTCGGCCATTGCTTTATGGAGCGAATTAAGCAAAGCATGGTCACCACATCCGGGGCACCAGCGTACATATTGGTCGCTCTTGAAATCTTTCGATGCAAATTCTAGTTCACTCATCTTACTTTTCCTCCAAAATTTTAGTGAATTCTTCTACAAGTCTTAATACATTGAATGGTTGTCCTTTTACCCTGTTAAATTGGTAAACATTTAAGCCGGGAACTTTGGAACGAAGAATAGTGGCAAATTGGCCCATGTTCTGCTCGGCAACCACTACTTTTTTATATTTCTTCAAGATCTCAGTCGTATTTTTTGGCAGAGGGCTGATATACTGAAAATGTGCCAAAGCTACTTTTTTTCCTTGAGCTTGCATAACCTCTAGTGCAGAGTACAGGTGGCCATAAGTGCCGCCCCAACCTACGATCAAGAGTTCGGCATCCTTGTCCCCCAAGACTTCTTGTTCGGGGATGCAGTTGGCAATATAGTTTATTTTCTCTTGGCGGGTGATCGTCATCTTTTGATGGTTTTCCGCATCGGTAGAGATCGCACTTGTATCGTAATCTTTCTCGAGTCCTCCCAGCCTGTGTTGGAAACCTTCTTTGCCGGGGATAGCCCAATAGCGAACCAATGATTCGAGGTCACGTTGATAAGGCTTCCATCCTTCCTGCATTTCGGGAGTAACATAAGGAGGCTTGATGGCGGGATAATCTTTCATTGAAGGAATTTTCCAGGCAGCAGAACCGTTTGCTATGTATCCATCAGTAAGGAGTATAACCGGAGTCATGTGTTCCAATGCTATTTTGGCGGCCATGAAAGCAGAATCAAAGCAGTTCGTAGGCGATGTGGCGGCAATAACAACCAGCGGGCTTTCGCCATTACGTCCGTATACAGCCTGGAGCAAGTCGGTTTGTTCGCTCTTTGTTGGCAGACCGGTAGAAGGCCCCCCACGTTGCACATTGATAATGACTAGCGGTAGTTCGGCAATAACAGCAAGGTTGATCGCTTCACTTTTCAAGCAAATTCCCGGTCCGGAAGTAGACGTTGCGGCAAGGCAACCTGCAAAAGAGGCTCCGATAGCACTGCAACAGCCTGATATTTCGTCTTCACATTGTACGGTAATTACTCCAAGTTCCTTCAATTTAGACAAATTGTGCAAGATGTCTGTGGCGGGAGTAATGGGGTAAGAACCTAGAAAGAGAGGAAGTCCTGCTTTTTCTGCTGCGGCAACCAACCCATAGGATGTTGCCAGATTTCCATTCACATCAGTATAAAAGCCTTTTTCTCTTTGCTCTTTAGATTCTACACGATAGGTAGAAACTGTTGCATGAGTGTTGTGCCCATAGTTATATCCATCGGTCAACACTTTTATATTTGCTTCTGCAATAGATGGTTTCTTTGAAAATTTATTTTGGAGCATGTGCATGGCATGTTCCAAAGGGCGGTTAAACAGCCAGCATACCAATCCCAGAGCAAACATGTTTTTGCTACGCAATGCAGCTTTGTTGTCCAGTCCGCTTTCTTTAAGACTATCCTTGCACATAGATGAAATTGGGGCATCTATCACTTGGTTGTGAATATTGAGTTCTGTAAAAGGATCATTCGTAGTATAGAGAGCCTTTTCAAGATCTTTTTTGGTAAACGAGTCTGAGTCGATGATAATCACTGATTGTGGAGTCGTAAATTGTATATTTGTTTTTAGCGCAGCCGGATTCATAGCAACTAATACATCGCACTTGTCACCGGAGGTGAATACTTTTTTTGCACCAATATGTACTTGAAAACCGGATACTCCGCTTAGTGTTCCTTGCGGGGCACGAATTTCTGCCGGATAATCAGGAAATGTAGAGATGTCATTTCCTAATACGGCTGATAGGTTAGAGAAGATGTTGCCGGCCAATTGCATTCCATCGCCGGAGTCGCCGGAGAAGCGAACAACTACCCTCTCCAAGTCTTTAACCTTCATTTCGTCTGCCATAACTTTATTCATTATTTATTTAGGGTTATATTCTGTAGCCTTTACACTGACATAGAACTTCTCAAAACGACCTTGTAAAGTTGCGCAAAGTTCGGAAAGTTAAATGACTTAGCAAAATCTTTTCAAGCTATTCTGATACTTCGTGTTAAATAGGCTCAATATTCTATCATTCTTATTCATTGGAGTTGGCAAAACTTTCAATTTTTGCCTAAAAAGCAGATCGATGAAGGAGCATATTGATAGTGGATGTTGGGCCATTCTTTAAAACATTCTGTATCTCTGCCTTGTCAAATCAGTAAAATGGCTTATCTTTGCACCCGAAATGCGATGGCCTTGTAGTTCAACGGATAGAATAGAAGTTTCCTAAACTTTAGATAGGGGTTCGATTCCCCTCGAGGCTACTAGTCAACTTGTTTGTCGGTTGATTTTCATGAATCTTCCCACCCGGATGGCAATTTATTGCAATCCGGGTGGTCTTTTTAGTAGTCTTTGTTCCTATCATAAAAAAAGGCTCTTCCCATTTTCAGGGAAGAGCCTTTTCTATGATAAAATATAATTCTATTACTCAGTTTCTAGTGCTTTGTGCTTTTTGCTTATCATATGATAAGCAATAGGAGAAGCAATAAACAGAGAAGATAATGTGCCGATAATAACACCCAGAATCATTGCAAAACAGAAGCTACGAATAGAGTCACCTCCTAAGATGAATATACAAACTAACACAATTAAAGTACATAGTGATGTGTTAATGGTACGTCCCAAGGTGGTATTTAAAGAATCGTTGAATAATTCTTTGCTTTTGTGCTTTGGATATAGGTGGAAAAACTCGCGTACACGGTCGAATATTACCACTTTATCATTGATAGAATAACCAATCACTGTTAGAATAGCACCTATAAAAGTCTGATCTATTTCCAGAGAAAATGGAACAACTCCCCATAATAGAGAATAAGCGCCGATAATCATAAGGGTATCGCAAGTTAGTGCTACAACAGAACCTATACTATAAGCAATATTGCGGAAACGAAGCAAAATGTATAAGCCAATAGCAAGCAATGATAAGACAACTGACCAAACAGCCGAAGTTTTGATATCATCTGCGATGCTTGGGCCTACTTTTTGTGAGCTAATAATGCTTCCACCTGTATGGTTATCATGGTCAATGAAAGTTTCTAAAGTGATATTATTAGTTAAGATAGGTTTTAGAGCTTCATATAGATAGTTCTCTATTTCAGAGTCTACAGAATTTGAGTCATCTCCTATACGGTAATTAGTGCTGATACGAACTGTTTTCTTATCGGTACCAATTGAGATAACACTTACTGTTGCATCACCAAATTTGCTTGCGATAAGGTCTCGTACCTGTTCCGGCTCTACTGGTTTCTCGAACTGAACTTTATAGTTGCGTCCTCCGGTGAAGTCGATGCTCTGACTGAGCCCGCGGATGGCGAAAGATCCAACACAAATTAAAACGATTGCACCTACAATAATAAGCGATTTCTTATTCGTGTTCATGAAATCAAAGTGCGAGTTGACAAACAGCTTTCTCGAGATTTTAGAAGAAAAAGTGAGGTTAAGAAGTTTGTCTTTGCTCATATAATGTTCGTACACTAAACGAGTCATGAATACAGCAGTAAAGAAAGAAATCATAATACCTATGATCAGGGTCGTGGCAAATCCACGGATAGGGCCTGTACCAAAATTGAAGAGGATCACACCTGTGATAATAGATGTCAAGTTAGAGTCGAAGATCGCTGAAAAGGCATTTGAATAACCATCAGACAATGCTTGCTTAACTCCTTTTCCATTCCTTAATTCTTCTTTCGTTCGTTCATATATCAACACGTTGGCATCCACTGCTATACCCAGTGACAACACCATGCCGGCAATACCCGACATCGTTAGTGCAGCCTGGAAGGATGACAAGATTCCCATTGTAAAGAAGAAGTTGAATAGTAGCGCACCGTTGGCAATCATACCGGGTATGAAGCCGTAAATAGCACACATGAAGGCCATGAGTAGAACTAATGCTACAATGAAAGAGAAGATACCTGCATTGATAGACTCTTGCCCCAAAGTAGGGCCAATGATGTCTTCTTGCACAATGTGTGCAGGTGCGGGCATTTTACCGGATTTCAGTACGTTAGCTAAGTCCTTTGCTTGTTCCGGAGTGAAGTGTCCTGTAATTTGTGAACGCCCACCTGTGATCTCGGAATTTACGTTTGGTGCGGAATATACATATCCATCCAATACAATTGCAATAGACTTGCCAATGTTTTGTTTGGTCATTAATGCCCATCTTCTGGCTCCGTCAGCATTCATTTCCATGCTAACAGCAGGCTTGTTCCATTGGTCGAATTCATCTTTTGCATCATTTACAACATCACCTTCGAGCGGAGCTTTGCCGTTGCGTTCAGTTGATTTGATTGCATAAAGTTCGAATGTTTGCGCTTTAGGATCAAAATCAGCAGCAGAAACACCCCACTTCAGACGAAGTTCTTTAGGGAACTCCTCCTGTATTTGTTTCATTGCTATGTATTTGTTGATTTCTGCTGTATCTCTATGGTTGGCATAACCTACAATAGGACCTTGACCGCTTGTGTTGAATTGAAGAATCGCAGCAAGTGGATGTTCTTTCTTTATTTGTGCCATATTTGCAACTTCCGCTGTTTTTTCTGTTTCTCCTTTTAAAGCAGCAGCAAGGCTATCAGCAGCGCTTCTCGTTTTAGAGGGTGTTACAGCGGCTGTCGCAAGCTTTGGTGTAGTTGAAGTAGAATCAACGCTGGTTGAATCTGTAGGGAGTGTTTCGTTATTTAAAATACTACGCAATTTTGAATCGGCAGATTGTAGATAAGGAATGACCTCTTTTGACTCATATGTTTCCCAGAATTCCAAATTGGCAGAACCTTGTAGCAACTTTCTTACGCGGTCTGGTTCTTTGATACCCGGAAGTTCAACCATGATGCGTCCCATTTTATCTTCCAAACTTTGGATGTTAGGTTGCACTACGCCAAAACGGTCAATACGTGTACGAAGTACATTATATGAATTTGCTACAGCAGCTTTGACCTCTTCTCTAAGCACTTTTTCAACTTCAGAATCTGATGATTTTTGAGTTATCTTGTCTTTTAATTGCTGGGTCGCAAATAATTCGGAAAGTTTGGCTCCTGGCGCAAATTTATGATATTCCTTTACGAATGAAGTGATGAAATCATCTTGGCTGGTTGATTGAAGCTTGCTAGCACTGGCTAAAGCTTTGTTGAAAGCTTCATCCGGCTTGTTATCGGCCAAAGTTTTAACTACATCGGCTACTGAAACTTCCAGAATAACGTTCATTCCCCCCTTTAAGTCGAGTCCTAAACTTATTTCCATCTCACGACACTGTTTCAGCGTGTAGTTACCCAGCCATACTTTCTCGTTTGACAGAGAATCCAAGTAGTTTTGTTCCATCTTTGCATCACCTTTCGCGTACTCTTCCGCCTTGTTAATGTAGTAGCGAGTGACGAAGGAGAAAGAGAGATAGAACACACATACTAGCGTGAGTAATACCGCAAAAACTTTAACAAATCCTTTGTTTTGCATTTTACTTTTAAATTATATGTTTACTTTTATATTAATTTCTGTTGCATACAAGGCTGCAAATATAGCTTTTTTTTCACATTAAGGTATAATTACGCTTAAATATTTGGTACTTAGCTTCCATTTTATACTTTACTTGCTTCTATCTACTATCCACTTTTTCTAATTTGTTAGGACTTTTTCGTGAGCATATTTATCTTGTTTGTTATTTCACAAAAAAAGAATTCTTCAAATTTGCTTTGGATATTTCTTCTATTGTCCACAAGGTTTGTAAGGAGGCTTCTGAAACATTGACAAGGTGCCTTTCGTGAGCTCATTCTTGTCAAGAGACGAATTACGCTTAATTAACCGAATAAGGATGTTTTGAAAACATAATGGAGTTTGGAGGGTAACAACAAGAGAAATTTTCTTTTTCACTAGGAGTTATGGCGATAACAAATAAGCAAATTGATGAAGAGAAACCGTCTTTCGGAGTGAAAGAAACCGGCAAATTGCTCAAATGAACCGTTCTTTTACCCATTCTGCACGGTTTAGTTGGTCCAAAAGAACCGTGCAGAAATAAAAAACGGGGAAAGTTGTTGCTTCCCCCGTTTACCGTAGTTTAATCTCAAACTACTTTATGATTACACTCACAAAAGTAATACATTTACTTGGCAAAATCAAGTGTTTTGTAGAATATAAATTTGCTTCGTGTCTATTCCTATTGAGTAGATCCAAAGGTATTATTTCATTCCTCTGTTCTTTAGCATCGCGTCTAGCTTAGGCTCAGCTCCGCGGAATTTTTTATATAAGACCATCGGATCTTCACTGTTTCCTTTTTCGAGTACATTGCTGCGGAAAAGAGATGCAGTGTGTTGATCGAATATCCCGTGTTCCTTGAATGCTTCAAAAGCGTCAGAGTCTAATACATTTGCCCATAAATAACTGTAATATCCTGCGGCATAGCCACCAATGATATGATTGAAATAGGTTGTACGATAACGAGGAGCAATCTCAGGGATTAAGTTCAACTTATTCATCGCTTCTTTTTCATAGGCCAATACATCCAAATCTTTTGTGTCAGTCAGATTGTGAAGGTTCATGTCGAGAATGGCTGCGGCAAGAAGTTCTGTAGTCATAAAGCCTTGGTTAAAGGTTTTTTGTCGCAGTAGTTTATTGATTAAGCTATCGGGCATGCTTTCTCCTGTTTGATAGTGTTTAGCATACATTTTCAACACTTCCGGTTCTGTGGCCCAATGTTCCATTACTTGTGACGGAAGTTCCACGAAATCGCGGACTACATTGGTTCCTGAAATTCCGGCGTAGTTGCATTTAGTTAATAATCCATGAAGAGCGTGTCCGAACTCATGAAACAAGGTTTCAACTTCATCGAGCGTGAGCAGTGAAGGGGTATCGCCTATAGGCTTGGTGAAACTACCTACATTGCAAACCAACGGACGTATATTACCTTGTTGTTCCCGATAGTTACTCATCCATGCACCTCCGCTTTTACCTGCGCGCGGGAAATAATCTACGTAGAAAACGCCCAAATGTGATCCATCAGCATCTTTCACTTCAAATACTTCCACATCCGGATGGTAAACAGGTATATTCTTCAGTGGAGTTAATGTGATGCCATAAAGTTTGTTGGCAACGGCAAAGGCACCTTCACGCACATTTTCAAGTTTAAAGTAGGGTTTTATCTCTTCTTCGTCAAGGTTGTATTTCTCTTTGCGTAGTTTCTCTGTGTAAAACCACCAATCCCATGCTGCTAATTTCTGGATCTTTCCATCTTTGTCCATCAATGTTTGCAATTCTGCAGCTTCCGCTTTTGCTTTTGGCAGTGAATAGCTCCAAAGGTTATTGAGGAATGACATTACAGTGGTCGAGTTTTTGGCCATTGTGTTATCAAGCACAAAGTTTGAGTAACAATCAAATCCGAGAAGTTTTGCTTTCTCTAAACGGAGAGTGACTATTTGTGTGATGATCTTCTTGTTATCATTCTTATCGTTGTTGTTTCCCCGATTGATGTACGCATTGTACATCTTCTCACGCAATGCTCTGTTTTCTGCATATTGCAAGAAAGGAAGGCGACTTGCGTTATGAAGGGTGAATAGCCATTGTCCTTCTTTTCCGGCAGCTTTGGCTTCTTCGGCGGCACTTTGGCAGAACCATTCCGGTAGGCCGGCAAGGTCTTCTTTCTTATCGACAAAAAGCTTAAAGGCATTGTTTTCATTTAAAACATTATTGCTAAAAGTGATTCCAAGTGTCGAAAGCTCTTTATTTATATCTCTTAGACGAGTTTGTTTTTCCGCACCAAGATTGGCACCTGAGCGCACAAAACTTTTATAAGTTTCATCTAATAAACGTTCCTGTTCGGTGGTCAGTTTTAGCGACTTCTTTTGCTTATAGATTGAATCTATCTTCTTAAAAAGTTCTTTATTTAAGTAGATGTTGTCGCTATGTTCGGATAGGACAGGCGCTATTTTCATCGAGAGTTGCGTTAACTCGTCCGTTGTTTCGGCATCTGTCATATTAAAGAAAATAGCACTTACTCGAGATAAAATAGGATCGCTATTGTCCAACGCTACTATTGTATTCTCAAAAGTAGGCGTTTTTTTATTCTCAATGATTTTACGGATGTTTTCGTTTTGCTCTTCAATGCCTTTATGAAAGGCAGGTTCGTAGTGTTCTAGCTTTATTTTATCGAAAGCAGGAACTCCGAACTCGGTTTTGAAGTCAGTAAAGAAAGGATTTCCGTCTGCCTTAATAGTGCCAGAGTAGGTCATAAAACATGTTGCTAAAATGAATACTGTTTTCTTTATTGTCATAGTCTATGATTTTTGATAGTTATCGTTTGGATATATAGCACCAGATAGGATAGTGGTCCGAATCTTTTATAGAACGATCTACAGTGCAATTATATGCTTTCATATTCTTGCTGGTTAAGATGTTGTCTATGCGGAAAAAGAACTTATTCTGGTTATAGGATATGCCTAGTCCCGCTCCTGATTCGGTGAAAGCGTCATCCATATTTCGGGCTATGATTCTGTGAGTATATGAAATGGGAGTATCGTTAAAATCCCCACATACGATGATATATTGATGTTTCGAGGAGTTTATTTCTTTTTCGATCTTTCGTGCCTGTGGTGCCCGAATGGCAGATGCTTCAGCCAATTTGGAGATCAACTGGCGTGCGCCGTTTTTCACTTTTTCAGCTTCCGGCGCTTTTAGCATGTCCTCGTATATCACTTTGTCTCGCTTTGTTAATTTGTTAGATTCTAAGTGATTGTTGATCAGGGTAACTGTATCATTGTCAATCTTCAACTCGTAGGCAGCCGATCCGTTGTATGCACTTTCGTACTTTAATACTTTTGAAGAAAGAATCGGGAATTTTGAATAACAAGCTATTTTGTTCGCACTTCCTTTCACTCCTACGTTTTGGATATCTTTATACGGATATGCTTTTAGCGTTTCATCAATCCTCTTTTGAGTAACGTATCTTTTGTCTGTTGTCGATGCATACTCTTGCATACATACAATGTCGGCCTTGCTGCTCTTGATGTACTCGAGTATGGGATTCTTCCCGTCTTCCAGGCTCAAATTGTTGAAGGCCATCACGTTATAGGACAAAATTTTGAAGCTCTTATCGGGAATGGTTTCGGTATGAAAGTTAATAGGGATATAGGTTCTTATTTGTGGGTAACAAAAAAGAAAACCAAGCAAAGGTAGTAAAGTGAATTTGTATTGAACAATGAGCCAAAAGAGGAGAAAGCAACTATTGATCACGAGAAACACCGGAAATAGAAGTCCTATGCATGATTGTATCGGATGTACATCCGGACTAACATGCGGGCTGTAGGCTGTCAATAGCAATAACACTACAAAGACTGCGTTAACGGCCAGAATCAGATAAGTGACTACTCTGCCAAAATGTTTCATCTTTTATCTTTTACTTGCATCAAACAGGCTTTTCTTTTCTTCAGTGCTAAGACTTTCGTATCCTGACTTTTTGAGTTTATCTAATATTCGATCTACTTCGTCCGACTGCGCTTTCTTTTTTGCATTATAATCGTAATCTCTTGGATCATGGTTATAGTGTACCTTCATTTTTGGCTTGCGTTGCCAGGTCTTTTTGCTGAATAAGCTTAAAATTAGGTCTAACAATTTGTTGATCCATGAGGTAGCATCGATGCCACGCTTTAAGCCGGCGGCAAAACATAAACCGGCTAATGCTCCGCCCAAGTGAGCAATATGTCCGCCGGCATTCTCTGAAGTAATAAAGAGCAGATCGCTTAACACAACGATTAGTGCGATATATTTTAAACGTATGGCACCAAATAGGAGTAATTGGATCCGATAATTCGGTTCACGGTAAGCTGTTGCCACAACAATAGCCAATACAGAAGCTGATGCGCCGACCATTGTAGAAATGCCTACGGACGGGGCAAAATAGGGGAAGACATTATAAGAGAGGATATAAAAGACTCCACCACAAATACCTCCCAATACATAAAGGCCACGTAGATGCTTCGCCGAGAAAAAATAGAGAAAGAGTGATCCGAACCAATAGAGCCAAAGCATGTTGAATAGTATATGCAAGAAGCCGGCATGCATAAACATGTACGTGATTATAGACCATGGCTGGCCGGCTAGACGAGCAATGGAAGCTGGGAGTGCCAGAAATTCCCAAAAGCCGTCAGCGCTTCTGTTAAACAATTTTAGAAAAACAGAAAGTAGTGTAACAATAAGGAATACCGCACTATTTATATAAATAAGCTGAATAAATATATTCCCCTTGCTGAATGCCTTTTTGATGTCAGAAATGATGTGTGCCATTGTTCTTTTTTTTCCAATACATGATTAGGATAAATCCGAATATCATTCCTCCCAAATGTGCAAAGTGTGCGACATTGTCGTTGGGATTGTTAGCAAAGCCTGAGTATAACTCTATTAGTGCATATCCCATCACAAAGTATTTTGCTTTGATTGGAATGGGCAAGGGGAAGATAAAGAGTTGCTGATTTGGAAATGTCATTCCGAAAGCAAGTAAAATAGCATAAACTGCCCCTGAAGCACCTACGGTTGTCATCATATTCAAATATTCGCTCATCGGGATAATTGCCGTACCTGTATTGACACTGTCATAAGCAGATAGTTGCGTTTCATATTGAATGAGTTGCACTACCTCCTGAATAATACCAGCCCCGACTCCACATAAGATATAGTAAAGTAAGAAACGCTTTGGGCCCCATACTTGTTCCAAAATGCGTCCGAACATCCAGACTGCAAACATATTAAAGAAAAGGTGGGTGAAGCCTCCATGCATAAACATGTATGAGAACAGTTGAACTGCGTTGAAGTTTTCGGCCATGAAGAAGTGTAATCCCAAGTAATCGGCTAAATCAATGCCGTAGCTATTGGCAACAATCCCTCCGAAAAAAAACAGCACATTGATTATTATCAGGTTTTTTGTTATTGTAGGCATCATATAATATAAGTCTTTTTATGGCTAAAACATAGCGAATGGGCACAAAAATACGAATAAATTCTGTTCTAAAGCAGAAATAGCCTGCTGTATTTGTTCTTTTTATGTGATCTGCGTGTTTTTTTCATGTTTTTATTTGATAATTTAATTTGTTACTCTATATTTGTGAGGTCTTTATGATTATCTTTTGTGTAATATATATTAATTAATCATTCACGTATTATGAATAAGGCTGAACTTATTAGCGCTATTGCTGCTGAATCTGGCTTGAGTAAAGCGGATTCCAAGAAAGCTCTTGATGCTTTCGTTTCAACTGTTTCTAAGGCTTTGAAGTCTGGTGACAAAGTTTCATTAATTGGCTTCGGAACATTCTCTGTTAGCGAAAGAAGTGCAAGAACAGGTATTAATCCGTCAACAAAAGCATCAATTGCTATTCCTGCGAAGAAAGTAGCTAAATTTAAAGCTGGTGCAGAATTATCAGACGCTATCAAATAAGCGTTGTATCGAAAGAAAATGAAAAGGGGGCGTATTTACGTCTCCTTTTTTTGTTTATCTTTGCGGCAGAAATAACTTGGATATGAATATAGAAAATAAACTTGTGTTGTCCGTTATTAACGGTTTAAAAGTACTGTATGGGAAAGATGTTCCGGTTTTGCAGGTGCAATTGCAGAAAACGAAGAAGGAATTTGAGGGTCATCTCACCTTAGTAGTATTCCCTTTTTTAAGAATATCTCAAAAAGGGCCTGAGCAAACAGCTAAAGAGATAGGAGAATACTTAAAAGTGAATGAACCGGCTGTAGAGTCTTTCAATGTCATTAAAGGGTTCTTAAATCTAACTATTGAATCAGCCGAATGGATTGAATTGCTTAATTCAATTCATGCCGATAAAGAGTATGGTTTTGTAAATGCTAATGAGAACTCTCCTTTAGTAATGATTGAGTATTCATCTCCTAACACCAATAAACCACTTCACTTAGGGCATGTGCGCAATAACCTTCTGGGTAATGCTTTAGCTAATATAGTGAAGGCCAATGGTAATAAAGTTGTTAAGACTAACATTGTAAACGACCGCGGAATACATATTTGCAAGTCAATGTTGGCTTGGGCTAAATACGGTAATGGAGAGACACCGGAGTCTTCCGGGAAAAAGGGAGATCATTTGGTGGGCGATTATTATGTCTTGTTTGATAAGCACTATAAAGCGGAAATAGCTCAGCTGATGGCACAAGGTATGAGCAAAGAAGAGGCGGAAGCAGCTTCTCCATTGATGAATGAAGCTCGTGAGATGCTTTTAAAATGGGAGTCTGGTGATTCAGAAGTTCGTGCTTTATGGTCTATGATGAATGATTGGGTTTATGCCGGATTTGATGAGAGCTATCGTAAGATGGGTATTACTTTTGATAAGATATATTACGAATCGAAGACGTATTTGGAAGGAAAAGAGAAAGTTCTGGAAGGTTTGGGAAAAGGTTCTTTTTATAGAAAAGAAGATGGCTCAGTCTGGGCTGACTTAACTTCTGAAGGGCTTGATCATAAACTCTTGCTCCGGGCTGATGGTACTTCTGTGTATATGACTCAAGATATTGGTACTGCTAAGATTCGTTTTGCTGATTACCCCATAAATAAGATGATTTATGTGGTTGGAAATGAACAGAACTATCATTTTCAAGTGCTGTCTATTTTGCTTGATAAATTGGGCTTCGAGTGGGGAAAAGGATTAGTTCATTTCTCTTATGGTATGGTAGAACTACCTGAAGGAAAAATGAAATCTCGTGAGGGCACGGTTGTCGATGCTGACGATCTGATAGAGGAAATGGTGAATACAGCGAAAGAAACTTCCCTTGAACTTGGGAAATTGGAAGGATGTACGGAAGAAGAGGCTAATAATATTGCCCGTATTGTTGGGCTGGGGGCTTTGAAATATTTCATATTAAAGGTTGATGCTCGCAAGAATATGACCTTTAACCCCAAAGAATCGATTGACTTTAATGGTAATACCGGCCCTTTTATTCAATATACGTATGCCCGCATTCAGTCTATACTTCGTAAAGCGGCTGAAACAGGTATTGTTATTCCCGATGTGTTTTCTGAAAAGATTGCATTGAGTGAGAAAGAAAAAGGATTAGTTCAGATGGTTGCTGACTTTGCTGCAATAGTGAAGCAAGCAGGCGATGACTATAGTCCTTCAATTATAGCTAATTATGTATATGATCTGGTGAAAGAGTATAATCAATTTTATCATGACTACAGTATTTTGAGGGAAGAGAATGAAGCGGTGAAAATTTTCCGCATTGTGTTATCGTCTAATATAGCAAAAGTAATCAAATTAAGCATGGGATTGCTTGGCATTGAGGTACCCGATAGAATGTAATACTCTTCTTGATTAGATCTAAAAAAGGCCGTAAAAATGATTTGTTTACGGCCTTTTTGCTGTTTATATCTGTCTATTATTTTTTAACTGTCGTCTCCTTTTTAGCGGCTGACTTCTTGGCAGGAGTTTCTTTATCTTTTGCTACTGTTTCTTTTTTTTGTATCAGTTGCTTTTTTCTTTGCCTTAGTAGTAACAACAGCTTTTGCTTTAGTCTTTGTTGTCGCTTTTTTCTTGGTGGCAGCAGCTTTTTCTTTAGGGGCAGATGTTGTTGATTCAGGTACAGACTTAGCTTTTGATTTTGTTGCAGACTTTTTCTTTTTATCAGAAGGACCTTCACCTTTCTCTATTTGTTGTTTGATGAGGCTTAAGCAGGTTTCAAGGTCAAGGTCTTGAGGAATAACATCCTTAGGTATCTTATAATTGGATTTTTTATAGGCAATATAAGGTCCATATCTTCCGTTTAGAACTTCTAATTCACTTTCCTCGTCGAATTTCTTTATTATTCTTTGAGCTTCTGTAATTCTCTTTGCTTTTATAAGTTCAATCGCTTCTTCTAGGATGACTTCCATTGGATCCATTCCTTTGGGTAGTGAAATGAACTTTGAGTCATGGCGAATATATGGACCAAAACGGCCTACACTCGCAGTTACTGTCTTTTCTTCAAAGTCGCCAAGTGTTCGGGGCAGTTTGAATAAATCCAGTGCTTCTTCAAGCGTAATGGTCTCTATAGACATCCCTTTTTTGAGTTGAGAGAAACGTGGCTTTTCTTCTTCTTCTGTGGCGCCTATTTGTACTACAGGCCCATATCTTCCGATTTTCACAGAAATTTGTTTTCCTGTTCCGGGTTCTTCTCCCAAAATACGCTCACCTACCTTATGTTCTGTTTTAGTAGCTAGTGTCAGTTCAACCGATGAATGAAAACCTTCATAGAAATTCTTCATAATCTCAGTCCACTTTTTTTCTCCTTCGGCCACTTCATCAAACTCTTTCTCCACATTGGCAGTGAAATTGTAATCTAAGATATCCGGAAAATACTCTGTAAGAAAGTCATTAACCACGATACCCATATCTGTAGGGAACAGCTTTGATTTTTCGTTTCCTGTTATTTCTGTATGGATAGTATCTTCTATTTTCCCATCGTTAAGCGATAAAAGATTGTATTGCCGTTCTTCACCTTCTTTGTCGCTTTTCTCAACGTAGCCTCGTTTTTGAATGGTTGAAATTGTAGGGGCGTAAGTTGATGGACGCCCAATACCCAGTTCTTCGAGCTTGCGTACAAGGCTAGCTTCCGTATAGCGTGCGGGTCTTTGCGTGAAGCGTTCTGTTGCCAATATTTCTTGTTGTTCAAGCTTTTGGCCTTTATTCAATGGCGGAAGCAAACGACTTTCGTCTTCCTGCTCATTATCGTCATCGTATGATTCTTTATAAACTCGGAGGAAACCGTCAAATTGGAGCACTTCCCCAGTTGCCGTAAATCGGTCATCGGAGTTGCTTGCGCCAATAATTGCAGTTGTTTTTTTCAATTCAGCATCGGCCATTTGTGAAGCAACGGTGCGTTTCCATATTAAGCTATATAGTTTTTTCTCTTGTGCGGAACCATCAACGGATTGTTTCTCCATCTCTGTTGGGCGGATGGCCTCATGTGCTTCTTGGGCCCCTTTGGTTTTTGTCGCAAAGTGGCGGGCTTTAACGTACTCGCTGCCCATAATATGCGTTATCGCCTCTTTGCTGGCTGCAGTAGCGAAATCTGATAGATTAACGGAGTCGGTACGCATGTAGGTTATAAGTCCCGATTCATATAGCTTTTGAGCTACCATCATCGTTTGTGCTACCGTAAATCCTAATTTGCGAGCAGCTTCTTGTTGTAGAGTTGATGTTGTGAATGGAGCTGCCGGACTTTTTTTAAGCGGACGAGTGCTTATCTCTTGGATAGTAAACGTAGCCGATTTACACTTTTCCAAGAATTTGTAGGCCTCTTCTTTGGTCTTTAAGCGACGTGTTAATTCTGCTTTCATTTCAACTTGCTTCCCGTCTGTGTCCGGTACCAAGAATGTAGCTGTAATGCGATAAGAAGCTTCTGTTTTAAAAGTTTGAATCTCGCGCTCACGCTCTACAACTAAACGTACTGTAACGGACTGTACGCGGCCTGCAGATAATGATGGTTTAATCTTCCTCCACAATATTGGTGAGAGCTCAAAACCTACAATGCGATCAAGAATGCGGCGTGCTTGTTGTGCGTTAACCAAGTCAATATTGATGCTACGGGGTTCTTGGATTGCTCTTAGTATAGCTGTTTTGGTAATCTCATGAAAAACGATTCGTTTGGCATTTTCGGGGTTTAAACCGAGTACTTCATAAAGGTGCCATGAGATAGCTTCTCCTTCGCGGTCTTCATCGGAAGCAAGCCATATCATTTTTGCGTTTTTTGATTCTTTCTTTAACTCCTCAACTAGTTTTTTCTTCTCAGTTGGAATTTCATATTTGGGTTCAAAGTCGTTTTCGACATCTATACTAAATTCTTTTTTTTTCAGATCTCGTATGTGGCCATAGCTTGAGAGAACTTTAAAATCTTCTCCAAGAAACTTCTCAATCGTTTTTGCTTTTGCCGGCGATTCGACAATGACAAGGTTTTTTTGCATGCTTTTTTCTTTAAGAGTGGACTAACGTCTTCATATTTGCCCGCAAAAGTAGAAAAAACATCTATTCCCACCTTATAATATATAGAGAATCTATTCTTTTTTGCAAAAAAAACTCTTTTTTTATCGGAATTAGTTAGAATCGGAAGCTTAATCCTCCAACATAATTTAATTCTTCAGTAGGATAAGAATAATAGTATTGGTATTTCTTGTTCAACAAATTTTCGGCTCGTGCATAGATAAATACTTTTGGAGAAATAGTGTAAGTGAGGCCTAATTTCAGATTGCTGATAGAAGGCATTCTATACTGCACTGTCGTTAAAGAAGCGTAATCGACTAATTCAGAAGAGGCCAACCGAACATATTGATACCCTAAGTTTAATTTTAATCTGGGAAGGACCTGAACATTGGCATCTAATTCAAAATCAAAAAGAGGCTTTTGAACCAATAGATTTTTGTCCGTTTTTTGCCAAGAGTAAGCATTGCTTAAGACTGAAAATTGATATAGATCTTTGTATTGATAGCTGATTTTTAGGCCAGAGAACAAGCTTTTCGTTTTTCCTTGAGAAAAAGAGATACTACTATTATCAGAGTCATATAGAGGCGATAAATCATCGGACACAATTTTATATCCTCCGTAAACGTTGAACCAGAGCCCAATTAATGGGCTAGCCTTGAATCCTACAACTGTGTTTAATTGTTCATATGAATCGGACATGCGTACTTCAGGGTTGCTGTAGGGATGTAGCTGTTCCATCTTTCTGAAGTCATTAATGATTTTACCACCTTTGGCTTCAGCATAGAGAATAAATGAATCCGAGAAAATATAATTGGCAACGAAATCGGGTGCCATGCGGACACTCTTTCCATAGTTGAATGCCAGGTCAAAGTGTGCTCCTGCTTTCAGATACCAATTATTATCTTTTAGTTCGTAATATGAGTTCAATTGCAGGGAAGTATAATCTTTAAATTGTGAAGAATAGGATATATTATCCATTTGGGCAGCAACAGTAACTTTTTGTTGCTCACTGATGGCTCCCGTAACACTTGCTTTTGTCCGGATAATACTTTCATTGGCGGAAGCTCCGGAAATAGAATGCCTTTTGTTGAATGCCAGCAGATTTGTTTCAGCGCTAAACTGGAAGGGGAGGTTTTCGTCCATTGATTTCACACCAAAGTGTACATCAACCGAATTATATCTCTGTTTGTCACTACTCCCGGATTCCATGAGATTGCGCTTATAGTTGAAGTCTTCTAGCTGCCATTGACCGGATATATTCATGTTAAGTTTGCTGAATTGGCGCAGATAGTCAACTCCTGCCCTACTTCTATAGAAACGAGCGTCCCATTTATTTGTTTCTTGTCCGATGGGATCGATCTTAGGCTTTGTGAGTTCGCCATTCATTCCATCCATCGCTCCGAATACAGTGAGCTTGTCTCTTTTAGATAGGTTGAAAAGATAGCTTATTCTGGCATCTAGATTGCCATAATTTCCATATCCTAATCGGGCATATCCTTGTTTAGCCAACTCTTGTTCTTCTTTCTCTGAATAAAACTTCATGGCGGTAAAAGGAAATGAATTTGCAGGAGAGAGGGTGTTGTCATATTCCACATTTTTTTTGCTGATAGTTGGCTGCTCAACCTTCGGCAACACATTTATTTTAGATACATCGATAATGTCCGGACTATATTGTTGCTCCACAACGACAGTGCGATTCATAGTGGTATCTTTATGTTGAGTTTGTGCTTCCGCTAAATTAGCCATTAGCAGTGTGCTAGTCAATAATACAAAGCTACTGAACTTTGTGTATATTCTATTATTTGATCTTTTCATAAGTCCTTACTTAATTAAGTTTTTGTAACCGCGTTTCAATCATATTCTTAATATTATCCTCTGCATGATAGTTTTGCTGTAAGCTCAGCAAATACTGCCGCGCATCCAACTTCTTATTCATTGCCACGTAGACATCTGATAGAAGAATAAAGGTACGTGCAAGCCAATAGGCATGAGGAGTACTTAGCTCTATAAAATCTAACGCTTCTTTTTCGGCGGCATTATATTCTTTTGCCTCATATAAGTTTTGAGCAACAAGATATTTTGCTTCAGCTCCGTAAGCATTACGGGTATCCTTGGCTAAAACCCGGAGATCTGCCATGGCATTTTTCTCTGCTCGTTGGCTTAAATAAGCTTTAGCTCTATAATAGAGGGCCTCATTGATTAGCTCAGGGCTCAGTTTTGTTTCCGAAAGAAGTTCGTTGGCAGTGTGTATTGTTTCTGCATCGTTCTTTGTCAGATGGGCAGATCGTAAGATGCCGGTCTGGGCTAATATGCGATTTTCGGTTGTAGTCGCTTTTCCTCTTAGTTGCTTGTATAGAGCGAGTGCCTCGTCAAATTTTTGTTGTTTGAATAGCACCTCTGCCCTCATAATAATTGTCTCTTCCGAGAAACGATTGTCGGGGTACTCCAGTAGTTTCCCTGAATGCAGAAGTATCATATCGTCGTTTTTCTGTTCTCTGGCAATTAGGCAAAGATAATAATGTGCGCTTTGTTTAAACGCTCCATCAGGAAAAGTTTGAAGATATTTATTAAGGCTTTCTTTGGCTTGTTCGATGTTGCCTTTCATATAGACTTTCTCTGCAGCAGTATATGTTAGCGAATCTTGTTCGTTAATGTCAAGGTGGATATTTCCAGGAAGAGAAGATACCATCGATGAAAACTCATCGATGCGGTTCGTGTCTATATAAATCGATTTTAAGTCGCGAAGTGCGAGACGAGCTTCTTCACTGCCTTGATATTGAGTAATTACATATTTGTAAGCTTCAATAGCCTGGTTATAGTCTTCGTCCTGATAGTATAACAAGCCGATCTCGGCTGCTGCTTTTCTGCTTACCGGACTCTCGGGGTACTTATTGACTACTTCTTTAAAAGTACTGATGGCTTGTTTGCTGTTTTCCATCTGCACGTAGGCACGCCCTTTTTCATACAGAGCATTTATTGCGTAAGGAGAAGAGGGGTATTTTTCGGACAGTCTATTCAATAATGTTGTCTTTCCCGCATAGTCTTTTTGCAATCCAGACACTAAGGCTAATTGATAGTATGAATAGTCGCCCGTAGCAGTTCCCATACTTTCAGCTAGTGAATAATATTGTTTAGCTTCATTAAAGTTGCGTGCATGAAAGTTGCAATCCCCGATTCGGTTGTAGGCATCTGCCAAAGTCGGATTGCTTTTATCTTTTTCCATCTTTATATATTTAAGAAACCAACTCTCAGCCAGTGAATAATTCTTTTGCTGGAAAGCGGTATATCCCAAGTTGTAATGTGCGAGCACATACATCTCGTTAGAAGGTTGCTGTGTCAATGATAAATAATCCGTAAAGTTTTGAGCAGCTTCTTGTCTGTTGTTCAAGCGATAAAACGTTTCTCCTCGCCAGTAGTAAGCATCGGCTTTAGTCTGGCGATTGTATTGTCCAATGGCTATCGATTGGTTGAAGTATGCAAGAGCTTGCTCAAACGAAGCATTAGCGAACATCTGCGTTCCTAGTTGGAACAAGATATTTTGTTTAGCTTCCATGATTCGTGTTCCCGGATTAGAGATGCGTTCAATTGATTTAAGCGCAGCATCGTAACTACGGGTATTCATATATACTTCCACCAAATAGCCGCTTATTTTTTCAATATATCTGGAGTTTGGGAATTCATTCAGGAACTTTTCAAAAACGGTCACTGACTCGCCAAAGGCCGAAAAAGAGGTTTCGTGTATGCACAACGCATAGTTGTATGCTGCTTGCTCTTTCACTTTCATGTCGGCATTGGATGCTGCAGCTTGTTCAAAAGCCATACGTGCTTTGCTTTTTTCGGCTAACTGAAGGTAAGCAAGCCCCATGTGTAGGTATGCATTTTGTGTTAGCGCATCATTTTCCATCACAACTTCTCCCAAGGTGGAAGCAGCTTTAGAAAACACGCTGGTGTGATAATACGATAAGCCTAACATGTATAGCGCATCTCTTCGCGGAGTTGTTGTCGCATTTAAATAACCTTCAAAAGCATTGGTTGCTTTGTGGTATTCTCCCGAATGATAGTACACTTCTCCTAAGATGCGGTGCATCTCGGCAGTGTATTGGCTTTGAGGGAAGCTGGAAAGATAACTTTGCGCTATATTCTCGGCTTCCGCATATTGTTTCTTAATAAGGTAGATCTCGGCGGCGTAATAGGGAGATAACTTTTTGTATTTCTGGCTATCTTGTAATTTAAGGAAACCTGCTAGTGCTTCGTCGTATCGCTGCTGAGTGTATCGTATGTATGCAATGTAGTAAGTGCAATCTTCGGCGTATTTATTATTTGTGCTTTTCAAAGTCTCGAACCAAACGGCTGCTTCTTTGATATTGCCGGTTTTCAGATAACTGCTAGCCAGACGATAGGTCATCTCATCTCTCTCATCGTTGGCCAAGAGATCGAGGCGTGAGGAATTGAATAACGCTAATGCTTCATCGTATTTTTCTTCAAAGAAATAAGTTGAGGCAATAAGCGCATAGATGCGGTTTGCATGTGGTGAGTCTGGGTGTTTCTCCAGATGCTCTCTTAGCAAGGCTGTACTATTGCGGTCTTGTAGCTCGTAGGAAGAACAGGCCATCATATATTCTGCTTCTTGGCTAAAGGGCGAAGCTGGTTGCTCTTTTAAAAAATGTTGAAGAGAAAGAACGGCAGCAGCATAGTTCCCTTCTATGAAAAGTTCTTTCCCTTCATCATATAGATGAGAAGGTGATGATATTTCTCCATTGGTTTGAGCCGCAACATAACTTGGAACGGAACAAATAAATACGCATATAATCTGTAAGATCTTCTTTTTCATAATTATACATTTTTACAAAAATACTCGTTTTTGCCGATAATAGAGCAGATAAAGTGTAGTTTGACAGTCTTTAACTAGATTTTAGAGCGAATAGAAGTTTTGAAGGATGAAAGATTATTGCTCTATCTTTCAGTTAAAAATCCTGCTCAGCCAAGAAGCTTATCAATCCTTTACGAATGGACTCCAAACCAAATTCTTCAGGTTTTATCTCATTTAGAGGGACGAAGAAAGAGTCGGCAACATCATCCATTGCTTTGAGGTGGCTGGTGTCTTTCACTTTGCATAATAAGAAAGCGTCAAGGGTATGTACCGGAAACCCTGAATAGATATATACATTGGGTAGAGAAAACAGATAAGTCGCTTTCTGAACACTTAATCCGGTCTCTTCAAGAACTTCACGAATAACAGCTTCTTCCAATGTTTCATTCATATCCACAAAACCACCCGGAAGGTCGAGGGTACCTTTAGCGGGCTCTTTGGCCCGTTCGCAAACGAGTAATTCTTTTTTTTCATTTAGTATGAAAGCTACGGTGGCTGAGGAAGGATTGAAATAGTACACAAATTCACAGTTCATGCACTTCTTTGATTTTTCATTATTTATCAGAAATTGAGATGAACCGCATTTGGGGCAGTATTGAAATTGAGAAAAAGGATGTTCCATCATTTTATGTTTTTGTATGGGCAAAGTTAGCAAAAAACTCTATTGTTTTGTTGAAACTCCTTTTGCTTGTCTAATTAATCTCTCTATATTCGTATAAGAATTCCAATAAATGAAACTATGATAAGGTGGATTAGCTCCTTCTTTGCTCTTTTCTTTCCTCGATGCTGTGTTGTTTGCGAGAGTCCACTTTTCGAAGGTGAAGAGATGCTGTGTATAAAATGTAATATGGATATGCCGCGTACCAATTATCATCGTATGCCCGGAAACCCCGCAGAGCGTTTGTTCTGGGGGAGAATACCGATTGAACGTGCTACTTCTTTTTTCTTTTATTCTAAAGGAAGTGATTTCAGAAATATCTTGTATAGTCTTAAATATAAAGGAAACAAAGAGTTGGGTGAGGTTATGGGGCGTCTTATGGCCAGAGAATTGTTCGGTTGTGGTTTCTTTGAGGGAATAGATGTGGTCATCCCTGTGCCTTTGCATCCGGATAAGTTAGCTAAGAGAGGGTATAACCAAAGTGAGTGGATTGCTCGGGGAGTATCTGCTATCACAGGTCTTTCGATGGATACGACTTCTGTTGTTAGAAAAAAAAATACAGAAACTCAGACTCGTAAATCAACTTTTGAACGATGGGAGAATGTGGATGGTATTTTCGAACTGCTGAACTCTGAGCTTTTTGCAGGGAAACATATTCTGATTGTTGATGATGTTTTAACTACCGGAGCGACGACTGTGGCCTGTGCTTCTCCATTTGGAAAAATAGCCGGAGTACGGATCAGTGTGTTAACGTTGGCTATGGCGCGATAAGGAAATTGTATAAAAACAAAAAAGGTTTGCCGTGATGACAAACCTTTTAGCTCTTCGAGTAGGACTTGAACCTACGACCCTCTGATTAACAGTCAGATGCTCTAACCAACTGAGCTATCGAAGAATGTGCAATTGAGAGTTTTTAGCTCTTCGAGTAGGACTTGAACCTACGACCCTCTGATTAACAGTCAGATGCTCTAACCGACTGAGCTATCGAAGAATGTTTTCTCAATTGCGATGCAAAAGTAATAGGATATTTTGAAATATGCAATATCTTTGCAAAAAAAAGATTGAAATGGACAAAATAATAGGATTGGGCAACGCCCTTGTAGACGTACTTGCAACCCTCAATGATGATGCAATTCTTGCTGAAATGGAATTACCTAAAGGTAGTATGCAGCTTATAGATGACTTAAAACTACAGATTATTAATGAACGCTTTAGCCAGATGGATACACATTTAGCTACTGGTGGTTCTACCGGTAATGCTATTCTCGGATTGGCCTGCTTGGGAGCAGGGACAGGTTTTATAGGTAAAGTGGGAGATGATACGTATGGCCGGTTTTACAGGGACAATTTACAGAAAAATGGTATTGAAGGGAAGTTATTGACTTGTGACCTTCCTTCGGGTGTTGCTTCTACTTTCATCTCTCCAGATGGAGAACGTACCTTTGGTACCTATCTTGGTGCTGCATCTACGTTGACTGCCGAAGATCTTTCATTGGACATGTTCAAAGGTTATACTTATTTTCTTATTGAAGGATATCTGGTACAAGATCATGATATGATTTTGCGTGCCATTGAATTAGCTAAAGAAGCTGGTCTGCAAGTTTGTTTGGACATGGCTAGCTATAATATCGTTGAAAGTGATCTTGACTTCTTTTCTTTATTAGTCAATCGTTATGTCGATATCTTATTCGCTAATGAAGAAGAGGCAAAAGCTTTCACAGGCAAAGAACCAAAAGAAGCTTTAGATGTGATGGCCAAAATGTGCAGTATTGCTATTGTCAAGGTTGGAGCGAATGGATCATATATTCGTAAAGGAACTGAAGAAATTAAAGTTAAAGCTTTACCAATAAAGAAGGTGATTGACACAACGGGTGCGGGTGACTATTTTGCTGCAGGTTTTTTGTATGGACTTACTTGTGGTTATTCACTTGAAAAATGTGCTAAAATAGGTTCTATTCTCTCTGGAAATGTTATTCAGGTGATAGGAACAACCATTCCGAAGAAGCAATGGGATGAAATAAAGTTAAATATTAACGAGATATTGTAGATATTGAATTGTTTACTTGTTAATTAGTCCAGTCGTAAATCAACACATTAATTATTATGAGAAGATTCCTAAATAAGCGGAATGGTATTGTAGCAATAGCTGTTTTAACAATAGTGGCTTTCTTTAGTTTCAAGAGTGGAGATAGTCGTAACTTCCAATTGGCCAAAAACCTTGAAATATTCAATGCCATAGTGAAGGAACTTGATATGTTCTACGTCGATACGATTGATCCAAACAAAACACTTCGTGAAGGTATTGACGGTATGTTGATGTCTCTTGATCCTTATACAAACTATTTTCCGGAAGAAGACCAGAGCGAGTTAGAACAGATGATTAAGGGCTCTTACGGAGGAATTGGCTCGATGATAACATATGATCAGAAGCGTAAACGTTCGGTCATTGCAGAACCATACGAAGGAATGCCTGCGGCTCTTGTAGGACTCAAAGTTGGTGACGTTTTAATGGATATCGATGGCAAAGATTTGACAGGGAAGAACAATGATGAAGTTAGTGCCATGCTTCGGGGGCAAGTGGGTACAAGTTTTGTACTTACAGTAGAACGTCCCGGCATGAAGAAGCCACTGTCATTTACAATTGTTCGTAAATCAATTCAACTACCCACTGTGCCATATTATGGAGTAGTAGGCAATAAGATTGGCTATATCAACCTAAATAGTTTTTCGGGCAATCCCTCTAAAGAATTTAAACAGGCATTCTTAGATTTGAAGAAGAACAAGGGTATAACATCTCTTATCATTGATTTGCGGGGTAACGGTGGAGGTTTACTTGATGAGGCTGTTGAGATAGCGAACTTCTTTCTTCCTCGTGGCAAAACGATTGTGACAACGAAAGGAAAAATTAAACAGGCCAGCAGTACGTATAAAACTTTGCGTGAACCTCTGGATACGGAAATACCTATCGCTGTGATGGTGAATAGTGGAACAGCTTCTTCTTCAGAGATACTTGCAGGTTCTTTGCAAGACCTTGATCGTGCAGTGATTATCGGTAACCGTACTTTTGGTAAGGGTTTGGTGCAGGTTCCTCGTTCGCTGCCTTATGGGGGCACGCTTAAAATAACAACTTCGAAGTATTATATACCAAGTGGACGGTGTGTGCAAGCCATTGACTATAAAAATAGAAATGAAGATGGTAGTGTAGGGCGTATACCGGATAGCTTAACGACAGTCTTTCATACTGCCGGTGGACGAGAAGTTCGTGATGGCGGAGGTGTGAGTCCTGATATAACTGTTGAACAGCAGAAGTTGCCTAATATATTGTTCTATTTGATCAATGACAATCTCATATTTAACTATGCTACAAACTATTGCTTGAAACATGTTACGGTTGTTTCTCCTGAGAAGTTTGCTTTAACGGATGCTGATTATGCTGATTTTAAAACTCTGGTGAAGTCTTCTGATTTTAAGTACGATCAGCAAAGTGAGAAGATTCTTAAAACGCTCAAAGAGGCTGCTTCGTTTGAAGGCTATATGGATGGTGCTTCGGAGGAGTTTAAGGCATTAGAGAAAAAGTTGACCCATAATCTTGATCGTGACTTAGATTATTTTTCAAAGGACATTAAGAATATGATTTCGATTGAAATTATCAAGCGTTATTATTTCCAACGAGGCAGTATTATACAGCAGTTGAAGGATGATGATGACTTGCAACAAGCAATTAAAGTATTAAGCAATTCTGAAAGATATAGAGGAATCTTAGCACCGGGTAAGAAATAGTATTTATAAATTCATTTCATCATGAAAAAGTTGATCTTCTTATTGCCTTTTCTCTTACTAAGCGCTTATACATTAGCACAAGGAGAGTACGAAAAGAAAGTGTTTGTGTCGTCAGCGGGTGATTCATTGAATTATAGATTGCTTCGTCCTGAAGCGGCAAATTCCGGAAAGAAATATCCATTGGTGTTGTTTCTGCATGGTGCCGGCGAACGCGGTGATGATAATGAGAAACAACTTACGCATGGTAGCCGGATGTTTCAAAATCCTGTAAATAGGGAGAAGTATCCTACTTTTGTCTTGTGCCCTCAGTGTCCGTTGTCCGGCTATTGGGGCTATCCTTCTCGACCGACATCCTTTCAGCCTTCGGAAATGCCGAGCTCACCGGAGCTAACGCCTATGCTTCGTGATGTGAAAGAACTACTTGATACCTATCTTGCTATGCCAGAGGTTGATAAAAGTAGGATTTATATTATTGGTCTTTCAATGGGAGGGATGGGTACTTATGATTTTGTCAGTCGCTTCCCAGATTTGTTTGCTGCTGCTATTCCAATTTGTGGTACGATAAACCCGGATCGGCTTAAAAAAGTAAAGAAGACCAGTTTCCGTATCTTTCATGGAGATAGTGACGATGTGGTGCCTGTAGAAGGCTCTCGAGAGGCTTATAAAGCCTTGAAAGCTTCCGGAGCAACCGTTGAGTATATTGAGTTCCCGGGATGCAACCATGGTAGTTGGGATCCTGCATTCAATTATCCGGGGTTCATGGACTGGCTTTTTCAGCAAAAGAAAAAATAGAAAAGCTTCCAATTGATTGTCCCATTGGGAGATCAATTCCGATCTCTTCAGGTGAATCTGAAAGATACAAAGAAAGCCAACTAATTCATCTTTTTGAATTAGTTGGCTTTCTTTTGCCTCATCAATTAATCACACACCGGCTAGATTCTTCTGGAATGCTATAAATTGCCAATTATTGGGCAACTTCAAGCTAAAGGTGTGAATCAGGTGAGTCAAGATTTTCTTCCCTTATAAACTTTCCTCTTCCGAATAATAGTCTCCATTTGCTTTAATCAAGGCTATGAGTTTGTCTACCGCTTCTGCTTCCGGAATGTTTTTTTCTATACACTCTTTGCGCTTATATAGGCTGATTTTTCCTCTGCCTGCACCTACGTAGCCGTAATCAGCATCAGCCATCTCTCCCGGACCATTTACAATACATCCCATGATGCCTATTTTTAGTCCTTTCAAATGCGATGTGGCTGCTTTTACACGAGCAATGGTGCTCTGCAGACTGAAAAGTGTGCGTCCGCATCCCGGGCAAGATATGTATTCCGTTTTACTTGTACGCACACGTCCTGCTTGTAGAATACCGAAAGCTGTTGCATCTACTGTAGCATGACTAAGATTACCTTGGTTATACAAGAAAATGCCATCGCAAAGACCATCTAAAATCAAGGCACCCATATCTGCTGCTGCTTTCACTTGCAAATCTTCAGCTTGGTTTTCCGAATAGTGTTGGAAAATAACGACTGGGTTTTGAACTCCTTCGACCATCAGTTGGTGGACTGATGCTCTATGCTCACCCACTCTGTTAGGATGGTTGCTTTGTGATAGCAACACGATTTCAGGATGAACTTTCAAACAAGCAATGACTTCATCCGTCAATGCCATGTAGGGCATAAACAGGAATTTAAGTTCCGCAGGGCAACTGCCAATAGCCAATAGCTGTGTATGGTTGAAAGCTGGCCAACAGTTCTTTCCGGCTTTTTCGAATGAAGCTTTTTCGGCTTCCCATACGTCTGCATCGAGTATATAGTCAGGCCCTTCTTCTAATTGAGCCGGTAATTCTCTTGCGGCGTAGATGTAGTCGGGAATGAATTGAGGGTTCGTTTCGAATGTATTGTCCATCCGATCGGATATAACTACCGGAACGTTCTCTCCACCGATATTCTTAACTTCAGTCGTTTGCCTACGTACAGGAGCGAGGTAATTAAATTCTTTTGCTTCTAAACCTGGTATATAAGGATGCTTGATGCGTTGACTAACATAGTCAACCAATTTCTTGGCTACAGGAATTTCTGCTTCAGGTTCTTCGCTTAGCGAAACTCTTACGGTGTCTCCGTATCCATCTGCTAGTAAAGCTCCAATGCCTAGTGCCGATTTTATACGCCCATCTTCTCCGTCTCCGGCCTCTGTTACTCCCAGATGAAGTGGAAATTTCATCCCTTCTTTCTTCATTACTTCCACGAGTAGCCTTACTGTTCTTACCATCACTACTGTGTTGGATGCTTTTATGGAGATAGCCACGTTCATGAAGTTTTCGGCAACGCAAATGCGAAGGAATTCCATACACGATTCGACCATTCCCTCGGGTGTGTCTCCGTAGCGAGTCATGATGCGGTCCGATAGGGAACCGTGATTCACTCCAATGCGAACAGCTGTATTATTTTCCTTACATATAGTAAGGAACGTAACAAGGCGCTCACGAATCTTCGCTAACTCCTGCGCATATTCTTCATCGGTGTAGTTCACTTGCTTGAAAGTGCGCGGGGCATCCAGATAGTTACCCGGATTGATGCGTACTTTTTCGGCATAGAGTGCCGCCACGTCGGCAACTTTGGGGGTGAAGTGAATATCTGCTACGAGTGGATTCATGTATCCCTGAGCTCTCAAAGCTACATTGATGTTTTTGAGGTTCTCAGCTTCTTTCACTCCTTGCGTGGTCAGGCGGACATAGTCACCTCCGGCATCTATGATTCTCTTTACTTGTTCCACGCAAGCTTCTGTGTCTTGAGTGGATGTATTGGTCATCGACTGGATGCGGATAGGGTTCTTTCCACCCAAAACTATGGCACCAATGTTAACCTCAGACGTTTCCCTTCGGGAATAGTTAAATAGATCCATTTAATTTGTTTTAAACTCGTACTTCACCTCCTTCAATTCTTCGTTGGCCTTAACTATTTTCTTTTTAAGTCCTTCTTTATAAGCGATGAATTTGGCTTCTAATTCTTTATCTTCCAGAGATAACATCTGGATGGCAAGAATTGCAGCATTGAGTGCACCGTTTATTCCTACAGTTGCCACGGGAATTCCCGGAGGCATCTGTACGATGGCCAGCAGTGCATCGATGCCATCGAGTGTAGATTTTATAGGGACACCGATTACCGGTAACGGTGTGGATGCTGCAATAACTCCCGGTAAATGGGCGGCCATACCTGCAGCAGCGATAATCACTTTAATTCCTTTTGAATGTGCATTTTTGGCGAATGCCTCTACAGCTTCCGGTGTGCGGTGAGCCGAGAGTGCATTCATCTCAAATGGTACATGCAAATCGTTTAGTAATTGAGCCGCTTTCTCCATAACGGGGAGATCAGATGTGCTACCCATGATTATACTAACAATTGGCGTCATACTATTGGTTTATTCGTTTACCGTTTTTTTGTATTCTTTATAGTCTAGCAGAGAATCAAAATCTGCATCGGCAGCCGGTTTTATTTTTATAATCCAGCCTGCGCCGTATGGATCTTGGTTCACTAACTCTGGTTTTTCTTCCAGTGTTTCGTTTTGTTCCAGGATTTCTCCTGCTACAGGTAGAAAAAGATCAGAGATTGTTTTCACAACTTCGATGGTACCGAACACTTCTCCTGCTTCAAGTTTTTCTCCTACGCTGGGAACATCGACAAAAACGATGTCGCCTAATTGTTCTTGTGCATAATCAGTGATACCTATATAAGCCACGGCGCCATCCAGGCGAATCCATTCATGTTCTTTGGTGTACTTTAATTCTTCAGGAAACTTCATAATTAGTAAAATTTAAAGGTTCATATTATTAAAATAAGAAAATTCTAAATAAGATATTGGTTACGGGATGTAGCACCAGCAGAGCGCAAATGAAGCCGACGCCAAATCCGGTGAGAACTTCACTTAGTGTATGGTGCTGCAAAATAATTCGGGCAGTCCCCAGTATGCCCGCTATGATTAAAAAGAGACACAGCCACCACACAGGGTTATAGCTGAATAATTCACTGAAAGAGATTAATCCTGCTACAATACCACCCATGCCAATCATGTGCTCACTAAGCTTCCATTTTAGATTAACTATGGTGCTAATGCCCATAGCCAACAGACTTGCCAGAATAATTCCCGACATGTACCACGGAATGTTTAGTTTACGCATCATCAATAGGCAGAATACGTAAGAAAGGATCGTCAGTATGTAGGGTACATAACGTTTTTTGCGGTCAGTCAGATCTTTTGCTTCGAAGCCATTGATCTTCCGGAATAAGAAGATCGTCAGTGTTGGCATCAATATCGTGAAGCAATAAACAACTCCCAGAACGATCAACTTGTAAGTGAGCGGCATGATGCGCAAATACGAAAATAAGAGCAGGATAAGAAATGCCACAAAAGGAATAGAAAACGGCGTAAAGACGGCCGATATTATTTTGGCTGTCCTGATCAACGTTCTATCTGCAATGATATGCTCTTCCATATATTTTTTATTGTTAAGTTCTTCAAGCTATTTTAAGTTTGTTTTATCTTCTTAGTCTTGCTACAGGTATGTTTAACTGCTGACGATATTTAGCTACCGTTCTTCGGGCAATAGGATATCCTTTTTCTTTCAGTATATCAGCCAATTCGTCATCCGTAAGCGGCTTTTTCTTGTTCTCATTGTCAATGCACTCCTTTAATATCTTTCGGATTTCGCGAACAGACATCTCTTCACCATCTTCAGTGGTATAGCCGTCACTAAAAAAGAATTTGAGGGAGTATACACCGTAATTGGTTTGTACGTATTTACTATTACTGACTCTTGATATCGTAGAAATGTCAAGCTTTGTGCGCTCAGCTACATCTTTTAATATCATGGGGCGGAGCAGCGATTCGTCTCCTTCAAGAAAGAAGGGGCGTTGCAAGTCGATGATTGCTTGCATGGTTGTTTGCAAAGTGTTTTGACGTTGTTTCACTGCATCAATGAATCCTTGTGCCGAATCCATCTTTTGCTTGAGAAACATCATTGCTTCTTTCGATTCCTTTGTCTGATTGGCTCTGTTTTTTGTATGTTCTTCAACCATCTCCGTGAAATCCCTACTCATCCGTAACTCGGGCATATTCCGATTGTTCATGCTAAGGATGATGGTTCCGTCATCATAAGTTTCAACGGTGAAGTCCGGTATAATTTGCTGCATATTTCGTCCGATCACTTCACCAAGAGAACTACCTGGTCGAGGATTTAATTTGGTTATTTCTGCGATAGCTTCTTCAAATTCCTCTTCACTCAATCCGAGCTTCTGCATAATTTTGTCCCAATGCTTGCGCGTAAATTCTTCGTAGCATCTTTCAATAATATCCAGTTCGGTTTGTCGCAGTGGTGAAGGCTCTTTTCGAAGGATTTGTATGGTCAGACACTCTTGCAAGTTACGGGCACCTAACCCTGCCGGGTCAAAATCCTGAATAATTTTCAGCACCTCTTCAAGTTCCTCTTCACAAGTATTCACTCCGGCATAGATGGCTAGTTCGTCATTGATACTTTCCAGCGATTTCCGAAGTAGCCCGTCGTCATCAAGTGAGCCGATGATGTATTCAGCCAATTCCTGTTCGTGCTCGGTCAGGTTTCGTTCGCCTAGTTGTTCTTTTAATATTTCGTAAAAAGAGGTCGCGTCCGAGAAAGGAATTTCTTCGGCTTGCTCACCCTTCGAACGGTTATTTTCTTGTAATTTGTAGTCGGGGATGTCATCTTCGCTCAGATAGTCGCTTAATGAATCATATTCATTGGCATCGCTTTCGCCTTCCTGAGCATCTGTAGCAGCCAGATCATCGGCCGCCGTTTCCTCTTTGCCTTCTTCCAAAGCGGGGTTTTCAAGCAACTCAGCACGCACACGATCTTCCAGCTCCACTGCAGGAAGTTCCAATAATTTCACAACCAGAATCTGTTGAGGAGAGAGAGTCTGAGTTTGTTGCTGTATTTGCGATTGCGTCTGACGCGAACCTTGTGCCATATTGCTTTCTTTAATCTAACATTATCTCGCTACAAAAGTAATTATTTTAATTGATATTCGTAAATAGACAAATATCAATTATCAATAAAAAGGGTTATCTTTGTTGGACTAACTTAAAAACAGAACATTATGTTTTCTAAAGAAACCTATATGCAGCGAAGAGCACTGCTGAAAAAGACGGTAGGCTCTGGAATATTGTTATTTTTGGGCAATGATGAACATGGCTTGAATTATGCTGATAACGCATTTCGTTATCGTCAAGACTCTACTTTTCTTTACTATTTCGGTCTTTCTTTTTCCGGTCTTTCTGCCATTATCGACATTGATGAAGACAAAGACATCATCTTTGGTGATGAATTGACCATCGATCATATTGTATGGATGGGTACTCAGCCTACGTTGAGGGAAAAAAGCGAACTCGTGGGTGTGACACATACCATGCCTTCCAATACGATTATAGACTATTTACATAAGGCGGCGCAAAAGGGGCAGAAGATTCATTATCTAGCTCCTTACCGAGCTGAACATAGCTTGAAATTACTTGCACTATTGGGTATCTCTGTTGGACATGAAGAGGCTTCGCTTGATTTCATTCGTGCCATTATCAAGCAACGTAGTTATAAATCTGTAGAAGAGATTGTTGAAATAGAAAAGGCTTGTGATATTACTGCCGACATGCACATTGCTGCCATGAAGGCCGTTCGTCCCGGAATGAAGGAGTATGAAGTAGCGGCAGCCTTGGAAGCTGTTGCAGCTGCGGCAGGCGCCGATCTGTCGTTTCCTACCATTGCTACCATCAACGGTCAGACGTTGCACAATCACTATCACGGCAACACGGTGAAGCCGGGTGATTTGTTTCTTGTTGATGCCGGTGCGGAAACTCCTATGGGATATGCCGGCGACATGTCCTCTACCATTCCTGCTGATAAAACATTTACTTTGCGTCAGAAAGAAATCTATGATCTTCAGGTAGCCATGCATCTCGAATCGGTGAAAGCTTTGAAACCAGGCATTCCTTTTGTTGATGTATATGATCTTTCGGCCCGTGTCATGATAGAGGGCATGAAGCAACTTGGTTTGATGAAAGGTAATGCCGACGATGCTGTGCGTGAAGGAGCTCATGCTTTGTTCTATCCTCATGGATTGGGGCACATGATGGGACTTGATGTGCATGATATGGAAAACCTTGGAGAAGTTTGGGTAGGTTATGATGGTAAACCAAAGAGTACGCTGTTTGGCCGTAAATCACTTCGCCTTGCTCGTCCGCTTGAGACAGGTTTTGTGCATACCATTGAGCCGGGCATTTACTTTATTCCCGAACTTATTGACTTATGGAAAGGGGAAAAGAGATTCGCCGACTTCATTAACTACGATGCTGTTGAAACTTACAAGAACTTTGGAGGTATTCGTAACGAGGAAGATTATTTGATTACCGAAACCGGTGCTCGTCGCTTGGGTAAGAAGATTCCTCTGACTACAGATGAGGTGGAAGCTCTAAGATAATTAGAATCATTAGAATCGAGCATGAAACAAGAAAATAAAGCAATCGTCTGTGCCGGTGTAGCTGTGCTAAGCTGGTCGACGGTTGCTTCTGCTTTTAAGATAGCACTGTCACATCTTACCTCTTTTGAACTATTACTAATAGCTTCGTGTACTGCTCTATTGATATTTACCTGTACCCTTTTTCTACAGAAGAAGTGGAGCTTGGTGCGTTCCTTAAGCAGGAAGCAATGGGGGCGGTTTGTATGGATGGGCTTACTAAATCCGGTGCTGTATTATTTAGTTTTGTTTCGGGCGTATGATTTACTTCCTGCCCAGATAGCTCAACCTATTAACTATACTTGGCCCATCGTGCTGTTGGTGTTACTCTCTTTGTTTGCTGGGCAACCTATACCTAAGAAGAAGTACATTGGCATGTTTCTTTCTCTTGCTGGAGTTGCGCTTATCTCATTTGGTTCCGGTAGCTTGGGCGGAGCACCTATTTCAGTAATAGGTGTGCTTCTTGCTGTATTAACATCCTTTTTATGGGCTTCTTATTGGATCTTGACCAATAAAAAAAATGACGTGGATGGAACCGTTGCCTTATTTGCCGGTTTTCTTTTTGGTACTTTATATCTCGTCATCGGAGCTTGTGTGGTAGGAATCAACATTCATTCTCTTCCCGGGCTTTTATCGGGCATGTATGTGGGTGCTTTTGAAATTGGCATTCCTTTTGTTTGTTTTGGCTATGCCATACGGAAAACAAGTAATCCTGCATTGATCAATCAGATGTGCTATCTCTCCCCGTTCCTTTCTCTCTTTCTCATTCATGCAGTGCTGGGGGAGCAAATCGTTGTTTCTACTTACATCGGTTTACTTTTGATTGTTTCGGGGATTGTTTTCAATGCCCGACAGAAGCAGGCTTCCTGTCTTATACGGATTTAGGTTGACATCTATTCAGGGGCATAAAAAAAGAAAAAATATGCCAAATCAATCTTCCAGGAGTTATTCTGAGACTTTCAAGTTGGAAGTTCTTAGAGATTACTACAGTAGTGGTCTGTCAATTATTGCTACTTCAAAGAAATGGGGTATCCCAAGACATAGTACCCTTTTAAAATGGATAAGTCGCTATCCCATTGATTCCAAATCGCTATCTTTGTCTGCCGAGCTGTTAGCGGATTTAAAGATGAAACAAGAACCAAAATCCAGAGAAAAGCTTCTCGAAGAGGAGATTTTGCGTCTTCAAAAAGCATTGGAAGTTGAAAAACTACGTTCCCATGCCTTTAAAAAGTTGATAGAACTTGCTGAAAAGGAAGAGAAAATTTCTATTTTAAAAAAAGATGGTGCCAAATAGTAACAGGCCTTCGTGAAGAGTTTCCCAGCGTGAATTTGAGAACTCTTTGCGAGCTGTTTGGCATGTCTAGCCAGGCCTACTATAAAAAGAAAAAAACAATTCTTTCACGTGCTCAAATCAGAACGGCTATATTGGTAGCCGTTCAATATTACCGTTCGAGAGATCCCTGCATAGGTGCGTTGAAACTGCATTATGAGCTTTGTTCACTCTACGGCAGGGAGGTGGTCGGTGGAAGGGATGCTTTTCTGAGGCTAATGCGCTCAGAGCATCTCATGCTTCCTCCCAAGAAACCCCGGCACACAACAGATTCCAGCCATCTGTATATGAAATATCCTAATCTGATAAAAGACATAACCGCACAATACCCTAACCATATCTGGGCGAGCGACATTACTTATATCTGGATTGAAGGCGGCGTATGTTATCTTCACCTTCTCACAGACCTGTATTCCCATGCCGTTTTGGGATGGGTACTTGCAACCGGACTTCATGCGGAGTATACGAAACAAGCATTGGAACAGGCAATAAATGAAGCCGGCGGCGGCAACCTTTGCGGTACTATTCACCATTCGGACAGAGGGACGCAGTATGCGTGTGATGCGTATATCACCACCTTGAGGGAACACCATATACGTATCAGTATGACCGAAAGTTCTGTGCCCACAGACAATGCGGTGGCCGAGAGGATGAACGGCATACTCAAGACGGAATGGATATATGGCATCTCGCTGTTCAAAGACGAGAATCAGGCACGCGTACAGATTGCACAGATGATAGCGTTTTATAATAATGAACGCCCGCACATGAGTATTGGAATGAAAAAGCCGATGGATGTATACTACGGTGAAGTTCCGGGAAAATGCCTGTGGAAAAAGTAATCCCGTATGCTTGAAATGACAAATAAACTCTATATTTGTATCACCGGGAACCGCAGACGTGACGATTTAAACCATTGTCTCACAAAAGCCAGTAGGGCATCGAGCCCTACTAGCTTTTACCGGAAACCGGAGTACGATCAGAATTGTCCATTGTTTTCGTTTATGACAACCTTTTTAGGAACAACGGATGTAAACTGACAACCTTTTTAGGAAACAACAATAGTATATGACAACTTATTTAGTAACAAGCCTCTAATAGTAACAACCATTTTCAGTATAAGTCATTCCCATTTGTTTCCTAGTAATAAAACTAAAGTTTCCTCGTATTGAAACTAATGGTTTAACGGCTTGAAACTAAACGTTTTCATGGCATAAAACCATTGGTTTTATGCCATGAAAAACTAATGAATGTATTTCCCTGGAAATGGTTGCTACTATTAGAGGCTTGTTACTAAATAAGTTGTCATATACTATTGTTGTTTCCTAAAAAGGTTGTCATTGCCGAATGTACTTTCCCTGGAAATGGTTATACTATAAAAAAGTAAGGGTATTACAAACTAAAGCTGTAATACCCTTCTACTTTTATGATCTTGTGAATCTCTTATTTCAACTCGATACCTTTGTTATACAAGGTAATGTTTAGCAATGTAGCATATTTGCTGTATTGCGCTGGAGAAAGCGTGTTCTTCATCAACTTCAAGTTACCGTAGACTGCAGTTTTAAGCAGTTCGTCTTGTTTCTTGTTTGAGTTAGATGCTTTTTCCATTTTTTCAGTGAAATAGTCAGAGATGTTAGCAACTTCTTCTGTCTGAGCAGAAGTCAGTTTCAAATATTGGCTCAACTTACTTACGTTGATGTTACCTTCCCATTTTGCAGTCGTAGGTTGATTCCCTGCTGCAAATGTACTAGCAGCCAGGCAGAGGGCTGCCACTAATGTTAATCCTAATCTTTTCATAATACCTACTTTTAATTTGTTATACCTAAAAACTTTAAAAACTAATACCTTTGAAAACTTATCTAAGCGCTTAGCTTTTCTTTTTACCTCTGCAAAGATAGGAATATGTTATATAACATAATAATCTAATCAAAGAAACTTTTGCTAAAAGTATCATTATTTGATGTACATCAATTATACAGACTTAAAAAGAAGGTTTTTAGGAGTTATATGGTATCAAAATGAGGTTTTATGCTTTTATATGTTATCAATATGACTTAGTCGGTCTATCTAAGTTATACCTTTAGCTTCTTTATATATCAATATTGTAGAGTTAGTGCTTTTTAGATTCCTAATCCATCAATGTATGAACCCTCAATGGCTTTTTGTTGAATAATTCTTGAATTTGGAGCAACATCTCGTGTTATCCAAACATTTCCACCTATCACACTATCATGCCCTATCGTAACTCTTCCCAGTATTGAGGAATTAGAGTAAATAGTAACGTTGTCCTCAAGTATTGGGTGGCGGGAGATATTGGCTTGATTGTTCAAGTTATCAAGTAGAATGCTTTTCGATCCTAATGTGACACCTTGGTATAGTCGGACATGGTTACCTATAATTGTAGTCTGTCCTATTACTATTCCCGTTCCATGATCGATGCTAAAATATTCGCCAATCTGTGCCGCAGGGTGTATATCAATGCCTGTTGCTGAATGTGCCAGTTCTGAGATGATTCTTGGCAGGATTGGAACGCCTTGTTTTAATAATTCGTGTGCAACACGATGATGTAATAGTGCAGTGATTGCAGGGTAACAGAAGATAACTTCACCATAACTTTGAGTTGCAGGGTTTCCATCAAGTATTGCTTTTACATCTTTTGATAAAAGTCGTTTCAGTTCAGGGATTGCATTAATGAAAGTTACAGTGAGATTTGACGCTTCTTGATTTTTATTGCTAATATTGGCGCTTATCTCCGGATCAAAAGAGAGTCCACAGTGTATTTGCTCTTTTAGCAAAGAATATATTCTTTCAAGATATACACCTATATGGAAAGGTAGAGTGTGGCTTCTTATCGTTCTATCTCCAGAATATCCGGGAAAAATAACTCCCCTCACGAGAAACATGATTTCCTCTATCTTTTTGCTTGAAGGCAAAGGGTGTTCATACTGGGGGATATATTTGTAGTCATCGATTAATTGATTAGATAAGATAGCTACATTTTCTTGTATTGCTTTTTGTGCATCCAGATTTGTCATAAGTGGAGATGTTAGGGTGTTATAAACTACGTAATCATTCTCTCTCTAATACTTAAAACTGCTACCGCCAAGAAATTCTCTGAGCAATGACGTGGGAGGAATTTCTTTGTCTTGAACAGGCGCAAAATATTTAATGAATTTGAGCAAACGATATGCTTCGCAGTATTCCGGACTATTACGCGGCACATCTGTAAGAATGGGCTCAGCATGGCGACGCAGAACGGCAAATTCAAAAAGTAATGCCGAATTGAACATTACATCTGCATTCTCTTGGTAAGGGAATATCCACTTATCTTCTCCTGCACGAACGCTTGGCCAACGCGAAATGGTTTCTTGTGCTGAGTAGCCTCTATAGTTGAAGTCACGTATGATGCGGCGAAGCATTCGGTTGTCTGTTGTCGGAATCCAATTATGATCATCCAGAGAGATAGTGGTTAGTGCGGAGACGTATATCTTGAACTTATTGGCACTGTTGATGTGATTTGTCAATTCCGGATTGAGGGCATGAATGCCTTCCAGGATCAAGATGGTGTGGCTCTCTATTTTAAGTTTGTCGCCGTTGTACTCTTTTCTGCCCAATGCGAAATTGAATCGGGGGAGATTCACTTCTTCTCCGCGCAGAAGTGCCTCTAGCTGTTGATTGAATAGTTCCAGATCAAGTGCATAGAGCGATTCGTAGTCATAATTTCCGTTTTCATCAAGCGGTGTTTGTTCCCGGTCAACAAAATAATTATCTAACGAAAGAGGATATGGTTTTAAGCCGTTAGTCATCAATTGTATGGAGAGTCTTTTGCTGAAAGTCGTTTTCCCCGATGATGAAGGACCGGCTATGAGAACAAGCTTTACTCTGTCTCCATTTCCTCCCCGATGATATATCGTCTCGGCTATCTGTGCAATCTTTTTTTCTTGAAGGGCTTCTGCTACATTGATAAGGTCTGTTGCATATCCCTGTTCGCAGGCAATATTAAAATCTCCGGCATTACTCAGTCCCATAATGTTGCTCCATTGGATATATTCTTTAAATACGTCGAGCATTTTCTCTTGCTTAATCACATCTTCCAAAACATACGGGTTACTTCTCATCGGAATACGGAGCAATAAGCCATCATAATATTTCACTAAGTCGAACAATTTGACGTAGCCTGTACGTGGAACCAAATTGCCGTAATAATAGTCAATGGTATCTTCTAAAGTATAATAATAGGTATATAAGGAGCCTGATGATTCGAGCAATTTTACTTTATCGTCCATTCCCCGTTCATTAAAAATGCGTACGGCTTCCGCGGTGTGGCATTCTGTACGGTGAAAAGGAATGTTTGCATCTACAATCTCATGCATGCGTTTTTTTATTAGTGACACATCCTCAAGTGTAACGGGACGGCCGATTGATAGGTTGCAGAAATATCCTTTTGATACAGGGTGTTCAACAAATAGTTTTGCATTGGGGAAAAGATCGGTGACTGCTTTAAAGAGAATGAAGCAGAGTGAACGCGCATACGTGCGCATTCCTGAAGAATCTCTTATATCCAGAAATTCTACGTCTTTATTATTGTATACTCTAAAGGTTAATCCTTCGGAACGATTGTTTACTTTGGCACTTACGACAGGATAAGGAAAATTGAGCTCTAAGCCATTGTAAATGTCTAAAAGTGAACTTCCGATAGGGAATCCCTTATAAGTATTGTTGTTCTTGCAATATATTTGTACCATCTGTGTTACTGCTTTAAAATGAAGTGATTAAGATAGCTAAATATATTACATTTTTGCGTAGGAGGCAAACAATCATCGAATGAATTGAAAATGGAGTATTCTTTTTTAGCTTTTTTTATAGATCATGGTTCCTAGCTTTGACTTATTTATTCATCCAGAGGCTCAAAGTCTTCTTTCCCTACTCCGCAAAGAGGGCAAATCCAATCTTCAGGAATATCTTCGAATGCTGTACCCGGGTCTATTCCGCTCTCTGGATCTCCTGTTTCGGGATCATAAATGTAGTCGCATGCTGTGCAAATGTACTTCATAGATGTTTCATTATTTGAGTTATTGCTTTTAAAACAACATCGGCTTTTGTTTTGTTTCATCTTCATTTAGGTTTATGAGTCGATAGCTGATAAAAAGCTTAATCGGTCTTTTTTTAAATTATATGTTGTATTTTTGTGCCTTTAATAATTGATATATTTATATGACTGCAACAAATGACGCTTATTATCATTCCGGTCTGAGCGAGGATGAAGTGAAAATAAACAGGGAAAAGTATGGTGACAATCTTCTGACGCCGCCCAAGCGTGCTTCTTTGTGGAAACTCTATCTGGAAAAATTTGAAGACCCCGTTGTTCGGGTACTACTTATAGCTGCGGTATTTTCTTTACTCATTTCTATCATTGAAAATGAATATGCCGAGACGATTGGTATTATATGTGCTATTTTTCTGGCTACCGGCATTGGTTTCTTTTTCGAATATGATGCCAATAAGAAATTTGATCTGCTGAATGCTGTTAATGAGGAGACACTTGTTAAGGTGATACGTAGTGGAAAGGTACGTGAGATTCCTCGTAAGGATGTAGTTGTTGGTGACATTATTATATTAGAGACCGGCGAAGAAATTCCGGCGGATGGTGAATTGATTGAAGCTATTTCTTTGCAAATCAACGAGTCCAACCTTACCGGAGAGCCTGTGATAAATAAAACGATTGTTGAGGCTGATTTTGATGATGAAGCGACTTATGCTTCGAATAAGGTGATGAGAGGCACTACGGTCGTAGACGGTCATGGAACAATGAAAGTGCTTTGCGTGGGTGACGCTACAGAGATAGGTCAGGTTGCCCGCCAGAGTACAGAACAAAGCGGAGAACCAACCCCTTTAAATATTCAGCTTACTAAGTTGGCCAATCTGATAGGCAAGGTTGGCTTTTCTATAGCGATTGCAACTTTTGTTGTTTTTGTTTCAAAGGACTTATTTCATTATTTGAGTGCGAATGAGGTGAACGGCTGGCAGCAGTATATGGTCATAGCACAGATTGTACTGAAATATTTCATGATGGCGGTTACCCTGATTGTGGTGGCTGTGCCCGAGGGTTTACCTATGAGCGTGACACTGAGCTTGGCACTCAATATGCGCCGTATGCTGGCAACGAATAATCTTGTACGTAAAATGCATGCATGCGAAACAATGGGAGCTATCACGGTTATCTGCACGGACAAAACAGGAACGTTAACGCAAAACCTGATGCAAGTGCACGAACCGAACTTTTATGGATTAAAGAATGGAGGTGAGTTGGCTGATAGCCTTATAAGTAAATTGGTTATTGAGGGCATTAGCGTAAACTCGACCGCTTTCTTAGAAGAACTGGAAGTCGGAGAAAAACCCAAAGGAGTGGGAAACCCCACGGAAGTAGCACTGCTGCTTTGGCTGAATGGTCTTCAACAAAACTATCTTGAAATAAGGGAAAAAGGACATGTGATCGATCAATTGACTTTTTCTACCGAGCGAAAGTTTATGGCAACATTGGCCCAATCTTCGCTTATCGGTAAAAAAGTCCTTTATATAAAAGGTGCACCGGAAATAGTATTAGGCAAATGTAAAGAGGTGGTGCTTGACAGCGGAAACGTGAGTGTGGCTGAATATCGCTCTACTGTGGAAGCTCAATTGCTGAGTTACCAAAATATGGCTATGCGTACGTTGGGTTTTGCCTATAAAATAGTGGACGAGAGCGAAACGGGAGATTGCGTTTCTCTTGTGGCAGCCAATGATCTTAACTTTTTGGGTGTTGTGGCCATCTCCGATCCAATCCGTCCGGATGTGCCTGCTGCGGTAGCCAAATGCCAGTCGGCAGGTATCGATATCAAAATTGTAACGGGCGATACTCCCGGAACAGCAACCGAAATAGCACGTCAGATAGGTCTTTGGACTGCTGAAGATACAGAACGTAATCGCATAACGGGGGTTGCCTTTGCTGAATTGAGTGATGAAGAAGCATTGAATCGTGTGATGGAATTAAAGATCATGTCGCGCGCACGTCCTACTGATAAACAACGTCTTGTTCAACTTTTGCAGCAGAAAGGGGCTGTTGTGGCTGTTACGGGAGATGGAACCAATGATGCACCCGCCTTAAATCATGCTCAGGTAGGACTCTCGATGGGGACAGGTACTTCTGTGGCTAAAGAAGCAAGCGACATTACGTTACTTGATGACTCCTTCAATAGTATAGGGACTGCTGTGATGTGGGGACGCTCGCTTTATAAAAATATTCAGCGTTTCATTGTCTTTCAACTTACGATTAACGTTGTAGCTTTGCTCATTGTTCTGCTAGGATCATTCGTTGGAACGGAACTACCGCTGACGGTAACACAGATGTTGTGGGTGAATCTGATTATGGATACATTTGCTGCTCTTGCGCTTGCTTCTATTCCGCCAAGTGAGAGTGTGATGAATGAGAAGCCCCGACGCAGTGATGATTTTATTATCACTAAACCAATGCGATACAATATTCTGAGCGTTGGTTTGGTTTTTCTAATCGTGCTGATGGGTATGATTTATTATTTTACGGATACTAATGGTGTGATGACGGTGCATCAGTTGACTATTTTCTTCACTTTCTTTGTGATGTTACAGTTCTGGAACTTATTTAATGCTCGAGTTTTTGGGACAACCGATTCTGCTTTCAAAGGATTAAGTAAATCGTATGGTATGGAGTTGGTGGTATTGGCTATCCTTGGCGGACAGTTTTGCATCGTACAATTTGGTGGAGAAGTATTCCGTACCGAACCTCTTAATTGGGGTACATGGATTGCGATTATTGCTTCCTCATCCCTTGTGCTATGGGTAGGAGAGGTGATTCGTTTGGTTCGTCGACTAATTAAATAAGAAAAGATGAAGAGAGAAGGAATTAAAAATCTCATAATTGATTTTGGTGGTGTGTTGATAGACCTTGATCGCCAACGTTGCGTTGATAACTTCAAAAAAATAGGTTTTCAGAAGGTTGATGAATTTATTGACCCTTATCGGCAACAAGGGTTTTTTATGGAATTTGAGAAGGGATTGATCACTGCTTCTGATTTCCGTAATGCTATAAGGGAACAAACTGACAAGTTGATTACTGACGAGCAAATTGATGCTGCCTGGAATACTTTTCTGGTTGGTATCCCCACTTCTAAACTTGATCTTTTACTCAAATTACGTGAACATTATGTGGTGTATCTGCTGAGTAATACCAACGTGATACACTGGGAGTGGGCTTGTGAAAACGCCTTTTCTTATAAAGGTTTTGGAGTGGAGGACTATTTTGAGAAGATGTTTATTTCGTTTGAGTTGCATGAAGCTAAACCGGAGGTGGAGATATTCAAAATATTGCTTGAAGATACCGGTATCGTCCCTGAAGAAACTCTTTTTATTGATGATGCATCGGCTAACTGCCTCACTGCGCAGTCATTAGGTATTACAACTTATACTCCTAAAGCGCAAGAGGATTGGAGCCATCTTTTTAAATAATAATTTTTGTAATGCAGATTATTCGTAACATACCGGATATTTTACCGGAACCATGTGCGGCAACCATTGGTTTTTTTGATGGCGTGCACATGGGGCATCGATTTCTTATTAACCAGGTCAAAGAAGTTGCTTTGTCTAAAGGCTTACGCTCTGCATTGATCACTTTTCCTGAACATCCTCGTAAAGTGATGAACTCTGATTATCGTCCGGAACTACTAACGACTAGTGCTGAAAAGATTACTCTTTTAGAAGATACTGAGGTAGATGATTGCATTATGCTTGATTTTACGACTGAAATAGCCCGGTTGACTGCTCGCCAATTTATGAAGAACGTTCTTAAGGAACGCTATAATGTGCAAAGCTTGGTCATCGGTTATGATCACCGTTTCGGTCATAACAGAAGCGAAGGCTTTGAAGACTATTCTCTCTATGGGAAGAGTATCGGTATGGAAGTTGTCCTTGCTGAGGCTTGCCTGCTCGATCAGATAAATGTAAGCTCTTCAGTAATTCGTACTTATCTGCAACGGGGAGAGGTTGATATGGCAACACGCTGCTTAGGGTATGAATATTCGATAGAGGGGGTTGTTGTAGGGGGATATAAAGTCGGCCGTAAGATTGGATTTCCGACAGCTAACCTTCGTATTGAAGACCCAGACAAGTTAGTGCCAACTGATGGAGTATATGCTGTCCGCGTAGATGTTGAAGGACATATTTACACAGGGATGTTGAATATTGGCTATCGACCTACTCTCGACAATGGACTAAGTCGTAGCATTGAGGTGCATATCCTTCGTTTTAATTCTGATATTTATGATCGTACTATCCGTCTATCCTTTGTGCAACGTGTCCGTTCAGAAATGAGATTCTCCGGACTAGATGAATTGGTGACTCAACTCCGTAAAGATGCTATCACGGTTGAGGTAATCTTAGGATAATTTTATATCTTATTTTTTCTTTTCCGCATTGCTTGTGCCTTGCTTCTATAATGTCGCATCTATTCGTTTTATTGCCTTTAGAGCCATTGCTTGAAGTGATGATGCATCTTTATACTCTTCTTTATATTGAAAAACATTCTTTATTTACTGTTTTTCGATAAATTATTTGTTGATATCAGAAATAATATTTTTCTTTGCATATCGAAAAACGATAATTTATTATTGAATTGCAAAGTATAAAAGTTGTTGGTCTTATGAAAAAGTCATTTTTAAGTATTACAATGCTAGTTGTTTCCATCTCAATGGTCGTTATGTTTATTTGTGGAACTGCCGCTTACGCACATGGTTCTCAAAAAAACGTTCAGAATAAAACTGTATCTTTGCAGCATTAATAGAATAACATGAAAACAGCTATAAAACTTGTGCTGATTTATTTGGGTTGTCAGATATTAGCAGCATTGCTAGTGATGATTCCTTCTGTTATGATCAGTTTAATAAAAGAAGGAAAGGCAGAAAGCACCGGTAGTCTGACTCTTGCCCTTTCAATGTTTGTGGGCTTTTTATTGATGGCCTTTTATTTATATAAGGCCGGTTATATAAGTAGGTCAAAAGTAACGTGGTCGCCTGTATCTGTGAGTTATCTCTTTTATTCTGTGATAATTGTTGTTGCAAGTATTATTGTGATCGATTTTTTGATGTCTGCAATGCCCTCTCTGCCCAATTGGCTGGAAGATTCCTTCAATCTTTTACAATCTGGTTGGTTTGGTATTGTCTGTATTGCGATATTAGGACCGATTCTGGAAGAACTACTCTTTAGAGGAGGAATCACTAAAGTACTATTAAAAAAATACACTCCCACAAAAGCGATTATTCTCTCTGCGCTGATCTTTGGGATCTTTCATTTGAATCCTGTTCAGATGGTGGGAGCAGGACTCATGGGGCTCTTATTGGCCTGGATTTATTATAAGACAGCAAGTCTGATCCCATGTATTTTGATGCATATTGTTAATAATAGTTTATCGGTTTATCTTAGCTTTAAATATCCAGATGTAGATTATATACGAGATATAGTGGGGGATAATTATTCTATTGTGGTTGCTGTCGCTGTTGTGTTGTTCGTTATCACTTATCTGGTGATGAGAAAAACATCCGTTGCTAATGATTGGAAGAAAGAAGAGAATGCTGATAATAATTAGAGAAATATATAGATTATGAAACGAAGATTGAATATACTTTGTCTATTGGTTCTTTTGGTGTTAAGCTATTCTGTGTTTGAATCGTTATATGAATTCGGCAGGGGATTTTCTACCGGTATAAAAATTGCGATGGATACTCGTGGGAAAAAGATGGAGAGCCCGGCTGTAAACATGAAGGTGATTGCTTTGATGCCTAAAGACTTCTCCAATTTTTCTGATTCTGTTTATAACGAGAAGACTCATTCCTATGTTCCTACATTGTACAGTCAGCTGGTTGTTAGTGTGAAGACTAAGCCAACCGTATGGAGTATGTTAGGTGTGGGACTTTCTTCACTCTTTGAGGTGCTTTCTATCGTGCTTTCTATTTTTATTTTTGTGAAGTTGGTTATTTCTATCAATAAATCGGATATATTTAATTGGAAAAACGTGCGTCGTCTTCGTTGGTTGGGTGGAACATTGATTTTTAGTTTCATCTGTTCGGCTATTTCTATCTGCATCAATAGTTTTGAGCTGTTTTCTTTGCTTTCAATACCCGGTTATTCGTTGCATCTATCAGAGCTCTTATCTATCCTGACATTGGTGCTGGGCATTGTTTCGCTCATTGTGGGTGAAATTTTTGCGATAGGCTTGCGATTGAAAGAAGAACAGGATTTAACGATTTAAGAAAGAAGGAGAAGTATGTCTATAATAGTGAACTTAGATATTATGATGGCTCGAAGAAAAATTTCTTTGGGAGAATTGGCAGAGAAGGTAGATATTACGCCAGCGAACCTTTCTATCTTGAAAACAGGGAAGGCGAAAGCTGTTCGCTTTTCTACTCTTGAGGCAATCTGTAAGGTTTTAGATTGTCAGCCTGGGGATATACTGGAGTTTAAAGATGAGGAAGAGTAAAAGAGGAAGGAATACGCAATAAACGAATTAGCTGGTTTCTATTATGTGAGAAGTAAGCCAAGCAAAAGAAGGAAAGTTATTACTTTCCTTCTTTTGCTTTAAATGCCAGTGCGTACATTCGCATTTGTTTTACCATAGATAACAATCCATTGCTGCGGGTAGGCGATAAATGTTCTCGCAGCCCGATTTTATCAATAAAGTAAAGATCGGTATTTAATATTTCATCAGCAGTATGGCCTGAGACTATCTTTATTAGTAACGCGATAATTCCTTTCACTATCAGTGCGTCACTTTCTGCCTTAAAAATAAGTTTCCCTTCTACTTCTTCTGCTTGTAACCAAACGCGGCTTTGGCAACCCTCAATGAGATTTTGCTCCGTTTTATATTTTTCGTTCAGTGGTGTTTGTTCATTGCCTAAATCAATGAGCAATTGATAGCGATCCATCCAATCACTGAGATCATTGAACTCTGCAATGATCTCTTCTTGTAATTCGTTTATAGACATTCTATTTATTATTTTTCGTTGTAGATTACTTCTAATACAGTTTGGCCAACAGCCTTTAGAGTTGATTTATCAATGACATCCATTGAGTCATTTAATGTATGCCAGAAAGAACCAAAACCTCCGTCTTTTTGGTCGCTAGGTATAATGTCAATACTTGGGATTCGTGCAATCGTGTTGACAAACAAATGATCGTCGGTTACTGCTCCGCCATCTTCATTAATGAAGTAGTTACCATAGCCTAAGCTGTTAGCTTTTTCCCAAACTTTTTTGACCACATCTTTGGCATATTTGTTTGAGTAACTTTCTTTGTAGAAGGTTGCACTTTTGCCTCCAACCATGTCAAATAGGATTCCAAATCGGGCATTATAGCCTTGCACGTGTGGGTTTTTAGCCCAATATTGAGTGCCTAAACACCAGTATTCCTCTTTGTGTTCTCCTTTATAAAATTCAGGAGCACCATAGTCCTCTGCATCGAAAAAGATAATGTCAATACCTAATTCGGGCTGTTTTTGATTGATGAGACGTGCAATCTCTAATAATGCTCCAACGCCGCTGGCACCATCGTTTGCTCCAAGAATAGGAGTGTGATGATTCTTTTCGTCAGGATCATTGTCTGCCCAGGGACGAGTATCCCAATGTGCAAAAAGGAGTATGCGCTTTTTGTTTTCAGGGTTATAAGAGCCGATAATATTGCGGGCTTTAAGGATTTTACCGTCATAGCCAATTAAGTCGGCATATTGATTGGTTACGGTGGCCCCAAAGTCGGCTAATTTTTTTGCCAGATAGTTTCCACAAGCTACGTGTTCGGAAGTATTAGGTACCCGTGGTCCAAAGTCAACTTGAGCTTTGACATACTGGTATGCACTATCGGCGTCAAACTCGGGAGCTTTTACTTGTTGTTCAGTGCTTTTTGTTGCCCCAGCCGACTTATTGTTGCTTACACAAGACATCGTTGTGAAAACGAGTAAACTCATTAGAGAAAACATATAATAACTCTTCATTGGTTCTGTTTTTATTTCGGTTCCAAAATTACGATTTTATTTTTGACTACCCTTCTTTCTTGGGTATTTAGAATTTAAGTTCTACCGATTTTTTGTTAACAGTAAATTCTACTTCTGCTCCATTGATTAGAGGTAGGTTATTCGTGACATGCCCTACGGGAAAGTTGAAGCATATTGGATAGTTGTATTCTTTTAGCAGATCGGACAGAGCCTCATACAAACTTTTGCCCAAGGAATTATCTTCGTTGTATTCGGTAAATTGTCCGATGATGAGACCTGATAACTTTTCAAGAACACCACCTAGCTTTAGATTATACATCATTCGCTCTATGGCATGCGGAGGTTCGTTCACATCTTCAATAAATAGAATGCTGCCTTCGGCCGGAATATCAAAAGTGGTTCCTCGCAATCCATAGAAGACGGACATATTACCTCCTCGTAAGATGCCTCGGACTTTTCCTGTTTGGTTTAGTTTGTGAGGTTCGCATATGTATTCTGGGAGTTCTCCCCATAAGATGTTTCTTAAGTGAAGTGTACAAGGATCATTCTCGGGTTCAACACTAAGATGGTGCGCCATGGGAGAGTGCAGTGAGGCAAATCCATTCGCTTGAAAGAGATTGTGTAGCGCAGTTATATCACTAAATCCCATCAACCATTTAGGATGTTTGCGGAATAGGCTAAAGTCTATTTTATCAATAAAATGTATAGCTCCATATCCTCCTCTGCTGCATAGGATTGCTTTTATATCCTCGGCATCCATTGCCGACTGAAAATCGTCGAGTCGTTGTTCTATTGTCCCGGCATATAGCCCAAAAGAACTTTCGGAATGTTTGCTAAGAACTGGTTTTAGCCCCCAAGAGTCAAGCCTCTTTTGCGCACCGATTAAAAGATTTTTGTCTATTTTGCTTGAAGGAGACACAATGGCCACTTTATCGCCTTTTTGTAGATATGGAGGTAAGATGAGGCTACTCATGATAACTGGTTTTATGATTGATGCAAAAGTACACAAAAAAACATTATTCTATCGTTTGAATTGCATCTCTGTAGTGAAACAATTATAATATGTCAGAATACAATGTTTTTCGCCTCCGTTTTTATTTGAGAATGATCTATAATCCAATGATTTTTCTGATATTTGCTAAAAATCGAACTTTATGAAACCAATTCAGAACTTTAGTCAGTTAACGGCTCACCTGAAAACGCTTAACCGGAGAAAACGAGTTGCCGTGGTTTGTGCCAACGATCCTAATACTGAATATGCGATAGTGCGTGCAATAGAGGAAGGATTCGCGGAATTTCTACTTATAGGAGATTCAACAGTATTAATAAAATATCCTGCGTTGGCGAAATATCCTGAATATATAGAAGTAATACATGTTGAAGATCCAGATAAAGCATCCATTGTGGCAGTTAAGGTTGTCCGTGAAAAACGGGCAGACATACTCATGAAAGGAATCATTAATACTGATAATCTGCTGCGTGCTATTTTGGATAAGGACAAAGGTTTGCTACCGGCAGGAAAAGTGTTGACTCATCTGGCTGTTATGCAGATTCCATCTTATCATAAGTTACTTTTCTTTTCGGATGCAGCTGTGATTCCCAGGCCTACTTTGCAGCAACGGATTGAGATGATTTGGTATGCCATACATATATGCCATGACTTTGGCATCAACCAACCGCGTATTGCATTAATACATTGTACAGAGAAAGTAAGTGCTAAATTTCCTCACTCCCTTGATTATGTTAACATTGTAGAGTTGGCAGATGCAGGAGAATTTGGAGATGTTATTATTGATGGTCCATTGGATGTATTAACTTCCTGTGAACGTGAAAGTGGAGACATCAAAGGCATTTATTCTCCTATTGAAGGACAGGCTGATGTCCTAATCTTCCCTAATATAGAGTCTGGTAATACATTCTATAAATCAGTCAGCCTGTTTGCCAAAGCCGAGATGGCAGGTGTACTTCAAGGTCCTGTTTGCCCAGTCGTATTACCTTCGCGAAGTGATTCCGGCTTGTCTAAATATAACAGCCTCGCCATGGCATGCCTCATTTGTAAAGAAACAATAGAATGAAAATATTAGCGATTAATCCTGGTTCTACTTCTACAAAGATAGCAGTTTATAAAGATGGTGTTTCTATCTTAATTTGTAATATCCGTCATAGTGTGGAGGAGCTTAGTAGCTTTTCTCGCATTATTGATCAGTTTGATTTTCGTAAGTCGCTTGTTATGCAGGCATTGGAAACAAATCATATTTCTTTTCAGTTTGATGCTATTATCGGTCGTGGTGGTTTGGTGAAACCTCTTCAAGGAGGGGTGTATGAAGTGAACGAAGCAATGAAGCATGATACGCTTTGTGCTATGCGCTCTCATGCATGTAATCTTGGTGGACTGATTGCGTCTGACTTGGCCTCACAGATAGCTGGTTGTCGTGCATTCATCGCTGATCCAGGTGTTGTGGACGAGTTGGACGATATCGCTCGTATTACCGGTTCGCCACTAATGCCTCGTGTTTCTATTTTTCATGCATTAAATCATAAAGCTGTTGCAAGGCGTTATGCACAAGAATGTGGCACTGTTTACGAAAACCTTAACCTGATTATCGGCCATTTAGGAGGAGGTATTTCCGTTGCTGCTCATCGTTCCGGTAAGGCGGTAGATGTTAATAATGCACTCGATGGTGACGGTCCTTTTTCGCCCGAACGAGCAGGAACACTTCCGGCTGGTCAGCTAATAGATCTTTGTTATACAGGAAAATTTACGAGTGAAGAACTGAAAAAACGAATCTCCGGTCGGGCAGGATTAGCTGCTCACTTAGGTACTACAGATGTACCCTCTGTTATTCAATCAATAGAAAAAGGTGACTCTAAGGCCGAATTGGTGATGAATGCAATGATTTATAATATTGCAAAAAGTATTGGTGCAGCGAGTGTAGTCCTCTATGGTAAGGTGGATGCTATTCTGCTGACCGGTGGAATGGCTCATTCTGACTATGTGATTTCCCGAATAAAAGAACGCACCTCATTCTTGGCTCCGATCATCGTTTATCCGGGTGAGGATGAAATGGAGGCTCTTGCAACTAGTGCATTAGGAGCTTTGACAGGAGAATTTCCTATTAAAGAATACAAGTAAATGTCTTATTCGCTTTTAAGAACCTTTCCTACAAAGGCCTAGCTCCTCTTTATTTATGCCCTGAATGTTCTTCTTTTGATGTTAAAAGAGTAAGTTTTAGATCAGAAAATTCATTCAAAAGAAATTTTCTCATATCTTTGCCGCTGTGTTAAGTTAATAAATTGATTAAGGTCGATTTTTGACTGTTTCGAATCGGAAAGTATGGGGGTACTTTCCGATTCTCTTTTATCCTCTTTTTGGAAATAAAAAAAGCTTGGTTACCGTTTGGTAGCCAAGCTTTTTTATGGTGTGAGAATCGTTTTTTACTTTTTCTCCGGACGTGGAAGTAATACTTTTCTTGAAAGTTTAAATTTCCCCGTTTTAGGATCAATTTCTATCAATTTCACTTCTATTTCATCACCTTCTTTGATCCCGATTTCTTCTACCGTTTCAAGGCGTTTCCAATCCATTTCAGAAATGTGAAGCAAACCATCTCTTCCCGGAAGGAATTCGACAAATGCACCGTATGGCATGATGGAGCGAACTTTTCCTTTGTATACCTCGCCTACTTCAGGTACTGATACAATACCTTTGATGATGCGTATCGCACTTTCAATAGCCTGTTTGTTTGTACCGGCTATCTCAATTCTACCTATGCCATCAACTTCTTCAATCGTAATAGTAGCACCGGTTTCTTCCTGCATTCCTTGAATGATCTTTCCACCAGGCCCTATTATTGCTCCGATGAATTCTTTAGGAATAGTCAGTGTCTCTATACGAGGTGCGTGATCTTTCAACTCAGCGTGTGGTTCCTGTATTGTTTCCAATATCTTTCCGAGGATGTGCATACGTCCTTCTTTTGCTTGGTTAAGAGCACGTTCCAATATCTCAAATGATAAACCATCTACTTTGATATCCATCTGAGTAGCGGTAATACCTTCTTTTGTTCCTGTTACTTTGAAGTCCATATCTCCGAGGTGATCTTCATCGCCGAGAATGTCAGATAGTACGGCGTATTTTTCTTCTCCGGCGTTTTTGATTAACCCCATTGCAATACCTGATACAGGTTTCTTAATCTTAACTCCGGCGTCCATTAAAGCCAGCGTGCCGGCGCAAACAGTTGCCATAGAAGAAGAACCATTTGATTCAAGAATTTCTGAGACTACACGTACTACATAAGGGTAGTTGTCCGGAATCATTTTCTTAAGTGCTCTGTGAGCCAGATTTCCATGTCCGATTTCACGACGACCAACGCCACGTTGAGCTTTTGCTTCGCCTGTAGAGAAAGGAGGGAAATTATAGTGTAATAAGAAACGTTCTTTTCCGTGAAACAACACATCGTCTATGGTTTTCTCGTCCATTTTGGTGCCGAGTGTCACAGAAGTAAGAGATTGTGTTTCTCCACGTGTGAAGATGGCAGATCCGTGAGGGCCAGGCAGATAACCAATTTCACTCCAGATAGGGCGAATCTCTGTTGTCTTTCTTCCATCGAGGCGTTTGCCTTCATCTAAAATACAGCGGCGCATAGCTTCTTTTTCCACATCGTGGTAGTATTTGTCAATGAGTGCACCTTTTGCGGCTAATTCTTCTTCACTAAATGTTGCTTTGAATTCGTTGCAAATCTCTTTAAAGGCGTCTTCGCGTTCATGCTTATTTTTGTTGCCTGATTCTGCAATTGCATACGCTTTGGTATAGCAAGCATCGTGAACGGCTTTACGAAGTTCTTCATCATTCACTTCATGGCAATATTCGCGTTTCACTGTTTTGCCAACTTCCTCAGTTAGTTCCATTTGGGCTTTGCAATGAATCTTAATCGCTTCATGGGCAATCTTCATGGCTTCTAACAGTTCGGCTTCAGAAACTTCGTTCATCTCACCTTCTACCATCATAATATTCTCGTAGGTAGCGGCTACCATAATGTCCATGTCTGCTTTTGCCAGTTGCTCAAAAGACGGGTTGATCACATATTGACCACCAATACGAGCTACGCGAACTTCTGAGATAGGACCGTTAAATGGAATGTCTGAAACGGCTAATGCAGCGGATGCCGCAAGTCCGGCTAGAGCATCCGGCATGTCAACACCGTCAGCTGAAAAGAGGATGATATTTACATATACCTCTGCGTGATAATTGTCGGGGAATAAAGGACGTAGAGCGCGGTCAACAAGGCGACAAGTCAGGATTTCATTATCAGAAGCTCTTCCCTCTCTTTTTGTAAAACCGCCGGGGAAGCGGCCGAATGCAGCGTATTTTTCTTTATACTCTACCTGTAAAGGCATAAAATCTGTTCCGGGAACGGCATCTTTAGCGGCACAAACAGTAGCAAGCAGCATGGTATTTCCCATACGCAGCATGACGGAACCGTCAGCCTGTTTTGCCAATTTTCCCGTTTCGAGCGTGATGGTTCTGCCATCTCCCAACTCGATCGTTTTAACAATTGGGTTAATCATAAAAATTGTTTTATCTATATCTTTCTTTCAAAATTCGTGCAAATATATACATTTATCGCTCTAATATGTTGAAAATGAGATAAAAAGTTCCTTTTGCTTTGTTTTTTTTCATTGTGGTGTGAAGAACCGTACAAAATGCTTTGACTAATCTTGAAAAGAAGTATATTTGCAGACTAAAATAACAAGCATAAATATGAAGAAAATATCTTTAGTAGTTCTTGCAGCACTGTTGCTTAGTTCTTGCAATACTGATCCTAAATTTAATGTGAAAGGAGAAGTCTCTGGCGCTGATGGTAAAATGCTTTATCTAGAAGCTTCCGGTCTTGAAGGAATTGTACCTCTTGACTCGGTAAAGCTAAAGAACGACGGGACCTTTAGTTTTAAACAACTTCGCCCCGAATCGCCTGAATTTTATCGTTTGAGGATAGGCGAGAAGGTCATAAACTTTTCTGTTGACTCTACTGAAACTATTTCGATAAAATCCCCTTATGCCGATTTCTCTACTGCCTATTCAGTAGAAGGTTCTGATAATTGTAGGAAGATCAAAGAACTAACTTTTAAGCAAATTAAGTTGCAATCAGATATTGATGCTTTAGTTAAAGGATTGCAATCTAATGCCATTGCAAATGATGTTTTTGAAGATAGTTTGTCGGCGGTTATGAGAAGATATAAGGATGATGTGAAAATCAATTATATATTCTCTGCTCCAAATACTACGGCGGCTTATTTTGCTTTATTCCAAAAGTTAAATGATTATTTGATTTTCGATCCATTGAATAGCAAAGAAGATGTTAAATGCTTTGCTGCTGTGGCTACCAGTCTGAATAACTCGTATCCACATGCTAACCGATCTAAAAACCTCTATAATATTGTTATAAAAGGGATGAAAAACACTCGTACTCCCCGACAAAAAACCTTAGAGATTCCTCAGGATAAGATTTTGGAAACAGGAGTGATAGATGTGGTGTTGAGAGATATAAAAGGAAATGTGCGTAAGTTGAGCGACCTGAAAGGGAAAGTTGTGCTGTTGGATTTCACTATCTATCAGAGTGCTGTGTCGGCTGCACATAATTTTACTTTGCGCGATTTATTCGATAAATATGCTTCTAAAGGCTTTGAAATTTATCAGATCTCACTGGATGCTGACGAGCATTTTTGGAAATCTTCAGTAGATAATCTTCCTTGGATTTGTGTTCGTGATGCGAACGGCATTTATTCTACTATAGCTAGTCTTTATAATGTGAAGCAAGTGCCTGCTTATTTTCTAGTGAATAGAAATAATGAATTAAGTGCGCGTGGCGAAAACTTGAAGGATTTAGATGCTGCGATTAAATCATTGCTCTAAGTTGTTATAAGTGAGAAGATTCTGTTAAATATGTTACATAGCATCTGTTTTTGCTTGACACGTATTGTTTAAAGTCTTATATTTGCCAAAGAAAGATTTAAGAGAGGGTTCCAGCATTGCCATGTTGGAATTCTTTTTTGTTTTATATGACCGTTATAATAATTAAGTAAGGAGGGAATGTTATGGCTTATATGTCTGAAGAAGGTTATAAGAGACTAGTTGAAGAACTTAGAGTGTTGGAGACTGTTAATCGTCCTGAGATGTCAAGGCAGATAGCAGAAGCTAGAGACAAAGGTGATTTGTCTGAGAATGCAGAATATGATGCGGCTAAAGAAGCGCAAGGTATGTTGGAAATGAAAATAAATAAATTAAAAATGATTATTTCTGACGCTAAAATCATTGACGAATCTAAATTGACTACTGATTCGGTGCAGATACTTAGCAAAGTTGAATTGAAAAACATGAAGAACGGCATGAAGATGGTTTATACTATTGTGTCGGAAAGTGAAGCGAATCTAAAGGAAGGTAAGCTATCTGTAAGTACCCCTATTGCTCAAGGGCTGCTTGGAAAGAAAATTGGTGATGTTACTGAAATTCAAGTTCCACAAGGTAAAATAAGCCTTGAAATTATGAACATCTCCTTTTAAAGGAAAGTCTAGGGTTGAAGATTGTATGATCTTCAACCTTTTTTTATATAAGATCAAGAATTACAGTTTTAGAGAAGAGAAATTTATGGCAACTATTTTTAGTCGGATTATAGCAGGTGAAATTCCATGCTACAAGGTGGCAGAAAGTGATAAGTTTTTTGCATTCCTTGATATTAATCCTTTAGTCAAAGGGCATACACTTGTAATCCCTAAGCAAGAGATTAATTATATTTTTGACTTAACTGATGAAGATCTTGCTACTATGCATGTTTTTGCAAAACATGTGGCTCAGGCGATTGAAGTTGCAATACCTTGTCAGCGGGTGGGCGTAGCAGTGATGGGACTTGAGGTTCCGCATGCTCATATTCATTTGATCCCCATTAACAAAGAATCGGATATGATTATTTCCAATCCTAAACTAAAACTCTCCGAAGAAGAATTTACTGATATTGCCGCGTCCATAAGAGCCGCTTGGGTCGGTAAAAAATAAAGTTTAAGCATTTAATCCATCCTCCAAACTAAGAAAGGGACTCCGTTTTGAGAGTCCCTTTCTTAGTTTGGAGGATGAGGATTGTTAGATATAATCTTCTCCCAATTTTATTTGTGCATCATTTACATATTTCCTGATAGCGTGCTCTTCATCTTTTTTGCAAATAAGCAAGACATTGTCCGACTCGGCTATAAGATACCCCTCCAATCCTTCTATCACAGCGAGTTTTCCTTCAGGTAGGGCTATGATGTTATCCTTGCCGTCATAGATAAGAGATTGGCATTTCAATACTACATTCTTGTCTATGTCCTTAGGAGATAGATCATATAGCGAACCCCATGTTCCTAAATCCGACCAGCCAAAGTCTCCCAGAGAAACATATACATTATCCGCTTTTTCCATAATGCCAATATCTATTGATACGTTCGGGCAAGCAGGAAAGTTTGCGTCGATAAAGGCTTTTTCCTTAGGCGTTCCGTATGTGTTGTTCCCTTCTGCTAAGTTTTCTGCCAATTCAGGGATCAACTCTTCTACTGCTTTTATGATTGTATTTACATTCCAGACAAACAGACCGGAGTTCCAATAAAATTCTCCACTTTCTACGAAAACCTTCGCTAATTCCAGTTCTGGTTTTTCGGTGAAAGTTTTGACTTTATAGAATTTTTCTGCTTCTTTTTCTGCTATTTGTATGTATCCGTATCCGGTTTCCGGCCTATTAGGTTTAATTCCAAGAGTTAGGAGCTTATCCGATTGGGACACAAAATGAAGACCTTTTTCTATGGCATCAAGAAAATCCCCTTCTTTTAGGATTAGATGGTCGGAAGGGGCAACGACGATGTTTGCTTTAGGGTTTATTGCTCTGATGTGATAAGCTGCCCATGCTATGCAAGGAGCCGTATTTCTTCTTGTGGGTTCCAGCAATATTTGTTCCGATTTTAGCCCTGGTAATTGTTCTTTTACCAAGTCTGCGTACATGGCATTGGTTACAATTAGGATGTTTTCAGTCGGAATAATTTTATTGAATCTGTCGAATGTTTGCTGTAATAGCGAGCGGCCTGTTCCAAAAAAATCGAGAAACTGCTTAGGGAGCGTTTTGCGGCTAAAAGGCCAAAATCGGCTGCCAATTCCACCGCCCATTATGACACAATAATTATCCTTGTTTGTCATGATATTGACTGTATTAAAAGTTTCCGCTAATGTACCGCTAATTTTATTAATCTGGAAAGTTCGTCATGGGTTTTATTGTTTATCGCTTATTTTTCTATGCATTCTCTTGCAGGTTTCAAAAAAAGAAGTACCTTTGCACCGCAATTAAGCCCAGATGGCGGAATCGGTAGACGCGCTGGTCTCAAACACCAGTGGATTTATTTCCATCCCGGTTCGACCCCGGGTCTGGGTACAAAAGCCTCTCTAAATCATTGATTCAGAGAGGCTTTGTTCGTTTAGTTATAATTCTTCATCTGTAACAGTTACATAATATTCACAGATTCTCATCTTGTCATCTTCTCATTATATAAAGGTACTTTAATGCTGCTCTTTACCTAAAAGTTGTGATTGTAGCATCCTTTCTCTTGGGCTACTTTTGCCTTGGATTAAACAGCTATAAAAAACAAAAATGAAATCAATCAAACTAGTTTTATTTTTTCTAATTGGAGCATTTACTTTGCATGCCCAGAATGCCTCATTTAAGGGGCGAGTACTTACCAGTGATGGACATCCTGCCGAATATGTCTCGGTAGTTATTCAAGGTGCTGAAAAGGCAACAACTACTAATAGAAATGGAGAGTATCTTCTCAAAAACCTTAATAACGGAAAATGCGTTGTTCTGTATAGTTATGTAGGGTTGCAAACGCAGCAAAAAAACATAGAACTTGTGAATGGAGTTCAAACTGTAATTGACGATGTGATTCTTACTGAAAATTCAAAAACATTACAGGAAGTGGAGGTCGTAGGACGTAAACGTAATCAATTTATCGAAAAAACGAGTGAATCGGTTGCCAAGTTGCCACTTAGCAATATGGAAAACCCACAGGTTTACAATACGATTACCAAAGCACTAATAAAAGAGCAGTTGGCTACAAACTTGAATAGTGCTTTGAATAATGCAACAGGTATTACCCGACTTTGGGAAAGTACGGGTAGAGGTACTGATGGCGCTGAGTACTATTCAATGAGAGGTTTTTCTCTTCAACCTACTATTGTTAATGGGGTGGCTAATATTAATAATGGAGCATTGGACCCGGCTAATATTGAGAATATTGAAGTTATCAAAGGGCCTTCGGGAACTTTGTATGGGGGTAATCTTATCTATTACGGTGGATTGATCAATATTAATACTAAAAGGCCATACGATCGTTTTGGAGGCGAATTGGATTATATCTCTGGTAGTTATGGGCTACAAAGGGTTACGGCTGATATTAATACTCCTTTGAGTGCAAAAGCCTCCCTTCGAGTGAATGCCGCTTATCATTCTGAAAATTCGTTTCAGGACGCTGGTTTTACGAAATACTTTTTCATTGCTCCTAGTTTTAAATTTAAAGCATCCGACAGATTGACTTTCCTAATCAATACGGAATATAAATCGGGAGAAAAGGCCAATGCTCCTATGCTCTTTTTAAATCGCTCTAATCCTGTCTCGTTTTCGGATTTAAGCTTGTTTGAAAAGAATTACAAGAAATCGTATTCCAGCAATTCGCTTACTATCCAGAATCCGACTTTTGGGATGCAGTCTCAGGCTTTATATAAGATTGGAAATGGATGGAATTCGCAAACTATTTTGTCAACAGGAAGCACTAAAACGGATGGTTATTACCAATATTTATGGGATCTTTCTAACGGAAGCGACTTTATTCGCTATATTTCGAAAAGAAATGGCCAAACGAATACGATCGATGTGCAGCAGAATTTTATGGGCGATCATATTTTTGGCAAATTTCGTAATAGATTAGTGGTTGGTATGGATTATCTGCGGAAAGAGATTCAGAATAACAGTACGGGATGGGTCTCTGATGGTATCGTCTCTCTTGAGGATCAAACAGATTCTGGTTTGTTGACCACACAGAGTGTTGATGCATTATTGGTAAATTCACAAGAAGGGGTGTCAAGTGCAACAACCAACATTTGGAGCGCGTATGCCTCAGACGTTTTCAATTTTACGCCACAGCTTTCTGCGTTGCTTGGGCTACGGGTGGATAATTTTAGTGGAACTAGCACCGAGAAGACCAAAAGTCAGACTGCCTTTTCGCATAAATTTGGTCTTGTTTACCAGCCCTTGTTGGATAGGATCTCTTTTTTTGGTAACTATATGAATGGGTTTACGAATCTTGATCCGGTGGAGGTGTCTGATGTTGATGGACAGAATGCTACCACTAAAATTCTTAAACCGGAACAGGCTAATCAATGGGAAGTGGGAATAAAAACCAATTGGTATAAAGATCGCCTTTCACTTACGGTTAGCTATTATAATATTGTAGTATCGGATAAATCGATGACTGATCCCAATAATGTGAATAACGTAATTCAGGACGGAGAGGTGGAAAGTAAAGGGATTGAAGTTAGCCTTGTTGCTAATCCGATAGATGGTTTGAATATCATTACGGGTTATAGCCATAATGAGAACAAAGTGACTAAAGATGCTGCAGACGCAGAATATTTGGGCCTCAGAACTGAAGAAGCAGGGCCTGCAGATTTGTTTAATTTCTGGGTGAGCTATAAACCGGAATTGAATGCTTTGAAAGGTTGGGGCGTAGGTTTTGGAACCAATTATGCAAGCGAATACAAGGTCTTGAACCGCAACTCTACCGGTAGCTTTGTTTTGCCAAGTTACACCATTTTTAATGCGCTGATTTCATATGCTCGTGATAACTATAGCATTAGCTTGAAGGCTGATAATATCAGTAATAAGAAATATTATAGTGGGTGGAGTACTGTTACGGCTCAAAGATTGCGAACCATATCGATGGCGCTGAATTATAAATTTTGAGAGACTAACCAATAAGCGCTCCATTTTTTACTTTGAAAATTGGGGCGTTTATTGGTCTTTGTTACTGATAGTTTTTATTTGCAAGATTTTCTTTTGCTGCACTCTTTAAAGAACTCTGCAAATAGAGTTTGTGCCAATAACCAATTTTCGGCATTAATGCAATATTTTACTTTCGGAGGTTCTATTTCTCCCTGAATTAATCCTGCTTCTTTCAATTCTTTCAAATGTTGTGACACAGTCGCTTTTGCTATGGGCAATTCATCATGAATATCACCAAAGTAGCAGCAATCTTGTGAAGCAAGAAAATATAAAATGGCAACCCGGGTCGGGTGTCCTAATGCCTTGGCAAAGCGTGCTATCTGTTCTTGTTTTGGCGTATTCTTTTTTTTATTCTCTTCCATTCTTGTTTTATTAATTCGCAAATGTACGAACGTTGGTTTGTTATGCAATATATCTGAGCTTTTTTAACTCACTTTTGGCACGTATACTTTTCAGCGATATAAAAAATACTATCTTTGTGGCTGCAAAAATAGTCTGCCAATCCATGAATGTGATTCTTAAATTAAAACGCCCGTTTGTCTGGTTGCGACGCTTTCGTTATCGTTGTGGCTATGGCGTACACTCTCCTTTTGCTTTTAATTTTATCACTTATGTTATTTACGAAGATGCGGCTTATTATGCATATGAAGGCTTGCTTCTGAAGGAGAAGATAATGTCTCATGAGAAGGGAAAAGATTGGGCTCGCGAATCGACTAAAATGAATCGGCTGTTATTCAGGCTTGTTAATTGGGCACAACCCCAAACGATTGTTGATGTCGGCACGCCTTCATCTTCTGCTCTTTATCTGCAAGCAGCCAAAGTGGATGCAAACTACATAGCCTCTTCTGATCTTTCGGAATTATTTCTCGAGAAAGAGGTTCCTGTGGATTTTTTGTATCTGCGTCAATCTAATAATCCTGCTTTTATAGAAAAGGTGTTTGATGTTTGCGCTTCGCGTGTTCATGCGCACTCGATGTTCGTCGTAGAAGGAATAGGCTACTCTCGTAAAATGAAAACTGTTTGGAGGCGAATGCAGTCGGATGAGCGTACCGGCATTAGCTTTGATCTTTACGACTTTGGCATTATTTTTTTTGATAAAAAGAAGATAAAACAACATTATCTAATCAACTTTTAGACTTATACTAATGTTAATGATAAATCACTAATAACAGAGAAACATGAAGAAGAGCCTTGTATATACAAAAACCGGTGATAAAGGAACAACCGGCCTGATTGGAGGAACACGTGTGTCAAAAACGCATGCTCGCCTTGAGGCTTACGGAACGGTTGATGAATTGAATGCAAATTTGGGCTTGTTAGTAACCTATCTTACTGAGGAACGAGACCGCTTATTCGTTTTGACTGTCCAAGATAAATTGTTTTCGGTGGGCTCTCACTTGGCAACCGATCAAGATAAAGTAAAATTGCACGATGTGAGTATCATCACTACTAATGATATTGCTTCTATGGAAGCAGAGATTGATGTTGCAGATGAAATGTTGCCAACCTTGCGTTGGTTTGTTATCCCCGGAGGCTCTAGAGGATCTGCTATCTGTCATGTCTGTCGCACAGTGTGCAGACGGGCTGAGAGACGCATTTTAAGCCTTACAGAAGATTATGAAATAGATGCAAATCTGTTGGCTTACGTAAATAGACTTTCCGATTATTTATTCGTCTTATCACGTAAGATTAATTTTCTCGAAAAAAAAGAAGAAATATTTTGGAATAAATAGTTGTAAGTGAACTATTTTATTATACTTTTGCCGAAAAAAGTAGAGGATAGGCATTAATATTCACATTTTAAATATTTTAAAACTATGTATTGGACATTGGAATTAGCATCTAAATTGGAAGATGCTCCCTGGCCTGCTACCAAGGATGAACTTATCGATTATGCCATGCGCTCGGGTGCTCCTCTTGAGGTGATCGAAAATCTTCAAGAGATGGAAGACGAGGGTGAAATCTATGAGAGTATAGAAGATATCTGGCCTGATTATCCTAGTAAAGAAGATTTTTTCTTCAACGAGGAAGAGTATTAAACAAACACATAGACGAAAGAATATTAAGAGAGCTTGGCTGTTTACCCTTAAGGTGAATAGCCAAGCTTTTTTGTCTCTCCATATTTCTTCATTCTCAAAGACTTCTCCATAACTGCTGAATACGTTCTTTTATGTAGCCCTGTTTCTTTTATAGCCTTTCTATAAGTGCTTCTAATTTATTCTTTATTTGTAAAAAACGCCTTATTCATTAAAGACATCCCCAAGTTGTGTGTAAGAACACGGGGATGTTATGTCGATCGACATTTCCATGTTATGACCTAGAACATCCGGATGTTTTTAACTATTAAATTTGATGATAAGAACGAAAAAAGCATGTTGTACGCATCAATAACAGGTGAATTTTTCATTTCTTTTGCTAGGCATCTGTCTCTTATGTGTTATTATTTTGTTTTTATCGGCTATAGGCATGCATTTGTCGGGTTTAGTATGATGTTTATCGATTTGCTATTGCATGTAATCTGTTGATTCTCTTATATTTGCATGAAATAATAAAGAATAAAATAAATAATAAAAATAAAGATGAACATGAAAACTTCTAGAAAAAATCACCACCAAAAACCTTCTGCTAAGTTTGCGGTATTACTCATTATTGTAGGCTTTGTCTTTTTAGGGCTCAACTTAGGCTTTATTCCACAACCTTACAAAGCATTCCTGTTTTCTTGGCCGATGCTTTTGCTTGTAATAGGCGTAATGTCTTTGCTCAAGCGTCACTTTTGGTCAGGTCTAATTTTGTTTAGTACCGGAACTTTCTTCCTCTTACCACGCATTCTTATGATATATCCTGATTTCTTGCCTTTACAGGCCGATGGGTTCGTACATACTTATTGGCCGGTTCTGCTGATTATTGCCGGATTTATTTCTCTTGTATATATGATATTGCCGCACTCTACGCATTGTAGATGTTGTGGTCAATTTGATGATAAATGCTATCAAGGAAATAAAAAGGCTACAGATAAAGTTGGCGGAGCAACGGAGGAATATGCCGAAGGATACTTCAACAAGCAAAGTGTGTTTTCTAGTGGCAAATATATTGTTCTTGATCCTATCTTTAAAGGAGGGGAGATAAACACGGTGCTTGGCGAGACCATACTCGACTTGCGGAAAACAAGCTTGGCAGAAGGAAATACGGTATTGAATTTGAATACGGTATTAGGTGGGGTTACCATTTACGTGCCTGCTCATTGGGTAGTAGATATTAAAATAGAATCAATCATGTACTCTTTCAAGGATGGACGTATAGATAGAGAACAACCGTCAGACATGACGAAGCGCTTGACTATCGAAGGGGCTGGAGTTCTTGGAGGTGGAGAATTAAGAAATTAACGAATGAATACGACTTACTCATATTATACAATAAAAAAAGAAATTACTTACGTTATTTTGTGGATTGCTTTATCACTTTGTTGCTGGGGAGCAATGGCGCCATTAGTAGCTCTGCCTGCAGATGTTTTACTGCTGGATTGTTCCCTGTTTTCTTTGCTGGTCGTCGTTACGGGATGGCTATGGGGGTGGAGCATGTTGTCTGAGAACACGGATGTGGGATTGATTATTGCTCCACGAACGGTATTGAATTACATCACATTGGGTATCTTTGTTCTTGCCTTGTGGGCAGGAGTATATTTGCTACTCATTTACATGATGTTTACTTCAGCACAGTTTGTACTGTTGCTAGCCCTCTTCCCATTACATTTGTTTATTGGGGCTTTAATACTTATAGCCTACGGAGGGCACGACTTTTCACTATCGCGTAAAGGAGACGAATCGGAACATCTCTCTTTTGATGAGGAGGAAGAGGAGCAGCCTGCAAATGTGCCTAACGAAATGCTTGAACGCATAGCGGTGAAATCGGGACAAAAAATTCAAGTAATATTTGTGGAAGATATTTATTATTTACAGGCCGATGGAGACTATGTGATTCTATTTACCGAAGGGGATAAGTATCTCAAAGAACAAACGATGAAATATTTTGCGGCTCATTTGCCCGATAATCAATTTGTGAGGGTACATAGATCTTGTATTATTAATATAGAGAAGGTGCTGCGCATTGAGTTGTATAAGAAACAACAACAGATGATTACCCTTAAAAATGGACATCAGATAAAAGCAAGTACGGCCGGATATAAGGCTTTAAAGGAAGTGTTGAAACTGTAAATGGATATTGAAAATGGAAGTAACAATGACAGAGCAAGAGATTATAATAGAATCTCTGATTCACATCGAATGGCATATTGACGAGAGGCTAGACGCTCAGGAGCTATCTCAAGTGATGCACTATTCACCGCAACGGTTAAGTAAAATGTTTTATAAAGTAACCAGAATACGTCTCTCTAAATATATTCGTTTACGTAGACTGATGGAGGCTAAACGAAGGTTTACTACTTATCAATCATTGCATGATGTGGCAAAATCTTTTAGTATTGAACCGGAAACCCTTATCCGATCCTTTCGTCGGGAATTTGGTAATAGCCTGTTTTCTCTTGAAGAATTTCCTTATCCTCAACCATTAGGGAAAGATTTGATAAAAAAAATAATGGTAACTACAAACACTGAAATATGAGTAAGACTAAACAAGTTTGTATCTCATTGTGTTTTTTAAATATAAATACATATATTTGTTTCGAAATACTAAAACGCAATGATTTATGAATAAATTATTTATTGGTTTAATGATAACCGTATGTTTAGCTATGGTTATGCCTGTTCAGGCTCAAATTAAATTAGGAGTAAAGGGTGGTTTGAACTTGGCTTCAGCCTCGCTTTCTGATGCTTGGAATGAGAAAGGAAATGCTGATAATTATACTGGTTTTTTTATAGGGCCGATGCTGGATGTGACGGTTCCAATTATTGGTATAGGTATAGATGGAGCATTGATGTACTCACAAAAAGGAACGAAATTTTCGTTGAATGGTAGTACTGTGTCTAAGAGTAAGACTTTTGAGCAGCAAGGCATTGAAATACCCATCAACTTGAAATATTCTGTTGGTTTGGGTAGCTTAGCTAGTCTGTATTTTGCTGCCGGTCCTAGCTTCTTTTTTAATATGAAGTCTGATGATAAATTAACTTATAATGATGTGGAAGGCACTATTGATTACGAGAAATCGGAAGTGGCTCTTAATTTAGGTGTCGGTGTTAAGTTGGTTAATCATCTGCAAGTAGGTGTGAACTATAACATGGGGCTGACAGAATCTGCTAAGGCAAGTGTTGATGATAGTGAATGGGATGCTTTGAATGGTAATTCTTTCAAATCCAAAGTTTGGCAAGTTTCTGTTGCTTATCTTTTTTAAAGGTTGATTTTTCTCTTCTAATATAGAGGCTCTCCATTTTGCGGAGAGCCTTTTTTTGTATCTTTGTCCTCACGATGAAAAAATATGTAGATGTCATCTTACCTTTGCCACTTCCTCGTAATTTTACCTATTCTCTTCCCGATGAAGGAACAGAAGAGGTGAAAGCCGGTTGTCGGGTGGTGGTTCCTTTCGGACGAAAGAAGTATTATACGGCTATTGTCTGCAATGTGCATTATTGTGCTCCTACGGAATATGAAGTGAAAGAGGTTTCGGTAGTGCTTGATACCTCTCCGATACTATTGCCTAAGCAATTTAAGTTTTGGGAGTGGTTGACCGATTACTATTTGTGCACGCAGGGAGATGTTTATAAGGCTGCTTTACCTTCGGGCTTGAAGTTGGAGAGTGAAACAGTGGTGGAATATAATCCGGAATTTGAAACGATGGATAGATTGACGGATAAGGAACAATGTATTGTTGACTTACTCGTAAAAGAAAAGGAGCAAAGCGTAACCAAACTGGAGAAGGACAGCGGTTTAAAGAATATATTAGGTGTCGTGAAATCTTTGCTTGATAAGGGAGCTCTGTTCGTGAAGGAGGAATTGCGGCGTAACTACAAACCAAAGACTGAGTCTCGTGTTCGCCTCACGGCTGAGGCTGCTCAGGAGGAAAGATTGAAGGAACTGTTCGATGAATTATCTCGTGCTCCCAAACAATTGGCTCTCCTGATGAAATATATAGAACTGTCGGGTTTCATGGGAGAGAGAGCTCTGAAAGAAGTCTCTAAAAAAGAGCTCTTGCAGCAGGCGATAGTTTCAGTAACTGTTTTTGATGGATTGGTAAAGAAACATATCTTTGACGTGTATGAGTATGAAATCGGTCGCTTGGATAAAAAACAACGTGGGGTAGTAGAACTAAATCCGTTAAATGAATTTCAGAATCGGGCGCATGAAGATATCTTAGCTTGCTTTCAGCAAAAGAATGTTTGTCTGTTACACGGAGTCACCTCCAGTGGTAAAACAGAAGTCTATATTCATCTCATTGCTGAAACCATTCGTCAAGGAAAGCAGGTACTCTATCTATTGCCCGAGATAGCTTTGACCACTCAGATCACCGAACGCCTTAGGCGCGTGTTTGGCTCACGCTTGGGAATTTATCATTCGAAGTTTCCCGATGCGGAAAGAGTCGAGATTTGGCAGAAGCAATTAAGTGAGAATGATTATGATATTATATTGGGTGTACGTTCTTCTATCTTCTTACCATTCAAAAATTTGGGATTAGTTATTGTAGATGAAGAACACGAAAATACGTATAAACAACAAGACCCGGCTCCTCGCTACAATGCTCGTAATGCAGCAATTGTGCTTGCTGCTATGTATGGAGCCAAAACCTTGTTGGGAACGGCTACCCCTTCTATCGAAACTTACCATAATGCGACGGTAGGTAAGTATGGCCTGGTAGAACTTAAAGAACGCTATAAAGAGATTCAACTACCTGAGATAATTCCGGTAGATATAAAAGAACTTCATCGTAAAAAACGGATGTCTGGACCTTTTTCTCCTCTTTTGTTAAACTCTATAACTGAGGCTTTGGCAAAGAAGGAGCAAGTGATTCTTTTTCAGAATCGACGTGGATTCGCACCAATGATAGAGTGTCGTACTTGTGGATGGGTGCCGAAGTGTAAAAATTGTGATGTAAGCCTGACCTATCATAAAGGAATGAATCAACTTACTTGTCATTACTGTGGATATACGTATCAGTTACCTCGTGCTTGTCCTGCTTGCGAAGGAGTTGAGTTAATGCATCGTGGTTTTGGCACAGAGAAAATAGAGGATGATATAAAAACACTTTTTCCCGCATCTTCGGTGGCTCGTATGGATATGGACACTACTCGTACGCGAACTGCTTATGAGAAGATTATTGCTGATTTTGAGGAAGGAAAGACGGATATTTTGATCGGTACACAGATGGTGTCGAAAGGATTGGATTTTGATCATGTGAGTGTCGTGGGAATCTTGAATGCAGACACAATGCTAAACTATCCTGATTTTCGTTCCTATGAAAGGGCTTTTCAGCTCATGGCACAAGTGGCAGGACGAGCAGGGCGGAAGCATAAGCGAGGCAAGGTGATACTTCAAACAAAGAGTATTGATCACCCTATCATAGAGCAAGTGATTGCCAACGATTATGAGCAGATGGTAGAAGGGCAGTTGGTCGAACGTCAATTGTTCCAATATCCACCTTATTATCGATTGATTTATGTATATATGAAACATCGAAATGCCGATTTGTTGGAATTAATGGCAAATGCGATGGGCGAGAAGCTTAGAACAATGTTCGGCTCCAGGGTTTTAGGGCCCGATAAACCTCCTGTAGCGCGTATTCAAACACTATTTATTAAGAAGATCGTGCTAAAAATAGAGAATGATGTTGCCATGGGACGGGTGCGCGAGTGCTTGCTTCGCGCGCAGAGTGAGATACTGCAAGATGAGCGTTTCAAATCGCTGATTATTTATTATGATGTAGACCCGATGTAATTATATGAAGAAAAAGATACTTTTTGTTTGTTTGGGAAATATATGCCGTTCACCGGCTGCCGAAGGAGTCATGCTCAGACTCTTAAAAGAGAAGACTTTTGAAGCTGAGTTTGAAATTGATTCTGCCGGGATATTGAACTATCATGCCGGAGAATTGCCTGATTCTCGTATGAGAGCGCATGCTACTCGCAGAGGATACAATTTGCTGCATCGCTCCAGGCAGGTCCGTACGGAGGATTTCTATGACTTTGATCTGATCATCGGAATGGACGATCGGAATATAGCTGATTTGCATGACCGCGCTCCATCTCCTCAAGAATGGACGAAGATTCATCGAATGACAGACTATTGCATCAAGTTTCAGACAGATCATGTTCCCGATCCTTATTACGGCGGGAGTGAAGGTTTTGAATATGTGCTCGATCTTTTAGAAGATGCTTGTTCGGGCCTGCTTACTTCTTTAACTCAGGATAGCTGATTCTGGTGTGGTAGATTGTTTTTAGTTTTTCTTTGAATACTCCTTTAATGATTGAAATATCTTTAAATGTGATGGGGCATTCTTTGAAATATCCTTCGTCTACTTGAGAATCGATTATTTTTTCAACAAGGTTCCCAATACTTTCTTCTGTATATTCGGGCAAGCTTCGTGAAGCAGCTTCTACGCCATCTGCCATCATCAAAATAGCTGTTTCTTTCGAGAAAGGGTTGGGGCCAGGGTAAGTGAATAACTCCTCGTCCGGTTCTTCATTAGGGTGTTCGTTTTTCCACGAGATGTAGAAAAATTTGGTCTTTCCCCTTCCGTGATGAGTCGTGATAAAATCTTTTATAGCTTTAGGAAGATTGTTTTTTTCTGCTAATCGCACGCCGTCTGTGACGTGACTAATCACGATTTGCGAGCTTTGTTCGTAACTCAAATTTTCATGAGGGTTGATACCGCTAGACTGATTTTCTGTAAAGAATGCCGGATTTTCCATTTTTCCTATATCATGATACAGGGCACCGGTACGAACTAACTGGCTTTTTGCGTCAATGCGTATTGCTGCTTCTGCTGCCAGATTGGCCACTTGTAGAGAATGCTGAAAAGTGCCAGGCACTGTTTCGGATAATTTGCGCAATAAGTGATTGTTTATATTTGAAAGTTCGACCAAAGTTACGTTGGAAGTAAAGCTAAATATTTTTTCAAATAGAAAGAGTAACGGATAGGTAAATAGTAGCAAGATTCCGTTGATGACGAAGTATGTGTACATGCTTGTATTCAGCTTTGAGAGATCACTTTCTGTGATCAGTTCAAAAGAAAAATAAAGAGCGACGTATGTAAGGATCACTAGAAGTGCCGTGCGGAATAATTGAGAGCGTTGCGATAATTCGCGGAGACTATAAATTGCCACTAATCCGGCTGTGAGCTGTAGCAGGATAAATTCATGAGGATAGCGCAATGTGATAGAACAAGCCAATATGGTAATTACATGAGTTATAAAAGCTGTTCTTGAGTCGAGGAATATGCGGGTGATAATGGGAAGCATAGCATAAGGGATCATATATACATTGAAGATATTGTTTCTCATCATAAGTGCCGTAAGGATACAGTAGAAAATGATAAGGGAGAAAAGAAGTGAAAGGCTGCCCTTACGCTCGTAATAATCTTTTCTAAATAGATCAAGATAGAGCATAAAGCATAGCATTAATATTCCGATGAATAAAATCTGTCCTCCGAGAATGACTTGTTTTTGCCCTATTGATTCACTTCGTTTGATTGATTCTTTCCGAAGAGAAGCAAGAATATTATACATTTGCTCGTCGACGATCTCACCTCGATCAATGATTTTTTGTCCACTCTGAACAACTCCATTTGCCCATGAGTAGTCGTCTAAGATATCTTTCTGGGCTGTTTTCGTTCGTTGCTCATCAAAAGACAAATTAGGTGATATATATTCATTGAGTGCACACTTACGTAATATTTCTTTCTTGTAATGTACCGTATCGGCTGATAGAAGATATTCGTAAGCTCCCTTTACGGTAAGCAGCTGGTTAGTCGAGTGCTGGTTAGCTAGTTTGCTATCTACGACCATAATGGAGAGGATGCTGTCTTTCTGTATCTTCTTTATGTCTTCGGTAGATACAATTCCTCTTTTATACAGTTCTTCTATTCTTTTCTCTATGTGGCGGATATAATCGATCGATGGAACTACTTTGTTTAAACGTAGTTTGGCATTCTCCTTCAATTTGTTTATTGCTTTTTTCTCTATCCCCTTATTCAGCTGATAATAAGGTTGGAAAAATGCGAGTATGCTGTCTTGTTCACGTTTTACAACAGCGTCGTCTTTATAAATAGGAAAGTCGAATGTGGCCATTAACTGACCATATTTCCATGGTTTATTGATGTCAAATTGATAGTTAAATTTCCCTTCCCGGGGAAGAAAGTAGACAATAAGAGCCACTGTGCCCACAAATATGAGTGCTTTATATAGCAGATCTTTATACGGGAAGCCCTTCTTGGTCTTTAAATAATTCATGTTCGTTGATTTTTTTGCGAAAAGTACAAAAAAAAACAGTAGTATCGAAAAAAAAGGCTTAATTTTGCTGCGATTTACCTATACAAAATTATTTATGTCAGAAAGAAAAGTGAGAGTCCGATTTGCTCCGAGTCCTACGGGAGCACTGCACATTGGGGGTGTGCGTACAGCTTTATATAATTACCTTTTTGCCCGTCAACATGGGGGAGACTTGATTTTTCGTATAGAAGATACAGACTCTAACAGGTTTGTTTCTGGTGCGGAAGAGTACATCTTGGACTCTTTTGATTGGCTCGGAATTAAATTTGATGAAGGAGTAAGTTTTGGAGGTAACTATGGTCCATACCGCCAGTCGGAGCGACGAGATATTTACAAAAAGTATGTACATCTTTTATTGGATTCGGAAAAGGCGTATATTGCTTTTGATACACCGGATGAATTGGAAGCTAAACGTGCTGAAATACCTAATTTTCAATATGATGCTTCTACCCGCATGGGGATGACTAATTCGCTTGTTTTATCAAAAGAAGAAGTTTATCGCTTTATTTCTGAGGGTAGACAGTATGTGGTACGCTTTAAAATAGAACCTAATGAAGACATACATGTTTACGACCTTATTCGTGGAGAAGTGGTGATTAACTCTTCTATTCTGGATGATAAGGTGCTATATAAATCTGCGGATGAACTGCCAACTTATCATTTAGCGAATATTGTAGACGATCATTTAATGGAGATCTCGCATGTTATCCGTGGTGAAGAGTGGTTGCCTTCTGCGCCATTACATGTCTTGCTGTATCGTGCTTTCGGTTGGGAGGATACGATGCCTGCCTTTGCTCATCTGCCACTTTTGCTCAAACCTGAAGGGAATGGAAAATTAAGTAAACGCGATGGCGATCGTTTAGGCTTTCCTGTGTTTCCGCTTCAGTGGAAAGATCCTAAAACGGAGGAGATTTCTTCTGGTTATCGTGAAGCCGGTTATCTTCCTGAAGCTGTAATTAATTTTCTGGCATTGCTTGGTTGGAACCCGGGAAATGATCAGGAACTCATGTCAATGCAAGAACTGATAGAGTTGTTTGATTTGAACCGTTGTAGCAAGTCTGGAGCCAAATTTGATTATAAAAAAGCGGTTTGGTTTAATCATCAGTATATTCAGCAGAAAGATAATAAGGAGATTGCGCAATTATTTCTACCTATATTGAAAGAACATCATGTTGAGGCCTCTATTGAAAAAGTAGTGACAGTAGTTGGTATGATGAAAGAGCGTGTTAGCTTTGTTCAGGAGCTGTGGGATACATGCAACTTCTTTTTTGTTGCGCCTACAGAGTATGACGAGAAAACTGTTAAGAAGCGCTGGAAAGAAGATTCTGCGAAGTGCATGACTGAATTGGCTGATGTCTTAGCTGGCATTGATGATTTCAGTATTGAGGGACAAGAAAAGATTGTGATGGACTGGATTGCAGAGAAGGAATATCATACGGGCAACATCATGAATGCTTTCCGCTTGACATTGGTGGGTGAAGGCAAAGGACCACACATGTTTGATATCTCATGGGTTCTAGGCAAAGAAGAAACATTGTTGCGTATAAAGCGTGCAGTAGAAATATTGAAATAAGGACACTATGCTTTATGATCTCGCAATAGGCATTTATGACCTCTTGGTTCATATAATGGCTCCTTTTAGCCGTAAGCCCCGGAAGATGATGAAAGGGCATTGGGTAGTGTACGAACTACTGAGGCAACAAATGGAAAAAGATGCTCAATATATCTGGTTTCATGCTGCTTCATTAGGGGAATTTGAGCAAGGGCGTCCTCTGATAGAGAAGATAAGGATGAAATATCCGGAATATAAAATTCTACTCACTTTCTTTTCTCCATCAGGTTATGAGGTTCGTAAAAATTATCGCGGTGCGGATGTTGTTTGTTATCTGCCTTTCGATAAGCCTCGAAATGTGAAGAAATTCCTGGATATTGTCAATCCTAGCATGGCGTTCTTTATTAAGTATGAGTTTTGGAAGAACTATCTTGATGAGTTAAACAAGCGACGGATTCCGGTTTATAGCGTCTCTTCTATCTTCCGTAAAGATCAGGTATTCTTTAAATGGTATGGTGGAACGTATCGGCATGTCTTGACTGATTTTGATCACCTTTTTGTGCAAAATGAGACTTCAAAACGCTTTTTATCGCGTATTGGTATTACTAAAGTTACAGTGGTTGGAGACACCCGCTTTGATCGGGTACTGCAGATTCGTGAAGAAGCCAAAGAATTGCCATTGATCTCTAAATTCAAGGGAGAATCATTCACGCTTGTGGCTGGTAGTTCATGGGGGCCTGATGAAGATTTGTTTCTGGAATATTTCAATAACCATCCGGAAATGAAATTGATCATTGCGCCACATGTGATCGACGAGAACCATTTAGTGGAGATCATTAGTAAACTTAAGCGTCCGTATGTGCGCTATACGCGTGCTGATGAGAGGAATGTAGGAAAAGCGGATTGTTTAATCATTGATTGTTTTGGACTTTTATCTTCCATTTATCGATATGGAGAAATAGCTTATATTGGAGGAGGATTTGGCGTTGGCATTCATAATACGCTCGAAGCTGCCGTATATGGTATTCCTGTTGTTATTGGGCCTAAATATCAAAAGTTTATGGAAGCAGTTCAACTCGTTGATGCTAAAGGGGCTTTTTCTATAAAGGATTATGATGAACTAAAAGCTTTATTTGATAGATTGCTTGGGGATGAGATGTTCTTGAGAGAATCAGGTACAAATGCAGGTTATTATGTAACCAGCAATGCCGGAGCAACGGATAAAATACTCTCAATGATCAATTTTTGAATTTGTCATTAGAGCTTTTTTATTTTAATATCCCCGTTTTATCGGAGCTATAAAGCTCATCGGTAAAACGGGGATTTATTTGGAAGGGTCTGCTTATTTGTACCAATCTGAATACATCAGATAATTGTGGGCTATTTTCTGATTTAATTCTTTTGCTTGCTCAGGATCTACATTCTTAATGAATTTTGCGGGTACTCCTCCCCAGATGCTTCCGGGTTCAATAATTGTATTGCTTAACACGAGTGAACCGGCAGCAACAATTGCGCCTTCGCCAATTACGGCATGGTCTAAAAGAGTTGAACCCATACCTATTAATGCGTAATCTTTTATTTTAGCTCCATGAATGGTTACATTGTGACCTACAGAGACGTAGTTCCCTATTTCAATAGTCGATTTTTGATATAACGTATGGAGTACACTTCCATCTTGTATATTAACTCCATTGCCTATGCGTATAGAGTTTACGTCGCCTCTAAGTACTGTACTAAACCAAATGCTACAATCATGTCCCATTTTTACATCACCAATAATGGTGGCATTCTCTGCTAGAAAACAATTGTCACCAAATTCAGGTGTAAATCCTCTTACTGATTTTATTAAAGCCATATTAATATAGTGTTTCTGATGTATATTTGTTGCTAAGCTGGTAACTCCTCTGTTCTTTCCTTTAACCATTCTTTTTCTTCATTATTCAAATAAGGAGAAAGTTCTTTGTACACAGTATGATGATATTCATTGAGCCAATTCAATTCATCTTTTGTGAGAAGATCTTTCACAATACCTTTTTTACAGATAGGGCAGAGGGTGATTGTCTCAAATTTGAGGTATGCTCCGAACATACCTTCTTGATCTTTACGTACGAGCAGAAGATTTTCCGTGCGCACACCATGGCTTCCACTTTTATATACTCCCGGTTCATTGGATATGATCATTCCCACTTGCAGGGTAACGGGATTTTCGTTCATTCGGATACTCTGTGGCCCTTCATGTACGTTAAGGAAATGACCGACTCCATGTCCGGTGCCATGTAAATAATTCATTCCGTAGTTCCATAGTGGCATACGAGCTAATACATCTAACTGTGCTCCGCGTGTGCCAACCGGAAATTTGGCCATGGACAGGGCGATATGCCCTTTTAATACTAGAGTGTAATCGAAAGCCTCTTCTGTCGTTAATTCACCTAAGGCAATTGTGCGGGTGATGTCTGTAGTTCCGTCAAGATATTGAGCTCCCGAATCAAGTAATAGAAATCCTTCAGGGTGAAGGGTTGCTTTGCTCTCTTCAGAGGCGGAATAGTGAACGATCGCAGCATGTTCTTTATAGCCGGCAATTGTATCAAAGCTCTCGCCCATATATAGTTCCTGCTGAGCGCGGAATTCGTGAAGCTTCTTGTCTATACTGATTTCTGTTTCCAAATCTGAAGGAACAGCTTCTTCTAACCATCTTAGAAATTTCACTAAGGCTACTCCGTCACGTCTCATAGCATTGTGAAGGCCGATAATTTGTTTCTCGTCTTTAAGCGCTTTTAATAAGCTGAGAGGAGATTCTCCTTGTATTATCTTGCATTCAGGATTGATTGATGAGTAGATGGAATAATTGGTCTTGTTTGGATCTAATAGTATAGAATTTATTTTTAAAGTAGCGAGATAATTACTCACGTTGTTATAATCATAAATGGTAATAGAGTGAGTTTGCAAATAAGCTTCTACTGTTGGCGATAATTTATCAGGCGAAATAAAATAGATAATTTCTTCCTTCGTCACAAGTAAATAACTGACTATAACGGGAGTGCATTTTACATCACTACCTCTTAGATTAAGGCACCAGGCTATCTCGTCAAGTGCTGAGATGAAGAGCCCATCGACTTCTTTCTTTTTCATTTCTTCTCGTATGAGAGAAATCTTTTCTGTGCAGCTTTTCCCTGCATAAACCTCATCATGAATAAAGGCTTGCGACGTGGGCATAGAAGGTCGGTCCTCCCAGAGTTCTTCCATTGGATCTAAAGATGTACGGATCTTAAGATTCATTTTAGAAAAAGAATTCCGCATGTCAATGAGCTGATTTATCGAAAATAGCTTTCCATCTATGCCGACTATACTTCCTTCTTTAATATTATCGCATAGAAACTCTTTTATCGTTGGCGTTTCAGGCAACATTTCTTTATATAAGTCGATGCAAGTTCCGTCAAGTTGTTCGGCTGCTTGCAAGAAATAACGAGAATCGGTCCATAGCCCGGCTTTATTCAGAGTTACCACGATTGTTCCTGCAGAACCATTAAAACCTGAAATCCATTCTCTTGATTTCCAATGAGGGGAAACATATTCACTAAGGTGTGGGTCAGCGCTAGGAATGATAAATGCTGCTAACTCTTGTTCCTTCAGTAACTCACGTAGACGAGTAATACGCTGATTGATTATATTCTTTGCCATTATTGAAATCTTATAAATTTACTCTTTTTACAAAGATAATGAATTTAAATTTATGAGCAATATTGCCTTTATACTAAATAACTATATGCTACTTCTCTTCATTGAGTCTAATACGTGCTAATTTCTTGGAACAGAATCTATCGGCTTTTTACAAATGGAGTGAAGATAAACGATCTGAGAAAGGTTTCGCAGGACAACGATTCCATTTAATGAGGTTAATTATAAGGTTTTATCTTCTTATTGTCTCGTTTTATATTGAGATTAAGGAGCTTCTTTTAGAAAAAAACGCTGAAAGTTTTGTGAATAAAGAAAGTATGTGTAATTTTGCGGCGCAAATAGACTGTGATTTTTTAAAACCATAACATATTAATAATAATAAAATGATTGTAGTACCTGTAAAAGAAGGCGAAAACATCGAAAAAGCGCTGAAAAAATTTAAGAGAAAATTCGAAAAAACCGGCATCGTAAAAGAATTAAGAAGAAGACAACAGTTTGATAAGCCATCTGTTACTAATAGACTTAAAAAAGAACATGCTGTTTACGTTCAAAAACTTCAGGAAGTAGAAGATTAATAATTCTTTATTTCCTTTGATCTATTAATATTCTTTCTTATATTCGTTGCCTTATATTATAGATGAGGCAACAATATGTTAACAGAGAGTGCATTCTTAGATTATCTTCGGTATGAGCGGAATTATTCTGATAAGACCATTGTAAATTACGGCTCAGATATATGCCAATTTCGCCAGTTTATCCAAGAAGAGATGGAGACGTTTGATTGGGCATTTGTGGATTCACAGATTGTCCGTAATTGGATTGTATCCTTAATGGATAAAGGGTATACCTCTACATCTGTAAATCGTAAGTTAAGTTCTTTACGTTCGTTTTACAAGTTTCTTCTTAGAGGGAATGAACTTGAAATAGACCCATTGCGTAAAATAACAGGGCCTAAAAACAAAAAAACGTTGCCTTCTTTTTTGAAAGAAGGTGAAATGAATCAGCTTTTGGATAAAACGGATTTTGGTAAAGGTTTTGTGGCATGCCGAGATCGGCTGATCATAGAAATGTTTTATGCTACGGGTATTAGGCTCTCAGAGCTAATAGGCCTGAATAACGCAGATGTGGATATGTTAGGTTGCTTGTTAAAGGTTACGGGAAAGAGAAACAAACAGCGCTTAGTCCCTTTTGGTGATGAGCTAAAAGAGGCTATACTCGTTTATAGAGATATAAAAAAGGAAGAGATACAGACTTCCTCGGAGGCTTTTTTTGTTAGATTAAACGGTAAACCGCTATATGCTGGCCTCGTTTATAATATAGTGAAACGAAACCTTTCAAAGGTAGTTACGCTAAAAAAAAGAAGTCCTCACGTGTTGAGGCATACTTTTGCCACTTCAATGTTAAACAATGAAGCTGAACTGGGAGCCGTAAAAGAGCTTCTTGGACACAGTAGCTTGTCGGCTACTGAAATTTATACGCATACTACTTTTGAAGAGCTTAAAAAAGTGTATAAACAGGCCCATCCAAGGTCTTAAAAAAAAGGAGGTTATTATGGACGTTAAAATTCAATCAATTCATTTCGATGCTACGGAACAATTACAAGCTTTCATTCAAAAGAAAACATCCAAATTGGAAAAATTTCATGATGATATAAAAGCTGTTGAAGTTTTATTGAAGGTTGTAAAACCTGAAACAGCCATTAATAAGGAAGCTGGTATTAAAGTGATTGTTCCTAGTGGGGATTTATATGCAAATAAAATTTGTGACTCTTTTGAACAGGCTGTGGATGAAGCTCTAGAAGCTGTGGAGAAGCAATTGGTAAAACACAAAGAAAAGTTGAGGAATAAATAAAATATTCGCAAAAGTTTTGTGGAAAAGAAATAAATATCTAAATTTGCAGCCGTTTCGCTCGCAATAGAACGTTACGGTTGCATTTTTTGATGTAAGACAAGAGTTGCCTCTTTAGCTCAGTTGGCCAGAGCACGTGATTTGTAATCTCGGGGTCGTTGGTTCGAATCCGACAAGAGGCTCAAAAAATAAGGGCAAATACCAGAGTGGCCAAATGGGGCAGACTGTAAATCTGCTGTCTTTCGACTTCGGTGGTTCGAATCCATCTTTGCCCACATTTTTTATAGCGAGGTGCAAAGCTTTAGCAAGAAATGCGGAAGTAGCTCAGTTGATAGAGCATTAGCCTTCCAAGCTGAGGGTCGCGGGTTTGAGTCCCGTCTTCCGCTCTTTTCCTTGCTGTTATAGCTCAGCGGTAGAGCACTTCCTTGGTAAGGAAGAGGTCCCGGGTTCAAATCCCGGTAACAGCTCATGATAAAAATGTAAGTGCTGATTATTAATTAAATAAATAACAAGTAAAGCTATGGCTAAAGAGAAATTTGAACGTACCAAACCGCATGTTAACATTGGTACCATCGGTCACGTAGACCACGGTAAAACCACTTTAACTGCTGCTATCACTACTGTGTTAGCTAAGAAAGGTCTTTCAGAACTGCGTTCTTTCGATTCAATCGATAACGCTCCTGAAGAAAAGGAAAGAGGTATTACTATTAATACTTCGCATGTTGAGTATCAAACAGCTAACCGCCACTACGCTCACGTAGACTGTCCGGGTCACGCTGACTATGTAAAGAACATGGTTACTGGTGCTGCTCAGATGGATGGTGCTATTATCGTAGTTGCTGCAACTGATGGTCCTATGCCTCAGACTCGTGAACATATTCTGTTGGCCCGTCAGGTAAATGTGCCTAAATTGGTCGTTTTCATGAACAAATGTGACATGGTTGACGATGAAGAAATGTTGGAACTCGTTGAAATGGAAATGAGAGATCTTCTTTCATTCTATAATTTTGATGGTGACAATACTCCTATTATCCGTGGTTCTGCTCTTGGGGCATTGAATGGCGTAGAAAAGTGGGAAGAGAAAGTAATGGAATTAATGGATGCAGTTGATACTTGGATTCCACTACCTCCACGCGATATTGATAAACCATTCTTGATGCCGGTTGAAGATGTGTTCTCTATTACAGGTCGTGGTACTGTAGCTACAGGACGTATTGAAGCTGGTATTATTAAAGTTGGTGACGAAATCCAGATTTTGGGTTTAGGTGAAGATAAAAAATCAATTGTTACTGGTGTTGAAATGTTCCGTAAACTTCTTGATAGAGGTGAAGCTGGTGACAATGTTGGTTTATTGCTTCGTGGCGTTGATAAGAACGATATTAAACGCGGAATGGTACTTTGCCATCCTGGACAGATTAAACCTCACACTACTTTCAAAGCAGAGGTTTATATCTTGAAGAAAGAAGAAGGCGGTCGCCATACTCCTTTCCACAATAAATATCGTCCTCAATTCTATCTGCGTACAATGGACTGTACAGGCGAAATTACACTTCCGGAAGGAACTGAAATGGTAATGCCAGGTGATAATGTAACTATTACAGTAGAATTGATTTATCCTGTTGCTTTGAATGTAGGTCTTCGTTTTGCTATTCGTGAAGGTGGACGTACTGTAGGTGCTGGTCAGATCACTGAAATGTTATAATTTAGTATAGTCAGTTCTTGACGTAAGCCAAGAACTGATTTTGTATCCACGGGAGTAGCTCAGTTGGTAGAGCACCGGTCTCCAAAACCGGGTGTCGGGAGTTCGAGCCTCTCCTCCCGTGCTAATATTTTTGAAATGAAGAAAATAGTAGTTTATATCAAAGAATCTTACAACGAACTTGTACATAAAGTATCGTGGCCGACGTATTCTGAACTAACCAACAGTGCAGTAGTTGTTTTATACGCTTCCCTGCTTATTGCACTGGTGGTGTTTGCGATGGACTTCTGTTTCCAGACACTAATGGAAAAGGTTATTTATCCACATTAAAAAATAGAAGTAAAATGTCTGAGGTTGAAAAGAAATGGTACGTTCTGCGTGCTATAAGTGGGAAAGAATCCAAGGTTAAAGAATATCTTGAAGCTGATATAAAAAACAGCGATCTTGGTGAATATGTATCTCAGGTATTGATTCCAACTGAAAAGGTATATCAGGTGCGCAACGGAAAAAAAGTTGTGAAAGAAAGAAACTATCTGCCTGGTTATGTTTTAGTGGAGGCTGCTCTGGTTGGTGAGGTTTCTCACCATCTTAGAAATACTCCTAATGTGATAGGTTTTTTAGGTGGTTCAGATAAACCTGTGCCACTTAGGCAATCAGAGGTGAATCGTATACTTGGAACTGTCGATGAACTTCAAGATGCGGGTGAGGAACTAACTATCCCTTATGTTGTTGGCGAAACTGTAAAAGTTACTTTTGGTCCTTTTAGTGGATTCAGTGGTATCATTGAAGAAGTTAATAGTGAAAAAAAGAAGCTAAAGGTCATGGTGAAGATATTTGGGCGGAAAACTCCGCTTGAATTGGGCTTTATGCAAGTTGAGAAAGAGTAGTACAGGTGTTACGCTGTAGTATTCTTCATTAATGTTTATATATAAATTAATAAAAAATGGCTAAAGAAGTTGCTGGAATAATCAAATTACAGATTAAAGGAGGCGCGGCAAATCCATCACCTCCCGTTGGGCCTGCATTAGGTTCTAAGGGAATCAATATTATGGAGTTTTGCAAGCAATTCAACGCCAGAACCCAGGACAAAGCAGGGAAGATTTTACCCGTGCTTATTACTTATTATACAGATAAGTCTTTCGATTTTGTCATAAAGACTCCTCCTGTTGCCATTCAATTACTTGAAGTGGCTAAGTTAAAGAGTGGTTCTGCTGAACCCAATCGTAAAAAGGTTGCCGAATTAACTTGGGAACAGATAAGAACGATTGCTCAGGACAAAATGGTTGATTTGAATTGCTTTACTGAAGAAGCATCTATGAAAATGGTTGCAGGTACAGCTAGAAGTATGGGCATCACTGTAAAAGGGGAATTCCCGGTTAATAATTAATAAACTTCAATTGTAATGGGTAAACTGACAAAAAATAAGAAGTTAGCTGCAGAGAAGATTGAATCAGGGAAAGCATACTCACTGAAGGAAGCTGCATCTCTGGTAAAAGAAATTTCTTTTACTAAGTTTGATGCTTCATTAGATATTGATGTACGTTTAGGTGTTGATCCGCGTAAAGCTAATCAGATGGTGAGAGGGGTTGTTTCTCTTCCTCATGGTACTGGTAAAGATATACGCGTTTTGGTACTTTGTACACCAGATGCTGAAGCTGCTGCAAAAGAAGCAGGCGCTGACTATGTTGGTCTTGATGAATATATTGAAAAGATCAAAGGTGGATGGACAGATATTGATGTTATCATTACTATGCCGTCTATCATGGGTAAAATTGGTGCGCTTGGTCGTGTACTCGGCCCTCGTGGATTAATGCCTAATCCTAAAAGTGGTACTGTAACTATGGATGTTGCAAAAGCTGTGAAAGAAGTAAAACAAGGAAAGATTGACTTCAAAGTTGATAAAAGTGGTATTGTTCATACTTCAATTGGTAAAGTGTCATTTGACGTAGATAAAATTCGCGATAATGCAAAAGAATTTATTTCTGCATTGAATAAATTGAAACCAACAGCAGCAAAAGGTACATATATTAAGAGTATTTATCTTTCTAGTACTATGAGTGCGGGAATTAAGATAGATCCGAAATCAGTAGAGGAAATCTAATTAATGGAGGAACAATGAGAAAGGAAGATAAAAATACGATTATTGAACAAATCGCTGCTACAGTAAAAGAGTATAGTCATTTCTACTTAATAGATATGACTGCTATGAATGCTGCTAAAACTAGCGATTTGAGAAGAGCTTGTTACAAAACAGGCATCAAACTTATGGTTGTAAAGAATACCTTACTCCATAAGGCGCTTGGTACTCTGGACGTGGATTATTCTCCTCTTTATAATTCTCTTAAGGGGTCTACGTCTGTGATGTTTTGTGATGCGGCTAATGTACCAGCAAAGTTGTTGAAAGACATCGCTAAGGATGGCATACCTGGACTTAAGGCAGCATACGCTGAGGAGGGGTTCTATGTCGGGGCTGATCAATTAGATGCTTTAATAAGCATTAAGAGCAAAAACGAGGTTATTGCTGATGTTATTGCATTGTTGCAATCACCTGCGAAAAATGTTGTTTCAGCTCTCCAATCAGGTGGTAACACCCTTCACGGAGTTCTCAAGACTCTTAGTGAAAAATAATCAATCCACACAATAAGTAATTAAACATTAAAATCATACAAAAAATGGCAGATTTGAAAGCTTTTGCAGAACAATTAGTTAACTTGACAGTGAAAGAAGTTAATGAACTTGCAACTATCCTTAAAGAAGAATATGGTATTGAACCTGCTGCTGCAGCTGTTGCAGTTGCTGCAGGACCTGCTGCTGCTGCAGTAGTAGAAGAAAAAACTTCTTTTGATGTAGTATTGAAAAATGCTGGTGCAGCTAAACTTCAAGTAGTGAAAGCAGTTAAGGAAGCTTGTGGCCTTGGCTTGAAAGAAGCGAAAGACATGGTAGATAGTGCTCCTAGCGTAGTAAAAGAAGGTTTAGCTAAAGACGAAGCAGAATCATTGAAAAAAGCATTGGAAGAAGCTGGCGCTGAGGTTGAACTTAAATAACATTAGCCTGGAAATCAGGTAATTCGGTTAAGAATCCTTTTTAAAAGGATTCTTAACCTTTTTGTGTATATATTTAAAATTAAGTTCTACAAATTCATTGACAGATGTCTTCAAATACTGTAAATCAACGAGTTAATTTCGCTTCTATAAAAAATCCGCTTGAATATCCGGATTTTTTGGAAGTACAATTGAAGTCATTCAAAGACTTTTTGCAATTAGATACCCCACCTGAAAAGCGTAAGAACGAGGGATTGTATAAAGTATTTGCTGAAAACTTCCCTATTGCTGATACAAGAAACAATTTTGTTCTTGAGTTCTTGGACTATTATATTGATCCGCCGCGTTATACTATTGATGATTGTATAGAGCGAGGGCTTACATATAGTGTTCCACTGAAAGCTAAGCTTAAGTTGTATTGTACTGATCCTGATCATGAAGATTTTGATACAGTGATACAGGATGTATTTCTTGGCCCAATTCCTTACATGACGGAAAAGGCTACATTTGTTATAAATGGTGCAGAACGCGTTGTTGTATCACAGCTTCACCGTTCTCCTGGTGTATTCTTTGGTCAAAGTGTTCATGCTAATGGAACGAAGCTTTATTCAGCTCGCATAATACCTTTTAAGGGATCATGGATTGAATTTGCTACTGACATTAACAATGTCATGTATGCCTATATTGATCGTAAAAAAAAGCTGCCTGTAACCACTTTGTTGCGTGCCATAGGTTTCGAGAATGATAAGGATATTCTTGAAATCTTTAATCTAGCTGAGGATGTAAAAGTTAATAAGACAAACCTTAAAAAGGCAGTAGGACGGAAGCTCGCAGCTCGTGTCTTGAAAACGTGGATTGAGGACTTTGTTGATGAGGATACTGGAGAAGTGGTATCTATAGAGCGAAATGAGGTTATTATTGATCGTGAAACAGTTTTGCTACCTGAACATGTTGATGAAATTATTGAATCGGGTGTTCAGAGTATTCTTATACACAAAGAGAAACCTAATCAATCTGATTATTCTATTATTTATAATACACTTCAAAAAGATCCAAGTAACTCCGAAAAAGAAGCTGTTCTTTATATTTATAGGCAATTAAGAAATGCTGATCCGGCTGATGATGCTAGTGCTCGAGAGGTTATAAATAATTTATTCTTCTCGGAAAAGCGATATGATTTAGGAGAAGTTGGGCGTTACAGAATTAATAAGAAGTTGAACCTATCCACCGATATGGATGTTAAGGTTCTTACTAAAGAAGATATTATTGAGATTATAAAATATCTGATTGAATTAATAAATTCTAAGGCGGATGTCGATGATATTGACCATTTAAGTAATCGTAGAGTTAGAACTGTTGGAGAACAGCTCTCTAACCAGTTTGCTGTAGGATTGGCACGTATGTCACGTACTATTCGCGAGCGTATGAATGTGAGAGATAATGAGGTCTTTACTCCGATTGATTTGATAAATGCAAAGACCATTTCATCTGTAATAAATACGTTTTTTGGAACGAATGCGTTATCTCAATTTATGGATCAAACAAATCCATTGGCTGAGATTACTCATAAAAGGCGTATGTCGGCTCTTGGTCCTGGCGGGCTCTCTCGTGAACGTGCCGGTTTTGAGGTGCGTGACGTTCATTATACACATTATGGCCGTTTATGTCCGATTGAAACTCCTGAAGGACCAAATATTGGACTTATTTCTTCTTTATGTGTCTATGCTAAAATCAATGATCTAGGATTCATTGAGACTCCGTATCGTAAAGTTGAAAACGGAAAAGTGGATATTGAACAAAATAGCATAACTTATTTTACGGCTGAAGAAGAAGAAGGTAAAATTATTGCTCAAGGAAATGCGTCTTTGGATGATCAAGGGTGTTTTATTCACAAAAGAATAAAAGCTCGACAGGATGCTGACTATCCTGTTGTTGAACCAAATGAAGTGGAACTAATGGATGTGGCTCCTCAGCAAATAGCCTCAATTGCAGCTTCATTGATTCCTTTCCTAGAACATGATGATGCGAACCGTGCGTTGATGGGCTCAAATATGATGCGCCAAGCAGTTCCGTTGTTAAAAAGTGAGGCTCCTATTGTGGGCACAGGTATTGAGCATCAATTAGTGAAAGATTCTCGTACACAGATTGCGGCAGAGGGTAATGGTATTGTTGATTACGTTGATGCGACGACAATTCGGATTTTATATGATAGGACTGCTGATGAAGATTTTGTTAGCTTTGAACCAGCTCTTAAAGAGTACCGCATTCCAAAGTTTAGGAAAACGAATCAAAATATGACTATTGACCTTCGACCTATTTGCGAAAAAGGGCAATGTGTTGTTAAGGGAGAAATTCTCACTGAAGGTTATTCTACTGAGAAAGGTGAATTGGCATTAGGAAAGAACCTTTTGGTGGCATATATGCCATGGAAGGGCTATAACTACGAGGATGCTATTGTTCTTAATGAACGTGTCGTTAGAGAAGATTTATTAACGTCTGTTCATGTCGAGGAATATTCTCTTGAAGTTAGAGAGACCAAACGTGGTATGGAAGAGCTAACTTCAGATATTCCAAACGTAAGCGAGGAAGCAACAAAAGATTTGGATGAAAATGGTATCGTTCGAATTGGAGCTCATATTCAGCCTGGTGATATATTAATTGGTAAAATAACTCCTAAGGGTGAGTCTGATCCTTCTCCTGAAGAAAAATTGCTTCGTGCTATTTTTGGAGATAAAGCTGGAGATGTTAAAGATGCATCATTAAAAGCTTCTCCTTCTTTGAAGGGTGTTGTTATTGATAAAAGATTATTTTCTAGAGTTGTAAAGAATAGAAGTTCAAAACTGGCTGATAAGGCTTTGCTTCCAAAAATAGATGATGAATTTGAAGCGAAGGTTGCAGATCTAAAGTTGATACTAATTAAGAAAATGGTTGCCCTTACTGAGGGTAAAATATCTTTGGGCGTAAAAGACTATCTGGGAACTGAAGTTGTTGCTAAGGGTGCTAGATTTACGGCCTCAGATTTTGATACATTAGATTATAATTCTATTCAACTCAGCAATTGGACTTCTGAGTCTCGAACGAATGATTTGATTCGCGATTTGATCCTTAATTTCCTCAAGAAGTATAAAGAATTGGATGCTGAACTGAAAAGAAAGAAATTCAGTATTACTATTGGTGATGAGCTTCCTGCAGGAATTATCCAGATGGCTAAGGTTTATGTTGCTAAGAAACGTAAAATTGGAGTTGGAGATAAAATGGCTGGTCGCCATGGTAATAAAGGTATTGTATCTCGTGTTGTACGCCAAGAAGATATGCCATTTTTAGAGGATGGAACTCCGGTTGATATTGTTTTGAATCCATTGGGTGTACCTTCTCGTATGAATCTTGGACAAATATTTGAGGCTGTACTTGGTTCTGCTGGCAAAAAATTAGGTCTTAAATTTGCTACTCCCATTTTTGATGGAGCATCTTTAGATGACATTACTAGTTGGACTGACAAAGCTGGTCTGCCACGTTTTGGTAGAACTTATTTGTGTGATGGTGGAACTGGAGATAAATTTGATCAGCCAGCTACTGTTGGTATAACATATATGTTGAAATTGGGACATATGGTTGAAGATAAGATGCATGCTCGTTCTATTGGACCTTATTCATTGATTACTCAACAGCCTCTTGGAGGTAAAGCTCAATTCGGAGGTCAACGTTTTGGTGAGATGGAAGTTTGGGCTTTGGAGGCCTTTGGGGCTTCGCACATTCTTCAAGAAATACTAACCATAAAATCTGATGATGTCGTGGGACGTTCTAAGGCTTATGAGGCTATCGTTAAGGGAGAACCTATGCCTCAACCTGGTATTCCTGAATCTTTGAATGTGCTTTTGCATGAATTAAGAGGTTTGGGACTCAGCATTAATCTAGAGTAATGAATTGTTGGTATATTATAAAAATATAATTATATGGCTTTTAGAAAAGAAAATAAGATAAAAACTAATTTCTCGAAAATATCAATAGGTTTAGCTTCTCCTGAAGAAATCCTTGAAAATTCGAGTGGTGAAGTGCTGAAGCCTGAAACCATAAACTATCGTACTTACAAACCTGAGAGAGACGGCTTATTTTGTGAACGCATTTTTGGCCCAATTAAGGACTATGAGTGTCATTGCGGAAAATACAAACGTATTCGTTATAAGGGTATTGTCTGTGATAGATGTGGAGTGGAAGTTACAGAGAAGAAAGTTCGTCGTGAACGCATGGGACATATTCAATTAGTCGTACCTGTTGCCCATATTTGGTATTTTCGTTCGCTTCCCAACAAAATCGGTTATTTGTTAGGTCTGCCAACAAAGAAACTTGATTCAATAATTTATTATGAACGTTATGTTGTTATTCAGGCTGGTATAAAGGCAGAAGATGGAATTACAGTATTTGATCTCCTCTCTGAGGAAGAATATCTGGATATTTTGGATACTCTTCCTAAGGAAAACCAATATTTAGATGATTCTGACCCTAATAAGTTTATTGCTAAAATGGGAGCAGAAGCGATCTATGACCTTTTGGCTCGTCTTGATTTGGATGCAATGTCATACGACTTAAGGCATCGTGCGGGAAATGATGCTTCTCAGCAAAGGAAAAATGAGGCACTAAAGCGTCTCCAGGTTGTAGAATCATTCCGTTCTTCAAGGGGGCGGAATAAGCCGGAATGGATGATTGTGCGTATTGTACCGGTTATTCCTCCAGAACTCCGTCCGCTAGTTCCATTAGATGGTGGTCGTTTTGCGACTTCTGATTTAAATGATCTATATCGCCGTGTGATAATACGTAACAATCGTTTAAAGAGACTAATTGAAATTAAGGCTCCTGAGGTTATTCTGCGTAATGAGAAACGCATGCTTCAAGAGTCAGTAGACTCTTTATTTGATAACTCGCGTAAATCTAGCGCAGTGAAAACTGATGCTAATCGTCCACTTAAGTCACTTTCAGATAGCCTGAAGGGTAAACAAGGTCGTTTTCGTCAGAATTTGTTAGGTAAGCGCGTGGATTACTCTGCTCGTTCGGTAATTGTCGTAGGCCCTGAGCTGAAGATGCACGAATGTGGTATTCCTAAATTGATGGCTGCAGAATTATATAAACCGTTTGTAATTCGTAAACTGATAGAAAGGGGTATTGTAAAAACGGTTAAATCTGCGAAAAAAATTGTCGATCGTAAAGAGCCTGTTATATGGGATATCTTGGAACATGTCATGAAAGGACACCCTGTTCTACTTAACCGTGCACCGACTTTACATAGACTTGGTATACAGGCTTTTCAACCTAAAATGATTGAAGGTAAAGCTATTCAACTGCATCCATTAGCTTGTACAGCTTTTAATGCTGACTTTGATGGTGACCAGATGGCCGTTCACTTACCATTAAGTAATGAAGCTGTGCTTGAAGCACAAATGTTAATGTTGGCTTCTCATAACATTCTAAACCCTGCAAATGGGGCTCCTATCACAGTTCCATCCCAAGATATGGTGTTGGGCTTATATTATATAACAAAATTGCGTAAGGGCGCTAAAGGTGAAGGCTTAATATTTTATGGACCGGAAGAGGCCACTATCGCCTATAATGAAGGTAAAGTGGATATCCATGCGGTCATAAAGGTAATAGTTAAGGATCTTGATGATAATGGAAATATTGTCGATGTTCTGCGTGAAACGTCTGTAGGTCGTGTTATCGTTAATGAAATTGTTCCTGCGGAAGTAGGTTATATAAATACGATCATCTCAAAGAAATCATTGCGTGAAATTATTGGTGATGTAATAAAGAAATGTGGTGTGGCCCGTACTGCTGATTTTCTTGATGGTATAAAGGATTTGGGTTATAGGATGGCTTTTAAAGGAGGCTTGTCTTTTAACCTTGATGATATTATAATTCCTGAGGAAAAAGAGGCTTTGGTTCAGAGAGGATATGATGAGGTTGAGCAAGTAATCAGTAATTATAATATGGGTTTCATTACTAATAATGAACGTTATAATCAAGTTATTGATATTTGGACACATGTTAATTCTGAGTTATCCAATATATTGATGAAGACTATATCTTCTGATGATCAAGGATTCAACTCTGTGTATATGATGCTTGATTCTGGTGCTCGTGGATCCAAAGAACAGATTCGTCAGTTGTCAGGTATGCGTGGTTTGATGGCCAAACCTCAAAAAGCTGGTGCAGAGGGAGGACAAATTATTGAAAACCCTATTTTATCTAATTTTAAAGAGGGGCTTTCTGTACTAGAATATTTCATTTCTACTCACGGTGCACGTAAGGGTTTAGCAGATACGGCTTTGAAAACAGCTGATGCGGGTTATCTTACACGTCGTCTGGTAGATGTTTCACATGATGTGATCATTAATGAAGAAGATTGCGGTACGCTTCGAGGCTTGGTTTGCATGGACCTTAAAAATAATGATGATATTATAGCTACTTTATACGAACGTATTTTGGGTCGTGTTTCAGTACATGATATTATTCATCCTACTACAGGGGAATTACTTGTTGTAGGTGGTGAGGAGATTACTGAAGAAATTGCTAAGAAAATTCAAGAATCACCAATCGAAAGTGTAGAAATACGTTCGGTGCTGACTTGTGAGTCTAAGAAAGGCGTATGTGCTAAGTGTTATGGGCGTAATCTTGCAACGAATCGTATGGTCCAGAGGGGAGAGGCAGTAGGTGTTATTGCTGCTCAGTCTATTGGTGAGCCTGGTACACAGTTAACATTGCGTACTTTCCATGCTGGAGGTACTGCTGCGAATATTGCAGCCAATGCAAGTATTATAGCTAAGAATAATTCTCGTTTAGAGTTTGAAGAATTACGTACGGTGGATATTGTTGATGAAAGTGGGGAGGCAGCTAAAGTTGTTGTAGGACGTTTGGCTGAAGTGCGTTTCATTGATGTAAATACAGGTATTGTACTTTCTACTCACAATGTTCCTTATGGTTCTAAGCTATATGCTGTAGACGGTGATGTTGCCGATAAAGGTAAGCTTATAGCAAAATGGGATCCATTTAATGCTGTAATTATAACTGAAGTTACAGGTAAGATTGAATTTGAAGGTGTTGTTGAAAATATAACATATAAGGTTGAATCTGATGAAGCTACAGGCTTGCGCGAGATTATTATTATTGAATCTAAGGATAAAACGAAAGTGCCTTCTGCTCATGTTTTAGATGAAAGTGGAAATTTAATTCGGACCTATAATTTACCAGTTGGTGGGCATGTAGTTATAGAAAATGCTCAGAAAGTAAAGGCTGGTGAGGTAATTGTTAAGATCCCTAGAGCTGTTGGTAAGGCTGGTGATATCACAGGTGGTCTTCCTCGTGTTACTGAGTTGTTTGAAGCACGTAATCCTTCGAATCCTGCAGTTGTGTCGGAAATAGATGGAGAGGTGACTATGGGCAAAATAAAACGTGGTAATCGTGAAATTGTGGTTACCTCTAAAACAGGAGAAGTAAAAAAATATCTTGTGGCTTTATCTAAGCAGATTTTGGTCCAGGAAAATGATTATGTGCGTGCTGGTACACCTCTATCTGATGGTGCTACCACCCCTGCTGATATATTAGCCATAAAAGGTCCTACGGCAGTGCAGGAGTATATTGTGAACGAAGTTCAAGATGTCTATCGTCTTCAAGGAGTGAAGATAAATGATAAACATTTTGAGATTATTGTTCGACAAATGATGCGTAAGGTTGAAATTAACGAACCTGGCGATACGCGTTTCTTGGAGCAACAAATTATTGATAAGCTTGATTTCATGGAAGAAAATGATCGTATCTGGGGTAAGAAAGTTATTCTAAATCCGGGTGATTCTTCGAACTTGCAAGCTGGGCAGATTGTTACAGCTCGTAAATTGAGAGATGAAAACAGTATGCTAAAACGTCGCGATTTGAAATTGGTGGAAGTGCGTGATGCTATTCCGGCAACCTCAACTCAAATCCTCCAAGGTATTACTCGTGCAGCTTTGCAAACATCAAGTTTCATGTCTGCAGCTTCTTTTCAAGAGACTACTAAGGTTTTAAATGAAGCCGCTATCAATGGTAAAGTTGATAAACTGGAGGGAATGAAAGAAAATGTTATTTGTGGACATTTGATTCCTGCAGGTACTGGTCAACGTGAATTTGAAAAAATCATTGTTGGTTCAAAAGAGGAATATGATAGAATTTTAGCAAATAAAAAGACTGTGTTAGATTATAGCGAAGTTTAATCTTTGTTTAATCTTAATATCTATAAGAGAGCTATGCCTATTTGTTTCCTCGTAAACAATGGGTTATAGCTTTCTCTATTTTAGGCAAGAAGGTTTCGGAGGCGGATTATGAGCATGAATTTACTCTGCATTAGCTATCTTTAATGCTTGAAAGTTGAACCAATGAGTGTCTTCTTCAATATTAAGAATACGTTTATGAATGATTTTATTTTGGTTCATTTATAAATAAATCGTTTATTGAGAATATAATTAATAGTAAAATATATGGATGATCAAAAACATGAAGGCCAGTTGCAAATAGAATTGAGCGATGAAGTGGCTCAAGGTAAGTATATTAATTTAGCAATAATTACTCATTCTAGTTCGGAATTCGTTCTTGATTTTATATGCGTTATGCCAGGTACTCCTAAAGCAAATGTGCAGTCACGCATTATTGTGGCACCAGAACATGCAAAACGCTTATTGCGTGCCTTAGAGGAAAATATTGTGAAGTATGAAAGAATTAATGGGAATATTTCCATGCCAGAAGAGTCAGAATTGTTTGCTGTCACAAGTGTAAAAGGTGAAGCTTGAAAAGAAAAAAACGTTATGGGTTGAATATTTCAATTATTATTTGTATTTTTGCAGCCCAAAATGTATAGTCGCGAAATTAATATAACAAATATATAAATTAAAAACAATTAAGATGCCTACAATTCAGCAATTAGTAAGAAAAGGACGCTCTGTGTTGGTGGATAAGAGTAAATCTCCTGCCCTTGACTCGTGTCCTCAAAGACGTGGCGTTTGCGTGAGGGTTTATACAACTACTCCTAAAAAGCCAAACTCTGCAATGCGTAAAGTAGCTCGTGTACGTTTGACAAACCAAAAAGAGGTGAACTCTTACATACCTGGTGAAGGACATAACTTGCAAGAGCACTCAATAGTTTTAGTACGTGGAGGACGCGTAAAAGACTTACCTGGTGTGCGCTATCATATAGTTCGTGGAACACTTGATACAGCTGGTGTCGCAGGGCGCACACAAAGACGTTCTAAATACGGAACAAAACGTCCTAAGCCAGGGCAACCAGCCGCTCCAGCTAAGAAAAAATAACTAGTAGTATATTAATTATTAAGTAATAACTTTCGTTTTTAGTTTGTTGGATAAGCTATAAAGGTTGAGTAAATTTTCCAGAGGGAAAATTGAAGACGATATTTTGCAGCCAAAAACAAAAACATTATTTTTCAAACAAATGAGAAAAGCTAAACCCAAAAAACGTGTGATTCTTCCTGATCCCGTTTTCAATGATCAAAAAGTCTCGAAATTTGTAAATCATCTAATGTATGATGGTAAAAAAAACACTTCTTATGAGATCTTTTATGCTGCTTTAGAGGTTGTTAAGAATAAACTTCCTAATGAAGAAAAGTCGGCATTGGAAATATGGAAGAAAGCATTGGAAAACATTACTCCCCAAGTAGAAGTGAAATCTCGCCGTGTAGGTGGGGCAACATTCCAAGTTCCTACTGAAATTCGCCCCGATCGTAAAGAGTCTGTTTCAATGAAGAATTTGATTCTATATGCTCGTAAGAGAGGCGGGAAATCTATGGCCGATAAACTTGCAGCTGAAATAATGGATGCATTTAACGAGCAAGGTGGTTCTTATAAGCGTAAAGAAGATATGCATAGAATGGCTGAAGCTAATCGTGCATTTGCTCATTTCAGATTCTAAATACTGCAAGAGAGGTTAATTCTATTAAAAACTTAAAGTAAGGAATTGTAAAAAAATGGCAAGACAAGATTTACATTTGACTCGTAATATTGGTATTATGGCTCACATTGATGCCGGTAAAACGACCACATCTGAGCGTATTCTGTTTTATACAGGATTAACTCATAAAATTGGTGAGGTTCATGACGGTGCGGCAACGATGGATTGGATGGCCCAAGAACAAGAGCGTGGCATCACTATTACGTCTGCTGCAACTACTACCCGATGGAAGTACGCAGGAGATGTTTATAAGATTAATTTAATTGATACCCCGGGGCACGTTGATTTTACTGCAGAGGTAGAGCGTTCGTTGCGTGTGCTTGATGGTGCCGTGGCTACTTACTGTGCCGTAGGAGGTGTGGAACCCCAGTCAGAAACAGTTTGGAGGCAAGCGGATAAATATAATGTACCACGTATTGGATATGTTAATAAAATGGACCGTTCTGGCGCTGACTTCTTTGAAGTTGTACGTCAAATGAAGACTGTTTTGGGCGCTAACCCATGTCCTATTGTTGTTCCTATTGGCGCAGAGGAATCTTTTAAAGGTCTTGTTGATCTTATTAAGATGAAGGCTGTTTATTGGCATGATGAGACAATGGGGGCTGATTATTCTGTGGAAGAGATACCGGCTAATCTGCTGGATGAATGCACAGAGTGGAGAGATAAGATGCTTGAAAAAGTAGCTGAGTATGATGATGCATTGATGGAGAAATATTTCGAAGACCCTTCTACTATTACTGAAGAAGAGGTTTTGAGGGCACTTCGTAACGCAACTGTTCAAATGGCTATTGTTCCAATGCTTTGTGGCTCATCTTTTAAAAATAAAGGTGTCCAAACATTGTTGGACTATGTGTGTGCTTTTTTACCTTCGCCTTTAGATACAGAAAATGTTATCGGGACAAACCCTGATACGGGCGCAGAAGAGGATCGTAAGCCTAGTGAAGACGACAAAACGTCTGCTTTAGCTTTTAAAATAGCAACTGACCCTTATGTGGGACGTTTGACTTTTTTCCGTGTGTATTCAGGAAAGATCGAAGCAGGTTCTTATATTTATAATTCTCGTTCAGGGAAGAAGGAGCGTGTATCTCGTTTATTCCAGATGCACTCTAATAAACAAAATCCGGTGGACGTTATTGGTGCCGGTGATATTGGTGCCGGTGTTGGTTTTAAAGATATTCACACTGGAGATACATTGTGCGATGAAAATGCGCCAATTATCTTAGAATCTATAGACTTTCCAGAAACAGTAATAGGTATTGCCATTGAGCCAAAAACTCAGAAAGATATGGATAAGCTGTCTAATGGCTTGGCTAAGTTGGCAGAAGAGGACCCGACGTTTACTGTTCATACAGATGAACAGACAGGTCAAACTGTAATTTCAGGTATGGGTGAGCTACATCTTGATATTATCATAGACCGTCTTAGAAGAGAATTTAAAGTTGAGTGTAACCAAGGACGCCCTCAGGTTAATTATAAGGAAGCAATTACAAAGACTGTTAATCTTCGCGAAGTCTATAAAAAACAATCGGGAGGTCGTGGTAAGTTTGCTGATATTATAGTTAATATAGGGCCTGTTGATTCTGATTTTGTGCAAGGTGGATTACAGTTTATTGACGAAGTGAAGGGTGGTAACATTCCAAAGGAATTTATACCCTCAGTTCAGAAGGGATTCCTATCCGCCATGAAAAATGGTGTACTAGCTGGTTATTCATTAGATTCTTTAAAAGTATCATTGATTGATGGCTCTTTTCACCCTGTGGATTCAGATCAGTTGTCTTTTGAAATTTGTGCGATGCAAGCATATAGAAATGCTTGTGCAAAAGCTGGTCCTGTTTTATTAGAGCCTATGATGAAGTTAGAGGTTGTGACTCCAGAAGAGAACATGGGTGACGTGATTGGAGACTTAAATAAACGTCGCGGACAAGTAGAGGGAATGGAGTCTAGTCGCTCTGGAGCCAGAATTGTTAAAGCATTGGTGCCTTTGGCAGAAATGTTTGGTTATGTAACTACATTACGAACAATTTCTTCTGGTCGTGCTACGTCTTCTATGACGTATTCTCATCATGCTCAAGTTTCTTCTTCGATAGCTAAAACGGTTTTAGAAGAGGTTAAAGGACGTGCAGATTTACTTTAATGAGTATCTGGAGCAATTGATTAGTGAATGACTCTTAACCAGTTGTTCCAGATAATTTATAAATTTATTAATCTAATTATAATGAGTCAAAAAATCAGAATTAAGTTAAAATCTTACGATCATAACTTAGTCGACAAGTCGGCTGAGAAGATCGTAAAAACGGTCAAAAGTACAGGTGCTATTGTTAGCGGTCCTATACCTTTGCCTACGCATAAGCGTATTTTTACAGTGAATCGTTCAACTTTTGTTAATAAGAAATCCAGAGAGCAGTTTGAGCTTTCTTCTTATAAGAGATTGATCGATATTTATAGTTCAACAGCTAAAACAGTTGATGCTTTGATGAAGCTTGAATTGCCTAGTGGTGTTGAGGTTGAAATTAAAGTTTGATAATTAAAACAAAGTGAAATGCCAGGATTATTAGGAAAAAAAATCGGAATGACATCCGTGTTCAGTGCTGATGGTAAGAATGTACCATGCACTGTTATCGAAGCAGGTCCTTGTGTTGTTACGCAGGTAAAATCCCTTCAAAATGATGGGTATGAAGCCATGCAGGTAGGTTTCCAAGAAAAAAAAGAGAAACATACCACAAAGCCTTTGATGGGACACTTCAAAAAGGCTGGAGTAACACCAAAGAGACACTTGGCCGAGTTCAAAGGCTTTGGGAGCGATATTAATTTAGGAGATTCTATTACTGTGAATCTTTTCAATGATGTCGAATTTGTAGATGTGATAGGAACTTCTAAAGGAAAAGGATTTCAAGGAGTTGTGAAAAGACATGGTTTCGGTGGTGTTGGTCAAGCAACCCACGGTCAGCATAACCGTGCCCGTAAACCTGGTTCTATAGGTGCTTGCTCATATCCTGCTAAGGTTTTTAAGGGTATGCGTATGGGTGGTCAACTTGGAGGTGACAGAGTCACAGTTCAAAACTTGCAGATATTAAAAGTAATTGAGGAGCATAATCTTTTGTTGGTAAAGGGATCTGTTCCAGGTTGCAAAGGTTCAATCGTAATAATTGAGAAATAATGGAAGTTAACGTATATAATATTAAAGGTGAAGACACTGGGAGAAAGGTTACGTTAAATGACTCTATCTTTGGTATTGAGCCTAACGATCATGCTATTTATTTGGACGTAAAACAATTTATGGCTAATCAGCGTCAGGGTACGCACAAGGCAAAAGAGAGAAGCGAAATAAGCGGCTCTACACGTAAAATCGGCCGTCAAAAAGGTGGTGGTGGTGCTCGCCGTGGAGATATGAACTCGCCTTTGCTTATTGGTGGTGGTCGTGTTTTTGGGCCTAGACCTAGAGATTATTTTTTTAAACTAAATAAAAAAGTAAAAGTTTTAGCTAGGAAATCGGCTTTGGCGTATAAAGCTAAAAGCAATGCAATTGTTGTTGTCGAAGATTTTAACTTGGATACTCCGAGGACAAAAGATTTTATTGCAATAACAAAAAATCTTAAAGTTTCTGATAAAAAGCTACTTATGATTTTATTAGAAGCAAATAAAAACGTATATTTGTCGGCTCGTAACGTGATAGGCGCTAATGTTCAATTGATTTCAGGATTAAATACTTACAAAGTATTGGATGCTGGAGTTGTTGTGTTTACTGAAAGTGCTCTTTCGGCTGTGGATAATATCTTAATTTAAAAAGGAGGCTTAAGTAATGGGAATTATTATTAAACCGTTGGTGACGGAAAAAATGACTGCAATGACAGACAAGTTAAATCGTTTTGGTTTTATTGTACGTCCGGAAGCCAATAAATTAGAGATTAAGAAAGAGGTTGAGACTTTTTATAATGTTACGGTGATAAGTGTTAATACTATTAAGTATTCTGGCAAAAGCAAAAGCCGTTATACAAAAGCTGGTATTATCAATGGCAGAACTAACGCATATAAAAAAGCGATCGTGGCATTGAAAGAAGGAGATACTATTGATTTTTATAGCAATATTTAAGAAAAATGGCAGTACGTAAATTTAAGCCTACAACACCGGGGCAAAGACATAAAATTATTGGTACTTTTGAAGAAATTACTGCTCGGGTACCAGAGAAATCTCTTGTATATGGGAAGAAGTCTTCAGGTGGTCGCAATAGTGAAGGAAAAATGACTATGCGCTACATTGGTGGTGGCCAAAGGAAGGTTATTAGAATTGTTGATTTCAAGAGAAATAAAGACGGTGTACCAGCTGTAGTAAAGACGATTGAATATGATCCGAATCGTTCGGCTCGTATCGCTTTGCTTTTTTATGCAGATGGAGAAAAAAGATATATTATTGCTCCCAATGGGTTGCAAGTAGGTGTGACATTGATGTCAGGTGAAAATGCTGCGCCAGAAATTGGCAATGCGCTTCCTTTGCAGAATATCCCTGTGGGTACAGTGATTCATAATATTGAATTACGTCCTGGTCAGGGTGCTGCTTTCGTTCGCTCTGCGGGAAATTTTGCTCAATTAACCTCTAGAGAAGGTAAATATTGTGTTATCAAATTACCTTCAGGAGAAGTTAGGCAGATACTTAGTACGTGTAAAGCTACTGTTGGTAGTGTGGGCAATTCTGATCATGGATTGGAAAGCTCTGGAAAGGCTGGACGTTCAAGATGGCAAGGACGACGTCCACGTAATCGTGGTGTAGTGATGAATCCAGTGGATCACCCAATGGGTGGTGGAGAAGGACGCGCTTCAGGTGGGCATCCACGATCTCGCAAGGGATTGTATGCTAAGGGACTTAAAACTAGAGCTCCTAAGAAGCAATCTTCTAAGTATATTATTGAGAGAAGAAAAAAGTAATCTGATTAATTGAGTAAACTATGAGTCGTTCATTAAAAAAAGGTCCATATATTAATGTTAAGCTTGAAAAAAAAGTGCTTGTTATGAATGAAGCAGGTAAAAAGGCTGTCGTTAAAACGTGGGCTAGAGCTTCAATGATTTCACCTGATTTTGTAGGTCATACAGTTGCAGTTCACAATGGAAATAAATTTATTCCTGTTTATATTACCGAGAATATGGTTGGGCACAAGTTGGGCGAATTTTCTCCAACTCGTACTTTTAAAGGACATTCTGGTAATAAGAAAAAATGATGGGATTTACAGAAATAATAAAGTATTAAAATAAATGGGAGCAAGAAAAAAAATATCGGCAGATAAAAGAAAAGAAGCCCTTAAAGCCATGTATTTTGCTAAATTGCAAAATGTCCCAACCTCTCCCCGTAAAATGCGCCTTGTGGCTGACATGGTTCGTGGAATGGAGGTTAATAGAGCTCTTGGCGTTTTGAAGTTTTCATCAAAAGAAGCTGCTGCGAGAGTTGAGAAATTGTTGCGATCTGCGATTGCCAATTGGGAACAAAAGAATGAACGCAAAGCAGAAAGTGGCGAATTGTTCGTTACTAAGATTTTTGTTGATTGCGGATCTACTTTAAAAAGAATGAGACCCGCTCCACAAGGTAGAGGATACAGAATTCGTAAGCGTTCAAATCATGTGACTTTGTTCGTGGATTCTAAAAGTAATAATGAAGATCAAAATTAAGCTACATGGGACAAAAAGTTAATCCAATAAGTAACCGTTTAGGAATTATCAGAGGTTGGGATTCTAATTGGTATGGTGGAAATGATTATGGTGATTCATTGCTTGAAGATAGCAAAATTCGTAAATATCTGAATGCAAGATTGGCAAAAGCGAGTATGTCGCGAATTATTATTGAACGTACCTTGAAGCTTGTTACTATTACTGTTTGTACAGCGCGTCCTGGTATTATTATTGGTAAAGGTGGACAGGAAGTTGATAAGTTGAAGGAAGAGTTGAAGAAAATTACCGATAAGGATATCCAAATTAATATTTTTGAGGTAAAGCGCCCTGAACTTGATGCGGTTATTGTTGCAAATAATATCGCTCGTCAAGTTGAAGGGAAAATAGCCTATCGTCGTGCAATTAAGATGTCTATAGCAAACACTATGCGCATGGGGGCGGAAGGCATTAAAGTGCAAATTTCAGGACGTTTGAATGGAGCTGAGATGGCTCGTTCTGAAATGTATAAAGAAGGAAGAACTCCGTTACACACTTTTAGGGCAGATATCGACTATTGTCATGCTGAAGCATTGACTAAAGTCGGTCTCCTTGGTATAAAAGTCTGGATTTGTCGAGGTGAGATTTTTGGCAAAAAGGATTTGGCGCCAAATTTTGCTCAAAGCAAAGACAATGCTCGTGGAAGCAATAATAATGGTGGAAAGAACTTCAAAAGAAAGAAAAATAATCGCTAAACGAATTTGAATTTTAGGAATTATGTTACAACCGAAAAAGACAAAATTCAGAAGACAACAGAAGGGGCGCATGAAGGGCATTGCCCAGAGAGGAAATCAGCTTGCTTTTGGTTCTTTTGGTATAAAGGCTCTCCAGAACAAATGGATTACAGGTAGGCAAATTGAAGCGGCACGTATTGCTGTTACAAGGTATATGCAGCGTCAAGGACAGATTTGGATTCGAATTTTCCCAGATAAACCGATTACCAAAAAACCAGCAGAAGTGCGTATGGGTAAAGGTAAAGGTTCACCAGAAGGATTTGTTGCTCCAATAACTCCGGGTAGAATTATAATTGAAGTTGAAGGAGTATCGTATGAGATCGCTAAGGAAGCTTTGCGCTTAGCTGCGCAGAAACTTCCTGTTACTACGAAGTTTATAGTTAGGCGTGATTACGATGTTCAAAATCAAAATGCGTAACGTATATGAAAATTTCGGAAATTAAAGAAATGTCTACTGGTGACTTAGTAGAAAGAGTAAATGCTGAAGTGGTTAATTATAACCAAGTAGTTTTAAATCATTCTATTTCTCCTTTGGATAATCCTGTTCAGATTAAATATTTACGTAGAACTATTGCGCGTATGAAATCTGAACTACGTCAAAGAGAACTTACTAATAAATGATGAGCTTGATGGAAGCAAGAAATTTAAGAAAAGAAAGAACAGGGGTTGTATTGAGCAATAAAATGGATAAGACCATTACCGTTGCTGCAAAATTTAAGGAAAAGCACCCTATATATGGTAAATTCGTGAGTAAAACGAAGAAATACCATGCTCATGATGAAAAGAACGAATGTAATATTGGTGATACAGTATGCATTATGGAGACTCGTCCTTTGAGCAAGACTAAAAGGTGGAGATTGGTAGAAATAATTGAAAGAGCTAAATAATTATGATACAAGCAGAATCCAGACTGACAGTATGTGACAATAGCGGAGCAAAGGAAGCTTTGTGTATCCGTGTCTTAGGTGGTACAGGGCGTCGTTATGCTTCCGTAGGGGATGTGATTGTTGTTTCTGTAAAGAACGTTATCCCTTCGAGTGATATAAAAAAAGGTGCAGTATCAAAAGCTTTAATCGTGCGGACAAGAAAAGAAATTCGTCGTGTAGATGGATCTTATATACGTTTTGATGATAATGCTTGCGTATTACTTAATAATGCGGGTGAGATCCGCGGTAGTCGTATTTTTGGTCCTGTTGCAAGAGAACTTCGTGTTACAAACATGAAAGTAGTCTCACTTGCACCTGAAGTACTTTAATCTTGTAAAAGTTTTTAAGTAATGAACAAATTACATATAAAGAAAGGCGATACAGTTTACGTGAATTCAGGTGAAGACAAAGGTAAGACTGGTCGAGTATTAAAGGTTCTTGTAAAAGAGGGACGTGCAATTGTTGAAGGTATTAATATGGTTTCAAAAAGTATTAAGCCTAATGCCAAGAATCCTCAAGGTGGTATAGTTAAGCAGGAGGCTTCTATCCATTTATCAAACTTAAATTTGGTTGACCCTAAGACAGGTAAGGCAACGCGTATTGGGAGAAAAATAAGTTCTGATGGAACTTTAGTGCGTTATTCTAAAAAAACAGGAGAGGAGATTAAGTAAATGAGTAATACTGCTAGCCTAAAGAAAGAATATGCAGAGCGTATTGCTCCTGCATTGAAATCACAATTTGAGTATTCTTCAGTAATGCAAATTCCTGTACTTAAGAAGATTGTTATCAATCAGGGCTTAGGTATGGCTGTTGCTGATAAGAAAATAATAGAAGTTGCAATTAATGAAATGTCGACTATTACGGGTCAAAAAGCTGTTGCTACTATTTCTCGTAAAGATATTGCTAATTTTAAATTGCGTAAGAAAATGCCTATCGGTGTTATGGTCACTTTGCGTAGAGAGAGAATGTATGAGTTCTTGGAGAAATTAGTTCGTGTAGCACTGCCTCGTATTAGAGATTTTAAGGGAATAGAAAGTAAATTTGATGGAAAGGGTAATTATACTCTTGGCATTCAAGAACAGATCATTTTTCCTGAAATTAATATAGATAGTATTACTAGAATTCTGGGTATGAATATTACCTTTGTGACTTCTGCTGAAACAGATGAAGAAGGATATGCTCTTTTGAAAGAATTTGGTTTACCGTTTAAAAATGCAAAAAAAGACTGATTGTTATGGCAAAAGAATCAATGAAGGCTCGTGAAGTTAAGCGTGCTAAACTAGTGGAAAAATATGCCGAGAAAAGAGCTCAGTTGAAGAAGGATGGCGATTTTGAGGCTTTGCAAGCCTTGCCAAAGAACTCTTCACCTGTGCGAATGCATAATCGTTGCAAATTGACGGGACGTCCTAAGGGTTATATTCGTCAGTTTGGAGTATCAAGAATTCAGTTTCGCGAAATGGCATCTAATGGACTTATTCCAGGTGTGAAAAAAGCGAGCTGGTGATCATCTATTTTATTTAAATATTGTCAGGATAGTCCTGGTTAATTTAATTGTTTTTATTTATGACAGATCCAATTGCAGATTATTTGACGAGACTGAGGAATGCAATTAGTGCAAAGCACAGAATTGCAGAAGTTCCCGCTTCGAATTTAAAAAAAGAAATTACTAAAATTCTTTTTGAAAAAGGCTACATTCTTAATTATAAGTTTGTAGAAGATGGGCCACAAGGTACAATAAAAGTGGCTTTAAAATATGATTCAGTTAACAAGGTTAGCGCAATCAAAAAAATGGAAAGAGTATCTTCTCCAGGTATGCGAAAGTATACTGGCTATAAAGATATGCCACGTGTAATTAATGGTTTGGGTATTGCTATAATATCTACTTCCAAAGGTGTAATGACAAACAAAGAAGCGGCTGATTTGAAAATAGGTGGTGAGGTTTTGTGTTATGTATATTAATTTAGGAGGAAATAAGCAATGTCAAGAATAGGAAAATTACCCATTAGTATACCGACAGGAGTTGTTGTAACATTTAAAGATGATTTAGTTACAGTAAAAGGTCCTAAAGGTGAGTTAAGTCAATATATTAATCCACTTATTAGTGTGGATATTCAGAATGGACATATTGTTTTAAGTCGTCAAAGTGATGATAAGCAAGAACGCGCTTTTCACGGTTTGTATCGTTCATTAATTCATAATATGGTTGTAGGGGTATCTGAAGGATATAAAAAAGAGCTTGAATTAGTTGGTGTTGGATATCGTGCCTCTAATAATGGAAATATTATTGATTTGGCATTAGGCTATACTCATAATATTTTCATACAACTTCCACCAGAGGTAAAGGTTGAAACAAAAGCAGAGAGAAATAAAAATCCTCTTATTCTTTTGGAATCTTGTGATAAGCAACTGTTAGGTCAAGTTTGCTCAAAGATACGTTCTTTCCGTAAGCCTGAACCTTATAAGGGTAAAGGTATTAAATTTGTTGGAGAAGAGATTCGTAGAAAGTCAGGAAAATCGGCTGGTGCTAAGTAATTTATGTAAATTTGAGTATTATGACAACAAAAGTAGAAAGACGAATCAAAATTAAATATAGAGTGCGTAATAAGATATCTGGCTCAGCCGAACGTCCACGTATGAGTATATTTAGGAGTAATAAGCAGATATATGTCCAGATAATCGATGATCTATCTGGTGAAACTTTGGCCTCTGCCTCATCGTTAAGTTTAGATGGTAAGTTACCGAAGAAGGAGCAGGCTGCAAAAGTAGGAGATTTGATTGCGAAAAAGGCACAGGAAGCTGGGATATTAGCGGTTGTATTTGATCGCAATGGTTATTTATATCATGGGAGAGTAAAAGAAGTAGCTGATGCAGCTCGTAACGGTGGACTTAAATTTTAATCATTATGTCAGGAATTAATAATAAAGTGAAAATTACTAATGATTTAGAGTTAAAGGATAGACTAGTTGCTATTAACCGTGTTACTAAAGTGACAAAGGGTGGTAGAACTTTTAGCTTTTCTGCGATTGTGGTTGTTGGCAATGAAGAAGGCATTATTGGATGGGGACTAGGCAAAGCTGGTGAAGTAACTGCGGCAATAGCTAAAGGTGTTGAATCTGCTAAGAAAAATTTGACTAAGATTCCATTGTTGAAAGGAACAGTGCCTCATGAACAATTTGCTAAATTTGGTGGTGCTGAGGTATTTATTAAGCCAGCTTCTCATGGTACAGGTGTTGTGGCAGGTGGAGCGATGCGTGCTGTTCTTGAAAGTGTTGGTATTACTGATGTTTTAGCTAAATCAAAAGGATCTTCCAATCCTCATAATTTAGTTAAGGCTACTATTCTTGCATTAAGTGAAATGCGTGATGCGAGGATGGTTGCACAAAACAGAGGGATTAGTGTCGAAAAAGTATTTAGAGGATAAGGAGGATATATGTCATCTATAAAAATTAAACAAATTAAAAGTAGAATTGGTGCGCCAATTGATCAAAAAAGAACTTTGGATGCATTAGGACTTCGCAAGCTAAACCGCGTTGTTGAGCATGAATGCACTCTTTCTATTTTAGGTATGGTAGATAAAGTAAAACATTTGGTTGCTATTATTAAGTAATTATTTATTGAATACAAAATTAGTTACAATATGAATTTAAGTAATTTAAAACCTGCTGAGGGGGCTACTAAAACGCGAAAAAGAATTGGGCGTGGTTCTGGTTCTGGTTTAGGCGGTACTTCAACAAGAGGTCATAAAGGGGCAAAATCAAGATCTGGGTATTCAAAAAAGATAGGCTTTGAAGGTGGGCAGATGCCTCTTCAACGTCGTGTTCCGAAATTTGGTTTCAAGAACATAAATAGAATAGAGTATAAAGCTATTAATTTAGATGCTGTCCAGAAGCTTGCAGAAGCAAAGAAAATGGATAAGCTTGTTCTTAATGACTTTATAGAAGCGGGGTTTATTTCGAATAATCAACTAGTCAAAATTTTAGGTAATGGTTCGTTGACTATTAAACTTCAAGTAGAAGCCCATGCTTTTTCTAAAACTGCTGTTACTGCTATTGAAGCTGCAGGTGGAAATGTAGTAAAACTCTGACTCAATGAGAAAAGCTATTGAAACATTAAAGAATATATGGAAGATAGAGGATCTAAGACAACGGATCCTCATCACCGTATTGTTTGTTGCAATTTACCGTTTTGGATCATATATTGTGCTTCCGGGAATAAATCCTGGGATGTTAACACAGTTGCATCAACAAACTAGTGAAGGTCTTTTGGCTTTATTGAACATGTTCTCTGGGGGAGCTTTTTCTAATGCTTCAATTTTTGCGTTAGGTATTATGCCCTATATCTCTGCTTCTATTGTGATCCAATTATTAGGAATTGCGGTTCCTTATTTTCAGAAATTACAGCGTGAGGGAGAGAGTGGCAGGAGAAAGATGAACCAATACACTCGTTATTTGACAATTGCTATATTGTTAGTACAAGCACCGTCATATCTGCTGAATCTTAAAATGCAGGCTGGCCCTTCTTTAAATGCTTCATTAGATTGGACTTTATTCATGTTCACTTCGACTATCATTTTGGCTGCCGGAAGCATGTTTATTCTTTGGCTTGGTGAAAGAATCACTGATAAAGGTATTGGTAATGGCATTTCATTCATTATTTTGGTTGGTATTATTGCACGCCTTCCTCAGTCTTTGTTCCAAGAATTAATTTCTCGCATGACAGATAAGACTGGCGGATTGATTATGTTTTTGATTGAAATTGTAATTCTTTTGGTGGTGATTGCAGCTGCTATTCTTTTAGTTCAGGGAACCCGAAAGGTTCCAGTACAGTATGCTAAAAGAATTGTTGGAAATAAACAGTATGGAGGTGCGAGACAATATATCCCCTTAAAGGTAAATGCTGCAGGCGTTATGCCTATAATATTTGCTCAGGCAATAATGTTTATCCCTATAACTTTTATTGGTTTCTCTAATACGAATGCGGGAAATGGATTTATACACGCTTTTACTGACCATACTAGTCTGTGGTATAATGTTGTTTTTGGAGTGATGATAGTATTATTTACCTATTTTTATACTGCAATAACGATTAATCCGACTCAAATGGCTGAAGATATGAAAAGAAATAATGGTTTTATCCCTGGGATAAAACCTGGCAAGAATACTGCTGAATATCTTGATGATATAATGTCTCGTATTACTTTGCCTGGTTCTTTCTTTCTTGCTTTGGTTGCAATCATGCCAGCTTTTGCAGGAGTCTTTGGTGTTAAAGCTGAGTTTGCTCAATTCTTCGGTGGTACGTCTTTGTTGATTTTAGTAGGTGTTGTTCTTGACACTTTACAACAGATAGAAAGCCATTTATTAATGCGCCATTATGATGGTTTATTAAAATCTGGTAGAATAAAGGGACGTACAGGTAGTGGGATTGCTGCATATTAACTGTGAGAAATGATATTTCTTAAAACCGATGATGAAATAGGGCTTCTTCGCCAAAGTAATTTACTTGTGGGAAGGGCTTTAGCTGAAGTTGCTAAGTTGATTAGGCCTGGAGTTACTACTTGGGAACTTGATAAGATTGCAGAAGAATATATAAGGGACAATGAAGCTATTCCAACTTTTAAAGGTTTTCCCAACCAAGATGGTAATCCTTTTCCTTGTTCTATCTGTACTTCTGTTAATGAACAAGTAGTTCATGGTATTCCTTCTGTGAATGTCATCTTACAGGAGGGAGATATTATATCTGTTGACTGTGGAGCCTCTTTGAATGGTTTTTGTGGTGATTCAGCTTATACTTTTTGCGTAGGTGATGTTGATGCCGAGGTTAGAGAATTGTTGAAAGTTACTAAAGAAGCTCTGTATGTAGGCATTCAGAATGCGATTCAAGGGAAAAGGATTGGTGATATTAGCTATTCAATTCAGCAACATTGTGAAGCTCATTCTTATGGTGTTGTTCGTGAGTTTGTAGGGCATGGCATAGGACGAGAGATGCATGAAGATCCACAAGTTCCTAATTATGGGAAAAGGGGTTATGGAACTTTATTAAAAAGGGGATTATGTATTGCTCTTGAACCTATGATAACTTTAGGTAACCGTCAGATTTTGCTTGAAGATGATGGATGGTCTGTTAGAACTAAAGATTACAATTTTTCTGCTCATTTTGAGCATACTATTGCAATCACAGATGGTGAAGCTGAAATTCTGTCTACATTTGATTTTATTGATGAGGTTTTAGGAGATAAAGCAATATAATATTTATATATGGCAAAGCAATCTGCAATAGAGCAAGATGGAATTATAGTTGAGGCATTGTCTAATGCAATGTTTCGTGTTGAATTAGAGAATGGGCATGAGATTACGGCTCATATATCTGGCAAAATGAGAATGCATTATATTAAAATTTTGCCAGGAGATAAAGTAAGAGTAGAAATGTCTCCTTATGATTTGTCTAAAGGGAGAATTGTATTTAGATATAAATAATGTAAGATATGAAAGTTAGAGCATCATTAAAGAAACGTACGCCGGAATGTAAGATAGTAAGACGTAATGGCTGTTTGTATGTTATTAATAAGAAAAATCCTAAGTATAAACAACGTCAAGGATAATTTGTTATTTTTAGAAGAAAAATAATTTAGTATATGGCTATAAGAATAGTTGGTGTAGATTTACCTCAGAATAAAAGAGGTGAGATAGCGTTAACCTATGTATATGGAATAGGGCGCAGTAGTTCAGCGAAAATCCTAGAAAAAGCGGGTGTTGATAAAGATCTTAAAGTTAAAGACTGGACAGATGATCAAGCTGCAATGATTCGTGAGATTATCGGAGCAGGATTTAAAGTAGAGGGTGATCTTCGCTCTGAAGTTCAATTGAATATTAAGCGATTGATGGACATTGGTTGCTATCGTGGTGTGCGTCATCGTATTGGCTTACCTGTTAGAGGTCAGAGTACGAAGAATAATGCACGTACTCGTAAGGGCCGGAAAAAAACTGTTGCTAATAAGAAAAAAGCTACTAAATAATAATTGTTGATATGGCAAAAAAAACAGTCGCAGCGAAAAAGAGAAATGTTAAAGTAGATGCTAATGGCCAGTTACATGTGCATTCATCTTTCAACAATATTATTGTTTCTCTTGCAAATAATGAAGGGCAGATAATTTCATGGTCATCTGCAGGTAAAATGGGGTTCAGAGGCTCTAAAAAGAATACTCCTTATGCAGCTCAAATGGCTGCGCAAGATTGTGCGAAAATAGCATTCGATCTTGGCCTTAGAAAAGTGAAGGCTTATGTAAAAGGTCCTGGTAATGGACGTGAATCTGCAATTAGAACGATCCATGGAGCAGGGATAGAAGTGACAGAGATTGTTGATGTTACTCCGTTGCCTCATAATGGATGTCGCCCTCCTAAAAGGCGCAGAGTTTAAATTTTATCTTTAAAATAATGCTTAATTTTATTTTAGATTGCATTTTCTTCTCTGTAATCGCAACAGCACAAATTAAGTTTATGATTATAACAAATTAAAATAATAAAAAATGGCTAGATATACTGGACCAAAATCGAGAATAGCCCGTAAATTTGGTGAAGGAATTTTTGGAGCTGATAAGGTTTTATCAAAAAAAAATTATCCTCCTGGACAGCATGGCAATTCCAGAAAGAGGAAGACATCTGAGTATGGAATTCAACTTCGTGAGAAACAAAAAGCAAAATATACTTATGGCGTTTTAGAAAAGCAATTTCGGAATTTGTTTGAGAAAGCTGAATCGGCAAAAGGTATTACTGGTGAAATTCTTATTCAATTGCTAGAGGGGCGTTTAGATAATGTTGTTTTTCGTTTAGGTATTGCTCCAACTCGCTCTGCTGCTCGTCAACTTGTAAGCCATAGGCATATTACTGTTGATGGAATGGTTGTAAATATACCTTCATATGCAGTTAAACCAGGTCAAATTATAGGTGTTCGTGAGAGGTCTAAATCGTTGGAAGTCATCTCTAATTCCCTTGCAGGATTTAATCATAGTAAATATGCTTGGTTAGAATGGGACACTACTTCAAAACTAGGTAAGTTATTGCATGTTCCTGATCGTGCAGACATTCCAGAGAATATTAAAGAACAGTTGATTGTAGAGTTGTATTCTAAATAATAATTAATTTCATGGCGATATTAGCATTTCAAAAACCTGATAAAGTATTGATGTTGGAAGCGGATCCTAAATTCGGAAAATTCGAATTTCGCCCGTTAGAACCCGGTTTTGGTATTACTGTAGGTAATGCATTGCGCCGTATTCTTCTTTCTTCATTAGAAGGTTTTGCTATCACTACTATTAGAATAGAAGGTGTGGAGCACGAATTTTCTAGTGTGTCTGGAGTGAAAGAAGATGTTACCAACATTATCTTGAGTCTTAAACAGGTGAGATTCAAGCAAGTTGTTGAAGAATTCGAGAGTGAGAAAGTAAGTATTACAGTTGAGAATTCAAATGAATTTAAAGCAGGTGACATAGGAAAGTATTTGACTGGATTTGAAGTGTTAAATCCTGAATTAGTTATTTGTCATTTAGATTCTAAAGCAATTATGCAGATTGATATTACAATTAACAAAGGCCGTGGCTATGTTCCTGCTGACGAAAATCGTGAGTATTGTACTGATGTTAATGTAATCCCAGTTGATTCAATTTATACTCCTATACGTAATGTTAAATATTTAGTAGAAAACTTTCGTGTAGAACAGAAAACTGATTATGAAAAATTGCTACTTGAGATTACAACGGACGGTTCTATTCATCCAAAAGAAGCTTTAAAAGAAGCTGCAAAAATTCTTATTTATCATTTTATGTTATTTTCCGATGAAAAAATAACATTAGAAAATACGGATGTTGATGGTAATGAAGAGTTTGATGAAGAAGTTTTACATATGCGTCAATTGTTGAAAACCAAACTTATCGATATGGACTTGTCTGTTCGTGCTCTCAATTGTTTGAAGGCCGCAGATGTGGAGACGCTTGGAGATTTGGTACAGTTTAATAAAACGGATTTGTTGAAATTTAGAAATTTTGGAAAGAAATCGCTTACTGAGCTTGATGATTTGCTGGAAAGTCTGAATCTTTCGTTTGGAACCGACATCTCAAAATATAAATTAGAAAAAGAATAAAAAAATGAGACATAATAAAAAATTCAACCATCTGGGTCGTACTGCTTCTCATAGATCTGCCATGTTATCTAATATGGCATGTTCTTTGATTAAGCACAAAAGAATCACTACGACTGTTGCTAAAGCTAAAGCATTGAAAAAATTTGTTGAGCCTTTGATTACTAAGTCTAAAGATGATACGACAAATTCACGTCGTGTTGTTTTTAGTAATTTACAAGATAAATTTGCTGTTACTGAGTTATTTAAAGAAATTTCAGTAAAGATAGCAGATCGTCCAGGTGGATATACGCGTATTATTAAAATAGGTAATCGTCTAGGTGATAATGCTGAAATGTGTTTTATCGAATTAGTTGATTACGACGATAATATGGCTAAGGAAAAAGTAACGAAAAAATCGACTCGTACTCGTCGTTCTAAGAGAGTGACTAACGATGAAGTTGAAGAAGTTGAAGTTGTATCAGAAGGTCAAATAGTTGAAGAGTCTAAGGTGGAATCAAATTAAGCTAATATTAAGAAGATCGATCTATATACTTTCCTATCTCTTAATTTAGCTAAAAAGAAGGGTGTGTCAAAACTAAGTTATTGATACATCCTCTTTTTTATGTCTCTTCTTTCAAAAAAAATCGTGAGCTTCCAAATCGTGAGCTTCCAGTATGCGTTTAATATTCGGCTCTTGACATGTGTTTCCTGAATTTCTATTTTTGTGGCATGCTAATAAATCAATTATTATGCCTAAGCGAGAAGACTATGATTTGCTGTGGAGCCGTTACCAAAAGGAAGGTAAGCACTCATTGTATGGCTCTTGCCAACTTCGGGATTCTGATTTATCTTTGTGTCATAATTTTAACCGTATAAACTTATGAACATGAGCGAATTTTACAGTGAGTTTTTGTTCCGTTATCAAACCGATGGTGCTCCTCGGTGAATATATCACCCCAAATGTGCCACTTGTATCACTCACAAATGTGCCGGATATATCACTCTTAAATGTGCCACTTTTCACAGGCTGTAATTTAGATTGCAAAAGTAATTATTTATTATTGCTGTCCGGTAAAAATGAAAAGCATAAAATCTCTGTCCGAATTGCCTATAAAAAGGTAGTTCGGCATTTTCCTTCAAAAAGCAAGCCCTCTTAATCAAAGAGCGTTGGTTCTGGAGGTGATAAATTGGACTGATTAATGATTCTCAGCCATGCTTTTTCTGGATTTTCGCAGAACATATATAGGTCAATGTAATACATGAGTGTTTGCCTTATCATTGTTACAAGATTTGATAAACTCCATTTCCGTCTAATTCGTTTTCTTATGACAGATAATAGTAAGTTTGCAATAAGTGTTACCCATATCTGTGTCTTGATTTCGTTTACGCTCTCTCCAAAGAAGTATCTGAGTGGAAAATTCTGCTTGAACTGCTTAAACAGGCTCTCTATCTGCCAGCGCCGTAAATAAATGGCAATGATTTCTTCCGGTTCCAACTCAAAGTTATTGGTCAGAAGAACGCTTGAGTACTTCTTCTTTTCCTCCCAATACTCTATCCGACGTGAAACATGTGCTATATCGTCCTTTTTAAGTTCTATCGTATGATCGCTTAGTACAACTAGCCCATCTTTATTCACAAGAAAATGGCCATTAAGAGGGGTATAGCGTAGATTCTTCTTCATTTTGGTTACATAGAAGACTCCGTTGTCTGTAAATTCTTGAAAGACCTTATAGTCGATATATGCCCTATCCATGGCTATGAATGCCCCACTTGTCAGCTTTAGTTTAGTAAGCATAACATGATCGTGAGTTGCTGCCGATGTGAAATGAATGTTATAAGGCATTCCTTCCTCGGCTTTGAGCACAGTGTGAACTTTTATGCCTCCCTTCTTCTTTCCATGCTTGGGATTGCGGCCCGCACCTTTCAAAACGTTTGAAAACAGTGTTATTGTAGTAGAATCCATGATGTGGAGCAAGCGCTCCCAAGCCTTGTCTGTTCGGCTGTCCGCTAAATCATTTTTGTATTTCCTGTATAGGGAGAAATATATCTGTTCAAAGAACTCATTACTGCGCCTATTGTTGGCTTCTGCCAAAGTGCACGGAGCATTGCCGTTCACTCAGATTGATTTCTAAAAAAGTCGGAGCATTGCCATTCATTTTTTTATTTTGCAGGCATTTCGCCAAACGATTCAGCCATGACAAGTAAAACGAAAGAAATGAATAAGATAAAACAAGTATTACGTCAACATTTAGGCGGAGTTCTAACCGCAAGATTGCAGATAATCTGAACTTGAATAAAGAGACGGTCAACAAATACGTCCGCAGGGCTGTTGAAGACCGCATGAAGCTCACTGAACTTTTGGAACTGGAAGACCCGGTGCTTGAGTATCGTATGACTGGAGGACATCCCGCATACGTTGACGACCGTTTTGAAACATTTAAGTTCAAGCTCCCTTATTTTGAGCGACAAATGGGACATAAACATGTCACTCTGAAAAAACTTTGGTAAGAATATGTGCATTTTGAGTGTTTTTTTAATGCAATATTACGAGATTTATTAATGAGAAAATTATAGACGAAGAAGCGGTACCTAATTTGACCGCTATTATCATCTTCTTACAATATTGTCGTATTTTGATTCCTGTAGGCGTCGCCATAGGTCTGTTTTTGGATATAGATATGGAAATTAAAAATCTTAGCTAACAATAAGTTGGTATTTTTATGTTGAAAAACATAAAATAAGATTTCTTCTTGTTGATTATTTGCAAAAAGGTAGTAATTTTGCGCTTTCTAATAGATAACCAACCCCTAACTAATAACATTATGGAATTAATAAAACTCTTTAAAGGAGGAGC
>Ga0316613_10000046_pt1 | contig 178611 bp, 172 predicted proteins | sample OWC_soil_day10_C_2_FD_207647 | JGI IMG/M metagenome (GOLD analysis project Ga0316613, IMG submission 207647) | Wetland soil microbial communities from Old Woman Creek delta, Ohio, United States - OWC_soil_day10_CT_b | ecosystem: Environmental > Terrestrial > Soil > Wetlands | place: USA: Ohio... | reverse complement strand
TTTTGAAACCGTCAAGCGTTTTTTAAAATTTGTTTTTAAAACTTGAAACGCCTGGAACTTCAAAAAACCCTTGCTCACTTCTGCCAATTCGCTGTTTGCGAACCAGGAACTGCACAAGGGGGAAGAATTATAGCAAGCGTTTTGCGCGTCCGCAACCTACTCATCACAAATTGTTCATCCGCCTGTCATTTATCGTTGCCGATATGCCGCTGCTCGCCACCGCCGTTACTGTTGGTCAGCAACGCGACACGCCAGCAAACCAGATATTAAGGAGGGTTACACGTTACAATACCGGGCGATTCGCCGCCGTCCGGCGGCCACCTCCCTCATTATTACTACCAGGATTGACTACATGAGCCTCAAATGCGGCATCGTTGGTTTGCCCAACGTTGGAAAATCAACACTGTTCAACGCACTGACCAAAGCCGGCATTCCGGCAGAGAACTATCCCTTTTGCACCATCGAGCCGAATGTCGGCATCGTTGAAGTGCCAGATCCGCGGATGACAGCACTGTCCGATATCGTCAAGCCCGTGCGGACCGTGCCGGCCGTGGTTGAATTTGTCGATATCGCCGGCCTGGTCGCTGGCGCATCCAAAGGTGAGGGACTGGGCAACCAATTCCTGGCTCACATCCGTGAAACCGACGCAATCGTCAACGTCGTGCGCTGCTTCGAAGACGACAACGTGGTGCACGTTGCCGGCAAGGTCAACCCTATCAATGATATTGAAGTCATCCAGACCGAACTGGCTCTGGCCGACCTGAGCACGGTCGAACGCACCATCCAGCGCGACGTCAAGAAAGCACGCGCCGGCGACAAGGAGGCGGCGAAGCTGGTGGCATTGCTGGAACGGATGGTTTCCCATCTGGATCAGGGGCAACCGGTGCGCACGATGGGATTGAGCCCTGACGAGATGGAACTCATCCGTCCGCTGTGCCTGATCACGGCCAAGCCGGCGATGTATGTCGCCAACGTTTCCGAAGACGGCTTCGATAATAACCCGTTGGTGGAACAACTGGCCGAATACGCCAGCAAGCAGAATGCACCGATAGTCGCCATCTGCGCTGCAATCGAGGCGGAAATTGCCGACCTGGACGACGAAGACAAGGCTGCCTTCCTGGCGGATTTGGGGATGAAAGAACCCGGGCTGGATCGCCTGATCCGCGCCGGCTACCAGTTGCTCGGCCTGCAAACCTATTTCACTGCTGGCGTGAAGGAAGTGCGCGCGTGGACCATCCATGCCGGCGACACCGCGCCGAAAGCAGCAGGCGTGATCCACACCGACTTCGAGCGCGGCTTCATCCGCGCGCAAACCATTTCGTATGACGATTTCATTGCGTTCAAGGGCGAAGCCGGCGCGAAAGAAGCGGGCAAGATGCGCGCCGAAGGCAAGGAATACGTAGTCAAGGATGGCGACGTGCTGAATTTCCTGTTCAACGTCTGACAAACCATTTATGCTGACACCGTGTTCGCAGGCAATCTGCTGTTGAACACGGGCGCATGACGCCAAAACGCCATTTGCAAGCGGAACGCACTCAGCACGCGATGAAACAGCGCATCGAACCGTCTTCAGGCAGTAACGCAACGGCAGCCGAACAGCTCGCTGCCGAAAACCAGCTATTGCAACAACACCTGCAAAAACTCATTGCGCAGGCGCGCGACAATGAACAAATTCTCCACCGTCATCATCAAATCAATCTGAAACTGATTGGTGCCGGCAGCCTGTCTGAACTGCTAGGCTGTATCTTCCATGATTTGAAGATCTCCGCTTCGCTGGATGCAATTACGCTGCTGGCGGCCGAAGCGGAATTCGACTTGCGCCGCGCAATGGCCGACTTGAAGATTGACCGTCACGCGTGGCCCGACCTGCTGTTGCTGCCGAACATGAACAGCGGCGACATCGCGGCTTCGAGATCACTGCGGCCCGAACTCGGCCCTTTTTCCGCCGACAGGCACCGCATCATGTTTCCAGCCAACCGCCCGCAGCCAGCCAGCGTGGCCATCGTTCCGCTGCGGCGTCAGGAGCGTCTGCTCGGCTATCTGAATTTCGGCAGCGACGACGCCAATCGCTTCAACAGTAGCGTTGCCACCGACTTCATCGAGGAACAGGCATCGATCATCGCTATCTGCCTGGAAAACGTGATCAACAATGAACGGCTGAAACACATCGGCCTGACCGATCCGCTGACTGGCGTCTACAATCGCCGTTTCATTGAAACGCGGCTGCAAGAAGAAATCCGCCGCGCGCAGCGACAGGGTTATGCGCTGTCATGCATGTATCTGGACATCGATCATTTCAAGCAGATCAACGACCAGTACGGCCATCAGGATGGCGACGACGTGCTGCGCGAGGTGGCGGCGCGGATCAAGGCCGAGCTGAGACTGTCCGACTCGCTCGGACGCTTCGGCGGCGAGGAATTCGTGGTGCTGCTGGTCGATGCTAGCGGCGCCGGAGCGAGAAACGTGGCCGAGCGTATCCGCTCCGGCATCGCCAACCGCATCTTCAAACTCGATTCCGGCCGCACCTGTCAGGTCACGGCATCGATAGGCGTGGCCACGCTCACCGCAGACAACACCAGCCAGCCAACTGAAACCATCGCACAGCAATTGATCGGCCTGGCGGATCGCGCGCTGTACCAGGCGAAAAACAGCGGCCGCAACCGGGTGGTGTGCGGCAGCTGATTTATCCGCCAGAGGCGCAAACGGGTTAGAATAGCGCGTCACACAGGATTATCTATGAGCATTTCCCCCATATCAGAAATCGTGGCCGAGCTGCGCGCCGGCCGCATGGTCATTCTCGTCGATGAGGAAGACCGCGAAAACGAAGGCGACCTGGTTCTGGCCGCCGATTTTGTCACGCCCGAAGCGATCAACTTCATGGTCACGCACGCACGCGGGCTGGTTTGCCTGACGCTAACTGAAGAACGCTGCCGACAGCTTGGGCTGGCGCCGATGGCGCGCGACAACCGCAGCCAGTTCAGCACCGCATTCACCACCTCGATTGAAGCGGCCGAAGGCGTCACCACCGGCATCTCGGCCCACGACCGCGCACGCACGGTGCAAGCTGCGGTGGCGAAGGATGCGCGACCGGAAGACATCGTGCAACCGGGACACATCTTCCCCATCATGGCGCGCGAGGGCGGCGTTCTGATCCGCGCCGGTCACACTGAAGCCGGCTGCGATCTGGCCGGACTAGCGGGGTTGACGCCGACTGCGGTCATCTGCGAAATCATGAAGGATGACGGCTCAATGGCGCGTCTGCCTGATCTGCTCGAGTTCGCGCAGCAGCACGGGCTGAAGATCGGCACCATTGCTGACCTGATCCACTACCGCAGCCAGCACGAAAGCATCATCGAACAAATTGCCGCACGGCAGATGCAGACCACGCATGGCGCATTCAACGCAGTGGTTTTCCGCGACAAACCGAGCGGTGGCGCGCATCTCGCGCTGGTGCATGGCGACATCGCCCCGGACGAAGTGGCGCTGGTACGCGTGCATCAGCCGGTTTCGATTCTCGATCTGCTGGAAACCGAAGCCACGACCCACTCCTGGAGCGTGCCGGCGGCGATGGCTGAAATCAAGTCAACCGAACGCGGCGTGCTGCTGTTCCTGAACTGCGAGGAAACTGCGGAAGACATCCTGACGCAGTTTGTCACGCTCGACCAGCCAAAACCCAAGACCGCGGCCCGTGTCGCCAGCCAGGATTTGCGCACTTACGGTATCGGCGCACAAATCCTGAAGCACCTCGGCGTGCGCAGGATGAAACTGCTCGCCAGCCGCAGAAAAATGCCATCAATGACCGGATTTGGCCTGGATGTGATAGGGTTCCATGCTAAAGCGAATTGAATTCATTCACCCACAAACTAGCGGAGATAACCATGACCGTCGGAACCTATGAAATTGACCTGGACGGCGAAGGCCTGCGCATTGGCGTGGTGCAATCGCGCTTTAATGAAGACATCTGCCACGGCCTGCTGTCTGCCTGCCTGTCGGAACTGAAGCGACTCGGGGTCGAATCCGAGGATATTCTGCATGTGACGGTGCCGGGTGCGCTGGAAATCCCGCTGGCGCTGCAAAAAATGGCTGAAAGCCGTCAGTTCGATGCACTGGTCGCGCTCGGCGCGGTAGTGCGCGGCGAAACCTACCATTTCGAACTGGTGGCAAATGAATCCGGCGCAGGCGTTACCCGCGTCGGCCTCGACTTCGGCATTCCGATTGCGAATGCGATCCTGACAACTGACAACGAAGAGCAGGCCGAAGCGCGAATGGTTGAAAAGGGCACTGAGGCGGCGCGCATGGCAGTCGAAATGGCGAACCTCACGATCGCGCTGGAAGAACTGGTGCTGACTGAAGAAGAAGACAACTCCTGAATCCGGCGCCACAAACGACATGACTGAAAAACTGACTCACGCCAATCCGAACAAAAGCCGTTCGCCGCGCCACCGCGCGCGCGAATTCGCATTGCAGGGACTGTATCAATGGCTGCTGAACCATGACAGTTCGGCCACCATCTTGACGCATATCCGCAACGCGCACGGCTTCGATAAGGCCGACGCACCGCATTTCGAGCAACTGGTTGTCGGCGCGATCCGCGATGCCGACAGTCTGCGCGAAAAACTCACGCCCCTGATCGACCGCACCATCAATGAATTGTCGCCGGTCGAGCACGCGGTGTTGCTGATTGGCGCATTCGAACTGGCAAACCACCCGGAAATTCCGTACCGCGTGGTCATCAACGAAGCGGTTGAACTGGCAAAATCGTTCGGCGGCATTGACGGGCACAAATACGTCAACGGCGTACTCGACAAGCTGGCAGGCAAACTGCGGCCGGACGAAGTCAGCGCCGACCGCAACAGCTAACCCCAATTTCCGCCCACATACTGCCCGGTGTATTTTTAATCGCCGCGGAAGTTCGGGAGGAACCTACTGTTTTTGCCACATACCCCGGCAAACTGGCTAAGCGGCATAAAAAAAGCGCCCGATGCGGGCGCTTTTTCATTCCAACAACGAATGCTTGCGGTCAAAGCTGGGTCGTCGGTGCTTCATCGGCCACAGCCAGCGTATCGCGCTCGGCAGACGGCGTTGCACTTGCCTGCCCGGCCGCAGGCACCACCCGTGCCTTGCGCGGAGCAGCGTTCGCCGTCGTAGTCGCCGTCGGCACTTTTTTGCCGCTGGCCACTTCCTTCAGCTTGCGATATTCGGACAGCACTTTTGCGCCATAACCATAATCGGTATCGAGTGCTGCTGCGCCGACATAGCCCTTCAGCCCTGCTTCGACCGAACCACCACGCTCGACGTATTCCTTCAGAATCTGTGAGCCAACCTTGATGTTCGCCACCGGATTGAGCGCCGCCTTCACGCCGCCATGATCATCGAACCGATCCTTGTGCACCTTCGACATCACCTGCATCAGGCCCTGCGCACCCATCGGGCTCTCGGCAAACGGATTGAAGCGCGATTCGACTGCAATCACCGCCAAAATCAGCAGCGGATCGAGCTTGGTTTCAACCGCCGTGGTGTACGCCGCCGACACCAGCATGTTGGCTGCATCGCTGGCCACGCGGTAGCGCTTCGCCAGCCAGGACGTGACCCAGCGCTGCTGGCGCTCGTTGCCGATATACGGCTTGGCGTCTTCCGCCGCCACAGCAGCAGGCTTGGCAGACGCGGATGCCGCAACAGCCGCAGGCGCCGACACCATCGAGGACAGTCTGGTCAGTTCGGCGTTTTGCTCAACTGTGGCTTTGGATACGAACGGCGACATCGAAATTAAGTGGTCGGCCAAATCGGGTTTCACAAACATGACTGCCAGCACGCACAATGCAGATACGCCCAGCGCGGACAGCGCATGATATACAGCAGTTACGATGCCGCCAGCGCGGCTGCCGCGCGTTTGCGCAGGCTGATTGGAATTGGACGGGGCGGCGTAAGCCTGCTCCCGCAATGAATGGTCAAACATGGTACCTCCTGAATCAATACCAAATCACAGCAAACAGCGCTGCATTCCGAGCACGAATTGTTTTGCCGCGAATTTAGTTTTCAACTTCTCGCCTGCAGCCGCTTCCCGGGCTGCCGGACATCGTTGTCGCTGCTCTCGTCTGACCGCTACCTGTTGTGGCTGCATGTCAGAGGCAAACGACTTTTTTCGGGGTAAGGCAGACGCCTTGTGATAACACTCCTTAAAATGTTGTTTGGGCCCCGTTCCCGTCGATTTTTTTTGCGGCTACCTTTGCGCCTGTCCGCCCGCTGCGTTTGCCCGAAGGCTCATTCGTTGTTGAAGTCGGGCGAATTTTAGGTGCGGTTTTATACCAAGTCAATACTATCAAAAATGATTTGCATAACTTTTGAATCTTAATATTCACACCACAAAAATAGCTTTCGCAATAAAATCAACCAGTTGCAAACATTCCGCCAACCAGGGTCTTAAGCCCCAAAAAAATTGTAAAAATAATGAAATACCGCGATTTGAGGGACTTTATTTCCCAAATGCAATATTCCGGTGAGTTAAAAACCGTTTCCACCCCGGTTTCGCCACATCTGGAGATGACCGAAGTCTGCGATCGCGTGCTGCGCGCTGGCGGCCCGGCACTATTATTCGAGCGTCCTCACGGGCATACGATGCCGGTGCTGGCGAACCTGTTCGGCACCACGAAACGCGTTGCGTTGGCAATGGGCGCGACCGATATCTCGGAACTGCGACGCATCGGTCACCTGCTGGCAGCGCTGAAAGAACCGCAGCCACCGCAAGGCTTCAAGGACGTGATGGGTCTCGGCGCGATGCTCAAGGCGGTGTGGGATATGAAACCCAGCACCGTTTCCAGCCCGTCGTGCCAGCAAATTGTGTGGCAGGGCGACGAAGTTGATCTGGCGCGATTGCCGGTGCAGCACTGCTGGCCGGACGATGCCGCGCCGCTGATCACGTGGGGCCTGACAATCACGAAGGGACCGCACAAGGCGCGGCAGAATCTCGGCATCTACCGCCAGCAGGTGATCGGCCGCAACAAAGTGATCATGCGCTGGCTGCCGCATCGCGGCGGCGCGCTCGATTTCCGCGAACACGCGCTGACCAAGCGCGGCCAGCCGTTTCCGCTCGCGGTCGCGCTTGGCGCCGACCCGGCCACGCTGCTGGGCGCGGTCACGCCGGTACCGGACAGCCTGTCCGAATACCAGTTCGCCGGCCTGCTGCGCGGCAGCCGGACCGAGGTGGCGAAGGCGCTCGGCAGCGAACTGCAGGTGCCGGCGACGGCTGAAATCGTGCTTGAAGGCCACATCCAGCCGGACGAATCACATCCGAGCGGTTACGAACACGCACTCGAAGGGCCGTTCGGCGACCACACCGGCTATTACAATGAACAGGACTGGTTCCCAGTATTCACCATCGACCGCATCACGATGCGGCGCGATCCGATCTATCACTCGACCTACACCGGCCGGCCGCCGGATGAGCCGTCCGTGCTGGGCGAGGCGCTGAACGAAGTGTTCGTGCCGCTATTACAAAAGCAGTTCCCGGAAATCACCGACTTCTATCTGCCGCCGGAAGGCTGCAGCTACCGACTGGCGGTGGTGCAGATGAAAAAGGCCTATCCGGGCCACGCCAAGCGGGTGATGTTCGGCGTCTGGAGTTTTCTGCGCCAGTTCATGTACACCAAGTTCATCATCGTGGTCGATGACGACATCAACCCCCGCGAGTGGAATGACGTCATCTGGGCGCTCACCACCCGCGTCGATCCGGCACGCGACACGGTGCTGGTGGAAAACACGCCGATCGATTACCTCGATTTTGCTTCGCCGGTGGCTGGTCTGGGCAGCAAAATGGGGATCGACGCCACCGGCAAATGGCCGGGCGAAACCGCACGCGAATGGGGACGGAAGATGGCGATGAGCGATGCGGTCAAGGCAAAAGTGGATGCCATCTGGCAGGAACTCGGGCTTTAACTGGTTCCGTGCGGCAGGCAGGCCGTCCTGCCGCTTGCACGCTTACCGCATGAAGGGCGCGCTGAACAGGCCGGAATCCCCCCCCGGCACCACGCCGTCTGCCGCCACCGCATGGCCGCGACTGCCGAATTTTAATGACCCAAAACGCACTTTGGGTCATTTAGGCCAAAAAATATACTCCCGCCAGTATTTAAAAACGGCAAGCAAATATGTGGCTCAGCGCGGGATTTTGACTATATACCCCTACATATTTGGCTATATCGCGGCTGACGGTTGAATGGGAAGCCCGTTTCATGGCGTGATGCATGGCCGCGCCAGCGCTAGCGTCATGCCGGTACAGAAGGATTCCAGATCCGGGAGTTTGTCAGTAACGAGTTCACGCCAGCGCCGCCGCGCCCGGCACAAACAAGGAGCGGTCGAAAGTCCGTTAAAACCGGGCCGTGAAAGCGCTCACAGACTGCCGATTTCGCTGATTTTCTGCTCAACGAACGCCTGCAATTCCGGCGCCAGCTTGTGCAGGTCGCGCGCACGCACGAAGGCCTGCCGAGCTTCCTTCGCTTGGCCAATCGCCTGCAGCGAAATGCCGTATCCCATCCACCAGTGCGCGTTATGCGGCGACTTGCGCAGCGCATGCGCATAATGCGTGACCGCCTCGCGGTGACGTTTTTCGCGCTGCAGCATCGCGGCGGTAAACGCCAGATAATCCGGCCTGCTGGTCGCGTACGGCAGGCTGCGCTGCAAGGTTGCCAGCGCAGCGGCCGAGCCGCTTTGTTCGATCTGGATGCGCGCCAGAATCATCGCCATCCCGACTTGCGATGCATCGCGCTTCAGGCCGTCATCCAGCACGCGCGCCGCATCGCCGCTGCGTTTCGCATTCAGCAGCAGGCCAACCAGCGTCTGCCGCGCCGCCGCGTGTTGCGGATATTGCAGCAGCACGCTTTCCAGCACGGTCATGGCTTCCGCTTTTTGCCCGGCGCCGATCAGTCCCACCGCCCTGCCATAGGCATTTTCCGCCTGCTGCTTCGGCGTGGTTTCCTTGAGTTGCGTTCCGTGCCCATCGGCCGTCGTGGCACCGCGTTTTTTCCGCCCGGATGATATGGTCCTGACCGTTTCCGGCGCCGGTTCGGCTTTCACCGTGTCGGGCGCCGCGACCGGCGACGTAATCGTTTGCAGCGTGCTGCTCATCGCCAGCCGCATCGCGCGTTCGGCTGAAGCAGCGGACTGTTCTGCCGACGCGGCGGCTTTCGTTCTGTCGCTCTTCGTCCCCGGGTTTGCCGCCACTGGCGCGGAGTCATTGCGCGTCGCCGGCGAAGCCAATGGCGCTTGCGCTGCCGGTCTTGCTGGCGTAGCGGTCGGCGGCACTACGGCGGAAGCGACTGGCGGCGCATTGGACGCAACCGGCGCGACGGCAGAAGCCGCGACAGGCACAGCGGCCGGCTCGACTGGCGCAGCAGCCGCAACGGGCGGCTGAACGGGTGCTTGAACCGGGCGCTGAGCGGGTGCCGGTTGCTGCATGAAATACCATGCTGCCGCGCCGCCGGAAGCCAGCAGCAGCAAAACCAGCAGCACGATCAGGCGCGAACGGCTGGAACCGCCACTTTGCGCCGGCACCGAGCGCACCGCGCCGGGTGCCGCATCGGCACTCGCGCCAGTTCCGCGCTGGTCGAGATCCTTGAGCATCTTGTTAATCAGGCTCATCTGAAATTCTCTTTACGTCGTCTTCCAAAATCGTTATCGAACGCCGGCTGCAATCACCACGGCCACCACGGCCGGCGCGAACTCTTGACCGAGGCCGTATCCTCGACCGCCACCTTGATCTGCCCCGCCCCCACCTGCTGCCGCCCTTCGCCATAGGCCGCCATCAGCGATTTGTGCGCCAGTATGTTCACCAGCCGCGGAATGCCGCCGCTTGCCTTGTGCAGCCAGCTCAGCGCATAGGGCGTGAACAGGCCGCCGCCAGTGTAGCCGGCAATGTGCAGCCGGTGTGTCAGGTAATACGTCATGTCTTCGCGCGTCAGCGGCGAAAGCCGGTAATCGAACGTGATCCGCTGCGCCAGCTGGCGGATCGCGTTCAGCGACAGTTTCTGATCCAGCTCCGGCTGGCCGAACATCACGATTTGCAGCAGCTTGCGCTTTTCGGTTTCCAGATTGGTCAGCAGCCGCAACGCTTCCAGGCTTTCCAGCGGCAGCGCCTGCGCTTCATCCAGGCACAGCAGCACCCGCTTGCCTATGCGCGCCAGGTTGAGCAGCCGCAAGTTGATCGCGCGCAGCAGGTTATGCTGGTCGATGTCGCGCTCGTATTCGACTTCCAGTTCATCTGCCAGCGCCAGCATCAGCGTGCGCGGCTCCAGGTAAGGGTTCGGAATGTAGGCGGTGTAAAAATCTTCGCCCAGAGATGCCATCAGCTTGCGGCACAACAGCGTCTTGCCGGTGCCGACCTCGCCGGTGATCTTGATGAATCCCTCACCGCTTCTGGCTGCGATCAGCACCGTGTTCAGCGCACCCTGATAGGCGGCGCAGGCAAAAAAATAGCTGGTGTCCGGCGTCAGGCCGAACGGCAATTCGCGCAAGCCGAAATGCGCCTTGTACATATTACTGCAGCATCCCCGCCGGGACAGCGCGCGGCTCCAGCTTCTCTATGCGTTGCTGCGTCTCGGTCATCTCGTTTTTCCACGTGCTGTCGCCCTGGACGATGATCGGCTTGATCAGGATGACCAGCTCGCGTTTTTGCGTTGTGCGATTGGTGTTGCGGAACAGGTTGCCCAGAATCGGCACATCACCCGCGCCCGGAATCTGCGACCGATCAGAAATAGACGCGTGGCGCATCAGGCCGCCAATCGCGATGATGCTGCCCTGCCGGCCGCGGACCACGCTGTCGGTTTCCGACACATTGCTCGACGCCAGCGGCAGGGTCATTGTGCCGATGCCGGTACCGAGGTTGATTTCCTTGGTCACGGTCGACACCTTGCTGACCGACGGATGCACATGCAACGTGATGTTGTCGCTCTCGTCGATCTGCGGCGTCACGTCGAGCGACACACCGGAGAAGAACGGCTGCACATCGACCGAGGCGGTCGGCTGGGTGGTCGTGCCGCCGGTGGTGGTCGTGCCGGTATTCGTGGTTACCTTGGTCACGAAGAATTCGTCGGTGCCGACCTTCAGCACCGCCTTCTGGTTGTTCATGGTTGCGATCCGCGGGCTGGACAGCACATGCACGTTACCCTGCGTTTCGAGGAATGAAACCAGCGCAGCGAAATTGCTGTTCTGGAATGCCAGCCCGAACAGTGAATTCGGGTTCGCCGCCGGCGTAGTCAGCGTATAACCCGCGGTTGCACTGATGGCCGTGCCTGCCGCCGTCGTGGTCAGCGTGGCCGGATAGCTGCCATCGCGCGGCACAGGCGACAGCGTCGTGCCGGGCGAGAGGAAACCAATCGACGCGCGGCTGCTCTTGCTGGCGTTCAGCGACGCAAACGAAGTCCAGTTGATGCCGGACTGGAAGCTGTCATTGAGTTCGACCTCGATGATCTTCGCTTCCAGAATCACTTGCCGGTCGACCGACAACTGCATCGCCCTCAGGAACGCCGCCACATGGCGCATTTCATCCGGCATCGCGCGTACCACCACCACACCGGACAGAGGGCTGATCACGACGCTGCGGCCGTCTTTCTTGCCGACGATTTCGTTCAATGCGGTTTTCAGCTCGCTCCAGAAATTATTGTCCGAGGTCGTGCTGATTTTGCTGCTGTCGAGCGAGCGATTGGTCTGGCCAGAACTGCCGGTACCCGTGGTCGTGGTGGAGGTGCCTGTGCCGGTCGTGCCGGACTGCGCCGAATCGGCGACCGAACCGGATGTCACGCGGATGTCGGATGCGCCGCGCCGCGTGCTGTTCAGATAATTCACCTGGAACACACGGGTTTGCAACGACAGCGGCAAAATCGTGATGCGCGTGCCCTCGACCTTGTATTCATAACCGTACAGTTCGCGAATCGCATCCAGCGCCTCGAACACGGTCACATCCTTGAGCGTGGCCGAAATCGTGCCGCTCACGTTCGGATGCACCAGCATGTTGTAGCGCGTGCCGGAAACGATTGACATGAAGAACTGCTGCGCCGGCGCATTGCTGAAGGTCAGGTTGAAGCGCTCTTCGCGCTGTTCGTTCGGCTTCGGCATCTCGACCGTCAGCGGCGGCAGCAGCGAAGCCGCCACCGCGTCCGCCTTCGCCGGTTGCGCCTTGCTGTCAACCGCCCGGTTCATTTCCGAGCCGATCAGATCGTAGGTTTCACGCCGCGGCTGCGTCAGACTGCATGCCGCCAGACTCAGCATCGTGAGGATCAAAAATAGTTTTCGCATTCGTTATCGCGCCTTTTCCTGCCGCCGTTTGCCCGCTTTTCCGCCCTCAGCCCGCGACGCCTGCTGCCGCTCCATTCCGGGGAAAAGTGTTAATTTCTGCACTTCCTTGCCCTTGCGCAGAACCACATCCGTTTCGCCGATGCGCACCACCAGCCACTCGCGAAACTTGCCGTTCTGCCGCACTTCTTCGCCACTGATCACCGCCACCCTGCGACCGCGCGACACCAGTACCGACTGCAATACCGGACCGGACTCCGAGGGTCCTGCTGCCACGACCGGATTGAGCGCATCCGGCGGACGGGTCGGGTCCGGCAGCGCCTGCGCCAGCGCCGCCTGCGCCACGAACAGCACCCCGCCAGCAATCCATGCGGCCGTTTTCATCACAGGTTCAGCCATGTCTTGTCCAGACTCAACGTATATACCGTCAGGGTCAGATTCACCACCGGATACTCATCCACCTGCAGCTTAGCCTTGCCCCAGTAAAGCTCCCATTTCATGCCTTCGAGCGCCGTCAGGTAATCGACCATGTCCTGATATTTCCCCTGCACCACGATTTCGACGCCATGGCGGTAAATAGCGCCCGCTTCCGCCTCCGGTTTTGCGCCCGGCGGCTGTGCTGCCGCAGCCTGCGCCTTTGGCGCGCCCGCGTCGGCTTCCTTGGCATCCTTCTTCTCCGGCGCATTCAGGTTTTGCGGCGGCAGCGTCTTGAGCGATACCAGCTTCAACCTGCCGTTGCGCCGCAGCAAATCTTCCAGCAATTGCGGCATCTTTTCCGGCGACACCAGATTTTTCTGCACACCGAGCAAATCGGTTCGCAATGTCTGAATCTGTTCGCGCACTTCCTGCAGCTTCTTCTGGTTCAGCTTATCCGGATCCTGCGCATTCGCCAAAATCTTTTGCTGGATTTCCCGCTGCATTTCAGCCGCTTTCGCCTGATCCTGGCTGATTTGCTGCGCCAGTCTTTTCTGTTGCACAAACAGCGGATCGAGCATCAGTTCATTCAGCAGGAAAATCAGCGCCAGCGCAGCGGCGGCAAACACCAGCGCCCGTTCGCGCAGGTTCATTGCGTCAAGCCGCAACGACAATTTTTGCCAGTATTGCAAAATCATGTTGCGCCTCCTCCGGCCGAAGGTGCGGCTAGCACGTTCGCCTTCGGTTTCACAGGCGGCTTCGGCTGCGCCGTGGCGGCAGCCTTTTCAACCCCGGATGAACGCAAATCGAACTCGATGAACTGCGGCGCATTCTTCGCGGCAGCTTCCTCATCCTGCTTGACCTGCTGCATTTCCAGCACTGCGAACGATTTACCCTTGAACACGGTTTCGCCGCTCAAGCGACTGATATAGGTCGGCACCGATTCTGGCCGCAGCGTGCGCCCCTGAATGCCGATCGCGCTGCCCGCGCCTTCGATGCTGAAACCGGTCAGCCACAGCCCGCCGACGATCTGGCGCGCAAACGCAGACAGGTAGGATGAATAGCCCTTGCGGTCGCCAAATTCCTCATTCTTCAGCCGTGTCATCGCAGTTTGCAACATCGCGTGTTCAGCCTGCGCCTTTTCCAGCTCCTTCGCCAGCACTTCGTCCTTCTTGCGCGGCGCGAATTCAGCCGTCACCTTGGTCAACTGCTGCTGCGTTGTCGTCAGCTGCGCCGCAGCCTGTGCCGCAGCCTGCTTGATCCCGGCGGAACGGAACATCGAATAACCGTACAAGCAAAGCACACCGAGCAGAATTACCCCCAGCGCCTGCGCCATCGTCAGCGCCGAAAAATGCTTTTTCTGCCGCAGGAAAATCGGGTTGAACAGGTTGATTTGCTGGCTCATAGTGCTTTTTCCTCCAGCCGCAGCGCGGCACCAAGCACCAGGAAAAATTGCTGCTGCGCACGCGCATCCCGCAAATGCGGCGTGGCCGAAAAATCCAGAATCGAGGCCAGATCCAGCGTGCTGACCGGAATGTACATGTTCGCCTTCAGGTATTCCTGCAAGCCGGACGGGTCACCGCCCAGCGGCGCCAGCGCAAGACGCGAAACCGGGATCGAATGGTGCTGCCGATCGAAGTGATCGATCGAACGCTGCAATTCGAGCGCAATCCGCTCATGGTGCGATGCCACCGCATGGGCATCGCCATGCAGCAACTGTTCGGCTGTCACGTCGATCTGCCGCGCGAAATACAGTTCGTCATCATGCGTGACAGTGACCAGCGCGCCATCGGCGTTGATCGACAGCAGAGCCAGCGAAGTGCGCTCCGGCTCCAGCAGTGCGGCCATGTTGCGCTGCGCCATTTCGGGAATATCAATCACGCGCAACGATGCTTTCGCATCATCGAACAATGCCTGCCGCTGCTGAATCACGGCATTGCGTGCCGCAATCGCAAACAAGGTGCTGTTGCGTGCGGCCATGCCTTTTTCTGCCGGAACGGAAAGCACGTCGATGGTGGCATCATCCGCGTGGTAATCAAGCATTTCCCTCAGCCGCCAGCGCACCGCGCTCTTGAGTTCTTCCGGCTGCACCGCGGGCGCATCCATCGACAGCATCTGATATTCGCCAAACGACAGCAGCGTGGTGCAATCGTGCGCGGCCGTGCTGCGCTCCCGTTCGACCCTGACCAGCGCTTCAGCCAGCGCATTGCGATTGGCTGGGAAGGATGCGGCCCACTCGACGACCGGCCTCGCATCAGTCACACGGCGAACGTGGGCCGCGCAAACGGCATCGGTCTGAAAGCCGATGGCTAGCCAGCCAGGATTTTTCTTTTTTCTGGAAAAAAACGCCATGTTTCCCGCTTGTAAAAAATGGCACACGCATGCCTGCACCATTCATCTGTGCACAACAAGCATTATGAAGAAAGTCTGGCGTAAACGGGGGGAATTCCTGCGCCATAATCTTATTTACAACACTCCCAGCCCGGTAAAATTGCCGCAGCGAAAGTTCTCAATACATTTCGCGAAAATAAATCATTTCACTGCCGCGTCCGAGCGAATTTTTGTACACGCCAAAGGTCGCGCGGCTGATCGGATCATCGTCATAACCAGCCCCCGTCCAGCGACCTTTCAGCCACGGCAAATCCAGCGGCGTGGCCGCCACGCACCGTGTCGGCGTCACCGGCACATCCGGACCCAGATCGACGCAGACATCGACGCTGCCCTTGGTCGTGGCTTTCGGATTTGGCGGCGACAGCACCAGCCTGCCAACGCCGGAGGCAAAAGCACCACCAGCAGTGACGTTCTTGGCCACCGTCATATTGCTGCCCGTTACGCCCCCCTTGTACGCCGGCATCGCAATATTGCTCGCCACCACCACAGTGCAATTATCCAGCGTATTGGTCACGAACGTGGTGCCATTGTAGTATTCCGCCCGCATTGGAATCGGCAGGTTCAGCCGCTCGGAACCGTAGGCGTTGGTCAGCCGCAGGCGGCCGAAACGTACCCGCTGTGGGCTGCCCACGCTGGCGCTGTCGCAGGTATTCGACGACTCACACGCCCCCACCGTGGCTGCATTCATATTCCGACCATCCAGTGTTACCCCGTCCGCATCAGTCACCTTCACGCCAAGCTGCAGCGCATCGTAAGCACCATCCGGTGTAGCGCCGCGGGCAAATGTTGCCGCCGCGGTATCGACCTTGAACTCACCAGCCGACCATGTGGCGGCAGGAATGGATATCCGAACCCCGAGATCTGTGCCGCTGTCATTGTTTTCAGCTACCAGCGCCACCGTGCCGGTGGCCAGAGCGCCAGCGTAATTCTTAGTCACCTCGCTGTTCTTGTTCTGCGCCTGCACCGTGTACTGGAGGCGTGAAAACGGCTGACTCATGTAGGTAAACGCATTCGGCGCTTCGCCACATGCAGGGGTTATGAGACCGCCCGGCAGCAGGGTGAAATGGTCAGGAATGAAGCGTCCGAAATCTGTCGCAACGCTACCGATATTGCAACCGTACTTGCCGCTTGCATCTTTCGCGTTGGAAAAGCTGTTCGGTACGCAATCCAGCAACCCTTGGTCAACCAGCGTCCAGCTAACATCTGCCACGCCGTTCGCACCAAGCGTGAAGCGCCCAACTTCACTGTAAGTAAAATTTCCGGTTGCCACCGAATTTTTTGCCTGTTCAAAATTTTCTGGCGCAATCACGCCGGCTACCGTCGCCGGGCTGATCGCTGTAATTTTCGCATTATCGACCTTTGGCATGCCGGTATAGTTGCTGGCATTCGCGGTAGCAGCAATCGTAAACGTATCGCCCCCCGCCTTGAATTTCGGTGTGCCGGTCAAGTTCGCGTTACTGGCGCTGGTCGTTACCGACGAAAACGCTTGTGGCCGAACAGCAAATGCATCCGTCGAGCAGGCATTCAAGGTTCCGTCACCGAGGACGACTGCAAGATTCTTATAGGCCGAATTCAACGTGAAATTCGCCGTCTGTTTTTTTCCGCCATCGGTTTTTGTGAATGTGACGCTCTGGTTACCGCCATCGACTGCCGCTTTATTACGACAAGTGGTATTGCAGTAATTTGGCTTGCTGCTATCCAGTTCACAGACACCATCGCTGTTATCCACGATCTTGACTGTCACAACCTTGTCTGCCAGGTAACCATACGAAGCATCAATCTGGTTCAGCGAATTCAGCGCCGCGACATTGAGCTTGAACGGCACGCCAGCCAGCTTGGTATAAAGACGCCCATTGGTAAAGTCTTGCGATGACGGGCTGCCGCCGTACGCTTCATCAATCGCATTCAAGTCGACTGCCGTGCCTGTACCTGGCGGATAAAACGCTTGCGCGCAAATACGCACTCGACCGAGTTCATGGATATTGGTGGCATCACCGGTTGAACCGGTAAACGATATCTGCCAGAAAGACGGCACGTCCGCCTGGGTATGGCTTACATTCCTTGCGGCAACATAGATATCGTCCAGCGACAGCAGGCTGGCATAGGTGCCACTACCTGTATCCCGATTCACTCTGACCGCTGCAGTTTTTGACGTGGATTTGTAGTTGCGCGCATCGACGATTACCTGATAGGAATACCCTGGCGCCGGAGATGAAGATGACGCTGAATCAATCTTGGTGGTCAGACTGCCTGTTCCTGCCAGCCATGGATAACCGCTGGTTCCGCTGCCCGAACCCCGGATTGCTACCGACTGCTGTACCTCTGAGCCGCCAACCTTACCCACGCGCCCTTCGGTCGGGTTCTGATAGTTGCCAAATTCGTCCAACCCGACACCGACCCAACCGCCAGCAAAACCGCTTACGTTTGAAGGCGCACCACCGGCAGTCGTTTTCTGCGCATAGCCCAGCGAACCGCCATATGCACCCGGCACCGGCGAGACCAGATAATCGGACAACGTCACCGCCACACCATCGCCAGCGCGACTGCTAGTGGTACTGTTGTAAGCATAATGGCGAAATTCGACCGAAATGTAGTTACCCGCCGCCGGGAAAACGCCCGGCACTGTAATCGCCTTGGCATTGTTCTTGGTATTTTCCGTCAGGCGCAAATAACCCGAATTGACGATGCGCGGCGAAATGCCGGTCGAGTCGCTAACCGAGGTCACCCAGTTGGCACCAAAAATCGTCGATGGATTCAGGCTGCTGCGGGTGAAACTGTCACATCTACAGTTCAGCGTCAGGCCGGCAGGCGTGTTCGATGGCTGTTCGCACGCGGCAGCGACAATGTAAGTCGGGCCGGTGTGATTGCCATTTCCAACTCCTGTGCCGCCAAGCTTGCGGCCATTGGCATCAACGATTGAATCATCATCCACCAGATTCAGACCGAGCGTGCCGCCACTGTTGCCACCGCTCCCTACGTTTGCGGTTACAGTCCAGGTTGAACCAATTCCAGTGTCTGGTCCAGTGACTGATTTAATTGCCGAACCTGTCACCGTTCCTGTTGTCACTAGCTGAAAATCGTTTGCATCGACATTTGATACCGGGCGATTAAATGTTACGGTCCAAGACACATCCGTATTCGGCTCAACTGGATTCGCATTCACTAAAGAGAGCGAGGAAACCCGCGGAACAGAAGACACAATAAAACTATTCGTCAATGGAAACACATTACTTGCACCACTACTACAATTGCCGTCGCTGTAGGCAACCAGTAAAAGATCATAAGTTCCTGTACTTGATGGTGCGTTAACAGAAATAGTTTTATTGTAAGTATTTGTGCTATTAGCACCTGAAATTGCCTGACACCCGCTTGACGCCGTGCTTCCATACCATGCGCCATAGTATGCGTAATCACCAATATACCAGGCAATCGAGCCCCAGTTATTCTCATTACCAGACCCTGTTGTCTTGACCGAAACCGTGACTTTGGTATCCGCACCCGGAGCCACATCAACGCTGCTTGCACCTTCATAATTTGCGGATAAGATTTCTCTGGCCGCCTTCACCTGTCCGGAAAACGCCAGCAGGCAAACAAATGCCGCCAGCGCCAGCCAACCGCGCGCGAAACTTCCGCCAATGCGATGCAATGCGATGGTCATGTCAGCCTCCATGCGGCGAAAAGCGTTGTTGCCGATGCACGATACCGTATTTTGCCGCTGATTAGCCCCAAAATATACTCCGCCCAGCATTTCAGAAACGCCGCAAAAATTGTGGCCCATTCATGCATTTTGAACACATACTCCACCAAAACCACACCAAATCATCACGAACACTGCGTGCCATCCGCCGTGCGGCGGCAGGTGGTGATGGTCGCGGAGATCTGTCGTTCCACGCGGTTGATGGCGCCAACATTGCCCAAGGCTGCCAGCGAAGTCAACGTGAAGACACGAATCGTATTGTCGCCCTCGACAGTGTCAGTGCTGGCGCAGGTGACCGTGACAGCAAAATTCGTCAACGTGCCCCCCAGCACCAAGTTGCCGGCAGGCGCCACTGCGGCAGGAATCACCGTGCAATTCGCCCGCGCAGTTGCCGGAGTGGCATTCTCCGGCGTCATAATCTGGTAAATACCCCATTCGATGCCGGCGCGCGCGGCCTGATAAGCTCGGCTCCCCTGCACATCCTGCGCCGACGTAGCGTGCTGTGTGGTTGACATCGTCACCATGAATGCTCCAAGCGCCACCAGCACCACCAGCAAAAATATCGCTGAAACGATCGCAAACCCTTGCTGGCGGCCGCGCCGTGCCAGCGCGCAGGCACCGGGCAGAGCCGCGGTTCTCGCGAACAGCCATTTTTCAAGGCACGTTGTTGACATGGACTTCATGATACAGCGTTACGGTTTCATTATTGCGGGTCAGCGACAGCGTCAGCGTCACCAGTCCCATACGTTCACTGACGGCATCATAAGTGAATGCACAGCCAGTCACCCCCTGCGCCAACAACGCGCTTTGCGTGTTACCACCAGATGGCGGATTCGGTTGCGTCGCATTAATCGCATACCCCCAGTAACGCCGCAGCGTGCCAGCTGTCAGGTCGCATAGATAAGTGACTGGCGACTCGACCACCTGGAAGCGCCGTCCTGGCGAATCGAGCGGAAAATCGAACGCTGTCGTGAGCGTGATGGCATTCGTGCCGACCGACTTGATCGGCGCAATGTTATCGCCGGCATAAGCGTCAGCGCCCGGAATACCCTGACCAAGGTTGTAGATTACGACCGAATCGCCGGCAACCGGCGCGATCGGCATGCTGCCCGGCAGCACATTGAACGATGTTCCCGTGTAATCAAGCACGCTCCCCCCCAACAACGACGCCACATAGCGCCCGCCAGTGCGTGTCTGCAACAGTTCGAGCACGATATTGCCGCTAACACGAGCGCTATTCGGCAGCGCCAGCCGCAGATCACGCCCGATGCGGCGTAGCGCGGTATCGGCAGTATCGGTCAACTCAACCCGCGTTTCCATGTCGAAGTAGCTTTGCATCGGAGCGCGGATAAATACCGCCACCACACCGGCAATGATGCCGGTAATGACGATCACCATAATCGCCTCCGGCAAGGTAAATCCCTGCTGCCGCTGCATTATCATGGCGTGATCCTCGGCGCATAGCGGAAGCGATAGCCAGTCAGCGTGATCGCATCGCCTCCAGGTGGAGTCACCGTGACGTCAATGCGCAGCACGTCGCCAGCCGCAGCCACGCCACCGCGCGGATCAGCCGTTATGGCCACGGTCGCGTTGTACCCCTCCAGCCCGCCAATGGAAGCATTGGTTAGATTATTGATGCCGTTCATAGCAAAGCCGTCATAGTCGCCGACGTTGTCGAAGCGAACGGTATCGCTATAGCGTGTTTCTCCCGCCGTCGGGCCGATGCCCTGCACCGTCGTCGCGCAACCGTTCGCACCAACCGCGGTCACCGTCGCCGTGGCCGCGTTCGCATCGTCCGGATCGCAATAAGTGAAGGGGTGCAATTCGATTTCTTCCAGCAGAGATTCAGCCACCGCCAGCGCCTGTTTGCGCAACATCGGGTCAGCGCTATGCCGCGTGGTCAGTGTCATCACCGACAGGATGCCCGCCACACCGACGCCGATGATAATGATGAAAATCACCAGTTCGATCAGTGTCAGGCCACGCTGCCGCTCTATGGCTGGCCGGAAGCGGTCAATGAACATAGCCTGTCTCCCGCTCGATGACAACATTGCGCGTCATACCATCGCCGGTCACGCCGATGGTCACTGCACCTGTCGACGGCTGGCCCAGCGCGGAAAATGAAAAGCTGGCAGCAGTCAGGCTCACATTCGCTGGCGCAGTTTGAGAAAACCGCTGGCCGTTGGCCGGGTTCAGCACGACATCTGCGGCAGTCACGTTAGTGCAAGCCGCATCGGCCACATAAGTCAGACAGATGGCATTAACGGTCGTGTTGACGAACACAGCTCGGTGCTGCGCAATCGCTGCCTTGTGTGCATAGCGCACCACCGCCTTGATCTGCTCGTGAAAGCCGCGGGATTCGAATGCCTGCCGATCGAAGAAACGGGGGATGGCGGCAACCGCCAGGATGCCAATAATGACTATCACCATAACCAACTCGGTCATCGTAAATCCCATGGCGAACCGTCTCGGCATGATCAAATCCCAAGAAAAGCAAAAAGAGCAAGGCAAGCGCCTTGCTCTTACTAACACAGCAACACGCTTTTATCAGTAAAACCTAAGGTTGCACCAATGCTCGCCATGTTGCATTGTTTTACTCCGATTAGCAGCCTGTCGTGGTTACCGTTACCAGGCCGGTACCCGAATCATAAGAAGCCTGGCACGTTGCGCTGCCGTTCTGGGTATACGCTGCCGTAGTACCACTATAAGTTGGCGTAAAACCGGAAATATCAGTCATCGCACGCGTAATGCCATTAGCCGTTGCCGCAGGCAAGCCCGAACCAGCAGCGACCACAACACCATTACCAGCTGTTTGCCCTTGCAGCAGCACTTCGGTGGAAGTCATGTTACCCGTTGCCATGTAGCGCGCTTGAACAATACCAACCGCTGAACGCAGACCACCAGCAAAACCGTTGACAGAAGCGACCCGCGCATCAGTACCAAGGTTAACAAATCTCGGCACCGCCACCGCAGCCAGAATGCCGAGAATCACGATCACCACCACCAGTTCGATCAGGGTAAAACCCGATTGCTTTTTCATACTCCACTCCAATTCAAAAATTTAAACCTTGCGGTTTTCCATGATTGTTCCGATGCTGATGCCGCACATCGGGCTTGATTAAATTCGAATCCAATGCCGCCAGTTTTGCAACAGCGCGGCCCATTCCGCCGCCAGTCAGTCGCAGTTTGCCACTATCAAGTTATTTGCCCCGTAAAGCGGCGTAACAGTAGCCGCCGTCGCTTCGGTGTAAGTAATGGAGCAAGCGCCATGCTGAGCATCCGGCGCCAGCGTCACAACACCGGCTGTAACGTTTACAACGTAAAAATCACCCAATACTGTGTTTGCCGTACCTACTGCAACCGGCGCAACAACGCCGCCTCCCGCCTGCGCACCAAGACCAGCCAAGGGCAAAATAGTTGTGGTATCTGGATACCCAAGCTGATACACAACATTTACACCCTCAACATTGATATCCGGCCCAGTAGACAATGCACCAGCACCAGGATCTCCAGATTGGTTTGTTTGATAACCATTCGCCAGCAGCAGTGCATGCGACATCGTTGCAGCAGATTTTATCGCCCCCAGCGCGCCATTCATCTTCGCAATCCGCGCTTGCGCCTGCAGGTTCGCAAAACGCGGCAACGCGATCGCTGCCAGCACACCGAGGATGATGATCACCACCACCAACTCGATCAAAGTAAAACCCGATTGTGATTTGCTACGCATGTTCATTTCCTTTTCCAGCCACAAATTACCAAAAAGCAATAAAACCCATCAAAACAAGCTGTTACACGCATCGCTTGCCATATGGATGCCATCATACTTGAATTGCCTGTTTTGTTAATGCACAAACAAACTGATTTTCGTTTTCTTTTTTCGGCTGTTGTTTTTTTATCGAACAATCAACAAAATTTTGCCACACAGCAACACGCGCATTGCGCCACCATTGCATTTGACCAATTCAATGTGACGCAACGATTTTTCGCGACTTTTTTGCAACAGCGTTCTTTCGTCGAGAGGCTTGGCATAAAATGCAACGAATTGTCGATTTTGTTTCGAGGAGCGTTGATGACCAGGCCGCAAAAAATCCGCTTGGGTGAAATTCTGGTACAGCAAAAGCTGATTTCGGAAGAGCAGTTGCTGCAGGCGCTGGCTGATCAGAAACGCAGCGGACGCAAACTCGGGCGGGTATTTGTCGAGAACGGTTACGTCACCGACGAAACGATTTCGGGCGCGCTGGCACGGCAGCTGAACATTCCGTACATCAACCTGAAACAGTACAACCTGAAGCCGCAAACAGTGCAGATGCTGCCGGAGATGCAGGCGCGCCGCTTCCGCGCCATCGCGCTCGAAGACCGCCCGAATGCGCTGTTGATCGGCATGGCCGACCCGACCGACCTGTTTGCCTACGATGAAATCGCGCGCGTGACAAGGCGCAACCTAGCGCTGGCGGTGGTCAACGAGCAGGAATTGTTGCAGGCGATCGACCGGATGTACCGCCGTACCGACGAAATCACGGTGCTGGCGCGCGAACTGGAGCAGGAACTGGGCGAGAACGTGATCGATTTCGGCACGCTCGGTCTGTCCGCCGGCGCCGAAGATGCGCCGGTGGTGCGATTGCTGCAAACGGTGTTCGATGACGCGACCCAGGTGCGCGCATCCGACATCCATATCGAACCGCAGGAAAAGCGGCTCTTGATCCGCTTCCGCATCGACGGCGTGCTGCATTTACAGACCGAGGCCGACATCCGCATCGCCCCGTCGCTGGCGCTGCGCCTGAAGCTGATGTCCGATCTCGACATCGCTGAAAAACGGCTGCCGCAAGATGGCCGCTTCGCGGTGACGGTACGCAAGCAATTGATCGACGTGCGTATTTCAACCATGCCGACACAGTATGGCGAATCGGTGGTCATGCGTCTGCTGAACCAGAGCGGCGGCATCCTGGATTTGTCGAACATCGGCATGCCAACGAACATATTGCAGCGTTTTCGCGCCATCATCCAGCGGCCTAACGGCCTGGTGCTGGTCACCGGCCCAACCGGTTCCGGCAAGACAACCACGCTGTATGGCGCGCTGTCCGAAATCAATACAGAGGGCAAGAAGCTGATCACGGTCGAAGATCCGGTCGAATACCGGTTGCCCGGCATCAATCAGGTGCAGGTGAACGAAAAAATCAGCCTCGACTTTGCGCGCGTGCTGCGCTCGGCGCTGCGTCAGGATCCGGACATCGTGCTGGTGGGCGAGATGCGCGACCAGGAAACCGCGCAGATTGGCTTGCGCGCAGCGATGACCGGCCACATGGTGCTGTCCACGCTGCATACGAATGATGCCGCCAGCACGCCGCTGCGCCTGCTCGACATGGGCGTACCGCACTACATGGTCGGCAGCTCGCTGCAGGCGGTGCTGGCGCAACGGCTGGTGCGCGTGGTGTGCGACAACTGTGCCGCGCCTTATCCTCTGCTGCCGAACGAACGCGAGTGGCTCAAGGGTGAATTGAAGGATGCAGTCGATGCGCATGAATACAAGCATGGCGTCGGCTGTTCGTATTGCAACGGCACCGGCTTCCGCGGCCGTACCGGCATTTACGAGATGCTGGAGATGACGCGTGAAGTGGCGGCGGCCGCCAACCGCTCCGACCCGGCGGAATTCGTGCAACTGGCGCAGCAGCAGATGGGCGGCCAAACGCTGCGCCGCCACGCGGTCGCGCTGGTGCTGGCCGGCAAGACAACCGTGAGCGAAGCGATGCGTGTCACCACCCAGCTGGACGACTGAACCGATGCCATTCTTCGAATACAAGGCGAGAAACGCACGCGGCGAACTGGTGCAAGGCGTGCTCGAAGGCACCGACAGTGGCGCCATCGCCAGCCAGTTGTTCAACTCCGGCATCACCCCGATCGATATCCGGCAAACATCCGGCCCGTCGAAAAGACTGGGCGACAACTGGTGGTCACGTCTGCTCGAAAAACAGGTGCAATCGATCGATGTGCAGCTGTTCAGCCGCCAGATATATGCGCTGTTGAAAGCGGGCGTGCCCATCATGCGCTCGCTGGCCGGACTGCAGACATCGACCGTCAGCAAGCCCTTTGCACGCGTGATTCAGGACTTGCGCGATTCGCTCGACGCCGGACGCGATCTGTCGTCATCAATGCGGCGCCACCCGACCGTGTTCACCCCGTTTTACCTCAGCATGGTCACCGTCGGCGAAACCACCGGCCGGCTGGAGGAAATTTTCCTGCGGCTGTTCGACCAGATGGAATTCGAGCGCGACATGCGCCAGCGGGTGAAAGCCGCAATCCGCTACCCGATTTTCGTCGTGGTCGCGATCATTGTCGCAATGGCGGTGGTCAACATCTGGGTTATCCCCGCATTCGCCAAGGTGTTCGCTGGCTTCAATGCCGAACTGCCACTGATGACGCGCATCCTGCTGGCCACGTCGAACTTCACCGTGAATTACTGGCCGGTGATGGCAGGCCTCCTGATTGGAGCGGTCGCACTGTTCCGGATGTACATCGGAACCACCGACGGACGCTATAAATGGGATCGCACCAAGCTGCGTTTTCCGATCGTCGGCAAGATCATCCAGAAGGCCGCGCTGGCACGCTTCGCCCGCAGCTTTGCGCTTTCCAGCCGTAGCGGCGTGCCGGTGGTCCAGGGACTGCATGTGGTCGCGCAAACGGTGGACAATGCCTACATTGCCACCCGCATCGAGCAGATGCGCGATGGCGTCGAGCGCGGCGAAAGCGTGCTGCGCACCGCGACCACCACCGGCGTTTTCACCCCGGTCGTACTGCAGATGGTAGCCGTGGGCGAGGAAACAGGCGAGATCGATGACTTGATGGATGAAATCGCGCAGATGTACGAACGCGAGGTCGATTACGAACTGAAAACACTGTCGTCGCAGATCGAGCCGATCCTAATCATCGCGCTGGGCGTGCTGGTGCTGATCCTCGCATTGGGCATCTTCCTGCCAATCTGGGATCTTGGTAGTGTTGCGCTGAAGAAGTAAACGGCTGCAAACCCTGTCCGCCACCATGTGGCGCTGCCGGCAGACTGTTGGGCTTTCAGCGGTTATACAAATTTTCAGGCTCAAGCGTCAGATATAAGCGGCTTGCGGTACAATGCTGGCCGGCGGGCCCCTGCGCATTGTGGCTTGGTTAATCTGGTCAGGTCGGGAACGAAGCAGCCATGTCCAATTCCTGCAAGTGCCGCAGACAAGGCTCGCCTCTGCATTTCCAGCCCTTTCCGACACGCGGACAGGCGCAAACCGGCTTACGCGACTGAATGGATACGCTGAAAAATCTCTTGCAACCGGGCAAAAGACGCCTTGCCGCAGGCATTGGCGCTTTGGTTGTTGCCATTGTCGCCATCCTCGTCATCCGCTTTTTCATTTCCTCGTCCGACAAGCGACAGCGCAATCCGGTCATCACGGTCAAGACTGCCTTGTCCGGACAGCAGTCGATGCCGGTGAACGTCCGCGCCAATGGCTATGTCACTTCCATCAAGACAGTCGAAGTGCGGCCGCAGGTACAAAACGTCGTGCGCGCGGTGCATGTGAAGGAAGGCCAGGACGTGGCGGCCGGCCAGTTGCTGTTCACGCTCGACCCGCGGATGGACAGCGCCGTGCTGGACAAGGCGCAGGCACAGCTGGCGCGCGACAAGGCGGATCTGATCGATGCCGAAGCAACGCTGAAGCGCAACCAGGAATTGTTCGCGAAAAAATTCATTTCGCAGGCGGTGGTCGATACCTCGAAAGCCAAGGTTGATGCCCTGCGCGGCACCGCGCGCGCCGACCAGGCCGGCGTGCAATCGAGCAAGGTCGCGCTCGATTACAACCGCATCACCGCCAGCATGGCCGGCCGCATTGGCGCAATCAATGTCCACCCGGGCAGTCTGGTGCAGCCATCCGGCGCAACGATGGTGACCATCGTCCAGCTTGATCCGATCACCGTCAGCTTCACCGTGCCGGAAGCCCAGCTGGCGCACATCGTCGCCTCTTATCCGAAAGGCGATGCGCCGGTGCAAATCAGGCTGTCAGGCGGCGAAGAACTGCAGGGCAAGCTGGTGTTCATCGACAACGTGACCGATGCGCAGACCGGCACCATCAAGATGAAGGCGCAGTTCGACAACAAGGAGCGCAAACTCTGGCCCGGCGCCTTCGTCAACGTGCAACTGACGTCGCGCACGCTGCCGGATGCGACCGTTGTCCCAACTGCTGCCGTCGTGACCGGACCAAAAGAACAACTGGTTTACGTCGTGCAGGAAGATGACACCGTACAGATCCAGGTAGTGACGCTGCTGGCGGTCGAAGGCGGCACCGCCGCCGTTTCCGGCCTGAAACCCGGTGCGCGCGTGGTGGTCGAAGGCGCGCAAAACCTGCGGCCGGGGGTGAAGGTGCGCGAAGCACCAGCCGACGAGCAAAAGAAGAACGAATCCTGACCCTGCCGACCGAGCCAACGTGAACATCTCCGAACTCTGCATTCGCCGCCCGGTCATGACCGTGCTGCTGTCGCTGGCGGTGGTCGTGCTTGGCTGGTTCGCATATATGAAACTGCCGATTTCGGCGCTACCGAATTACAACACGCCAATCATCAGCGTCACGGCGGTGCTGCCCGGCGCCAGCCCGGAAATCATGGCGGTGTCGGTCGCCCGACCGCTGGAAAAGCAGTTTTCGATGATCGCCGGCCTGGCCACCATCAGCTCGACCAACACCAGCGGCAACTCGGTCATCACGCTGGAATTCAACCCGGATCGCGACATCGATGCCGCCGCGGTCGACGTGCAGGCGGCGCTGTTGCGCGCGCAGCGCAACCTGCCGCCGGAAATGACTTCGATGCCGGATTACCGCAAGGTGAACCCGGCCGATGCGCCAGTGCTGTTCCTGGCGCTGACTTCGCCGTCGCTGTCGGTCGGCGAGGTCAATGATTTCGCCGAAAACCTGATTGCGCCGGCGCTATCGACCATCGACGGCGTGGCGCAGGTTTCGGTCTATGGCCAGCGCCGTTATGCGGTGCGGGTCAAGGTGCGGCCGGAGCAGCTCGCCGCACGTAACATGACGCTGGATGAACTGGCTTCCGCGCTGAAAGGGGCGAACTCGAACAGCCCGGTCGGCATCCTCGATGGGCCGCGCCAGAGCCTGACTATTGAAGCCAACAAGCAGCTGCCGAACGCGGCCGCGTTTGCCAATCTGATCATCGCCAGCAAGGATGGCGCCTCGATCCGGCTGAAAGACGTGGCAGAAGTGGCGGACAGCATCGAATCGGTGCGCGCCGGCAGCTGGTTCAACCGCGAAGCGGCAATCATCATCGGCATCCAGCGCCAGCCGAATGCGAACACGGTAGCGGTGGTCGATGGTGTGCGCGAAATGCTGCCCCGGCTGAAAGCGCAGATGCCGGAATCGATTTCGATGACCGAAACCAATGACCGCTCGGTTTCGATCCGCGAATCGATCCACGACGTGAAACTCACGCTGCTGTTCACCATCGCGCTGGTGGTGATGGTGATCTTCCTGTTCCTCAAACGCCTGACCGCAACGCTGATTCCGGCGCTGTCGCTGCCAATCTCGCTCATCGGCTGCTTTGCGCTGATGAAGGCGTTCGGTTACAGCCTGGACAACATTTCGCTGCTGGGCATCACCATCGCGGTCGGCCTGGTGGTCGATGATGCGATCGTGGTGCTGGAAAACATCGTGCGTTACATGGAAATGGGGCTAAACCCGATGGCGGCCGCGCTGCGCGGCGCGAAAGAAGTCGGCTTCACCATCGTGTCGATTTCATTGTCATTGGTGGCGGTGTTCATTCCGATTTTTTACATGCCGGGCGTGATCGGACTACTGTTTTACGAATTCGCCGCGGTCGTTTCACTGTCGATCCTGGTGTCGGCGGTGATGTCGCTAACGCTGGTGCCGCTGCTGTGCAGCCGCTTTCTGAAGCAGGAAACGCACGAGAAGGACAACTGGATCAGCCGCCAGTTCGAGCGCGTTTACGAAGCGACGCTGAAGTTCTACGAGCGCGTGCTCGACTGGTGCCTGGCGCACCGCAAATTCACGCTGTGGGTCGCGGTCAGCACGTTTGTCGGCACCGGGCTGTTGTTCGTTTCCATCCCCAAAGGCTTCTTCCCGAGCGAGGACATCGGCCAGATTCGGGCCACGATCGAGGGCCCGCAGGATGTGTCGTATCCGATGATGGCGGAACTGGTTTCGAAGGCTGCCTCCATCGCGGCCGAAGATCCGAACGTGGCCAGCATCGTTTCGCGTGTGCGCGAAAGCAACTCCGGTTTCATGTTCATGAACCTGAAGCCGCAAGGCGAGCGCCAGCCGATGGATCAGGTGCTCGAAGGCTTGCGGCGCAAGATGCGCGACGTGCCCGGCTTGAACGTGTATTACGCGCCGGTGCAAAACCTGCAGCTCGGCGGCAAGACCAGCAAAAGCCGCTACCAGTATGTGCTGCAAAGCGTCGGCGGCGGTGAACTTTACAGCTGGGCGGCGAAAATGGAAGAACAAATGCGGGCCGATCCGCTGTTCCGCGACGTGACCAGCGATTCACAGATGAAGGGCTTGCAGGCAGTGGTCGAAATCAACCGCGACCGCGCGAGCGAAGCCGGCGTCGGCATCCAGGATATCCGCACCGCACTGTACAGCGCGTATGGCGATCGCCAGGTATCGACCATCTTCACCAGCAGCAACAGCTACCAGGTAATCCTGCAAAGCACCGGCAGCGGGCAACAGGATGAAAACGCGCTGGCCGACATTTACGTCCGTTCCAAATCGGGCGCGCTGGTGCCGCTGCTGGGACTGGCGCACGTCAAGCGCGCCGCCGGCCCGATTGCGGTCAACCATCAGGGCCAGCTCGAAGCGGTCACGCTCACTTTCAACCTCGCGCCTGACGTGCCGCTGGGCGATGCCAGCGACCGCATCGAGCAAATCAAGTCGGCGATGCAACTGCCGTCGAGCATCATCACTTCGTGGTCGGGTGATGCCGCCGTGTTCCAGTCGTCGCAGGGCCATCAGGTGGTGCTGCTGGTGCTGGCGCTGGTCGTGATCTACATTTTGCTCGGAGTGCTTTACGAAAGCTACATCCACCCGCTCACGATTCTGGCCGGTTTGCCATCGGCTGCCATCGGCGCCCTGCTGACCTTGCGGCTGTTCGGGGTCGAACTGACCCTGATCGCCACCATCGGCATCCTGATGCTGATCGGCATCGTGAAAAAGAACGCCATCATGATGATCGACTTCGCGCTGCACGCGCAGCGTGCCGACGGCATTTCGCCGGAACAGGCGATCCGCTCCGCCTGCCTGCTGCGCTTCCGCCCGATCATGATGACCACGCTGGCGGCGCTGATGGGCGCGCTGCCGATTGCGCTCAAACTCGGCGCTGGCGCCGAACTGCGCTACCCGCTGGGTCTGGCCATCGTCGGTGGCCTGATTTTCTCGCAGGTAATCACGCTGGTGATCACGCCGGTGATTTATCTGGCGCTGGACAAGTACAGCGGCGACGGCCCGCTGAAAATCGAGCCAGAAACCGGGCTGTGAACGCAATAATTGACGGGGATATGCCAAAACAACGCTGCCAGGCCACATTTTCCGGGGCTGTTTTTAAATACACCCGGCAGTATTTTTTGACCTCGCAGTTCCCGAACAACACCTGAAACGCCGCTGCGCGAACCTCCGATGACAAGAATCTGGCCCATCAATACCAACCGCACCCGCATCGCGTTCGAAATCTATGCCGACTGCGTACAATTCGGCGGCTGGCTGCCGCTGACGCAGACACTCACCCCGCTGCGCTTTCGCGACGCGGTGGCTGCGTTCGGTGCCGGCACGCAAACGCAATACGCGCTCGACTGCATCGCGCTGGCGGTCGAAGCCGGCGCCTTTGCCAGCCGCGAAGAACTGAAAGGCCGCGTGTTCGCGACCGAAGCCGATTTCGATGCGTTCTGCACCGCGCTGGCGCAATACGACTGGTGGCTGAACGAACGGCACTATTACGCCTTCGCCACGCTGCTCGACGTGGAGGAATTCACACTGCGCAACTACGCCGAACTGGCGGCGGAATTCCGCGTCGAATATGCAAAATATCCGCTCACGCCAGCGGAATCGGCCTGATTTTCACACGTTTTTGTCGGGGTATATGACAAAACAACGGCGCCGCGCCACACATTCCGAGGCGGTTTTGAAATACCCCCACCAGTATATTTTTGCCACTGGAAACGGCTGGCGGCTAGCGCAGTAGGGTAAAATCGCCGCATGTCTTACCTTGTCCTTGCCCGCAAATACCGCCCGAAGCGTTTCGACACCCTCGTCGGGCAGGAGCACGTTGTACGAGCGCTGACACACGCGCTCGACACGCAGCGGCTGCATCACGCCTATCTGTTCACTGGCACGCGCGGCGTCGGCAAGACCACGCTGTCGCGCATCCTGGCGAAATCGCTAAACTGCGAACAGGGCATCACCTCGCAGCCGTGCGGCGTGTGCGAAGCCTGCATGGCCATTGATGCCGACCGCTTCGTCGACTACATCGAAATGGACGCGGCCTCGAATCGCGGCGTGGATGACATGCAGCAACTGCTGGAGCAGGCGGTGTATGCGCCGACTAATGCGCGCTTCAAGGTCTACATGATCGACGAGGTGCACATGCTGACCACGCACGCGTTCAACGCGATGCTGAAAACGCTGGAAGAACCGCCCGAATACATCAAGTTCATCCTTGCGACCACCGATCCGCAGAAGCTGCCGGTGACGGTGCTGTCGCGCTGCCTGCAATTCAACCTGAAGCAGATGCCGCCGCCGCAAATCATCGGCCATCTGGAAAACGTATTGCAGCAGGAAAAAATCGACTACGACCTGCCGGCGCTGCGCCTGCTGGCGCAGGGCGCGCACGGCTCGATGCGCGACGCGCTGTCGCTGACCGATCAGGCGATCGCCTACGCCGCCGGCCGGGTATCGCTCGACGCGGTGCAAGGCATGCTGGGCGCGCTGGATCAGTCATACCTGATCCGCCTGCTCGATGCGCTGGCGGCGCAGGATGGCGCGGCACTGATCGCGATTGCGGATGAAATGGCCGAACGCAGCCTGTCATACAACGCTGCGCTGCAGGATCTGGGCACCTTGCTGCACCGCATCGCGCTGGCGCAGACGGTGCCGGCCGCGCTACCGGACGACCTGCCGGAACACGACGACATCCTCCGTCTGGCCGGCCTGTTCGATGCCGAGGAAACTCAGCTTTACTATCAGATCGCGCTGCATGGCCGAAATGAACTCGGCCTTGCGCCGGATGAATACGCCGGTTTCACCATGACGCTGCTGCGAATGCTGGCTTTCCACCCGGACGAAGCCAGCGCCGCGCCACCGTCGCAACCGAAACCGGCCGCGACCGCCAAGGTCGCCAGCGCAACCACCGCGCCGACGGCAACCACGGCCGCTGCGGCACCAGCACCGGCGGCACGCGCCCAGCGCGAAAGCCCGGCCAAGGCGGCGCTCGATGCGCTGCGCAACAAGTCGAAAACAAAGCCATCCGCCGCGCCCGACATTCTGCCGTGGGAAGATGCCGCCCCCGTTGCCACAACAGCGCCGCCCGCGGCGCCGGCTCAAAAAAAAACTGAATCGGTAGCCGCGCCAGCCCCGTTGGCGCCAACGTTGCCACCAGCGCCAACGGCTAGTCCGACCAGCCCAATCGACTGGAATGGCGACTGGCCATCGCTGGCGGCCGCGCTGCCGCTGCGCGGCATGGTGCAGCAACTGGCGCAACAAACCGAATTGGTGCGCTGGCAGCAAGATGCCGGCGGCGTGCATTTCCATCTGCGCTCGCCGGTCGAAACGCTGTGCTCGGCCGCCAGCATCGAACGGCTGACGGCCGCGCTAACCGAACGTTTCGGCCAGACCGCGCACTTGACCACCGAAACCGGACAGGTCAGCCAGACCGCAAACCAGAAAGCGCAGGACGAACGCGCGCTGCGGCAGCAGCAGGCGGAACAGGAGGCGCAAGACGACCCGTTCGTGCAGTCGCTGATGCGCGATTTCGGCGCCACCATCGTACCCGGCTCGATCAAACCCGTTTAACCACTTGATTTCTCATCTCAATACAGGAACCAACGAATGAAAAACCAGCTCGCAGGACTGATGAAGCAGGCGCAAGCCATGCAGGATCGAATGAACAAGGCGCAGGAAGAACTGGCGAAAACCGTGGTCGAAGGCCAGGCCGGCGCGGGCATGGTGACCGTGCTAATGACTTGCAAGTTCTATGTCTCGCGCGTTTCGATCGACCCGTCGCTGATGGGCGACGACAAAGAAATGCTGGAAGATCTGGTCACCGCCGCGGTCAACGACGCGGTGCGCAAAGCCGAAGCCACCAGCCAGGAAAAAATGAACGGTCTGACCGCTGGCATGCCGATGCCGCCGGGCTTCAAGCTGCCATTCTGACATTCAGCCAAAGCCGGTCCACCGTGAAACCACCATCCAGCCTGGAGCGATTGACTGAAACGCTGCGCCGCCTGCCCGGCATCGGGCCGAAATCGGCGCAGCGGATCGCGTTTCATCTGTTGCAGCACGACCGCGACGGTGCGCTGCAACTCGGTCAGGCATTGTGCGATGCCGCCGGCAAGATTCGCCACTGCGCCAAGTGCAATACCTTCACCGAAGATGAATTCTGCGCCACCTGCGCCGACACCGGGCGCGATGCCAGCCTGCTGTGCGTAGCGGAAACGCCGGCCGACCAGTTGATGATCGAACAGACGCTGACTTACAAGGGGCTGTATTTCGTGCTGATGGGCAGCCTGTCGCCTCTGGACGGCATCGGGCCGAAGCAAATCCACCTGGAAAAACTGATTGCGCGCGCGACCGACGGCATCGTGACCGAAGTCGTGCTGGCGACGAATTTCACCAATGAAGGCGAAGCGACCGCGCACGTGATCAGCGAAATGCTGAAGGCGCGCGGGCTGAAGGTCAGCCGACTGGCGCGTGGCGTACCGGCCGGGGCCGAACTCGAATACGTCGATGCCGGCACGATCGCACGCGCAATGCTCGACCGGCGTTCGACCTGAAGAAACCCTGTTTGACCTGCGAGCAGCCGGCGGCGGAACTCAGCGGTGACGCGCCACCATCCTTGCCAGCGCCGCCTTTAACGCCTCGTTGCCCGACGATTTTTCCAGCTCTGCCGCCAGCGCGGACAGCGCATCGACCCCCTGCGGCGGCACCGGCGGTTTCTCCATCGGTACAAATTTCACTGTATTTTCAGGCACTTGCACTTTGGTACGGATTGCGCTAACCTGCCAGCCTGTCTGGTTCAAAGCCTGCTGCAATTTTGGCAACTGCTGCTTCAGCCTGGTTGCCATCGCCGCATTCGGCGTCGACAGCACCAGCTGACCAGACTCAAACCGCTGCACGGCGCATTTATCGAATAACGCTGGCAGCACAGCCGCGCAATCCTTCTGGATCGCGGCCATGCGCATCACCGCCGGCATCAGTGCCGCCATGGTTTGATGCGTGCGCAATGAATCGATGGCGCTTAATGCGGCACGGGGTTTGCCGGCATTGGGCGCGTTTTGCCGCACTGTGGAAAAGCTGCGTTTGGACATGACCGAACCTTACCACAGCTTGCGCCACCTGCACTCCAGGAGATCGAATGCAACTCATCCTGCTACACCCCCGCCTTACCGCCAAATCGGTTACGCTGACCACCCGCCACCTGCTCATTGCCGCCGCGCTCGCCATCAGCGCCATCCTGCTGTGCGCCGCGCTGCTGTCCTGGCTGCTGCTCGCGCATGCACCGTTGCACAGGATCCCGCTGCTGGCGGATGCTGCGCTGGCGTCCTCGGCCGATGATTCAGGCAGGAATTCGAAATTCGTAAAGGAAAATCTGGCGATGATGTCGGTCAAGCTGGGCGAGATGCAGGCGCAGCTGACGCGCCTGGATGCGCTTGGCGAACGGGTGCAGGGACTGTCCGGCATCAAGCCTGAAACCTTCAATTTCAAGGAAAAGCCCGGCCAGGGCGGGGTTGAAGTGCCGGTGCCGCTAAAATCGAACGGCGAACCGCTGTCGCTGTCGGAATTCAACCGCACGCTGGGTTCGATGGAAACCGAAATCGCCCGCCGCGAGGATTACATGAACGTGGTCGAAACCGCGCTGATGTCGCTCAAGATCCAGTCGCGCCTGCTGCCGACCATCCAGCCCGTCGAAGCCAGCTACAACGCGTCCGGCTTTGGCGTCCGCATCGACCCGTTCTCAGGCCGCCGCGCGGTGCACGAAGGCATTGATTTCTCGGCTGCGCCCGGCACACCGATCGTCGCTGCCGCCGGCGGCGTGGTGATTTCGGCCGAATACCACCACGAATACGGCAACATGCTCGACATCGACCACGGCAACGACATCATCACGCGCTATGCGCATACGTCGCGACTGCACGTGAACGTGGGCGATATCGTCAAGCGCGGCCAGCATATTGCCGACGTCGGTTCGACCGGCCGCTCGACCGGGCCGCACCTGCATTTTGAAGTGCGCGTCAAGGGTGTTGCGCAGAACCCGCACAAATTCCTCGCCGCCGGTTCCGACCAGGCGAAACTTGCCGCGCTGACCGGAAAATGAGCGTTACTGCGTGGTAGAATGACACTTTTGGCCACGTATCCAGCATCGTGCACATAACGGCATTTCGCCCGCCTCTTCTTCCCTGCCAGCCAGGCTACGGCCGTGCCGTTGATTTGCTGCCTCCGAAGCCCTCATTTTCTTTCGGACTTTTCAAGTAAAAGTAATCAAGTATGCCCCTGTCTTTCCTGACCAAGATTTTTGGCAGCCGCAACCAGCGCCTGCTCAAGCAATACGGGAAAATCGTGCGCGCGATCAATGCGCTCGAACCCCAGTTCGAGAAAATGTCCGATGCCGAACTGAAGGCGATGACGCCCGCGTTCAAGGATCGACTGGCAAAAGGCGAATCGCTCGACAGCATTCTGCCGGAAGCGTTTGCGGTCTGCCGCGAAGCCAGCAAGCGCGTGCTGAAAATGCGCCCGTTCGACGTACAGCTGATCGGCGGCATCACGCTGCATCAGGGCAAGATTGCCGAGATGGGCACGGGCGAAGGCAAGACGCTGGTGGCCACACTGCCGACCTACCTGAATGCGCTGACCGGCAAGGGTGTGCACGTAGTCACGGTCAACGATTATCTGGCGCAGCGCGACGCCGAATGGATGGGCCGGCTGTACAACTGGCTCGGCCTGACCACAGGCATCAACCTGACCACGATGGAGCACGACGAGAAGCAGGCTGCCTATGCGGCCGACATCACCTACGGCACCAACAACGAGTTCGGCTTCGACTATCTGCGCGACAACATGGTGTACGACCCGTCGGAGCGCGTGCAGCGCGGACTGAACTTCGCGATTGTGGATGAAGTCGACTCAATCCTGATCGACGAAGCGCGCACGCCGCTAATCATTTCCGGCCAGGCGGAAAACAACACCGAGCTGTATTACAAGATGAACCAGGTGCCGAAACTGCTGACCGAGCAGATCGGCGAGGAAACGCCGGACGGCAAGGGCCAGGTCGAAGTGCCGGGCGATTACGTCAAAGATGAAAAGGCGCATCAGGTGCTGCTGACCGAAGCCGGCCACGAAAAGGCAGAGCAGATTCTGATGCAGATGGGCCTGCTGCCGGAAGGCGCATCGCTGTACGATGCCGCCAACATCACGCTGGTGCACCACCTGTATGCCGCGCTGCGCGCGAACACGCTGTTCCACAAGGATCAGCACTACGTGGTGCAGAACGATGAAATCGTGATCGTCGATGAATTCACCGGTCGCCTGATGAGCGGCCGCCGCTGGTCCGACGGTCTGCATCAGGCGGTCGAAGCGAAAGAAGGCGTCACCATCCAGAACGAAAACCAGACGCTGGCATCGATCACGTTCCAGAACTATTTCCGCATGTACGCCAAGCTCGGCGGCATGACCGGCACGGCCGACACCGAAGCGTACGAATTTCAGGAAATCTACAGCCTGGAGACGGTGGTGATTCCGCACAACCGTCCGAACCAGCGCGCCGATCGTCAGGATCAGGTGTATCGCACCGCGGACGAGAAAAACGACGCGATGCTGCGCGACATCCAGGATTGCTACGAGCGCGGCCAGCCGGTGCTGGTCGGCACGACCTCGATCGAAAATTCGGAAATGCTGTCGGCACTGCTGACCAAGGCCAAGCTGCCACACAATGTGCTGAACGCGAAGCAGCACGAGCGCGAGGCGGAAATCGTCGCGCAGGCAGGCAGGCCGAAAATGATCACGATTGCCACCAACATGGCCGGCCGCGGCACCGACATCGTGCTCGGCGGCAATGTGGAAAAACAGATCCAGTTCATCGAAGCGGACGAATCGCTGTCCGTCGAAGAAAAGCAGGCGCAAGCGCAAAAGCTGCGCAGCGAATGGCAATCGCTGCACGACCATGTGGTGAGTGCCGGTGGCCTGTGCATCGTCGGCACCGAACGGCATGAATCGCGCCGTATCGACAACCAGTTGCGTGGCCGCTCCGGCCGTCAGGGCGACCCGGGCGCATCGCGCTTCTACCTGTCGCTCGACGATCCGCTGCTGCGCATCTTCGCTGGTGATCGCGTGCGCGCGATCATGGACAAGCTGAAGATGCCGGAAGGTGAGCCGATCGAGGCCGGCATCGTCACGCGCTCGATCGAATCGGCGCAGCGCAAGGTCGAGGGCCGCAACTTCGATATCCGCAAGCAACTGCTCGAATATGACGACGTGGCGAACGAACAGCGTCAGGTGATGTACCAGCAGCGCAACGAACTGCTCGACGCGCAAGGCACGTCCGAACTGATCGCCTCGCTGCGGCATGGCGTGTTCACCGACATTTTCCGCAGCTATGTGCCAGAGCATTCGGTCGAGGAGCAGTGGGATATCGCGTCGCTGGAAGCCGAACTGAAGAATGAATGGCAGCTCGAGGTGCAACTGTCGGTCATGCTCGAACAGGAAAAGAACCTGGCCGAGGAAGACTTGCTGGAGCGCATCCTGCAGGCAGCGGACGAGATCTATAACGCGAAAGTCGCGCTGGTCGGCCCGGAAGCGTTTGAAGGGTTCGAACGCAGCGTGATGCTGCAAAGCATGGATAGCCACTGGCGCGAACACCTGGCGGCGCTCGACCATCTGCGTCAAGGCATCCACCTGCGCAGCTATGGCCAGAAAAATCCGAAGCAGGAATACAAGCGCGAAGCGTTCGAACTGTTCGGCCAGATGCTGGAGCAGATCAAGCATGAAGTCACCCGCATCGTGATGCTGGTACGCATCCAGTCGCAGGAAGAGATCGAAGCGGCCGAGGCGCAACTGACTCAGCCGCGCGTGGTCAACGTCAATTTTCAGCATGGCGGCTTCGGCGAAGATGCCACGCCGGAAGAATTGCTGGCGCCGAAAGCGATTGGCGGCGACGCGAAACAAAAGCCGCACGCGAACGCAATGCCGAAAGTCGGCCGCAATGACCCCTGCCCGTGCGGCAGCGGCAAGAAATTCAAGCAATGCCACGGCAAGCTGAAATAATGCGTACTGCATGAAAAAAGGGCGGCCCGACCGCCCTTTTTTCATATCCGCTAACCGATTACAATACCCGCTCCGCATTCCATCAACGAGAGAATTCCCATGGCCGTCAACCTTCCGCTTCCCGTCGCATCCGACCTGAAACCCGTCGCCGGCATCGAACTCGGTTATGCCGAAGCGGCCATCCGCAAGCAGAACCGCAAGGATTTGCTGGTGATGAAGCTGGCGCCGACCGCAACCGTTGCCGGCGTGTTCACCAAGAACCGCTTCTGCGCCGCGCCAGTGCAAGTGTGCAAGGCGCATCTGGAAGACGTGACCCAAACCGGGTTGCCGATCCGCGCGCTGCTGGTCAACACCGGCAACGCCAATGCCGGCACCGGAGACGCCGGCCTACTGGCGGCGAACCGCACCTGTGTGACACTATCCGACCTGCTCGAATGCGCGCCGTCGCAAATCCTGCCATTTTCGACCGGCGTGATTCTGGAGCCGCTGCCGGTTGAACGAATTGAAGCGGGACTGCCAGCGGCGCTGGCCAACCTGAACGAAGACAACTGGATGAACGCGGCCGAAGCGATCATGACCACCGACACGCAGCCGAAAGCAGCCTCGCGCACGGTCATGATCCGCGGCAAGAAAATCACCATCACCGGCATCAGCAAGGGCGCCGGCATGATCAAGCCGAACATGGCGACCATGCTCGGCTACATTGCGACCGATGCGCGCGTGCCGCAGGTGGCGCTGGAACACATGCTGAAGGAAGCGGCCGACAAGTCGTTCAACTGCATCACCATCGACGGCGACACCTCGACCAACGATTCGTTCATGCTGATCGCGACCGGCATGCTCGACGTCGGCATCTCCGGCATCGAAACGCAGGATTACGCCGCGCTGTCGGCGGCGGTGACCGAAGTCGCGCAGCAGTTGGCGCAGGCGATCGTGCGCGACGGCGAAGGCGCGACCAAATTCATCACGGTCACGGTCGAACAGGGCAAGAATGCCGACGAATGCCGGCAAATCGCGTATTCGATCGCCCATTCGCCGCTGGTCAAAACGGCGTTCTACGCTTCCGACCCGAACCTCGGCCGCATTCTGGCCGCGATCGGGTACGCTGGCATCGACGATCTGGATGTCGGCAAGATTAACCTCTATCTGGACGACGTGTGGGTGGCGAAGGATGGCGGCCGCACCCCGGAATACCAGGAAGAAGATGGCCAGCGCGTGATGAAGCAGAGCGAAATCGCGGTGCGCGTGACGCTGGCGCGCGGCGATGCAGCTGCGACCATCTGGACTTGCGATTTGTCGCACGATTATGTTTCGATCAACGCTGACTACCGCTCTTAATTCCAGCCACAGCCTGCCCGTGACTTTGTTGACTTCGCCTTGCCGTACTCGTCGTACTGTCTGCGGCTCGTCGCCGCGTCACGTCCAACCTGAGGCTGGAATATGAACCAACTGGAACAATTCCTCGCCCGCGCCGAAGCGATGCTGGCGCGGCTGGAAACGGTGCTGCCGCCGGCCGCGCCGAACACCGACTGGAGTGCTTCGACCGCCTTTCGCTGGCGCAAGCGACGCGGACCAAGCGCCGGCGGCTATCTGCAGCCGGTCGCGCACCGCTCGTCGATCGCGCTGGCCGACCTGTCCCATGTCGACGCGCAAAAGCGGCAACTGGAGCAGAACACGCGCCAGTTCATCGAAGGCCGCCCGGCGAACAACGTGCTCTTGACCGGATCGCGCGGCACCGGCAAATCGTCGCTGGTGAAAGCCTGCCTGAACCGATTTGCCGCCGATGGCCTGCGACTGATCGAAGTCGACCGCGCCGATCTGGCCGATCTGATGGACATCGTCGATCTGGTGGCCGAACGGCCGGAACGGTTCATCATCTATTGCGACGACCTGTCGTTCGAAGAAAACGATTCCGCCTACAAGGCGCTGAAAGTGGCGCTCGACGGCAGCGTGGCGACGCAATCGAACAATGTGCTGATCTACGCCACCTCGAACCGGCGCCATCTGCTGCCGGAAAAGATGTCGGACAACCGCGCCAGCACGCGCGGCGACGATGGCGACATCCACCCGGGCGAAACGGTAGAGGAAAAAATCTCGCTATCCGAACGTTTCGGCATCTGGCTGTCGTTCTACCCGTTCTCGCAGGAACAGTATCTGGCGATCGTCGCCCACTGGCTGCGCTCGTTCGGCTGCGACGACGTGCAAATCGCCGCGGCACAAGCCGACGCGCTGCGCTGGGCGCTGCAACGCGGCTCGCGTTCCGGCCGCGTTGCGTGGCAGTTCGCCAAGGATCACGCCGGCCGGTTGGCGTGACGCACGCACATTGACCGGGGTATATAGCAAAAACCGTGCGCCGGGCCTCCATTTTGCTGGCCGTTTTTAGATACTGCCCCGAGTATATTTTCGAGCCCTACTGACCGAAACCGCCGTTCGGGTCAGTTATTTTTGGCCGAGCGCCAAGCTGCCTGCACACCTGTTGAGCAAACGCAAGTTCCCGCGCACGCACTTGCGTAAAGTGCTTTCATCCCCATTTGTCACCTAGCTCGCTTATTCGCCGGAGGTTGTCATGTTAATGTCAACGCAGATCAATCGTTATGCGCACCAACTGCTCGATGCGCGGGCCGAAGCGCGGCTGCTGCCGCCGCTGACGTCCGATTTCGCGCTGACGCCAGATGACGCGTACGATATCGCGCGGCGCATTCACGATGTCCGCGTGGCCGAGGGCGAAGCACTGGTCGGGCGCAAGATTGGCTTCGTCAACCGCACGGTCTGGCCGAAGAATGCGCAGGATCCGACCGTGCATGCGCCGATCTGGTCGCCGCTGTTCGACCGCACGGTCATCTATGCCGAGGACAATGCCGCTGTCATCTCGCTCAAGGGAATCATGCAGCCACGGATCGAACCGGAAATCGTGTTCCGGCTGGCAAAAACGCCCGCGACCGATTGCACGCTGGACGAACTGGCCGACTGCATCGAATGGATGGCGCATGGGGTCGAAATCAATTCCTGCCCGTTTCCTGACTGGCAGTTCAAAACCGCCGATGCGATTGCCGCCTTCGGCCTGCACGGCAAGCTGATCATCGGCGAACCAAGGGTGGTATCGGCGCAAACCCGGCGCCATCTGGCGACGATGATGATGGGCGTCAGCGTATCGCTGTCGTCTGACGGCTCGCTGCGCAGCGCCGGTTTCGGCAGCGACATCCTGAACAGCCCGGTACATGCGTTGTGGCACCTGCATCAGATGTTGAATAACCAAAACCGCTTCGCGCCACTGGCCGCCGGCGAAATCATCACCACCGGCGCCTGGACCGATGCGAAACCGGCTGAACCGGGGCAAATCTGGCAAACCGCGTTCTCTGGCATCGCGCTCGACGGCATGACGCTGGAACTGGTCGAATAAAAAAGCGCACGGCCTGCGTGCGCTTTTCGGAACAGGCACCGCGCGGCCGCCATCCGGCCGCGCAGCAGGATTGTCAGGATTTCTTCGGCCGCTGCGCATTTTCCAGCCCGTTCAAGTCCAGCCCCAGCATCAGCATGCGCAAGGTTTCGATCTTCATCTGCTGGCTCTTGAGTTCGACCATGATGCCGTTTTTCAGGATGATCTTCATCTCGGCGCGGCTGCCATCCTTGTCGTATTCATGGTGCATCGTGCGGCCGTTTTCCTGCCAGGTCTTTTCGACGCTGGTGTTGGTTTCCTTTTCGCCGGAAACCATCGAGCCGCTCATTTTCACCAGCCCGGTCATGCCGCCGAAATCGGTAATCGTCAGGAACGCCGTCTGGCGGTTGCTCGATTGGTAGTCCGCGTTACCCGTCGTGGTCACAAGCCCCATCGCATTCGCGCTTTGCACGCTGATCGAAGTGCGCGAAAAATTGGCGATTTGCGGCACCAGATACGGCTTCAGGCTTTCCGGCGCCAGCGGCAGCACGTTCGGATCGCCGCCGGTCATGGCTGCCGCGGCATCGCGCGCTGCTGCGGCAGCGGCAGCTGGATCGCCGCTTTTCTGTGCAGCCTCAAGCTTCTTGTTCATCGCATCCATTTTGGAAGTGTCGATTTTGATTTCGCCACCATCCGGCGTTTTCAGACGCACCATCGCATCGCCGCCACCGGCGCTGCCGAGCGTGTACGGGCTGGGCGTGATCAGCCGCGTCATCAGCGCCATCAGCATGCCGGCGAAAATGCCGACCAGCAGGATAACGACCGTGTACAGCACCGATTTTTCCGGCGGATTCTTCATCAGCACCGGCAAACCGAGATAGATCAGGTAAATCGAATACAGGCCGCACAGCACGCCCAGGATGCTCATTACCGGCAGGACGCTGAACACGCCACCGACCATCGACGCGGTTGCGCCATACACCGCCAACTTGAGCGCGTTGAGCGGGTTTTTCTGCCCGCCAAACGATGGCGCGAGCACATTGATGATGAGCGAGAACACGTAAATCATCACCAGGCTCATCACATACTGCACCACCATGTTCACCAGACCGGACAGAACCGGAATGCGCAGCGACAGCCCGAAACCGCCCAAACCGACCAGCGACATGCCGATGAAACCGCAGATGGCCGGAATCGCAGCCAGAAAAATCAGGTAATTTTTGTACAGACTGGCCGGCGTTGTTTCTTCCGCCTCGATCACGGGCCAGGTTTCCTTCGGCTTCAGCAAAATAGCCTTAACGCGATCAATCATGCTCATCACGGATTCCTTCTCAGGGGTAGTTAATATCTTGCGGCATACCCGGCGCCACCAGCCGCTGGCCGTGGTGCGGGAATTGGCGGCAGTCTAGCACCCGTTCGCGACGGTTTCACGACAGACAATGCGATTTGTATGATTTGCAACACAAAAAAGTGTATCAAGGTGTTTCGCCAGGCGTTCGCCCACGATACATGACATACTCTGCGCACCACTTGAACCACTGTCTGCGCCGATCTTACTGGCCATTCTTCCCCGCAAGGAGTTCATGATGACCCTACTGTTCATCGCATCCTCGATACTCGTATTTCTCATCATTTCCGGCTTCCGCGTCGCCAACCAGTACCAGCGCGCGGTCGTGTTCCGGCTCGGCAAGCTGCAGGGCACGCGCGGCCCGGGCCTGTACTGGATCATCCCGTTCATCGAATGGCAGCAGATGGTCGATATCCGCACCATCACCGCCACGGTCGAAAAGCAGGAAACCATCACCAAGGACAACGTGCCGGTCGAAGTCACGGTCGTGATCTGGTATTCGATCGTCGAGCCGGCCCGAGCGGTGGTCGAAGTGGTTGATTACAGTGGCGCCGTGGTGCAGGTCGCACTGACCTCGCTGCGCAACATCATCGGCCAGCACACGCTCGACGACGTGCTGAAGGAACAGGAACGACTCGGCACCGAAATGCGTCAGGTGATCGATACCGCGACCGAACCGTGGGGCGTGAATGTCGAACGGGTGGAAATGCGCAACGTCGAAATCCCCGAATCGATGCAGCGCGCGATGGCGCAGGAAGCGGAAGCGCTGCGCGAAAAGCGCGCCCGCATCATCAAGGCCGAAGCGGAACTCGAAGCGTCGATGAAACTGCGGGAGGCGGCGGCCTTGATCATGGAAAACCCGGCCGGGCTGGAACTGCGCCGGATGCAGATGGTGACCGAAGTCGGTGCCGAGCAGAACACCACCACCATCGTGATGATGCCGAGCGAATTCGTGTCGATGGCCAAGGGCATTGCGGACTGGACATCGAAGATGGGCAAACAGTAAGCCCCATCGGCGCCGCCCGCAGCGGAAAAAAAACGGGAGCCACGGCTCCCGTTTTTTAACAGGCTGTTGAAAACCGTCGCGAGGATGGTCAGATGCAAGGCGCACCTGAGCAGGCGCGCAAGCGCACTGCGTGCGTTGCTCGGACAGGAACCGGACAAAAGCCGCGCAGCGGCTCGTTGCGGCGCAGGGTAACTCGCCGAAGGCGATGTTATGCCGAAGCCAATCTACATGAGTACATGAGGATTCCGAGCACCGCCGCATTTCCCACTTCTGCCGCAGATGACCGCCGCAGTAGGCTTTCGCCAACCTGTTACGCCGACGCCAGCTTCGCGTCCTGCTCCCTCAGCTTTTCCAGCGTATCGCTGAAACTCGCCAGCCGCTCGCGCATCTGCGCCACCACCTTTTCCGGCGCCTTGGCGACGAAGCCCTGATTGCCCAGCTGGTTGTTGACCTTGTCGATCTCGACCTGCACCTTCGCCATTTCCTTCGCCAGACGGGCGCGTTCGGCCGCAATGTCGATCTCGACCTTCAGCATCAGCTTCGCCTCGCCGACGATCGAGACCGGCGCCGGCGACGATGGCAGTTTGTCCACGATCTGCACTTCGGACAGACGCGCCAAGGCTTCCAGCGATGCGGCAAAAGTGCGGGTGCGTTCGGCATCCGGCGATTCGACAATCAGCGGCACCTTTTGCGCCGGCGACAAACTCATCTCGCCGCGCAATGCCCGGCAGGCATCGGTCATCGCCTTGAACTGCGCCATCCATGCATCGGCTTCGACGTCGATCTTGTCTGCATCAGGCAGCGGATAGGCTTGCACCATGATGCTGTCGTTTCCTTGCGGCGCGCGGTCGGTCAGCGGCGCGACCGTCTGCCACAGCGCTTCGGTCACGAACGGGATCACCGGATGCGCCAGGCGCAGCACCGATTCCAGCACGCGCAGCAGGGTGCGGCGCGTGGCGCGCTGTTGCGCTTCGTTGCCGGTCTGGATCTGCACCTTGGCGATTTCCAGATACCAGTCGCAGTATTCGTCCCAGATGAACTGGTACAGGCGGTTGGCCACCATGTCGAGCCGGTATTCGGCAAAGCCTTTTTCAACTTCGGCCGCGACGCGGTTGAATTCGGACACGATCCAGCGATCCGCTGGCGAAAATTCGCGCCCGTCGCCACAGGAGCAGGCGTCGAAACCGCAATCCTTGCCTTCGACATTCATCAGCACGAAGCGGGTCGCGTTCCACAGCTTGTTGCAGAAGTTGCGATAACCTTCGCAGCGCTTGCTGTCGAAATTGATGTTGCGCCCCAGCGTGGCCAACGCGGCGAAAGTGAAGCGCAGCGCATCGGCGCCGTAACCCGGAATGCCGACCGGGAATTCCTTCTCGGTCGCCTTGCGCACCGCCGGTGCGGTTTCGGGCTTCCTCAGGCCGGTGGTGCGCTTGTCCAGCAACGGCGACAGTTCGATGCCGTCGATCAGATCGACCGGATCGAGCACATTGCCTTCGCTCTTGCTCATCTTCTTGCCCTGCGAATCGCGCACCAGGCCGTGGATGTACACATGGCGGAACGGCACCTTGCCGGTGAAATGCTTGGTCATCATGATCATCCGCGCCACCCAGAAGAAGATGATGTCGAAACCGGTCACCAGCACCGATGACGGCAGGAACAGGTCCTGTTCGACCGTTTTCGCCGGCCAGCCAAGGGTGGAGAACGGCACCAGCGCGGACGAATACCAGGTATCGAGCACGTCTTCGTCGCGGGTCAGGCTGCCAGCGTAGCCCTTTGCCAGTGCCTTTTCGCGCGCCTCGGTTTCATTGCGCGCGACGAAAATTTCGCCATTCTCGCCGTACCATGCCGGAATCTGATGCCCCCACCACAGTTGGCGCGAGATGCACCAGTCCTGGATATTCTTCATCCACTGGTTGTAGGTATTGACCCACTGTTCCGGCACGAATTTCACTTCGCCGGAATCAACCGCATCAATCGCCTTTTGCGCGATGCTGGTGCCGTCGGCGCCAGCCTTGGTCATCGCCACGAACCACTGATCGGTCAGCATCGGCTCGACGATCTGGCCGGTGCGGCCGCAGCGCGGCACCATCAGCTTGTGCGGATCGATCTTGACCAGCAGACCCAGCTTTTCGAGGTCATCGACAATATGCCGGCGCGCGATGAAGCGGTCCATGCCCTGATATTCGGCCGGGCCGTTTTCATTGATCTTCGCGTCCAGCGTGAAAATGTTGATCTGCGGCAGGCTGTGGCGCTGGCCGACCTGATAGTCGTTGAAGTCGTGCGCAGGCGTGATCTTGACGCAGCCGGTGCCGAATTCCTTGTCGACGTAATCGTCGGCGATGATCGGGATTTCGCGCTCGCACAGCGGCAGCTTGACTCTCTTGCCGACCAGATGCGCATAGCGCTCGTCGGTCGGATCAACCGCCACCGCGGTATCGCCCAGCATCGTTTCCGGGCGGGTGGTGGCCACCACGATGTAATTGCGCTCTTCCCATTCGGTCGCATTGCCCGCCTCGTCAAAGGCGGTGGCGAACCGATAGCTCAAGCCGTCCGCCAGCGGGTAGCGGATGTGCCACATCGAGCCGTCTTCTTCCTCGCTCTCGACTTCGAGGTCGGACACAGCCGATTTCAGCACCGGATCCCAGTTCACCAGCCGCTTGCCGCGATAAATCAGCCCTTCTTCATACAGGCGGACGAAGGTTTCGGTCACCACGGTGGACAGATTCTCGTCCATGGTGAAGTATTCATTTTCCCAACTGACGCTGGCGCCCATGTGGCGCATCTGGCGCGTAATCGTCGCGCCGGATTCGCCCTTCCACTGCCACACTTCTTGCAGGAATTGTTCGCGCCCCATGTCGTGCCGGTTCTTGCCGGCCGCTTCGAGCTGGCGCTCGACCACGATCTGGGTCGCGATGCCCGCATGGTCGGTACCCGGCACCCACAGCGTGTTGAAGCCGCGCATCCGGTGGTAGCGCGTCAGCGCATCCATGATGGTCTGGTTGAACGCGTGCCCCATGTGCAGCGTGCCGGTCACGTTCGGCGGCGGAAGCTGGATGCAAAACGAAGGTTTGCTGGTGTCGGTCGTCGGTGCGAAATAACCGCGCTGCTCCCATTCGGCGCGCCAGTATTTCTCAATCTCGGACGGTTCATATGACTTGGCTAATTCCATGATGTCTGAAGGGCTATGGCGAAACCTGTCATTATACGGGCGAAAGTGGCGCCCAAACAGGCATCCGATGCTCAAATTATGCGCAAAAATCGGCTAAAACCCGCCAAGAAAGCAGGGAAATACGCGTATAATTCAAAAGTTTGTATTAATATGCTTAAACAAGCGCTAGGGGTTCTGGCAAGGAATTGCCGGGCGAGATACACCCTCTGAACCTGATCTGGGTAATGCCAGCGAAGGGAAGCACTCAAGAATTGCGGCCAAAGAGCGCCGCAGGCTCGGGATTCCTTTGCAGGCTTACTGAATTTGCAAAGGAAACACCATGAACGCCAATCCGAAATTCTTGTCCGCCACCGCCACCGTTGACGAGGCCGCGGTCAAGCCATTGCCGAATTCCCGCAAGGTGTATGTAACCGGCTCCCGCCCGGACATCCGCGTGCCGATGCGCGAAATCACGCTGACCGACACCCCGGTGGCATTCGGCGCCGAAAAAAATCCGCCGATCTATGTCTATGACACCTCCGGCCCGTACACCGATCCGGAAGCGAAGATCGACATCCGTTCCGGCCTGGAGCCGATCCGTCAGCCGTGGATTCTGGAACGCAACGATACCGACGAACTGGACGGCCCGACCTCGGATTACGGCCGCGAGCGCTTGAACGATCCGGAACTGGCTGAAATGCGCTTCAACCTCAAGCGCAAACCGCGCCGTGCGAAGGCTGGCAAATGCATCACGCAGATGCATTACGCCAAGAAAGGCATCATCACACCAGAGATGGAATTCGTCGCCATCCGCGAAAACCTGCGCCGCCAGGAATACATTGAAAGCCTGCGCGCCTCCGGCCCGAACGGCGAAAAAATGGTTAAGCTGATGACGCGCCAGCACCCTGGCATGAGTTTCGGCGCCAACATTCCTGAAACTATCACGCCGGAATTCGTGCGCAGCGAAATCGCCGCCGGCCGCGCGATCATCCCGGCCAACATCAACCACCCGGAAGTCGAGCCGATGATCCTCGGCCGCAATTTCCTGGTCAAGATCAACGCCAACATCGGCAACTCGGCGCTGTCTTCCGGCATCAACGAAGAAGTCGAAAAAATGACCTGGGCCATCCGCTGGGGCGGCGACAACGTGATGGATCTGTCGACCGGCAAGCACATCCACGAAACGCGCGAATGGATCGTGCGCAATGCGCCGGTGCCGATTGGCACGGTGCCGATTTACCAGGCACTGGAAAAGGTAAACGGCATCGCCGAAAACCTGACCTGGGAAATCTTCAAGGACACGCTGATCGAGCAAGCCGAGCAAGGCGTCGACTACTTCACAATCCACGCCGGCCTGTTGCTGCGCCACGTGCCGATGACCGCCGATCGGATGACCGGCATCGTCTCGCGCGGCGGTTCGATCATGGCCAAGTGGTGCCTGTCGCACCACACCGAAAGCTTCCTGTACACCCACTTCCGTGAAATCTGCGAAATTCTGGCAGCCTACGACGTGGCGATTTCGCTCGGCGACGGCCTGCGTCCAGGTTCGATCTATGACGCCAACGACGATGCGCAGTTCGGCGAGCTGGATACGCTGGGCGAACTGACCAAGATCGCGTGGGAATACGATGTGCAGGTAATGATCGAAGGCCCGGGCCACGTGCCGATGCACATGATCAAGGAAAACATGGATCGCCAGCTGGAGAAGTGCCACGAAGCACCGTTCTACACCTTGGGACCGTTGGTGACCGACATCGCTCCGGGCTACGACCACATCACCTCCGCCATGGGCGCCGGCATGATCGGCTGGTACGGCACGGCGATGCTGTGCTACGTCACGCCGAAGGAACATCTGGGCTTGCCGAACAAGGCCGACGTAAAGGAAGGCATCATCGTGTACAAGCTGGCGGCGCACGCGGCCGATCTGGCGAAAGGCCATCCGGGCGCGCAAATCCGCGACAACGCAATGTCCAAGGCTCGTTTCGAGTTCCGCTGGGAAGATCAGTTCAACATCGGCCTCGACCCGGATCGCGCCAAGTCGTTCCACGATGAAACGCTGCCGAAGGAATCCGCAAAAGTGGCGCACTTCTGCTCGATGTGCGGCCCGAAATTCTGCTCGATGAAAATCACGCAGGAAGTACGCGAATTCGCCGCCAAGCAGGGCATTTCGGAAATCGAGGCGCTGAAAAAAGGCATGGAAGAGCGTTCGGTCGAATTCGTCAAGACCGGCTCCGAGATCTATCACAAGCAGTAAGTGTATGACGATCAAAATCATGCTGAATGGGGAGGCGAAAAACCTCCCCGCAGGGCACAATGTGCAAAACCTGATCGATGAACTCGGGTTGACCGGCCAGGCGCTGGCCGTGGCGGTCAACCGTCAGGTGGTGCCGCGCGCTTCGTGGCTGCAGCGTGTGCTGCAAGCTAGCGACCGGGTGGAGATTGTGCGGGCGATTGGCGGAGGCTAAAGCCGGTGCGGCAGGACGATGCTCCTGCCGCCATTTTTGCTGCCATCACTTTTGAAAGGGGTACTTATGTCAGTCGATTTCACGTTAAATACCGAGCCATGCAATATGCCCAAGGGTTCCAGAATTACGGATTTGGTCAATAAACTTGAACTGGGGGCGCTGCCGTTGACCATCAAAGTCAATGGAAAACGGCTGATATTGCGGAAAGATTGGCAGCAAGAGATACAGGCGGGCGATCGCGTTGAAATCGGACAGGCGATTCCGCACTCCTGTGTCACCATCGAAGTGTAAAACTGATTTATTACGTCCAACAAGGAAAAAGAAATGAGCTCGCAAGACCATACTTTGACCATAGCAGGAAAGACTTATCGCTCGCGACTGCTGGTCGGGAGCGGCAAATATGCCAGCCTGGAGCAGACGCGTGACGCGACCGAAGCCAGCGGTTCCGAAATCATCACCGTGGCGATCCGCCGTGTGAACATCGGTCAGGATCCGAAAGCGCCGAATCTGCTCGATTTCGTGCCGCCGACGAAATACACCATCCTGCCGAACACCGCCGGCTGCTTCAACGCCGAAGATGCGGTCTATACGCTGCAAATGGCGCGCGAACTGCTCAACGGCCACAAGCTGGTGAAGCTGGAAGTGCTGGGCGACGAGAAATCGCTGTTCCCGAACATGCCGGAAACGCTGAAGGCGGCCGACATCCTGGTCAAGGATGGTTTCGACGTGATGGTGTATTGCAGCGACGATCCGATCCAGGCCAAGATGCTGGAAGACATCGGCTGCTGCGCGGTGATGCCGCTGGCGTCGCTGATCGGCTCCGGCATGGGCATCCTCAATCCGTGGAACCTGTCGCTGATCATCGAAAACGCGAACGTGCCGATCATCGTCGATGCCGGCGTCGGCACCGCGTCCGATGCGGCGGTGGCGATGGAACTCGGCTGCGACGGCGTGCTGATGAATTCCGCCATCGCGCTGGCGAAGGATCCAGTGCGCATGGCGGGCGCGATGAAAAACGCGATTCTCGCCGGCCGCGACGCCTATCTGGCTGGCCGCATGCCGCGCAAATTCTCCGCCTCGCCATCGTCACCGATGGCCGGCCGTTTCGTTTAAGCACAAGGAACGACGATGCAGCGCCGCAGCGTGCTGGTGTTTGCCGGGCTGGACCCGAGCGGTGGCGCCGGTATTTCGGCCGACATCGAAGCCATCGGCGCGATGGGCGCGCACGCGCTGCCGATCGTGACCGCGCTGACGGTGCAGGACAACGACCGCGTGTTCGCGGTCAATCCGGTCGATGCGGCCATCATCCGCCATCAGGCGCAGGTGCTGAGCGACAAGATCGCTATTGCCGCGGTCAAAATCGGCATCGTCGGCAACCGCGCCAATGCGGAGGCGATTGCCGACGTGATCCGCGCCCTGCGGCAAAAGCAGCCCGATCTGCCGGTGGTGCTCGATACCGTGCTGTCCAGCGGCCACGGCGATGCGCTGTCGAACGACAAGCCGGAAGCGGCTTTGCAGGGCTTGATTGCTCAGGCAACGCTAGTCGCGCCGAACCTGCCGGAAGCGGCGCGGCTGTGTCCCGGCATAGACACGCAGCAAGCGCAGGCGCAACACCTGCTTAGCCTCGGCGCGCGCCATGTGCTAATCAAGGGCGGGCATGGCGCAAGCGAACATGACGTGGTCAACCACTGGTTCACGCAAAACGACGGCCATGCGTGGAACTGGCAGCGGATACCGGGCGAATTCCACGGCAGCGGCTGCACACTCGCGTCCGCCATCGCCGGCCTGCTGGCACAACGCAAGCCGATGCGCGAGGCGCTGACGCTGGCGCAGCACTACGCGCACCAGACGCTGGCCACGGCCTACCAGATTGCCACCGGGCAGCGGATTCCGCACCGCGGCACGCGCTTCCCGGAATAAGCTCCCATATAACCCGCCGGCGATGCCGGCAGAAGCAAGGAAACAGAACATGAAAGGTCTTTACATCGTCACGCCCGACTGGGATGACACCGCGAAACTGGTCGACGTGACCGAAAAGGCGATCAAGGGCGGCGCCGCCATCGTGCAATACCGCCACAAGACCGCGACGCCGGAGCAGCGGCGCGAGCAGGCGAAGGCGCTGCAAGCGGTGTGCCAGCGCCATAACGTGCCGTTCATCATCAACGATTTCGTCGATCTGGCGCTGGAACTGGATGCGGATGGCGTTCATGTGGGCGAAAGCGACGAAGCGGTGGCTGCCGTGCGCGCAAAAATGGGTCCGGACAAGATCGTCGGCTCATCGTGCTACGGCGAGATGGATCGGGTACGTGCTGCCCACGATGCGGGCGCGAGCTATATCGCGCTCGGCGGCTTTTACCCGTCCCGGGTGAAGAAATACCCGGTCACGACCCAGCTCGATCTGGTCAAGCAGATGAAGCAGGAATTCCCGCAACTGGCAAGCTGCGCGATTGGCGGCATCAACCACGAAAACGCCAAGCCGCTGATCGAGCGCGGCATTGACACCATTGCGGTGGTCAGCGCCGTGTATTTTGCAGACGATCCAGAAGCAGCAGCGCGCCAGTTTGCGCAAATGTATAGCTGATGAGGCACGGTCAATAAGCGCACGTTTCCAGGCGAACAAGCCCCCGCCAACACAAAATGGTGGGGGTATAAGACCAAAATACACTTCCAGGCCACATTCTTACTGGCTATTTTTAAATACTGGCCGGAGTATATTTTTTAACCTTACTGACCGAATCCGGTATTCAGGTCAGTTATTTTGCAGCATGGCCACGATAACAGGTGGCTGAAAATCGCGAGGATGGTCAGAGCCAAGGCGCAGCTCAAGGTTCCACGCACAACCCAATTTTCCGTTTTGCGCCCAATGCCACGGTCGTCGGCCCCGCGAACGGCCGCTCGCAGATAAGACCAATACGCTATGATACGGCCTCCGCGATTGTTTCCCGAATAACGTCATGCGCCCGTTTGTGCACAAATACCGCCTGCTGCTGTCGATTGGCGCGGCGCTGATTGTCGGCTTTCTGGCGACCAGCATCGTCGCCTATCATGTTTCGAACCAGTCAATCCGCAACAACATTGGCGACCAGGCGCTGCCACTAACCGGCGACACGATCTATTCCGAAATTCAGAAAGACATTCTGCGGCCGGTGTTCATTTCCTCGCTGATGGCGCACGACACCTTCGTGCGCGACTGGATCATCAACGGCGAGCAGCAACCGGAGCAACTGGCGCGCTATCTGGCGGAAATCAGGCAGAAATACGGTGTTGTCACCAGCTTTCTGGTATCGGACAAGACGCGGCGTTATTACTACTCCGGCGGCACGCTGAAAACGGTGCGCGAAGACGAGCCGCGCGATGCGTGGTATTTCCGCGTGCGGCAAATGCCGACCGATTATGAAACCAATGTCGACCCCGACATGGCCAATCGCGACAAAATGACCATTTTCATCAACCATCGTGTCAACGATTTCCACGGCAATTTCATTGCGGCCACGGGCGTCGGCATGACCTTCGATACGATGGTGCATTTGATCGACAGCTATCAGCAGCGCTTCCAGCGCGACATCTACTTCGTCGATCAGCAGGGCAACATTATGCTGGCCGGGAAATCGATGCAGGCTGTACGCAGCGCCATCACGACCACCCCTGGCATCCGCGATATCGCTGGCCATATTCTGAACCACGACACCCAGCCGACCAAACTGGAATATAGCCAGGATGGTGCCACGGTGCTACTGAACTCCCGCTTCATCCCGGAACTGAACTGGTATCTGGTCGTCGAACAAAACGTCGAGAATGACATCCGCCCGCTACGGCAAGCATTCATGCTGAACCTGGCGATCAGCGCGGCGATCACGCTGCTGGTGCTGGTGATCATCCTGACAGCGGTCAAGCAATTCCAGAACCGCTTGGAAAACATGGCAGCAACCGATGCGATGACCGGGCTGCTAAACCGGCAGGCGTTTACCTTCGTTTTCAAGCAGGCCGCGCTGGACACACATCGTTCCGGCGAGACAATGTCGGGCATCATGTTCGACATCGATTATTTCAAGCAGGTGAACGATACTTATGGGCATCTTGCCGGCGACTTGGTGCTGCGCGAAATCGCGCAACTGGCGCGCCGCACTTTCCGTGAAAGCGACATCATCAGCCGCTGGGGCGGTGAAGAATTTTTGGTGCTGCTCAAGGGATGCCCGCAAGACCGAGCTTTCGAACTCGCAGAAAAACTGCGCAACGCCATTGCCAGCCACGATTTCGCGCTGGAAAGCGTCACGCTTCGCGCCACGATCAGCATTTGCATCACGCAGTATGTACCAGGCGAATCGTTAAGCGACTTCTTTTTGCGTGCTGACGAGGGGCTTTACCAAGCAAAGCATCGCGGCAGAAACCAGACGACCTTAATGCCCCCCCCCAAGCGAAACGACCAAATGTGAAACGCCGCCGATGCAAGTGTGATGGCAAACTACCACAGAAAACCGCATCGCCCCGTTTCTTGAGATAATGCTAGGATGAATCACATCCTCAGCAATCTCAATCCCGAACAGCTCGCCGCCGTCACCCTCCCCGCGCAATCCGCCCTCGTCCTCGCCGGAGCCGGTTCCGGCAAGACCCGCGTTCTGACCACGCGCATCGCCTGGCTGCTGCAAACCGGGCAGGTATCGCCGCAGGGCATCCTCGCGGTCACGTTCACCAACAAGGCGGCAAAGGAAATGCTGGCGCGGCTGTCTGCGATGCTGCCGATCAATACCCGCGGCATGTGGATCGGCACCTTCCACGGGCTGTGCAACCGGCTGCTGCGCACGCACCATCAAGCAGCAGCCTTGCCGCAAACGTTCCAGATTCTCGATTCGCAGGATCAGCTGTCGGCCATCAAGCGGCTGCTGAAATCGAACAACATCGACGACGAGAAATACCCGCCGCGCAACCTGATGAACTTCATCAATAGCGCGAAGGATTCCGGCCTGCGCGCGGGCGAGATCGACGCCAACGACGATTACAACCGCAAGTTCATCGAACTATACGAGCTGTACGACCAGCAATGCCAGCGTGAAGGCGTGACCGATTTCGCCGAACTGCTGCTGCGCTCGTATGAACTGCTGCTGCGCAACCAGCCGCTGCGCGAGCATTACCAGCAGCGCTTCCGCCACATTCTGGTGGATGAGTTCCAGGACACGAACGACCTGCAGTACAAATGGCTGAAACTGCTGGCCGGCGGCGGTGCGGCTGTGATGGCGGTCGGCGACGACGACCAGAGCATCTATGCGTTCCGCGGCGCGAACGTCGGCAACATGGCGTCGTTCGAGCGCGAATTCCGGGTCGAAAACATCATCCGGCTGGAACAGAATTACCGCTCGCACGGCCACATCCTCGACGCGGCCAACACGCTAATCGCGCACAACGCCAAACGGCTGGGCAAGAACCTGCGCACCGATGCCGGCCACGGCGAACCGCTGCGCGTGCATGAAGCGGTGTCCGACATCCGCGAAGCGCAATGGATTGTGGACGAAACACGCAACCTGATCGCCGAAGGCATGTTGCGCAGCGAAATCGCGGTGCTGTACCGCTCGAACGCGCAATCGCGCGTGATCGAACATGCGCTGTTTTCCGCCGGCATTCCATACCGCGTTTACGGCGGGTTGCGCTTTTTCGAGCGGGCCGAAATCAAGCATGCGATCGCTTACCTGCAACTGATGGAAAACCCGCACAACGATTCGGCCTTCCTGCGGGTGGTGAATTTCCCCACGCGCGGCATCGGCGCGCGCTCGATCGAGCAGTTGCAGGATGCGGCCAGGCAGTACGGCATTTCGCTGTACGCGGCGGTGCCGTACGTGGCTGGCAAGGCCGGCACAATGCTGGGAGCGTTCCTGAAACTGATCGAAGGCGCGCGCTTCGAGACGATGCAATTGCCGCTGCCGGAACTGGTGCAGGTGGTGCTGGAGCGCAGCACGCTGTTGACGCACTACCAGACGGAAAAGGAAGGCGCGGACCGGATCGAGAATCTGGAACAGCTGGTCAACGCGGCCACGCTGTTCGTGACCGAGGAAGGCTTCGGCCAGGATGCGCCAGCGCAAACCGGGCCGAAGGCGCCGACCGCAGGCGCGAACGTGCTGGTCGATGGTGATGGCACCGAACTGCTCGATGCCGACGCGCCATTGCCGATGGTGATGTCGCCGCTGTCGGCCTTCCTGTCGCATGCGTCGCTGGAAGCGGGCGAGAATCAGGCGCAGGCCGGGCAGGATGCGCTGCAACTGATGACGGTGCACTCGGCCAAGGGGCTGGAATTCGACGCAGTGTTCATCACCGGGCTGGAAGAAGGCCTGTTCCCGCACCAGAACAGCGAGATGGACGAAGGCGGGCTGGAAGAAGAACGGCGGCTAATGTATGTCGCCATCACGCGCGCGAAGCGGCGGCTGTACCTGAGCTTTTCGCAGACGCGGATGCTGCACGGCCAGACGCGCTACAACGTGCGCTCGCGCTTTTTCGACGAACTGCCGGAAGAAACGCTGAAATGGCTGACGCCGAACGTCCGGCATGACTGGCTCGGTCACAAGCATGTGGTGGCCGATTTCGCGCCGTCACGCGCGCGTTCGCTCGCCAGCAAGGTCAGCGAGCAATCGACCGGCTGGCGCATCGGCGAAACTGTGTATCACAAAAAATTCGGCGAGGGCGTGATCGTGGCCATCGAAGGCAGCGGCGGTAATGCGCGCGCCAACATCAACTTCGGCAAGTCGGGAATGAAACTGCTCGATCTGGGCGTGGCGAAGCTGGAACGCACGCCGATAGATGCCTGAACGGCTGCGGATGAAACGCCAGTGATATCATGGCTACCGCCATCGATTGCCTTCATCCGTCCAAACCATGCTCTGGATCATCACCAAATACGCCGCCACCGCTGCCATCGTGGTTATCGTGTCCGAAATCGCCAAGCGCAGCGACAAGCTTGGCGGGCTGCTGGCCGCGCTGCCGCTGGTCACCCTGCTGGCGCTGGTCTGGTTGCATCTCGAGCAGCAGCCACAGGAGCGGATCGCCAACCATGCGTGGTACACGTTCTGGTATGTCGTGCCGACCCTGCCCATGTTTCTGGTTTTCCCGCTGCTGCTGCCTCGGCTCGGCTTCTGGCCGACACTGCTGGCATGCGCGCTGCTGACCATGGTCTGCTTCGCGCTGTTTGCCTTGGTGCTGAAACACTTCGGCATCGATCTGCTGTGAAGTAGTGATGCTGCCCGCATGAAAAAAGCGCCCGGGGCAAGGCCTGCGGGCGCGTTTCCTTCGCGGCGCAACGATCAGGCGTAAGCCGCCAGCGCGCCTTTCATCTTTTTCAGCGCCGCCGCTTCAATCTGGCGGATGCGCTCGGCCGAGACGCCGAATTCGTCTGCCAGCTCATGCAGCGTGGCACCGCTGCCATCGTCGTTCGCCAACCAGCGCGCTTCGACGATGCGCCGGGAACGATCGTCCAGCTTCGCCAGTGCCGCTTCCAGCCCTTCAGTCTGCAACCGGTCTTGCTGCCGTGCCGCCAGCACCTGCGTCGGTTCCGAGGCGTCGGACGACAGGTAGGCGATCGGTGCGAAATGTTCATCTTCGTCGTCTGTCGGCGCCTCGAGCGCGATGTCGCGGCCCGACAGGCGCGTTTCCATCTCGATCACTTCCTCGCGCTTGACGTTCAGCTTGTGCGCCAGATCGTCGATCTGCGCCTGCGACATCGTTTCCGCGTCGCCCTTGTGACTGCGCAGGTTGAAAAACAGCTTGCGGTGCGCCTTGGTGGTAGCGATCTTCACCAGCCGCCAGTTTTTCAGGATGTATTCGTGGATTTCCGCCTTGATCCAGTGCACCGCGTACGACACCAGACGCACGCCCTGCTCCGGATCGAAGCGTTTGACCGCCTTCATCAGGCCGATGTTACCTTCCTGAATCAGGTCCGCATGCGGCAGACCGTAGCCGAGGTAGCCGCGCGCGATCGATACCACCAGCCGCAGGTGCGACAGGATCAACTGCTGTGCGGCAGCGAGGTCGTTCCGATCGCGCAGGCGGCGCGCCAGTGCGTGTTCTTCTTCCTGGGTCAGCAGCGGCAGGCGGTTGACAGCCGAGATATAGGCGTCGATATTGCCGAGCTGACCAGAAAAGCCGAGAGCCAAAGCATGATTGCTCGCCGGCATCAATGCAGATGTTGCGGACGCTGCGTTCATTCCTTTTTCCCTTTCTTTTACGGGCCGAATTGATTCAATGGAGATATTTTAGCACTCCATCGGAGAGAGTGCTAACATGCATCATTATCAACCAGGCAATTGCCAAAGCTGGAGCTTTGCAGCAAACTGTGCGCCGCCCGTTGCGTTTGATCAAGGAGTACGCTGCAATGAACATGCCAATCGAACTGCCGGAAGAGGATCACGAGTTCCGCACGCCGGAAGAGGAAGCGCAGGGACGGCGCAGCACCTGGGTCAGCGTGTGGGTTAACGTGCTGCTGACCATCGGGCAGGTAGCCACCGGCCTGATCGCGCAGTCACAAGGCTTGATCGCCGATGGCATCCACTCGCTGTCCGACCTGCTGGCCGATTTCATCGTGCTGGTCGCCGGCCATCACAGCAAAAAGGCGGCTGACGATGACCACCATTACGGGCACCATCGCTATGAAAATGCCGCTTCACTGGTGCTGGGCGTACTGCTGCTGGTGGTAGCGATCGGCATGATCTGGTCTGCAGTCAAGAAACTGGAAGACCCGGATGAAATCGCGACCGTGCATCAAGCCGCGCTATGGGTGGCGGCGGTCGCGCTGGTGGCGAAAGAACTGCTGTTCCGCTACATGCTGGCGGTGGCCAAGCGCATCCGCTCGACCATGCTGGTGGCCAACGCGTGGCACGCGCGCTCGGATGCGCTGTCGTCGCTGGTGGTGGCGGTCGGCATCATCGGTAACATGATGGGCTATCCGCTGCTCGATCCGATTGCGGCGCTGATCGTCGGCCTGATGGTCGGCAAGATGGGCTGGGAATTCAGCTGGGATGCGCTGCACGATTTGATGGATCGCGCGGTGTCGGAGGAAGAAACCGAAGCGATTCGCGCCACCTTGCTGGCCACGCCCGGCATTCTCGGCCTGCACGACTTGCGCACGCGCAAGGTCGGCGATCTGGCGCTGGTTGACGTGCATCTGGAAGTCGATGCGACGATGACCGTGCTGGCAGCGCACGACATCGCGGTGGCCGCGCGCCGCCGCGTGCTGCAAAAACATGCGGTACTGAACGTGATGACCCACCTTGACCCACACGGACACAGGGATGTCGATCACGATGAAATCGAGACTGCGGCCAGCGCCAGAAACAGCGTGGCGCACATTTAACGCGGCCAAAGAAAAACGGCGGAGGTGCTGCTTCCGCCGTTTCTGGTGGTGTCATGCCACCCTTCTTAGTTCCTGTGGAACCTGTGGATGGAACCCTGTGGTTCCCGTAGCTGCTTCACTGACAGCGCAATCAGTACAAAAAGCTATACCGCCTTTCCGTCTATTACGTTGATGATGAACCCCCTTTCGGAAGTGGATCACGACTTTAATGTAAGGCATGTGACCACAAAGAACAAGGGGAATATGCGTCAACCCGCATGAACGTTGCGATTGCGCACACGTGTGCGCGCAAGCGGAACCTATGCGGTTTTTTTCTGTCGCCTCAGACGGGTTCGGTTCTCGCCAGCAGCCAGTCGCGCGCGGCGCCATCCACCAGCGGCATCAACCTTGTGCGCACCATGGCGTGGTAGCAGTTCAGCCAGCCGATTTCGTCCGGCCGCAGCAGCGTAACCTCGATGCAGCGGTTATCGATCGGGCATAGCGTCAGTGTTTCGAATTGCAGGAATTCGCCGAACGCGGTCGTTTCCGCCACGCGGTTCACCACCAAATTCTCGATCCGGATACCCCACTGGCCTTCGCGGTACAGACTCGGTTCGGCCGACGTGATCATGCCGGATTCCATTGCCGTCTGAGGCTCGGCTGCCGCGTGGTAGGAGATCGACTGCGGCCCTTCGTGCACGCCGAGGAAATAGCCGACGCCGTGGCCGGTGCCGTGGCCGTAATCCAGCCCCTCGGCCCATAGCGGTGCACGCGCGATCGCATCCAGCATCGCCGCCCGGATGCCGCGCGGAAAGCGCGCCGACGACAGCGCAATCAAGCCTTTGAGCACCAGCGTGAAATCACGCTTCTGTTCCGCCGTCGGTTCGCCCACCGGCACCACGCGCGTGATGTCGGTCGTACCGCCGTAATACTGGCCGCCGGAATCGATCAGCAGCAAGCCCTGACCGGCAATGGTTGCGTGCGTAGCTTGAGTGGCACGGTAATGCGGCATCGCGCCGTTGGCGTTGAAGCCGGCAATGGTATTGAAACTGGGGCAGACGAATCCATGCCGCCGCGCGCGGGCGGCGCTGATCCGTTCTTCCACCGTCATCTCGGTCACCGTCTGCGCCGGGTCAGCCAGCGCATGTTCCAGCCAGGCGAAAAATTCGCACAACGCGGCGCCATCCTCGGCCATCGCCGCGCGGATATGCGCCACATCCGCTTCGCTTTTTCTGGATTTGGCCAGAATGGCCGGATTGGCCGCCTCGACCACGCGCACGCCATCGTGCTTCGCCTGCCACAGCGCCAACGTGACCCGGCGCGGATCGGCCAGCAGCACCGCTTCCGGCTGCAACGCCGCCAGCGCCTGCGCCGCCTGCGCGTAGGGCGCCAGCTCGACCCCGTCGGCCGCCAGCGCCTCGCGCAATGCCGGCGGCACCTTGCCTTCGGCCACGAACAGCGTCGCGCGCTGCGGCCCGATCAGTGCATGGGCGATGAAAAACGGATTGAAATTCACGTCCGAGCCGCGCAGGTTGAACAGATACGCGATGTCGTCCAGTGTCGAAACCAGATGCCAGTCTGCGCCTTCGACACGCATCGCGGCGCGCAAGCTGGTCAACTTCTCGCGGCGCGTCATGCCCGCATACGGCGCCGGATGCTCGTACACCGGCGCTGTCGGCAACGGCGGCCGGTCGTGCCATATCTCAGTCAACAAATCGTGTTCGGTATTGAGCAGGATGCCCAGCCCGGTCAGCCGCTGCGTCATCAACCGCGCGGCGAACAGCGACAGCACCGCGCCGTCGATCCCGACCGTCTGGCGGGAATGCAGACTGTCGGCCAGCCATTCGACATGCGGCAAGGCCACGCCCGGCGGCATCCGCATCACGTCGATGCCGCTGCCGGCAAGCTCGGCTTCCGCCTGCGTCCAGTAACGGCTGTCTGTCCACAACCCGGCCCAGTCGGCCGTCAGCACCAGCGTGCCGGCCGAGCCGGTAAAGCCGGATAGCCATTGCCGACCCTGCCAGTGCTCAGGCAGGTATTCCGACAGATGCGGGTCGGCCGACGGCACGATCCAGGCGTCAAGCCCGTGGCGCTGCATCGCAAGACGCAGTTGTGCCAGGCGGGCAATTGATAATGTCGTTACGGATGTCATTGGGTTCATTGGATTTTGTCGCTTTTCGACAAATTATGGCGCGCGCAAAGTAATTGCACATTATCCGCCTTTAGCGAGGTTCCACCTTTTGAGTAAGGCACAATATGGTCAAAATGCAATTCAACTTCTGCGCCACACAACACGCAACGCCCATTATCGCGCGCCCAAACTTCAAGTTTGACACTCGTCGGAATAATTCTGCTTCGCTCAGGTATCTTATCGATACTGTCCTCCGCTAGCTGCTCGTCCACAACGCCATCTACCGCTAGCAACTTAAATTTGAACACTTTTCTTTTCCCATCGTGCTCAACCCAAGAATCAACTAAGTGAAAAAAACCATTGTCAGACCAAATACCCGTTTTAATTTTTTCATAAACACGAACAATATCCGGCCCTTTGACACCGTCCTTGTATCCTTGAGCTGCACGATGAAATTTCCCATTCTCAGTTATCGACCCGTTGGGACTTGTTTCTGGTTGGTCTATAAATTTTGGGTCAGGATAGTTTTTTCTCTTAGGCGCATCATGCCCCTCATAGATCAAGACCGCACCATCCTCCAGTACTTCGTCTCTATACGGCGCATTCGGCCTGACAGACATAAGAATCACGGAGTGCCTTCCCTTGAGCCGAAAGTTCATTCCGCGCTGCAAGCTGACGCCTTCCTTCTGACACATTTCAATGTACGCAATAATACTTCCCCGCATTGTCCCCCCCCCATTTCAGCAATACATCCACTGCTGCAAGCCATCGACCCACTTGTCCGCCTCCAGCCCGGTTTGCTGTCGGATCGCCAGCGCGCGCGCGCGCAGTTCGGCAAAATCCATTGACGGCGAATCCTTGAACGCCAGCGCAACCAGATTTTCTTCATCCACCAGCGGCAACCACACCACTGCATCGAACGCTTCCGTCAACGCGGCGATGTTTTCCAGATGGATTTCCTCGTCGCCGTACAAGTTCACCGTCAGCATCCCGCGCGGCGTCAGGCAGCGGGCGCAGGCCTGATAAAACTCCGGCGACGAAAACACCGGTCCTTCGGCCTTGTCATCGTACAGATCGACCTGCAACACGTCGGCACTGCCATGGTTGGCCGCATCAGCCAGCCATGCGAGCGCATCCTGCGCCTTGACTGCAAAGCGCGCATCGTCCGGCGGCAGCAAGAATTGCGCGCGGCAAATGTCGATTACGGCCGGATTGAGTTCGACCACGGTCAACCGCGATTCCGGCAGATGGCGGTAACAGCACTTCGCCAGCGCGCCGCTGCCCAGCCCGAACTGAACGATATGCTGCGGCTGGCCGATGAACAGCAGCCACGCCATCATCTGCCGCACGTATTCGAGTTCGACCGCCTCCGGATCATCGATCCGCATCGCGCCCTGAATCCAACTGGTGCCAAAATGCAGGTAACGCACGCCGTTTTCCTCCGACAGCGTGACCGGCGGCAAAGGGTTCAGTGGGTTTACAGCTTCAGACATTGTCGGCTTTCAAAATAGCGTTTCTGCCCGGTGACCGGGTCGGTGAATTCGACCGATTTCGCCAGCAACTGCAGCGGCTGGCCATAGTCCGGCGCCACGCCTGGCGGCAGATCCGGCTGCAACACCGGGTAAATCAGGTCGTTGATGATGGGCATCCCGAGAGCCGCCATCTGCGCCCGCAGCTGGTGCTTTTGCCCGGTGGCGGGACGCAGCGCATAGCGCGCCAGCTCGCCCTTCGTCTCCAGCAGCGCGATGTCGGTTTCGGCATTCGGCTCGCCCGCCACTTCGTGCATCTGCATGAAGGCCGGGCTTTCCTGCAGCCGGCTGCGGTACACCAGCGGCAGGTTTACCTTGTCGTTGCGCGGCGCAATCGCCTCGTAATATTTCGCCACATCGCGCTGGCGGAACAGCGTCTGGTACGCATTGCGCGTCGGAGGCTGAATGGTGAACAGCACCAGCCCGGCGGTTTCGCGGTCGATGCGGTGCATCGGCGTCAAAGTGTCGATTCCCAGCTTGCGCTTGAGCCGCACCAGCAGCGTTTGCTGCAGATAGCGGCCGGATGGCGTCACCGGCAGGAAATGCGGTTTGTCCGCCACCACCAGCCAGTCATCCTGAAACAGCACCGTTTCCTCGAACGGAACCGGCAATTCTGGCGGCAGGCGGCGATAATAAAACAGGCGGCTGTTCGGCTGGTAGCGCGCCTGCGGCGCCAGCGGTGCGCCGGCGGCGTCGCGCACCTCGCCCGCCAGCATCCGCTCGCGCCAGTCATCGCGCGCAAAGCGGGGAAAACGCTCGACCAGAAAATCCAGCACCGTCGGCCAGCCGCCGGGCGGCAGCGCGACCGCGCTCGGGCTGACACCGTCGATCATCGGCAGCTCTGGCCGGTTCGCGGCGCGGCGCTGGCTGCCGGAAGTGCGTTTTCTGGCGGATGCTTGCATGATGGCCGGTATTGTCGCAGAAAGCGGCAGGCCTGTATGCTGGCGTGGCGCCAACACAGGCCTGCCAACGGCAAGCCGGCGTTTCTTTCACGTCGGCGGACACCGCGTGTGCTCACGCTTGAAATTACTGGGGGTATATAAGCAAAACATGGCGCCAGGCCGCATATTTGCTGGCCGCTTTAAAATACTGGACGGAGTATATTTTTGGCGCTTACTGACCAGAAATGAACAGTTAGTCAGTTATTTTGACCGCCACAGGCCGCCGGTTGGGATTTGCCGCTCGATTTCCCTATAATGCAGGCACACGATTGAAAGGCAGCGATGAACCAAGCATCCCCACCAAACGAGCCTGGCAAGCAGCAAAAACTGATCGTCGCCATCACCGGCGCGTCCGGCGCGCTGTATGGCGTGCGCCTGCTAAAGGCATTGCGCGAATTGCCGCAAGTCGAAACGCATCTGCTGGTGTCAGACGCGGGCGAGCTGAACCTGAAGCATGAACTCGGGCTGTCGCGCACAGATGCCGCCGCGCTGGCAGACGTGATGCATGACGTGGCCGACATCGGCGCGCCACCGGCCAGCGGTTCGTTCGGCGCCGCCGGCATGATTGTCGCGCCGTGTTCGATGCGCACGCTGGCGGCCATCGCACATGGGCTGGCCGACAACCTGATCACCCGTGCCGCCGACGTGATGCTGAAGGAGCGGCGCCGGGTGGTGCTGATGGCGCGCGAAACGCCGTTGAGCCTAATCCATCTGCGCAACATGGTGGCGGTGACCGAAGCCGGCGGCATCATCTTCCCGCCCTTGCCGGCGCTGTACCAGAAACCGCAGACAATCGATGAGATGGTCACTCACACCATTGGCCATGCGCTGGCGCTGCTGGCATTGCCGAATGCGCTCACGCCGCACTGGAGCGGGATGCCGCGCTGAACGTCGGTACAGGCATTGACATAAATCAAACTGCCGTCCTGCCTTCGCCGCCATCATCGATAGCTCAAAGCCAACTGTTTTTTTGGCAACAGCACCCGCTCAGCAGTTACAATAGTGAATATCAGGCAATCGTCATCGGTAGCGATGGCTTGAATCCGGCGGCATCGACAAGGAGGCACAGCGATGAACCAGCAGCATTATTTCAATGACGGTATCCGGACGGTCACCGCGCCCCATTCTCGCCGCCAGGATCTCGAAACCGCAAAAATTGTCAGCCAGGGCATCCTGTATCAGAAAAAACTCGGCACCGATTTCGCCGCCGCCTACATGAGCAACCGCGGTGTGAAGATGGATGTGGCGTTGCGCGTGCTGTCCCGTCCGCATCTGCGCCGGCAATAGACAACTGAGGGCAACTGCGGGCAACCGCGCACCGGCATAAAAAAAGCCCGACCACTCGGTCGGGCTTTGCATATCTGGTGCCGGCTGCAGGACTCGAACCCGCCACCCCCTGATTACAAATCAGGTGCTCTACCTGATGAGCTAAGCCGGCACGCTAAACCGCGTATTCTACCCTACTTGACCCTCGTCAGCGATGGTCGGCCGTTACCTCGTGGCGACCCCGACGGTTCCGGCGGCTCTGGCGCGTCATCCGGCGGTTCGGACGACGATGCTGTCGCGCCTTCGTCATCCGTCGAAGAAACCGGTCGCAGCACCGGCGGCGGACTGGCTTCTGCACGGCGTGCATCCGGCTGCGGCGCCTCGAACGCCATGCCTTCGCCGTTTTCACTGGCGTAGATCGCGACCACGTTTTCCACCGGGATGTAGATATCGCGCGAAACGCCGCCGAAGCGCGCCTTGAAGCTAATGGCATCGTTGCCCATCATCAGCCCGCTGGTCGCGCCATGGCTGATGTTGAGCACGATCTGGCCATTGCGGACAAACTGCGGCGGCACGCGCGTGTATCCGTCCACCACCACGGAAATGTAGGGCGTGAAGCCGCTGTCGTTGCACCACTCGAAAATGGCGCGCAGCAGATAGGGTCTGGTAGACAGTTCTGGCATGGACTGTTCGCGTCAGCGACGCATGATTTTTTCCGGCGGCGTCAATGCTTCGATGTAGGCCGGGCGCGAGAAAATGCGCTCAGCGTATTTCATCAGCGGCGCGGCGGTTTTCGACAGTTCGATGCCGTAGTAATCCAGGCGCCACAACAGCGGCGCAATCGCCACGTCGAGCATCGAAAATTCATCGCCCAGCATGTACTTGTTCTTGAGGAACAGCGGCACGATCTGCGCCAAGCGATCGCGAATTTCGCTGCGCGCTTTTTCCATCGCCTTTTCGCTCGCCTTGCCCTTTTCGTTTTCAAGCGTATGCACATGCACGAACAGCTCACGCTCGAAATTGAACAGCATCAGCCGCGCGCGCGCGCGCATCAGCGGATCGGCCGGCATCAGTTGCGGATGCGGAAAACGCTCGTCGATGTATTCGTTGATGATATTGGATTCGTACAGCACCAGGTCGCGCTCGACCAGAATCGGCACCTGTCCGTACGGATTCATAATCGAAATATCTTCCGGCTTGTTGAACAGATCAACATCGCGGATTTCGAAATCCATGCCCTTCTCGAACAGCACGAGACGGCAGCGTTGCGAAAATGGGCAGGTAGTGCCTGAATACAGAACCATCATGGTTGTCGTTCCTTAGAGAGAATGGGACCAGCAACGGCTCGTCCCGATCGCCCGCCCGGATATTCCGGACGCAAGTTTTGCAACCTTTCATTATATCGGAAGCTTGCGCCAATTTGAAGTGGCTGCAACGCAACGCATTCATTTTCACCAGGCTTGCTATAGTACAAACCGCTACGGCGGACAATGCCATATCCTGCAGCTGTGCTGCTGTCATCCAGCTGCGCGAAACAAGAAGGAGGAAAATATGTCCATGATGAAGGAATTCAGGGAATTTGCGGTCAAGGGCAGCGTCGTTGACCTGGCCGTCGGCGTGATCATCGGCGGCGCGTTCGGCAAGATTGTCGATTCGCTGGTGAAGGACGTGATCATGCCGGTGATCGGCAAGTTTCTCGGCGGACTCGACTTTTCGAACTATTACATCCCGCTCAACAACCAGGGCACGAACCTGCCGCTGGCGGAAGCGCAAAAAGCCGGCGCGGTGCTGGCCTATGGCAGCTTCATCACCATCGTGATCAATTTCATCATTCTGGCGTTCATCATTTTCCAGATGGTGCGGCTGATTAACAAGGCGCGGCGCACCGAGCCGGCGCCAGAACCGCCGCCGGCGGTCACGCCGGAAGATATCCTGCTGCTGCGCGAAATCCGCGATTCGCTGAAGAAATAGGCGCTTACGCCGGATTGTCGATATCGATGAAGCGGTGCCGGATGCCGAATTCGGCCGCAACACGCTCGCCCAGCGCTTGTACGCCAAGGCGCTCGGTCGCATGATGACCACAGGCGAGGTAGGCGATGCCTGCCTCGCGCGCGACATGCGCGGTCTGCTCCGATATTTCGCCGCTGAGGAAAACGTCCGCCCCGGCCGCCGCCGCTTCGGCCAGCAAGCCCTGCGCCGCGCCGCTGCACCAGCCAACCCGACGCAAAGGCTGTGCTGGGTCACCCACCAGCAACGGCTTGCGCCCCAGCCGCAGCTCGACCAGCGCCGCCAGTTCGCCAGCATTGCGTGCCAGCGCGGCCGGCACCGTGCCCAGCCAGCCCAGTTCGTTTTCACCGAAACGCCCGTCCGGCTGCAACCCCAGCAAAGCCGCCAGTTGCGCGTTGTTGCCCAGTTCCGGATGGTGGTCGAGCGGCAGATGATAGGCGAACAGACTGATGTCGTTTTGCAGCAACAGCTTCAGCCGGTGATGCTTTATGCCGACCACGCACGGGTTTTCGTCGCGCCAGAAATAGCCGTGATGCACCAACAGCGCATCGGCCCGATGCTCAAGCGCGGCCTCAATCAGCGCCCGACTGGCCGTCACGCCGCTGACGATCGAACGGATTTGCGGTTTCCCTTCCACCTGCAGCCCATTTGGGCAATAATCCCGAAAACGGGCAATTTCCAGCAGCTGCGCTAGATATTGTGCAAGATCGTCCCTATCTACTGTTTTCCGGTCCATTTTCAGCTTTTCACTCATGATGCGACGACTCTGGTTATTGTTTGCACAAACCATTACGGTTGGCCTGGCGATCTGGTTCATTGTAATCTCGCTCAAACCCGAATGGGTAGGCGGCGCGAGCGGTTCGCGCAAAACCGCCTTCGTGACCTCGAATGCCACCGTGCAGGAAGCCGCGCCGAGCGAAGTGCCGGCCGCCGGCTCCTACCGCGAAGCGGCCAGGAAGGCGATGCCGTCGGTGGTCAATATCTACACCGCGAAAGAAGTACGGCAACAGAATCCGCTGCTGGACGATCCGTTCTTCCGCAAATTCTTCGGCGACCGCCCCAGCGGCACGCAAAAGCAGTCCAGCCTCGGCTCTGGCGTGATCGTCAGCCCGGAAGGCTATATCCTGACCAACAACCACGTGGTCGCCAGCGCCGATGAAATCGAAGTCGCGCTGGTCGATGGCCGCAAGGCAAGGGCAAAACTGGTTGGCACCGACCCGGAAACCGACCTGGCTGTGATCAAGATCGACCTGAAAAACCTGCCGGCGATCACGCTCGGCCGGGTCGAACAGGCGCGGGTGGGCGATGTCGTGCTGGCGATCGGCAACCCGTTCGGCGTCGGCCAGACGGTAACGATGGGCATCATCTCGGCATTGGGCCGCACCCACCTCGGCATCAACACGTTCGAGAATTTCATCCAGACCGATGCCGCCATCAATCCGGGCAATTCGGGCGGAGCGCTGATCGACACCGCCGGCAACCTGCTCGGCATCAATTCCGCCATCTATTCGCGCAGCGGCGGCTCGCTCGGCATCGGCTTCGCGATTCCGGTTTCGACCGTGAAAACGGTGATGGAAGCGATCATTTCCAACGGCCATGTGGTGCGCGGCTGGATCGGCATCGAACCGCAGGACATCACGCCCGAACTGGCCGACACGTTCAACCTGAAGCAAAAGGAAGGCGTGATCATCGCCGGCGTGCTGAAAAATGGCCCGGCGGACAAAGCCGGCATCAAGCCGGGCGACATTCTGGTGGCGATCGAGGGTACGCAGATTCCGAACACCAGCGAACTGTTCAACCGCATCGCACAAATCGCGCCTGGCAGCCGCGCCAAGATGACCGTGCAGAGAAATGAAGGCGAAGCGACGGTGGAAGTGACCGTGGCCAAGCGGCCCAGACTGCAGCAGGAAAACTAGCACTCAGTCCGGCTCGGCCGCCGGCACGAAATGCGGCGCCACCAGCAGTCCAAGCTCGTACAGCAGGCATAGCGGAATCGCCAGCAGCAACTGGCTCATCACGTCCGGCGGGGTAACGATGGCGGCAACGACGAACGCGCCGACAATCACATAGGGGCGCGCCCGCTTCAGTTGCGCCACCGTCACCAGCCCGACGCGCGCCAGCACCACCACCACCACCGGCACCTCGAACGTCACGCCGAAGGCGAGAAACATCGTGATCACGAAACCGTAATAGCTTTCGATGTCAGGCGCGACCGAGATCGAAGCCGGAGCAAACTGCTGGATGAACGCGAACACCACGCCAAACACGAACAGATAGCAGAACGCAACGCCGGCGAGAAACAGCAGCGTGGAGGATACGATCAACGGCACCACCAGCCGCTTTTCATGCGCATACAACCCCGGCGCGATGAACCCCCACGCCTGATGCAGCACATACGGCAACGCGATCAGGAAAGCCAGCAGCAGCACCACCTTTACCGGCACCATGAATGGCGTGATGACGCCGGTAGCGATCATTTTGGTGCCGGCCGGCAAGGCATTCATCATCGGCGCCGCCAGCAGGTCGAACAGCCTGGCCGCAAACGGCATCAAGCAAAAGAACACCACTACCACCGCCGCGGCCGAACGAATCAGTCGCTGGCGCAATTCGAGCAAATGCGGCATCAGGCCCTGCACGAAACCGGTATCCGGCTGTTCTGTCATGGCCTGTTACCTGAAAGTCGAAAAGGGCTTACCGCGGCTGCGGCGCGCTGCCCGCTGCGAAGCACGCGCCACCTTGTTGCGACGGAATTCACGCGCCTTCGAGGAAAAGGCGCCTGCCTTGCGTTCACTGGCAGCGGGCGTTGCGCCTGCCTGGGACTGCAGATTCGACAGGCTGTCGCCAATCTCTTGCGCCGCGACCCGCACTTCGCCATGCAACCGGTGCAGTTCGTCGAACGCCATTTCGCGGCTGACTTCAGCTCTCACATCGTTGATATAACGCTGCGCCCGGCCGAACAGTGCGCCGGCCATGCGCGCTACCTTAGGCAATTTCTCCGGGCCGATGACCACCAGCGCGATCACGCCAATCAGCACCAGCTTCGACAGGCCGAAATCGAACATGCGGCGCGCTACTCCCTGGGCTTGTCCTGCGTGATGGCGTTGCTCTTGTTCTGCTGCTGCGGCTCAGTGCCCGCCGCCGGCTTGTCCTCGACGCCGTTCATGCCATCCTTGAAGCCCTTGACTGCCTTGCCCAGATCGGAACCGATATTCGCGAGCTTTTTCGTGCCGAAAATCAATAACACGACAATCAGCACGATCAACCAGTGCCAGATGCTTAAACCGCCCATGTTTTCTCCTTGTCAGTCCCGACGCGACATCGTTATCGAAAGCCGTGAGCCATCAGGTTAACGGTCCAGCGTCCACGGACGCGGGCCGGCCAGCAGATGCGCATGCAGGTGATACACTTCCTGCCCGCCTTCCGGGCCGGTGTTGATCAGCGTCTTGTAACCGCCGCTGAACGGGCCGGTTTCGTCACCGACCGGTGCAACCCCGTGCTCGGCCGCCAGTTTCGGCACCAGCGCCAGCATCTTGCCCAGCAGTTCGTGATCGCCGGCTTCACAATCCGACAGCGAACCAATGTGCTTCTTCGGGATAACCAGCAGGTGTATCGGCGCGGCTGGCTTGATGTCCTTGAACGCCATCAGCTCGTCGTCTTCATACACGATGTTCGCCGGAAGTTGTTTCGCCGCGATCTTGCAGAAAATACAGTTATCCAAAGCAGCCTCCATTATTGTTCAAGTTAAGAACCGGTAAGTTTCGCCATTGTATACGCAATTGCGTTGTCAAATGACCCGCCAGACAGTGTTTGTACTTCATATGGTGCTACCATCAGCTTTCCCCTTTGACTGGCCAATCGAAAAGCCGTTTCAACGCAATGAATGACCTCAAATCCACACTGCGCCAGTGCGTGATCGTATTCGGTTGTCTGGCCGTGGCCGAACTGTTTGTTTCCCTGACCGGCATCCGCTTCCCGTCGGCCCTGATCGGCATGCTGCTGCTGACGCTGCTGCTGAAACTCGGCTGGGTCAAGCTCGACTGGGTACAAGGCATCGCCGATTTCCTGCTCGGCCATCTCGGCCTGTTTTTCGTGCCGCCGGGCGTGGCGCTGATGCTGCATTTTGAGCTGATCCGGGCCGAATGGCTGCCGATCGCGGTGGCCACGATCGTCAGCACGGTCGCGGTGCTGGCGTTCACCGGCTGGGCGTATCAACTCGCGAGGCGCTGCAAATGAGCGCGCTATCGAACGCCCTGTCCGGCAACCCCGCCATCCCGATCTCGCTCACGATAGGCGCGTTCTGGGCCGCGCAGGCATTGCAGCAACAGTTGAAGCTGGTGCTGCTGAACCCGATTCTGGTGGCGACGGCCGCCATCATCCTGCTGCTGCAACTGGCCGGCATCCCGTACGAAAGCTACCACGAAGGGGCGCAATACCTCGAATTCCTGCTCAAGCCGGCCATCGTCGCGCTCGGCGTGCCACTGTATCTGCAACTGGAACAAATCAAGAAACAGGCGGTGCTGATCCTGATTTCGCAACTGGCCGCCTGCGTCATTGGCGTGGTTTCGGCCGTGCTGATTGCCCGCTGGCTGGGCGCATCAAACGCGGTCGCGATCTCGCTCGCGCCGAAATCAGCCACCACGCCGATTGCGATCGAAGTCACGCGCCTGATGGGCGGCATTCCGGCGCTGTCGGCCATCATCGTCATCCTGACCGGCATTTTCGGTGCCGTCTGCGGCCTGACCGTGCTGCGCTGGCTGGCGGTCAAAAGCCCGATCGCGCGCGGACTGGCGCTGGGCGCGGCCGCGCACGCGGTCGGCACCTCGCACGCGATGCAAATGAACCGGAAATTGGGCGCGTATTCCAGCCTCGGCTTGATCGTCAATGGCACGCTGACCGGGTTGCTGACACCGTATCTACTGCACTGGCTGGGCTGATCACCCGACATTTACCGGGGGTATATAGTCAAAACCAGCCGCTTGGCCAGGATTTTACTGGCTATTTTCAGATACTGACCGGAGTATATTTTTAGGCCTTACTAACCAAAAAATCATTTAAGTCAGTTATTTTGGCCTTTGATGCCTGTCGCGCGCATGTCTGGTTTGGCCGCTCGCTGCGTTGGCGCAGGGTTTCATCCGCTTGGGCGCTGCCGCTGACAGCGAGGCCCAGGCGGATCAGAAACAAAAGTTGTTTAGCGCAGCGAGGGTTTCCCGCTTTGGCCTTCATGGCAGCGGGAACCCGAAGGGCAGCGTCTTGCGGTCGTATTCTTTGGCTTTCCTTTCTTGGCGAGACAAGAAAGGAAAGTAGCCGCCGGGCTACCCCCGGCAAGCCAAATCTGCCACCAGCGTCAAACAGCCGCGGCCAGACGGTTTGCTGCGCCGCCATCCGGCCGCGCAGCAGGTTTTTCAGCGTTTCTGCTGCTCGGCCGCGTCGCGCAGCACGTCCTTGCGCGCCGCCTTTTCCTCGATGCCGGAAATGCCTTCGCGCCGCGCCAGTTCGTTCAGCACGTCATCCGGCGTCAGGCCGAACTGCGCCAGCATGATCATCGAGTGGAACCACAGGTCGGCGCATTCGTACAGCACCTTCGAGGCGTCGCCGCCGGCGCGCACGTCCTTCGCCGCCATCACGGTTTCGGTCGCTTCCTCGCCAATTTTTTTCAGGATGGCGTCGTCGCCCTTGGCGAACAGCCGCGCGACGTAGGATTTTTCCGGGTCGCCGCCGTTGGCCAGCTTGCGTGTTTCGATGATGCCGGCCAGCCGGTTCAGGATTTCGCTCATTTGTAGATGTCCTTCGGGTCTTTCAGCACCGGCTCGGTCACTTTCCATTCGTACCCGTCGGCGCCTGCTGCCAGTTGCTGGTAGAAGCAGGAATGCCGGCCGGTATGGCAAGCGATGCCGCCCACCTGCTCGACCGTCAGCAGAATCACGTCGTCATCGCAGTCGAGGCGGATGTCCTGCACCTTTTGCACATGGCCGGATTCCTCGCCCTTGCGCCACAGTTTCTTGCGCGAACGGCTCCAGTACACCGCCACGCCGGTTTGGGCGGTTTCAGCCAGCGCATCGCGGTTCATCCAGGCGAACATCAGCACCCGGCCGCTGCCGGCTTCCTGCGCAATCACCGGCACCAGCCCGTGCTCGTCCCAGCGAATCCTGTTTAGCCACTTGTGCGCCGTGCTCATGCCAGCCTCACTGCAATACCCTGCTTTGCCATGAACTGCTTCGCCTCCTGTACCGTGTGTTCGCCATAGTGGAAAATGCTGGCCGCCAGCACAGCATCGGCGTGCCCTTGTTTGATGCCGTCGGCCAGATGCTGCAGGTTGCCGACGCCACCGGAGGCGATCACCGGAATAGTGATCGCATCGGAAATGCGGCGCGTCAGCGCCAGATCGAAGCCGCTCTTGGTGCCGTCGCGATCCATGCTGGTCAGCAGGATTTCGCCCGCGCCGAGCTGCTGCATTTTTTGCGCCCATTCGATCGCGTCCAGCCCGGTATTATTGCGTCCGCCGTGGGTGAACACTTCCCATTTTTCCGGCCCGGTCTGCTTGGCGTCAATCGCCACCACGATGCATTGCGAGCCGTAGCGGTTGGCAGCATCGGCCACCAGTTGCGGATTGGTCACGGCCGAGGTGTTGATGCTGACCTTGTCCGCGCCCGCGTTCAGCAACCGGCGCACATCCTCGACCGTGCGCACTCCGCCGCCGACAGTCAGCGGAATGAACACCTGCGATGCAACATCCTCGATGATGTGCAGGATCAGGTCGCGCCCGTCGCTGGAAGCGGTGATGTCGAGAAAGGTCAGTTCGTCCGCGCCCTGTTCGTCGTAGCGGCGCGCGATTTCGACCGGATCGCCGGCATCGCGCAATTCGACGAAATTGACGCCCTTAACCACGCGGCCGGCGGTCACGTCCAGACAGGGGATAATGCGTTTGGCGAGCATGTTCCGTCCGTTTCAGCGCTTGGCGCCGGTCAGCTCATCCGCGCGCGCCTGCGCCGCCTTCAGGTCGAGCGAGCCTTCGTAAATCGAGCGGCCGCAGATCACGCCTTCGATGCCTTCGTCACGCACCGCACACAGTGCCTCGACGTCCTTGATGTCGTGAACGCCGCCGGAAGCGATCACCGGAATCTTGACCGATTGCGCCAGCTTGACCGTCGCTTCGACGTTGACCCCGCCCATCATGCCGTCGCGGCCGATGTCGGTGTAGATGATCGATTCGACCCCGTAGCCCTCGAACTTCTGTCCGAGCGCGATCACGTCGTGCTTGGACAGTTTGCTCCAGCCGTCGGTCGCGACCTTGCCGTCCTTGGCATCCAGCCCGACAATGATGTGGCCGGGAAACGCGCCGCACGCATCCTGCAGGAAGCCGGGATTCTTGACCGCGGCCGTGCCGACGATGATGTACGAAATGCCTTCGTCCAGATATTGCTCGATCGTATCCAGATCGCGGATGCCGCCGCCAAGCTGCACCGGAATAGGCCCGGTCTTGTTCGCCTGTTCGAACGCCCTCACCGCGGCAACGATCGATTTGATCGCGGCGCGGTTCTTCGGCGTGCCGGCAAAGGCGCCGTTGAGATCGACCAGATGCAGGCGGCGCGCGCCTTGCGCCAGCCAGTGCCGCGCCATATCGGCGGGTTCGTCGGAAAACACGGTAGCCTGTTCCATATCGCCTTGCTTGAGGCGTACGCAGAGACCGTCCTTGAGATCGATGGCAGGAATGAGCAACATGGCGTAAATCGGATGTTAAGGGTTGATATCGATTGAAGCAGATGAAAATGCCTAGTACTGCATATTGTGCGACAAATCACGGCTTCCAGTGCACGAAATTGCGATACAGCCGCAAACCGGCCGCCGCACTTTTCTCCGGGTGAAACTGGGTCGCGAACAGGTTGTCTTTCGCCACCGCGCTGCAAAACGGCGCACCATAAACGGTTTCGCCGACCATATGCGCCGGATTGGCCGGCTGCGCATAAAAGCTGTGCACGAAGTAAAAATAACTGTTGTCGGCGATGCCGTCCCACAGCGGATGCGGCGCCACTTGCCGTACCTGGTTCCAGCCCATCTGCGGCACCTTGAAACGCGAGCCGTCGGCCTGCAACTGGCCGTCGAGCTGGAACCGGACCACCTTGCCCGGCATCAGGCCGAGGCAGGCGGCATTGCCTTCCTCGCTGGTATCGAACAGCATCTGCTCGCCCACGCATACGCCAAACAGCGGCTTGTTGCGCGCCGCATCCAGCAGCGCTTCCAGCAGGCCGGATTCGCGCAGGCTCGCCATGCAATCCGGCATCGCGCCCTGTCCGGGCAACACCACGCGGTCGGCGCTTTTCAGGTCGGCCACTTCGCCGGAAATCTTCACTTCCATTTCCGGCGCAACAAAGCGTAGCGCCTGGGCTACCGAGCGCAGATTGCCCATCCCGTAATCGACAACAACGATTTTTTTCATAAAACCATGAGAGTGCGGAAAATTACAGGCTGCCCTTGGTCGACGGGATCGTCCCGGCGGCGCGCGGATCGTGCTCGGTCGCCATGCGCAATGCGCGGCCGAACGCCTTGAACACGGTTTCGCACTGGTGATGCGCGTTGTCGCCGCGCAGGTTGTCGATGTGCAGCGTCACCAGCGCGTGATTCACGAAACCCTGGAAGAATTCTCGCGTCAGATCCAGATCGAACGTGCCGGTCAGCGCGCGCGCGAACGGCACGTTGAATACCAGCCCGGGGCGACCGGAAAAATCGATCACCACGCGCGACAGCGATTCATCCAGCGGCACATAGGCGTGGCCGTAGCGGCGGATGCCCGCCTTGTCGCCCATTGCCTTCGCCACCGCCTGTCCGAGCGCAATGCCGACATCCTCGACCGTGTGATGCGCGTCGATGTGCAAATCGCCTTTGGCGGCGATATCGAGATCGATCAAGCCATGGCGCGCAATCTGATCGAGCATGTGGTCAAAGAACGGCACGCCTGTATCCAGCTGTTGCTTGCCGCTGCCATCGAGATTGACGGCGACGCGGATCTGCGTTTCGCTGGTATTGCGGCTAATTTCTGCGGTTCTGGGCGAAGACATGATATGAATTATTCGGCTATGCAGGCCTTGAAGGCGTCAAGGAACTGGCGGTTTTCTTCCGGCGTGCTGACGTTCACCCGCAGGCAATCGGTCAGCAACGGATGCATTTTACCCACATTTCGGATCAAAACCTTGCGCTCTATCAGTTTTTCGAACACCCGCTGCGCGTTGGCGACCCGCAGCAGCAGGAAATTGGCGCTGGATGGAAACACTTCTACCCCCGGCAAAGCCGCCAGCGCCGCCGCCTGCTGTTCGCGCTCACCGCGCAGCAGCGCTGCCTGATAATCAAGCACCGACACGTTTTCCAGCGTGAATTCGACCGCCGCTTCGGTCAGCACGTTGACGTTGTACGGCGGCCGCACCTTTTCGAACTGCTCCAGCAAGGCCGCGCTGGCCGACATGTAACCAAGGCGCACACCGGCCAGCCCGAGCTTCGATACAGTGCGCATCACCACCAGATTCGGAAATTCCGGCAGCCGCGGCATGAAACTGGTCGGCGAAAATGGCTGGTACGCCTCATCCACCACCACGATGCCGGAATCGCCCACGGCGCGCAGGATGGCGACAATATCTTCGGCCGCGAACAGGTTGCCGGTCGGATTGTTCGGGTAAGCCAGATAGACGATCGCCGGCTTGTGCTGCGCAATCGCCGCCAGCATCGCCGGCAGGTCAAGCGAAAAATCCGCCTTCAACGGCACGCCGGCGAATTCCATCCCGGCGAACTGCGCGAACATCTGGTACATGACGAAAGTCGGCACTGGCGCCATCACCTTCACCGGCGCCGCCAGGTCGCGCCGCGCGCAGGCGACCGACATCAGCGAAATCAGTTCATCCGAGCCATTACCGAGCATCACGTCGAACCCGGCCGGCACGCCCATCTTGTCGCGGATGATCGCCTTCAGGCCCGAGTACGACGGAATCGGGTAACGGTTCAGCGCCACGTCGGCCAGCCGGCGGCCCAGTTCAAGCCGCAGCTCTTCCGGCAGCAGGTACGGGTTTTCCATCGCGTCGAGCTTGACGAAGCCCTCGGACGCGCCGACGTGGTAAGCAGCCAGGGCGCGCACGTCCGGACGGATGATGTTTTCAATCAGTGACATGATTTTTCTTCGTTTTTCGCCAAAAATATACTGGCGGCAGTATTTCAAAACCACCGCGGAAGTTGTGGCCCGGCGGGGTACTTTTGGCACATACCCCGCCGTTTTTAATTTTTCGCTCAGCGCGCCGGGTTCATTTCAGCCGCAACTCGGCGCTGCGCGCATGCGCTTCCAGCCCTTCGCCGTAAGCCAGTTCGGCCGCGATTTTGCCCAGCGTTTGCGCGCCGGCTTCGCTGGCGAAAATCAGGCTGGAGCGCTTCTGGAAATCGTACACGCCCAGCGGCGACGAAAACCGCGCGGTGCGCGAGGTCGGCAGCACGTGGTTCGGCCCGGCGCAATAGTCGCCCAGCGATTCGGACGAATAGCGCCCCATGAAAATCGCGCCGGCATGGCGGATCAGATCCGCCCACTGCTGCGGCTTCTCGGCCGAAATTTCCAGATGCTCGGGCGCGATCAGGTTGGCAATCGTGCACGCCTCATCCATGTCGCGCACCTTGACCATCGCGCCGCGATTCGTCAGCGACGTGCGGATGATGCCGGCGCGCGACATCGGCGGCAACAGCAGGTTGATGCTGGCTTCGACCCGGTTCAGGTAAGCCTCGTCCGGGCAGACCAGGATCGATTGCGCCAGTTCGTCGTGCTCGGCTTGCGAAAACAAATCCATCGCGATCCAGTCCGGGTCGGTCGTGCCGTCGCACAGCACCAGGATTTCGGACGGCCCGGCGATCATGTCGATGCCGACCGTGCCGAACACCCGGCGCTTGGCCGCCGCCACATACGCGTTGCCGGGGCCGACAATCTTGTCCACCTGCGGCACCGTCTGCGTGCCATACGCCAGCGCACCCACCGCCTGCGCGCCGCCAATGGCGAACACGCGATCCACGCCGGCAATCGCCGCCGCCGCCAGCACCAGTTCATTGCGCACGCCATCCGGCGTCGGCACCACCATGATGATTTCCTGCACGCCGGCCACCTTGGCTGGAATCGCATTCATCAGCACCGATGACGGATAGGCCGCCTTGCCGCCCGGCACGTAGATGCCGACGCGATCGAGCGGCGTGACTTTTTGTCCCAGCACGGTGCCGTCGGCTTCGGTGTAGCTAAAACCGTCCGAGCCGCATTCCTTGAACTGGCGCTGGTGATAGGCGCGCACGCGCTCGGCCGCCGCTTCCAGCGCGGCGCGGCGTTTTTGCGGCAGCGAGTGCAGCATGTCGCGGCATTCTTCCAGGCTAATTTCCAGCGCAGCGATGCTCGGCGCGTTGGTGCGGTCGAAGCGGTTGGTGTATTCGAGCACGGCCGCATCGCCGCGCGCTTTCACGTCGGCCAGAATGGCCGCCGCCGCCTGGTCGATCGCATCGTCGGTGCCGCTGTCGAACGCCAGCACCGCCGCCAGTTGCGTCTTGAATTCCGGGTTGGCCGTATCCAGCCGGCGCATGGTGATGGACATAATCTTCCTCCGTCGAAAGAAGCTTTGAGTTATGTTATTCGGCCGAAGCCTTGTAGAACGCGTCGAGAATCGGCTGCAGCTGGTCGCGCTTGAGCTTCAGCGCCGCCTGGTTCACCACCAGCCGCGACGAAATGTCGGCAATGTGCTCGACTTCGACCAGATCGTTCGCGCGCAGCGTGTTGCCGGTGCTGACCAGATCGACAATCGCTTCCGACAGCCCGACCAGCGGCGCCAGTTCAATCGAGCCATACAGCTTGATGATGTCGACATGCACCCCCTTGGCGGCGAAATGCTCGCGCGCCGCCTGCGCATACTTGGTCGCCACCCGCAGCCGCGCGCCTTTCTTGACTGCATTCGCATAGTCGAAACCCTTCGGCGCCGCCACAGACAGATGGCATTTCGCGATGTGCAGATCGACCGGCTGGTACAGCCCCGCGCCGCCATGTTCCTGCAATACGTCCTTGCCGGCGACGCCGAAGTCGGCCGCGCCATACTGGACGTAGGTCGGCACGTCGGTCGCACGCACGACAATGACCTTGATGTTGTCATGATTGGTCGGCAGAATCAGCTTGCGCGAAGTTTCCGGATCCTCGGTCACGGTAATGCCGGCCGCTTCCAGCAGCGGCTGCGTTTCTTCGAAAATGCGTCCCTTCGACAGCGCCAGGATCAGCTGCTGCGGCTGGTTTTGCGATTGATTGTTTGCTGTTGCGTTCATCATTTTTCTCGCCTGATGTCAGCCCCGACGGCCGACAGTTTCTGTTCCATCCGGTCGTAACCGCGATCCAGATGGTAAATCCGGTTGACCACCGTTTCGCCCTGAGCCGCCAGTCCGGCGATCACCAGCGACGCCGAAGCGCGCAGATCGGTCGCCATCACCTGCGCGCCGACCAGCCGATCCACGCCTTTGACGAAAGCGGTATTGCCTTCGGTGCGGATGGCCGCGCCCAGCCGGTTCAGTTCCTGCACATGCATGAAGCGGTTTTCGAAAATCGTCTCGATCACATGGCTCGGCTCGTCCGCCAGACAGTTGACCGCCATGAACTGCGCCTGCATGTCGGTCGGAAAACCAGGGTATTCGGTGGTGCGGAAGCTCACCCCCTTCGGCCGGCCATCCATTTGAATGCGAATCGTGTCCACGCCCTTGGTCAGCGTCACGCCTGCTTCGCGCAACTTGTCGACCACCGCATCGAGAATGTCGCAGCGCGTACGGGTCAGCGTCACATCGCCGCCAGTAGCCGCGACCGCGCACAGGAAGGTGCCAGCCTCGATCCGGTCGGCAATCACCGTATGCGCCGCGCCATGCAGCGCTTCCACGCCCTGAATCACCAACCGGTCGGTGCCGATGCCTTCGATCTTCGCCCCCATCTTGACCAGCAGATTGGCCAGATCGGTCACCTCCGGTTCGCGCGCAGCGTTTTCCAGCACGGTTTCACCTTCGGCCAGCGTCGCTGCCATCAGCAGGTTTTCAGTGCCGGTGACGGTGATCATGTCGGTCACGATGCGCGTGCCTTTCAGCCGCTTCGCCTTCGCATGGATGTAACCGGCCTCGATCGTGATTTCGGCCCCCATCGCCTGCAACCCCTTGATGTGCTGCTCGACCGGGCGCGAGCCGATCGCGCACCCGCCCGGCAGCGACACCCTCGCTTGGCCGAAACGCGCCACCAGCGGCCCCAGCACCAGGATCGCCGCCCGCATCGTTTTCACCATTTCATACGGCGCGTCGAAATTGTTTACCTGACTGCCATTGAGCGTGACCTGTTCATCCTGCTGCTCGATCGATAGCCCCATCTGCCGCAGCAGCCGCAGCATCGTGCTCACATCGTGCAGCCGCGGCACGTTGTCCAGTTCGAGCGTGCCAGCAGTCAGCAGGCCGGCGCACAGGATTGGCAGCGCGGCGTTCTTCGCGCCGGAAATCGGGATTTCGCCCACGAGGCGTTTGCCGCCGTTAATAATCAGTTTATCCATTGATGCCAAAATATTTCAGAACTGCAAGGTGCTCCATTATCCTTCAATCGGCGACGTCAAAATACCCCTGCCGCAAAATAGTGCCGGCGCCAGAGTTGCTAATGACGCAACTTGTAACCGCTTTTCAGCATCCGCATCGCCAGCGCCGCCAGCAGCAGGAAAAACACGGCAACAATGGCCAGACTGGTCGTCGGCGCCACGTCCGACTGGCCGAAGAAACCGTGGCGGAAGCCGTCGATGATGTAAAAAAACGGGTTGAAGTGCGACACTTTTTGCCAGAACGGCGGCAGCGAGCCGATCGAATAGAACACACCGGACAGGAAGGTGGCCGGCATGATCAGGAAGTTCTGGAAGGTTGCAATCTGGTCGTATTTTTCCGCCCAGATGCCGGCGATCAGGCCGAGCGTACCGAGCACGGCCGAACCGAGCAACGCGAACACGAGTATCCATCCGGGCGCGGCGAACTGCAGCGGCGCAAACCAGAGCGTGACCGCGAACACACCGCAGCCAACCGCCACGCCGCGCACCACCGCCGCCAGCAGATAGGCAAAAAAGGTTTCGCGGTGCGATACCGGCGACAGCAGCAGAAACACCATGCTGCCATTGATCTTCGACTGGATCAGCGACGACGACGAATTGGCGAACGCATTCTGCAGCACGCTCATCATCACCAGCCCGGGAATCAGGAATCCGATGTAGCTCACTCCCGGATAGACCTGCACATGCGATTCCAGCGCATGGCCGAACACCAGCAGGTACAGCAGCGCAGTCAGCACCGGCGCGGTGATCGTCTGCGCCGCCACTTTCCAGAAGCGCAGCACTTCCTTGAACAGCAAGGTGCGGAATCCGATCGACATCATGCCGCCTCCGTCCGGCCATCCATCACCTGCAGGAACACGTCTTCCAGGCTTGCCTGCTGCAAGGCGATGTCGGCAATCGCCACGCCGCTGGCGCGCACCTGCGCCAGGATTGGTTCGACTTCGGATGCATGGTTGATGCGCAGCAGATATTTCGTCCCGGCCGGCGCCGCTTCCTGCTGCGACACCAGCGGCAGCAGCGCCGGCGGCAGCGCGCCTTGCGCCAGTTGCAGCATCAGGCTGGAACCGGAGATGCGCTTCAACAGCGCGTCGGTCGTATCCAGCGCCACCACGCGGCCGCTTTTCAGCATCGCAATGCGGTGGCACAGCGCCTCCGCTTCTTCCAGGTAGTGCGTGGTCAGCAAAATCGTGTGCCCTTCGCGGTTCAGGCGCGAAATAAATTGCCACAGCGCCTGACGCAGTTCGACATCGACCCCGGCGGTCGGCTCATCCAGCACGATCACCGGCGGCTTGTGCACCAGCGCCTGCGCCACCAGCACGCGGCGCTTCATCCCGCCGGAGAGTTCGCGCATGTTCGCGTCCGCCTTCGCCGTCAGATCGAGATTCGCCATCACTTCATCGATCCAGGCATCATTGTTTTTCAGGCCGAAATAGCCGGATTGCAGCCGCAAGGTTTCGCGCACGGTGAAAAACGGGTCGAACACGATTTCCTGCGGCACCACGCCCAGATTCAGCCGCGCCGCGCGGAAATCGGTCACCACGTCGTGACCAAGGATTTGCACGCTGCCGCGGTCGGCGCGCGCCAGCCCGGCCATGATCGAAATCAGCGTCGTCTTGCCGGCGCCATTCGGCCCGAGCAGGCCGAAAAATTCACCTTGCCCGATCGACAGCGAGACGCCATCCAGCGCCTTGAGCGACGGGTAGCTTTTTTCAACACCGGTAATCTGGATGGCGGTCATGCAAAAATGGCAGTGGCGGCCCGCATCGTCGCGAGGCTGGAAACGTTTGATTATATTGGATTTGTTACAGGAAAGCCGCAACGCGGCCGGAAAGCGGGCTGACGGTCAATGTCGCTCTTGATTTTGCTGCGCCGCAGAAATGAGCGTCAGCAACTCCGTCACGCCATACAGCCCGGCCAGACTGCACAGTGCCGGCGGAAGACGGTGGAATTCGATCACGGCGCCGCGCGCGCGCGCGGCCCGCTGCCACGCCAGCAGCAGCGCCACGGCGGCGGAATCGAGCGTTTCGACCCGAGCCAGATCGAACATCGTTTCTCCCGCCTCCAGCGCGCGCAAGCCTTCCGCCAGCGCGCGTGGCGCGTCTGCCATCGTCAGCGAAAGACCGGCGTCAAACATTGTTAACGCGCTTTCTTGATCGGAGTGGCCGCCAGCGCGCGATTCTTGTCGGCCAGCGTCTTGATCAGACCATCGATGCCGCCCTTGCCGATCTCGGTTGCGAACGTGCCCTTGTAGGTTTGCACCAGCCAGGCGCCCAGCACGTTGATGTCATACACCTTCCAGCCACCGGCCTGCTTTTCCAGCCGGTAGTTCAGCTGGATCGGTTCGCGGCCGCGCGTCTGCAGCACTTGCGAATAGACGATCACGTCGGTTGCCGACGGGCTGGCACGGAAGGGCCGGAACTGCAACGTCTGATCCTTGATCTGCGCAATCGCGCCGGAATAGGTGTGCACCAGCAAGTCGCGGAATTCCTTCGTCAGCCGCTGCTTTTGCGCCGGCGTGGCATCGTGCCAGTAGCGACCGGCCGCAAGCGAAGTCATCCGCTGAAAATCGACATGCGGCAGGATTTTCGTTTCAACCAGCTTCTGGATGCGTTTCTGGTTGCCAGCCTGGATCGCCCTGTCGGCTTTCGCGCTGTCGAGCACGTCCTGGCTGATGCGTTTAATCAGCGCGTCCGGAGCTTCCTGCGCGATGGCATTGCCGGCGCACAGCGCGGCAAAAATGAAAAAGGCGGCAAATAATCGGTTCAGAGTTTTCATGGTATTTCAGCGGGCTTAACGGACTATCGTCGCGCCCGCAATTGGTTCAATAAAAGTTTAACGGTTAACGTTGGGCGGCGGATGACGCAGGCGGCTTTGCACCCTCCTGCGGCTTCACGCCCGATTCGCTGTCATAGTCGGGCACGTGTTTCTCACCATCGTCGTCAATTTGGTTCTGACGACGTTGCAGGTACGCATCGCGCACGAATTCATATTTGTCGAGCGCCGCTTCCTCGACCAGATCGCCCGCCTCGAGCGCCCCGGCGCGTTTGTCAATCACGCGCACGCCACGACCGATGTTACGCACCGATACCGGGTCCTTGTAACCCCACGGATCGCCATAGAAATCGAACGGCAAGGCAAATGTGTCGCGCACCGTGGACGAGCCGAGGAACGGCAGCACCACATACGGCCCCGCTTCGCCGCCCCAGTGGCCGAGCGTCTGGCCGAAATCCTCGCGATGCTTCGGCAAGCCTGCATCCGACGCCACATCAATCAGACCGAGCAAGCCGAAAGTGCTGTTCAGCGCCACGCGCGCGACATCGGACATGCCATCCTCGACCTTGCCCTGCAGCAAGTTGTTCACCGCCGTCCAGACATCGCCGATGTTGCCAAAAAAATTGCCGATCCCGGTCTGCACAAATCCGGGCAGCGCGTCACGGTAAGCGGTCGCAGCCGGTTTCAGCGCCACGCGGTCAACCGTATCGTTGAAGCTGAACATTGCACGGTTGAAGCCCTCGTACGGGTCTTTCGGATTGCCACCTGTCGAGGCACAGCCGCTGATCGCCGCGGCCGCAGCCGCCACCAGCACCAGCCGGGTCACGCGTTTATTGAACATCATTTGGAATCCTTTCCTTCGGCCGTCTTTGAACCTTCAGCCGCTTTTGAAAACAGGAACTGGCTAATCAGGTTTTCCAGCACGATGGCCGACTGGGTCATGCTGATGGTATCGCCCGCTGCCAGCTGGTTGCTGTCGCCGCCCGCCTCGAGGCCGATGTATTGCTCGCCCAGCAGGCCGGACGTCAGAATCTTGGCCGTGCTGTCTTTCGGAAATTTGTACCGCGCCTCCAGATTCAGCGTCACCAGCGCCTGGAAACCTTTGTCGTCAAAACGAATTTCACCCACGCGGCCAACAACGACGCCTGCGCTTTTCACCGGCGCGCGCGGCTTCAATCCGCCGATATTGTCAAAACGGGTCTGTACCGGATAAGTCTTTTCGAACGACATCGCGCTCATGTTGCCGGCTTTCAACGCCAGAAACATCAGCGCCGCTGCGCCCAGCAGCACGAACAGACCGACCCAGATATCGAGTGATTTACGTTGCATGATCAATGCCTATCTCCCAGTGCGCGATGACCAATGTCAAAAAACGCAGTGGAACCAATTATTTTACTACGGGCAACATGCCCGCTACCTGATTCAGATCCTGAACCTATTTAAACATGAATGCCGTCAGCACGAAGTCCAGCCACAACACCAGCAGCGACGCAATCACCACCGTGCGTGTCGTCGCCCGTGCCACACCTTCCGGCGTCGGTTGCGCCTCGTACCCCTGAAACAGCGCGGTGAACGTCACCGCAAAACCGAATACCACGCTCTTGATCACGCCGTTGGCAATATCATCCCAAAGGTCAACGCCATTTTGCATCTGCGACCAGAACGCGCCATCATCGACGCCTATCAACTGCACGCCGACGATGTAGCCACCGACCACGCCGACCGCGCTGAACACCGCCGCCAGCACCGGCATCGCAATCACGCCGGCCCAGAAACGCGGCGCCAGCACTCGCTCAAGCGGGTTGACCGCCATCATTTCCATCGCCGCCAGTTGCTCGCCCGCCTTCATCAGGCCGATCTCGGCCGTCAGCGACGTGCCCGCGCGGCCGGCGAACAGCAGCGCGGTCACCACCGGGCCGAGTTCACGTACCAGCGACAGCGCCACCATCACGCCCAGCACCTGCTCGGAACCGTAGCGGTTCAGGATGTTGTAACCCTGCAAGCCGAGCACGAAGCCGACGAACAGGCCGGACACCGCGATGATTACCAGCGAATAATTGCCGATGAAATGGATCTGGTCGCTTATCAGCCGCGGCCGGCGCCACAGGCCGCCCGATGCGCGCAGCACGGCGACAAAGGTGCGTGCCGCATAACCGGTGCCCGCGATCGATGCGCGCATCCAGCCTCCGAGCGTTGCCAGCGGATTTGGCATCACGGCGCCTCCAGTCCCAGATCGTCGGCCAATGTCCGCCCCGGATAATGAAACGGCACCGGGCCGTCGCTTTCCGCCTGCACGAACTGCCTGACATACGGATCTGCCGACGTGCGCATCTCGTCCGGCGTGCCTTCGGCCACAATCGCGCCGTTCGACAGAAAATAAACGTAATCGGCGATCGAAAACGATTCATGCACATCGTGCGACACCAGAATCGAGGTCGAGCCGAGCGCATCGTTTAACCGGCGGATCAGGTTCGCGGTCACACCCATCGAAATCGGATCGAGGCCGGCAAACGGTTCGTCATACATGATCAGCTGTGGATCGAGCGCAATCGCCCGCGCCAGCGCGACGCGGCGCGCCATGCCGCCGGAAATCTCTGCCGGCTTCAACTGCGCCGCATTGCGCAGGCCAACCGCATGCAATTTCATCAGCACCAGGTCGCGCAGCAATTCCTCCGGCAACTGCGTGTGCTCGCGCAGCGGAAAGGCGACGTTTTCGAATACGGTCAAATCGGTAAACAACGCGCCATGCTGAAACAGCATCCCCATCTTGCGCCGCAACTCATACAGGCCGGCAGTATCGAGTGCATGCACGCTCTGACCATCGACGCTGACTTCGCCCGACTGCGGCGCCAGTTGCCCGCCTATCAGGCGCAGGATGGTCGTCTTGCCCGAGCCAGAACCGCCCATCACCGCAATCACCTTGCCGCGCGGGAAATCCATCCGCAAATCCGACAGAATCGGGCGGTCGCCATAGCTGAAATGCAGCGCGCGGATTTCGACAAGGTTATGCACGGCCAAAATAGCAGTATCAATTTACACAAAGGGATCCTATTATACATACATACCTGAATGTATGAGCGTGATTTTTCCAGTCGCGACGCGCCGGATGTCATCCCAACAGCGGCCGCCACGGCAAAATCATGATCCGGACGGGGTATGTGCAAAAAACCATGGCCCGGGCCAAATATTTGCCGGCTATTTAAAAATACTGGGGGCTGTATATAGAAGGCATTCCGTGGCAGAAATTGCCACAAAGTTGCCGAAACCTGACGCTTCCATTACAATCTTTGACTATTTTTCTTGGCGTTGACGCGCGCCTGCGCGCGGTTTGCCGCCTGTTTTCCGTCGTTGCGACAAGCGCCAGCACCGGGCTTTACAAGTGCCGCACATTTTTGTTTGGAGTTCATAAACCCATGTTTGCCAAAGACCACACCATTGCCAATGTAGACCCGGAACTGTGGGCCGCGATTCAGCGCGAAAATCAGCGCCAGCAGGATCACATCGAACTGATCGCGTCCGAAAACTACTGTTCCCCGGCGGTGATGCAGGCGCAGGGTTCGCAACTGACGAACAAATACGCGGAAGGCTATCCGGGCAAACGCTATTACGGCGGCTGCGAATTCGTTGACATGGCCGAGCAACTGGCGCTCGATCGCATCAAGCAGATTTATGGTGCCGAAGCTGCCAACGTGCAGCCGAATTCCGGTTCGCAGGCAAATCAGGCGATTTTCCTGGCGATGCTCAAGCCGGGCGATACCGTGATGGGCATGTCGCTGGCCGAAGGCGGCCACCTGACGCACGGCATGGCGCTGAATATGTCCGGCAAATGGTTCAACGTCGTTTCCTACGGCTTGAACGAGAAGGAAGAAATCGATTACGACGCGATGGAACGCTTGGCGCACGAGAAAAAGCCGAAGCTGATCATCGCCGGCGCCTCCGCCTATTCGCTGCGGATCGACTTCGAGCGCTTCGCCAAGGTAGCGAAGGATGTCGGCGCGTACTTCATGGTCGACATGGCGCACTATGCCGGCCTGATCGCTGCCGGCGTCTATCCGAACCCGGTGCCGCATGCGGATTTCGTCACTTCGACCACGCACAAATCGCTGCGCGGCCCGCGCGGCGGTTTCATCCTGATGAAGCCGGAATTCGAGCGCGCAATCAATTCGGCCGTATTCCCCGGCCTGCAGGGCGGCCCGCTGATGCACGTCATCGCCGGCAAGGCGGTCGCGTTCAAGGAAGCGCTGCAACCGGAATTCAAGGTTTATCAGCAACAAGTGGTCAAGAACGCGAAGGTAATGGCGGAAACGCTGATCGCCCGCGGTCTGCGCATCGTTTCCGGCCGCACCGAATCGCACGTGATGCTGGTTGACCTGCAAGGCAAGAACATCACCGGCCGTGCCGCCGAAACCATCCTCAATTCCGGCCATCTGACCTGCAACAAAAACGCGATCCCGAACGATCCGCAATCACCGTTCGTCACCTCCGGCATCCGCCTCGGCAGCCCGGCGATGACTACGCGCGGCTTCAAGGAAGCGGAAGCGCTCAAGGTTGCCAACCTGCTGGCCGACGTGCTCGACGCACCGGAAAATCCTGCCGTGCTGGAGCGCGTGCGCGCCGAGGTCAAGCAGCTGACCGATGCGTTTCCGGTCTACGCCTCATAAAACGCCAGCCACCGCATGAAATGCCCCTTCTGCCAGCACGAGGAAACACAAGTCATCGACACCCGCGTGTCTGACGAAGGGGACAGCATCCGCCGGCGCCGCCGCTGCGTCGGCTGCGACCAGCGCTTCACCACCTACGAGCGGGTCGAACTCAACATGCCGGTGGTGGTGAAGAAAAACGGCAACCGTTCCGAATTCGACCCGTCCAAACTGCGCAGCAGCATGATGCTCGCGCTGCGGAAGCGGCCTGTTTCGGCCGATTCGGTCGATAGCGCCATCCAGCACATCAACACCAAATTGCTGACTTCCGGCAAACGTGAAATCGCATCGACCCATATTGGTGAAATGGTGATGCGCGAACTGCAGCAGCTCGACAAGATCGCCTACATCCGCTTTGCTTCCGTCTATCGCAGCTTCGAGGATGTATCCGAATTCCACGATGCGATCGAGGAAGTCGAGCAGGATCAGGCCGAACCGCAATAACCCCGTCGATCCGACCAACGCTGGTTAAACTGCGCGGCTGCCCCGCCCTGTTCACCCTGTCTGCTTCGTGCGACACCCAAAATAACTGACCAAAAGCCCAATTTGGGTCAGCAAGACCCAAAAATATACTCCCACCAGTATTTAAAAACAGCCAGTAAAACCGTGGCCTGGTGGCTGGATTAGCATACATACCCCACCGAATTGACCTGCAAATCGACGTCGGCCGATGAACGGCAACATTGCGCCGACCAGCGGCATTGCGCTTGCAGCCCCATCCATTACACTTCAGACACCATAAATCGATCCGGTTGGGTTTGCCATGCACACAACAAAACAATTAGGCTTCACGCTGGTAGAGGTGCTGGTATCGATCTTCGTGCTGGCGCTGGGCGTGATTGGTGTCGCCGGCATGCAGGTGATGGCGATGCGCAACAGCCAGACCTCGAACTACCAGACCATCGCGGTTCAACTGGCGACCGAACTGGCCGACAACATGCGCAGCAACGCGGCCGCGATGAACCAGGACGACAGCAGCAACCCTTTCATTTTCGACTACAACGCCGCCACCGATTCCGCACCGACCGCACCGGCCAAGAAGTGCTACACCACGACCGATTGCTCGGCCAGCGAACTGGCTGAATTCGACATCTATCTGTGGAAGCTGCGCCTTACCGGGCAAATCAAGGATGCCGGCGGCAAGGTGGTCGGCGCGACCGGCCTGCCCGGCGGTCGCGTCAAGGTCTGCCGCGACAAGAAACCTTACGCCAGCGGCTCCCTCACTTGGGACTGCACCGCGCCGTTGACCGGCGGCGTGAATTCGCCCATGGTGATCAAGGTCGGCTGGCAGGGCCGCGGCACCAATCCGGACGGCAGCGCCAACACCGACGGCAGTTACCCGCCAAGCGTTGCCATCACCGTTGAATCCTACGTGAATCCGACCCAATGAACACAAGCGCACAAAACCGAAAACCGCGACCGGCGCGAACACATCGCCGGACACACCAGCGCGGCCTGACGCTGGTCGAACTGATGGTGTCAATGGCGCTCGGCCTGCTGGTCGTACTGGCCTCGACCGCGCTCTTGGTATCGAGCAAATCGACCTACACCTCGCAGGACGACGATGCACTGGTGCGCGACACATCGCGCTATGCGATTGAAAACATCACGCGCTCGGTTCGCCAGGCCGCATTCGAGAATTGGGACACCGAAATCACCAACACCACAGGCCTGCCGCAATCACCGATCGTCAGCATACCGAACATGACGGCCAATCTGGCCGGCCTGGATGCCAACACGCTGACCGGCAGCACCAGCACTGCCGGCATCGGCGACAAAACAACAACCGGCGTGGTCAACGGCAGCGACGTGCTGGCGGTGCGTTTTTTTGGCGTGGGCACGCCGGACAGCGGCACGGTCAAGGTCACGTCAGATTCGATCAAGAAGGGTTACGGTTCGGTCATTGATTGCGCCGGTTTTGCCATCCAGCAGCCGACCTCGCAGGACACGGCCGAAGACGACCGTGGCTGGAGCATCTACTATGTCGCCAAGGATGCGAACGGCGAACCGGAACTGCGCTGCAAATACCGCGCCGATGGCGGAAGCACCTGGTCGACCGTGGCGATTGCGCGCGGCGTCGAATCGTTCCAGGTGCTGTATGGCGTTGATACCAACGGCGATCGGACACCGAACAAATTTCTGACCGCGACTGAAATCGACGCGCTGGATGGCACCATCACCTACACTGAAACCGATGCTGCCAAGAAAAAACTGGAATTCAACCGCAAGACTTACTGGAAAAAAGTGCTGGTGGTCAAGGTCGCACTGCTGGTGCGCGGCATGCAAAACGTCCAGGGCGACACCAGCGGCATCACCTATAACCTGTTCGGACCGGATTACAGCAGCGCCAATGCCTCGAACGATACCGGCTCGCAAATCAAGGTCATCGATCTGGATGCCGGCGTCCGTCAGCGGGTGAGAAAAGTGTTCGAGGCCACAATCCAGTACCGCAACGCAGCCGAAGGCAGCGGAAAGGCGACCGACATCCTATGAAAACCAACCGGCAAATATCTCGTCCTCGGCCGACCTTGCACCAGCAGGGCGCATCGCTGGTCGTATCGCTCTTGATGCTGGTGGCGGTGCTGCTGCTTGGCATCTCGGCGGCACAAATCGCGCTGCAGGGTGAAAAGGCTTCGCGTGGCGATCGTGATCGGCAGATGGCATTTCAGGCTGCGGAAGCCGCGCTGGCGGATGCCGAAATCGACATCGAAAAATCGACCGCCAGCAATTCGCGCAGCAGCCTGTTCAAGGAAAAGGACGTGCTCGATCACTATTTCATCACCGGCTGCGGCACAACTGGCGACAATGGCGGCAAATCGCTCGGTCTGTGCCAGCCTGCGCCAGCAGGACAGACGCCAGTCTGGCTGACGGTGGACTTTACCGATACCGGCGCATCAACCGCCAAATCGGTCGCCTATGGTGCCTTCACCGGGCAGGAAATGCAGGTCGGCGTTGGCTCGACGCCCGCCAGGCTGCCGCGCTACATCATTGAAGTATTCAAGTACAACCAGGCAGGTTCCGGTACCGGCGGCCAGGATTCGACCTTTTTCTTCCGCATCACCGCCGTTGGCTACGGCATGAAGGATACGACCAAGGTCGTGCTGCAAACGTTTTACCGGAAAATCGAAAAGACCTGACACGCGGAGGCAAACATGAACCACCTCACCCAACGGCTGGCCACAGCGACCCTGATAGTGGCAACCGGTCTGTGTTCGCTGTCAGGCGCATTCGCCGGCACCGTACCGCCAACGGTCAACATTTCGCAACAGCCATTGTTCAGCGGCCGCGGCAACGTGCATCCGAACCTGGTGCTCGATCTGTCGGTCGAATTCCCGACAGTCGGCATGGCCTACGGCAACAAATCGGTCAGTCTGGATACGACCTACTCAAGCGCAACCGAATACACCGGTTACTTTAATCCGGACAAGTGTTACAACTACCCGACGACCACAACCGATACCAGCTCAACCGGCTCATGGTCGAATAGCACTGACGGCTCACATACAACCACGACCAATACCAGTTCGACCCCGCGCAGCTGGAGTTCGTCCAGCACCACGTCAACCATCGGCGACATGCCGGTAACAACCACCACCGAGTGGCAGGATGTTGTCACCACCGCCTCCTATTCGGCCACAACATATACCACTGTGTCTGGTAGAAAAAACAGTACGCCGGGTTCAAAAGGAACTTGGATTCAATATTACACAACTTTCAATTCAGCAACCGGCGCATTAGGTGGACTTACGTACTATTGCGCCGGGAACACCACCACTTGCGGAACAACAGGCACATCGGTGTCCGCCGGCCTGACATACTGGAAATATCCGCAAACCGCGACGGCCGCCACCTACGCCCATCAACCGCAGAGCCGAACCGTCACCGCTATCGGTATTCATTATCCGAACATTGACGAAACGGATGCCGACGCGCGCTTCTACATCAGCGGCGATGCCGATGCGAATCACGCGTGCAGCGGTGCCTTCAGCGGCAACTTCCTGAACTGGGCCACCTCATCGTCGATTGACATGCTGCGCTATGCGCTGACTGGTGGCGACCGCGTGGTAGACACCACATCCAACACGGTGCTGCAGCGCGCCTACCTGCGCGATATTGGCGGCACGTTTTATGCCAGCAGTTCCTATTTCCCGCGCAAGAAGATCGATACTTCTGTTAACGTTGCGCCGAATACTGTCACGCCTTTCAACACCACCACGCTGTATGTCGTGTCTTGCAGAAACCGCGTGCTGTTCAGCGACAGCAGCAATTCCGGCAATAACTGCGATACCGCACGCGTCAGCGGCAGCGGCTCATCAGCGACACTGCTAACCACAGACAAGAAATTCGGTGAATATCTGGCGCGCGTGCAGGTATGCGACAGCAATGAGGGCTCCACCCGCACGGCGCTATGCAGCAAATACGGCAGCAACTACAAGCCAGAAGGCAACCTGCAGCGCCATGCGGACAAAATCCGCGCCGGCGCATTCGGCTACCTGACTGAATACGACACCGGCGACAGCACCGTGTATGGCGGCGTGCTGCGTGCGCCAGTCAAATATGTCGGCGCCAAAAAATTCGAAGCGCCCGGCTTTGCCGAAGCGAACAATGACATGCCGGAATGGGACAAGGATACCGGCGTGTTCTACCCCGACCCCATCGGCAGCCCGAAAACCACGAGCAGCAGCAGCAACAGCGGCGTGATCAATTACCTGAACAAATTCGGCCGCACCAACAACGCCGCCAAGGGGCGATACAAAGGCAATGATCCGGTGACAGAACTGTATTACGAAAGCCTGCGCTACCTGCAAGGCCGGACACCGACCAATGGCAGCACCAATGGCACCAGTGCGATCAAGGCCATGGGAACAGCCACCACCGACGACAACTTCCCGGTCTACAAAACCTGGGCGGCCACTTCACTCACCGGCACCGCGGCACCGGACCCGATCATCGCCGCCTGCCAGAACAACTATGTGCTGGTCATTGGCGACGTGAATACCTGGAACGACTCGTATATCCCCGGCAGCGGCGCGCGCGGCAATGACGTAGCCAGGGCGGCCGATACCGCCAGCACCCAATGGCCGGCGCTGAATGCGGTAACGCAAACACAAACCGTGGGCAACATGGAGTCTGGCTCCACTTACGGCAATTCCGCCCCACGCACCGGTTTGGCCAACCTGCAAACGCTGAATACCGGCGCCGGCAGCAGCTCGAACTACTATATGGCCGGCCTGGCCTACTGGGCCAACACCACCGACATCCGGCTGGACAAACCAACCCGCGTCCGGACTTTCACCATCGACGTCGATGAAGGCGGCAACGGCTCGATTGAGGACACGAACCCGCGCGGGATCAAGCCGCGCAACAGCGCTTTCTATCTGGCAGCGAAATACGGCGGCTTCGTCGATCGGGGCGACTCGACCGCCAGCGATACGACGCTGCGCCCGGATGGCAACCCGTTCAAGACCTTTGATACCGACGGCAAGACGGTACTGACCAACAACACAGAATGGACAGGCACGCCGACCGGCACCGACCCGACCAACTACTTCCTCGCCAGCCAGCCGGACAAGCTGATCTCTGCCATCAACAACATCTTCACCGTGGTCGCCAGCAACAGTGGCACGATTTCCGGCGTGACGCTGACCTCGACCCGGATTTCGACCGACAGTTCCTATGTGTACCAGCCGGGGTTCGACACCGCCAAGTGGGGCGGCACCTTGCTGAAACAGAGAATGTCGTACGACTCCGGCACCAACAAGGTCACCATCACCACCAATTGCGGTACCAGTTGCTGGGATGCCGGCGTGGTGCTGACCGGCAAGGCGGCGACGACCAACCCGGTTTCGCCTGCGGTCGCGGCCAGTCCGACCGACGCCAATCGCAAGATATATACCGCCAAGGTGAATGCGGATGGTTCGCTGACGACGGTTGAATTCAAGTGGAGCACCATCGACGCCGGACAAAAAACCTATCTGCAAAAATCGCCGGTTTCACCTTATACGGATGAAGGTGCGACCATGGGCGAAAAACGGCTGAACTACCTGCGCGGTTCGCGTGCCGATGAAATCGGCTTCACCAACGGCATTTTCCGCGCGCGCGACCGCGTGCTGGGCGACATCATCAACAGCAACCCGACCTGGGTCGGGCCGCCGGCGGCCTATGTCCGCGGCGACAATTATTCGACCTTCTATGAGAACAACAAGGGGCGCACACCAGCGGTATATGTCGGCGCCAACGACGGCATGCTGCATGCATTTAGGGCCAGCGACGGGGTCGAACTGTTCGCCTACGCGCCCAATGCGTTGTTCCCGTATCTGACCCAACTGACCGACCCGGCCTACTCGCACCGTTCCTATGTCGACGGCCAGATGAATATCCTGGAGGCAAAGGTCGGCGGCAACTGGAAAACCATTCTGGTTTCTGGCTTTGGCGGCGGCGCGCAGGGCCTGTTCGTGCTTGACGTCACCAATCCGGACAGCTTTTCCAGCGGTTCCGGCGCCATCTGGGAGTTCACCGACGCCAATGACGCCTACATCGGCAACCTGATGAGTCCGCCGGTCGTGGCCAAATTCAAGACCGGCACCGATACGGATGGCAACGCTGTGTACAAGAACTTCGTCGTCGTCGCCAGCGGCTATAACAATTACAGCTCTGACAGCAACGGCACCGCCACCATCGCCGGCGATGAAGGCAAGGGAGCGCTATTCCTGCTGTCGCTGGACAAGGCCCCGGGCGATGCCTGGACGCTCGGCACCAATTATTACCGTCTGAAAACCCCGGTTTCCGATAGCACACTGCCGAACGGCCTGAGCACGCCGGCGCTGGTGGTCGGCAACGATGGCGCGGTGCGCTATGCCTATAGCGGCGATCTGCAGGGTAACCTGTGGCGCTTCGATTTCACCGGCAATGCATCCGCTTGGACGGCGCCGACCACGCCATTGTTCGTCGCCAAGGACACCAGTAGCAAGCGCCAGCCGATCACCCAAGAACCGAAGGTGGTGTTCGCGCCCGGTGGCGGCTACGTGGTGCTGTTTGGCACCGGTAAATTCGTCGAAGATGCCGACAAGGATCCGACCAAGTTCCAAACGCAAAGCTTCTATGCGATTTTTGACAACACCTACGATACCGTCAGTGGCCGCAGCCAGTTGGCGCAACGCACGCTGACGGCCTACAACACCGGCTACACCATCGGTACCGGCGCCAGCGCTATCACCGGCACCAATGACGCATTCAAGATTTCGGGTGATGTTTTCGCCTATGGCGTGCCATCCGCCTCCAAGCCGAACAACAAGATGGGCTGGTACATGGATTTCAGCAACTCCGGCACCGCCAGCGCCACCAATTGCGCCAGCAACGCGACCAACTGCGGCACGGGCGAGCGCAGCGTAACCAATGCCTTGACCGCCTACAGCAACCTGTTCTTCAACACACTGGTCACCGGCAGCAACCCATGCGCGAAAGGCGGCGGACGCACCTACGGCGTATGCGTGCTGTCCGGCTTCCCGTTCAACTCCAGCGGCAATTGCATTACCGATGGCTCCGGCGTCACTGGCTTCATTTCCGAAGTCGGGATGCTGAGTTCGCCGGTGCTGTTCGACATCGGCACAACCATCGGCGACCGTGATTCGATTGGTCAGCGCGATGTACAAAAGAAATACGCGGTGTTCAACTTCGGCACCGGCGGTTCCGCCGGTACTGCGGCAGCGGCAAAAGCGTCGGACGGGAAAGACTTTACTGGCAGCTTCTCGACACCAGCCGGTCGAATCAGCTGGCGCGAAGTGCTGAATTACGATGAAATGCGCAAGACCACCGGGAACTGATGATGCGCGCGGGCAAACATCCTGTCAGGATCGTCAACATTAACAAAGGCACGGGAGAAAACGTGAAAACATTTTGCCAACGCGGTTTTTCGCTGATCGAGCTGATGATTGTGGTCGCAGTCGTGGCGATTCTGGCCGCGGTCGTCTATCCGTCATATCAGGAATCGGTGCGCAAAACCAAGCGAGCTGAAGGGAAGACGGCGCTGATGCGTGACATGCAGCAGCAGGAGCGCGATTTTTCGCGCACCAACAGCTATACCGCGTTTACCGACACATCACCCGGCAATTACAAGGGCTTTTCGGGCGACAGCGGCGCTTCGTCTGCAGCGTACAAGATCAAGGCGGAAGCCTGCAGCACAACCAAGACCATCTCCACCTGCGTGCTGCTGACGGCCACCCCGAATTTCACCGATGCAAAATGCGGCAATCTGACCCTGACCAGCGAAGGCACGAAAGGCGCGTCCGGCACAGGCGGTACTGATTTCTGCTGGAAATAACATGAACACGCCCCCGACAACCCGGCAGGCGGCGCGTGGATTCACCGCCATCGAACTGATGATCACGGTGGTCATCGCCGCCATCCTGCTGTCGATCGGCATACCCAGTTTCCGTTCACTGATCGACAACCAGCGCATGACCACCGCCGTAAACGACCTGTATGCCGCCATTCTGCTGGCCCGGGCGGAAGCGGTACAACGTGGCGGACGGGTTGACCTGGCGCCGCTCGATGGCGCCGACTGGACCAAAGGCTATGCGGTGTTCGTCGAAACCAAGGCCACGAAGACGCAGGTGCCGGATTTCAGTCAGGACACCATCGTTTACTCGACCGGCCCAGTGGCTGACGGGATTACGATCTCGACCGCATTCACCGACGAAACCACGCAGTACATTGCGTACAACGGCACCGGCCGCACCCGCACCAATGCCAATCCGCAGCAGGCGCAGATGGGTACGCTGTCGTTCACACAAAACGGCGCAGCCAAAAAGCGCATCAAACTGAACCTGATGGGGCGAGCGCGCACCTGCGACCCCAATTCGGCCAATGCGACCGAAGTAGCGAACTGTACCGCAACGGCCGACGGCAAATAGCCAACAAAGCGGCCAAATTATTTCTTGCCGCCTTTTTTACCCGACTTGGCTGAGCCTGCCGCCTTTTTCACCAGCACATCGCGCTTCACCGGCTGCTGGCTGTAAACAAGCTCCTCGCCAAGCCGCTCACGGTGCATCGTGATGTCCCAGCCGCGCTTGCCCGGCATGAATTCCGCCCAGCCACTCACCGGAATAGCCACCGGCAGGCGAACCGCCGTCTTTTTCTCACCCAGTTGCGTCAGCACATCCTCAAACATGCTTTCAACGATGGGCTGCGCCCCTTCGGTGCACTCGTCCAGCAGGTAAGCCTGCACCTTAGGCGCATTGACCGCGGCCTTCCAGTCGTCGCCCTTCACTTCGGCCAGTTCCAGCAATTTTGCATAGAAATCCTGCGCTGCCTTGTCGCCATCAGTAAGCCGGTACTGGAAATTGTATCTGGCAACGTAGGAATAGATACCCGGCATCGAATCGAGCCGGTTGATATCCGCCACTTCCATCCCCTTGCAGACGAAGGCTTCATCGACCCGGCGCTTGAACTCATCCTCACCCGGACGCGAACAACCGGTTAGCATCATGCCGCACAACACCAGCGCCACGCCGGCCAGCATGCCTCGCCGCTTCACCAACTGACCGCCTGACTTCCCGCCTACTGATCCGCCCATTGCTTTCCCCATTCTGTTTGCTGCAAATTCCTGATCAAGGCCGCATCTGCGCCTAAAACGCTCTAGCGTACACCAACAGCCTGAAATCCTGCAATTTTTCGCTGCTATCCGAGCGTGCGAACCATATAGTTTGCCGCGCTGCCGTAAGTTGCAAGGTGCGTCTGTTGCATTTGATCCATCAGGCCAAGAGCACCATAACCATGGCGGTGCCAGAAGGGCTGCGAATCCTGCACCGAAACCAGCGACGAGCGGTAAATTCCCATGCCAATGCCTGTGCGCCACGCGAGATGAACCAACGCGCCAGCCACGCCCGCGCCAGCAACCCTGCGCGCAACGGCCAAATCGTGCAGATAGATGGTGTCGGGGGTTTGATGCGAGGCAAATGTGCCGCACAGCGGCGTCACATGACCGACCACTGACGGATAGCCCACCAGATAGGCGCATACGCCGTGAACATCGGTTGCCACCCAGGCGGTTTGCGGAAAAGCCGCCAGCCGCGCGCGCAGCACGTGATCAGGCTCAATGAACCCGTCCGTGTATTGCTGGCGCTGAATCAGGGAGATTGCGGCAATATCCGCATCGCGCATGTTTCTGAGCTGGAAGCCTTCCATCATGCAGGCAAATCAATGCACCTGGCGCTGCTGTTCCTGCACCAGAATCCACGGCTTGACCACCACCGTCCACAGGGCTTCATCCGCCGCCTGCCAGGCTTGCGCCTGCGCATCGCTCACCTTCGCGATCTGGCCTTGCGTCAGCCATTGCACCACCAGTTCCTTGTCGTCGTTGGCAAAGCGCACCGCGACCTCGACCAGATCGAGCTGGCTGCTGACGGTCACCAACGAGCCGGAAGCGAAAAACCGCTCCAGCTCGCTCCATTTCATCTGCGCCGTTTCCAGGTTCAGCTTCGCGTGCAGAACTTCATCCAGTTTTTTCTGTTTATCCATCGTGCTTCGCCATCTTTCCGCTCAATAATGCGGCGGTTTTTCGTTGATTGGCATCATCTCGTTGCCCTGGATGCCCGCTTCGGCCAGCCGCCGCGCCAACTCGGCGATGATGGCCGACAAGTCGTCGATGCGCTGCTGCTGCCGGAAAACCGTCTTGTTCAGTTCGTCCACCAGATCTTCCTGCCGCGTCAGCTTGATTTCGATTTCGATCAGCCGTTCTTCGTGCATCGCTGCCTCCGCCACATCTGAAAACGCTTATTGTAGCCGCGAAGCCGGCTGACGCCGCACACAGGCCGACAAAAACTGGCCATCCGGCCATTGATGCGCCTGACATCCCGGAGTTTGCGCGGCCGCCACGCAGGCCTGCCCGCGCCCGGCAACCACTCGCGGCCGCTTGCAGGCGTAGGTAGCCGCCAAATAACTGACCAAAATGAACTTCCGGTCAATAAGGCCAAAAAAATATACTCCGCCCAGTATTCAAAAACAGCCAGCAAATCTGTGGCCTGGCGGCATGTTTTGGCTATATACCCACAACACTTTCAGGTTTTTGGCCGGTTCAGCAGCGCCTTCAGGTTCGCCAGCCGGTTTTGCGGCGTGATCTTTTCCTCTTCCTTCGGCCGCGCGTCGCCTTCATCCAGTTTCATTTCGGCGATGAAGCGCGACGGTTCGCACACCACCGTATCGCGCGCGCGCTTGCGCTTCTTGCACCAGCTCACATGCAGGCTGCGCTGCGCGCGCGTGATGCCGACGTACATCAGCCGCCGCTCTTCCTGTATCCGCGCCGCCAGCGTTTCCACCGGCGCATCCGGATCACCCTTGTGCGGCAGGATGCCTTCCTCGACCCCGATCAGGAACACGTGCGGATATTCCAGCCCCTTCGATGCGTGCAAGGTGGACAGCCGCACCGCGTCCGGCTCCTCGTCGCGCCCTTCGAGCATCGTCATCAGCGCCACCATCTGCGTCAGCTCCAGCAGGTTCTTTTCCTCGCCGTCGCCCGCCTTGCCGCCTTTGGCCTTTTCCTTCAGCCAACCGGTGAATTCCAGCACGTTCTGCCATTTTTCCTTCGCCTGCCGCTCGTCGAAGGTGTTGTACAGGTGCGCTTCGTACTGGATCTCTTTCATCATCTCGTCCAGCAGTTCGGCCGCATCATCGCCCCGGCCGGACGGACGGCTGGCGCGCGCCTCGATCTGGTTGATGAAATCGCAGAACTCGCGCAGCGGCCGCAATTGCCGCTCCGGCAACTTGGCTTCGATTCCGCCCTTGTACACCGCTTCGAACAGCGAGCATTGCCACTGGCCGGCGACGGTGCCGAGCGCTTCCAGTGTCGCCTGCCCGACGCCGCGCTTGGGCGTGGTGATGGCGCGGATGAAAGCCGGATCGTCGTCACCATTGGCGATCAGCCGCAGGTAGCTGACCAGATCCTTAATCTCGGCCCGGTCGAAAAAGCTCTGCCCGCCTGAGACCGTGTACGGAATCCGCTCGCGCCGCAGCGCCTGCTCGACCATGCGCGCCTGATGGTTGCCGCGGTACAGCACCGCGTAGTCGGAAAATTTCGCCCGCCGCTCGAACCGGTGCGCCGACAGCAGCATCGCCACCTGCTCGGCCTCGTGCTCATCGTCGTTCATCGCCACCACCGTCACCGGGTCGCCCAGCCCATGCTCGGACCACAGCGTTTTTTCGAACAGCTTCGGGTTATTGCCGATGACGGCATTGGCCGCCTGCAGAATACGCGTGCTGGAACGGTAGTTCTGTTCCAGCTTGATCACCTGCAAGTCGGGGAAATCGGTCTGCAACTGCTTCAGGTTTTCGATCGTCGCGCCGCGCCAGGCGTAAATCGCCTGATCGTCGTCGCCGACGGCGGTGAACATCGGCTTCTTGCCCGGGCCGGTCGCCAGCAGTTTCACCAGTTCGTACTGGCAGGTATTGGTATCCTGATATTCGTCGATCAGCAGGTAGCGCAAGCGGCGCTGCCAGCGGTCGCGCACCGCTTCATGCGCGCGGAACAGCTCGACCGGCAGCCGGATCAGGTCGTCGAAATCGACCGCCTGGTAAGCGGACAGGGTGGCGAGGTAATTGCGGTAGATGCGCGCCGCCTGCGCTTCGTCGTCATCAACCGCCGCCTTCAGCGCCGCATCGGGCGACGCGAGCGCATTCTTCCACAGCGAAATCGCGTTCTGGATGCGCCGGATCAGTTGCTTGTCGGTAGTGACCGCCAGATCCTGCACCAGCGCGAAGCAGTCGGCGCTGTCCATGATCGAAAAGCTGTTCTTCAGCCCCAGCTCCTTCGCTTCCTGTCGCAGGATTTTCACCCCGAGCGAATGGAAGGTCGACACCGTCAGCGCCTTCGCCTGCTTCGGTTCCTTCAGCAGCTTGCCCACCCGCTCCTGCATCTCGGCCGCCGCCTTGTTGGTGAAGGTCAGCGCGGCGATGTTTTTCGGGTCGTAGCCGCACTGCTCGATCAGATGCGTGATTTTCTGCGTGATCACCCGCGTCTTGCCCGAACCCGCGCCCGCCAGCACCAGACAGGGGCCGTCGATGTAGCGCACGGCTTCGCGTTGCGGTTGGTTCATGATGGACGAATGCGGCATGGCGGGTACGGCAGAAACAAAGGTGGGCATTGTAGCAGCACGGCATGACAACCATCTGGCCCTTGCATTTGGCCGCACCGCCCCCATTAAGGTAGGATTACTTCTTCAAAAAACTCTTTTCCGGGGAACCCATGGAACAATTTCACGGCACGACCATCCTGTCGGTGCGGCGCGGCGAAACGGTCGCGCTCGGCGGCGATGGCCAGGTCACGCTCGGCAACATCGTGATGAAAGGCAGCGCGCGCAAGGTCAGGAAGCTGTATCACGGCCGCGTGCTGGCCGGTTTTGCCGGCGGCACGGCGGATGCGTTCACGCTGCTTGAACGGTTCGAGGCCAAGCTGGAAAAACACCAGGGCAACCTGATGCGCGCCTCGGTCGAGCTGGCGAAGGACTGGCGCACCGACCGCATGCTGCGCCGCCTCGAAGCGATGCTGCTGGTGGCGGACAAGACCTGCACGCTGGTGATTACCGGCAACGGCGACGTGCTGGAGCCGGAAGAAGGCGTCGGCGCCATCGGCTCCGGCGGTTCGTACGCGCAATCGGCCGCGCTGGCCTTGCAGCGCAATACCGACATGGCGCCGGCCGAGATCGTGGCCAAATCGCTGGCGATTGCGGGCGAATTGTGCATTTACACCAACATGTCCCACATCATCGAAACCCTGGATTGAATGCCATGAACCTGACTCCGAAAGAAATCGTCGTTGAACTGGACAAGCATGTGGTCGGCCAGGGCAAGGCCAAGCGCGCGGTGGCGATCGCCTTGCGCAACCGCTGGCGCCGCCAGCAGGTGGCCGAACCGCTGCGGCATGAAATCACGCCGAAGAATATCCTGATGATCGGCCCGACCGGCGTCGGCAAAACCGAGATCGCGCGCCGTCTGGCGCGGCTGGCCGATGCGCCATTCATCAAGATCGAAGCGACCAAGTTTACCGAGGTCGGCTATGTCGGCCGCGATGTCGATACCATCATCCGCGATCTGGCCGAAATCGGCATCAAGCAGACGCGCGAAGCGGAAATGAAGAAGGTGCGCGCCAAGGCGGTCGACGCGGCCGAGGAGCGCGTGCTGGATATACTGGTGCCGCAACCGCGCGACTTCGGCTTCAATGCCAGCCCGACGCCGGCCGAAACGTCCGGCAACGTCGCGCGCCAGACTTTCCGCAAGCGCCTGCGCGAAGGATCGCTCGACGACAAGGAAATTGAAATCGAAGTGGCCGAAGCTGCGCCGACGATGGAAATCATGGCGCCGCCGGGCATGGAAGAAATGACCGAGCAAATCAAATCGATGTTTTCCGGACTGGGCAGCGGACGCAAGAAATCGCGCAAGATGAAGATTGCCGACGCGATGAAAATCCTGATCGACGAGGAAGCGGCGAAGCTGGTGAACGAAGATGAGCTGAAGCAGAAGGCAATCGCGAATGTCGAACAGAACGGGATCGTGTTTCTGGATGAAGTAGACAAGATCACCGGCCGCGCTGAAACCAGCGGTGCCGATGTGTCGCGCGCCGGCGTGCAGCGCGATCTGCTGCCGCTGGTCGAGGGCACGACGGTCAATACCAAGTACGGCATGGTCAAAACCGACCACATCCTGTTCATCGCCTCGGGCGCGTTCCACCTGTCGAAACCGTCCGATCTGATTCCGGAACTGCAGGGGCGCTTCCCGATCCGGGTCGAACTGGAATCGCTGTCGATCGACGATTTCAAGCGCATCCTGACCAGCACCGATGCCTGTCTGACCACGCAGTACGAAGCGCTGCTGTCGACCGAAGAGGTGACAATCGAGTTTGCCGACGATGGCATCCAGCGGCTGGCGGAAATCGCGTATTCGGTCAACGAGCGCACCGAAAACATCGGCGCGCGCCGGCTGTACACGGTGATGGAAAAGCTGCTGGAAGAAATTTCATTTTCGGCCACCGAATCGCAGGGCAAGACGATCGTGATCGACGCCGCCTATGTGAACGAACGGCTGGATGCGCTGGCGGTGAACGAGGATCTGTCGCGCTACGTGCTGTAAACGCCTGTTTTCCGGCATGAAAATACACCCACCTGTATTTCATGCCGCCGGAGAATATGTGGCCCAGCCGGGTATTTTTGCCATATACCCCCCGCAAATTTAGGGTGGAAGACGTTCGAGCGCCAACTTGACCTGCGCGATCGTTTCCGCCCAGTCGCGCTTCTGCGACTGGCGAAAAAGCCGCGTCACGCCCGGATACCATGGCGTATCGTCACGACCGGTCAGCCAGCGCCAGTCGGTCATGTAATCCGGCAGCAGCAGCCAGCAGCGTTTGCCCAGCGCGCCCGCCAGATGCGCCACCGCCGTATCGACACTGATCACCAGATCCAGATTCGCTATCAACCCGGCGGTATCGGCGAAATCCTCAAGCTCGGGACCGAAATTGCACAGTGGCCATTCAGCCGCGAATTGTTCCGTCTCGCCTTCGCCGGCGCCCTTTTGCAGGCTGATGAATTGCATTCCGGGCACGTCGCGCAACGGCGACAGCAGATTCAAATTCGGCAATGAACGGTCGGCATCATTTTCGTATAGCGGATTGCCTTTCCATGCGAGACCGACCCGCAGACCGCCTGCCGGCAGCCGCTGGCGCCATTGTTCGGCACGCGCCGCATCGGCGTGCAGATAAGGCAGCTTCGCCGGAATGGTCTCCAGCCGTGTCTTGAGATGAAACGGGATGCTGAACGGCGGCGTCCAGAAATGCCAGCCGGCAGCCGGCAAATCCTCGGCGCAGGAACGGACATCATCAACGCCGTCCAGCGTTTCAAACAGCCTCACCAGACCGGGATGACAAAGCAGATCGACCCGCGCCGCGCCCTGCGCCTTCAGCAACGGCACATAGCGGCAAAGCTGGATCATGTCGCCATGCCCGGCTTCAAAACCGATCAGCAGCGACTTGCCCGCCAGCGCCTCGCCCTGCCAGCGCGGACATGGCACCAACGCAGCCAGCTTCGCATACCAGTCGCGCGCGTCCAGGCATTGCCACCCTTCGTCGAAACGTCCCTGCCGCAGCAGCAGATAGCTCAGGTTGAAGCGCGCGGTAGCATAGCCCGGGTCAATCTCGATCGCGCGGCGATGGCAGCGTTCCGCCTCGTTCTCCCGCTGCATCGAAGCATATAGCGCGCCCAGATGCGTCCACGCCACCGGCCATTCTGGCGCAAATTCCAGCGTCCGCAGATACGCCTGCTCGGCCTCGCCCAGGCGTTTCTGGTTCACCAGCAGATTCCCCAGATTGCTCAGGCACCCTGCCATTTCGGGGTTAAGCGCCAGCGCCTGCCGGTAACAGGCTTCGGCCTCATCGATCGTACCGCGCCGTTCCAGCATCAGAGCCAGATTGGCGCACGCCTCGGCGCACTGAGGCTCAAGCTGGAGCGCCTCGCGAAAACAGGCTTCCGCCCCGCCGTAATCGCCATTTTCCAGACGGCTGTTGCCTAGCAAAAATAAAACTTCGGCATCTTCTTGCCGGGGATGGCCGGGATCGTATGTCATCAAAACTGGCACCATGAACGGATTTCGACTGGCGCCAGCCGGTTGCTGGCAGCCATTTTCTGCGCGCGGTGAAGATGGCCTTGAATCGCAATGCTGCCCCATCCACATCCGGCATCCAGAAGAAAGCATAACAGCCTGACCGAATACTGTATCTGGTGTATGTGAGACCTGTATAAATTTCGATACAGAGCACCAACTTCTCTCGGCAACAGCGATATGCAAGAAATCCAACGCTTGAGGGTGACAACTGAATCCGGCAGTGTCATTATCATCGTCATTGAATTTTCTTGCCCCTTGGAGCTACCATGCGACGCATAACCATTTCCGTTGAAGATGACCTGGCGGCTGCGTTTGACCAGCTGGTGCAGCAAAAAGGCTACCTGAACCGATCGGAGGCATTCCGCGATCTGGTGCGCAAGGAACTGGGCCAGGCGGTTATGAGCCACGGCAAGGCCACGTGGTGCGTGGCAACGGTGACCTATATCTACAATCACCATGAGCGACAACTGGCGAACCGTCTGACGAAAATACAGCACGATCACCACGATGTGATCATTTCGTCCCAGCACATACATCTCGATCACGACAACTGCATGGAAATGCTGTTTTTGAGAGGCAGGATCGATATCGTCCGCGTCTGCGCCGATGCCATCGTGGCGCAAACCGGCGTCCGTCATGGCAACGTGCACATCGTGCCGGCAGACATCAAGTCGAACAAAGCCACCCATGCCGGACATAAGCACGTCCATCCGCACAGCTGAGCCGCTGCAATCATCCACGCGCTGCGGCCGATTCGAGCTACGGCATAGCCCGTCTGATCGAGCGATCTTTACCCTCCCGCTCAGTTCACCACCCGCTGGATTGACGTTACCGTCCGTGTGATTTTTTTTGTTTGCTCACAACACCGGCCTCGAATTGCATTGCGCCCGCCACGCCACAAGCGTAATATCAATTCAATTTTCTTCATACGGTTGTCCAACTGAATCCATCGTTCATCATGCGACACACCATTCCACTGCTGCTTGGGCTGTATGCATGTCAAGCACTGGCGCACGATTTATGGCTCAGCAAGCAAGGCAGCAACCATGTGCTGTATCAGGGACACGCCCACTCCGCCCATGCCGGCGCGGCAGTCGTGCCTTATGATGCCGCCATCGTCAAAAGCGCACTGTGTGTCAGGCCGGCCGGCGGCGTGAAACCAGTTTCAACCAGCAAGACGTACCCGGTTAAGTTTTCTGGCGATTGCGCGGCGGTGCTGGTAGCACTTTCCAGCGGCTACTGGACCAAAACTACCTGGGAAACAAAAAATACGCCCAAGACCGGAGTGGCCGGCGTGCTGAAAAGCTGGAAATCGGAAGAAACCGTCAAGCGCATCGACAAATGGACCGCCGCCAGCGCCAAACCTTTGGGCAAGGGGCTGGAAATCACGCCGCAAAGCGATCCGTTCAAGCTGGGCATCAATGACAAAATCACTGTACTGGTGACAGAAAACGGCAAACCCAAAGCGGGCGTGCCGGTGGCCTATCAAGGCGACACGCGCGGTACCAGTGGCGCGGATGGCACAGCTTCCGTGCGCATCCGCCACGGCGGCGTGCAACTGATTGCCGCCAGTCTGGAAACGCCGCTGAACGATGGCAAGGCCGACACACTGCTCCGCGCCACGGCGCTTCAGTTTGAGTTGCCGAAATGAGGCGGCAGATACTTTCGGGATTTTTACTACTGTGGTTGATGCTCGCAGTCATGCCAGCAAGCGCGCATGAAGTGCAGCCCACCGTAGCAACGGGCGGCGCCGTGATCGTCCAGCTCAAATATGCCGACGGCAACCCGTTCGCCTTTGAAGCGTTCGAAGCCACGCCGGAAGGCGCGGAAATCCCGGCGCAAGTCGGCCGCACCGATGCACAGGGACGCGCCGTCTTCATCCCTGGCGAGGCAAAACGATGGAAGTTTAAGGCTTACACCCCAGACGGCCACGGCGTCAGCCTGACTTTCGACACGCCAGCCATCGCCGCTGCCGGCCCCGCTCCCGCTGATGCGCCTGCGCGCTCCAGCCTGTTGCTGCTCGGCCTGTCGCTGCTGCTTGGCGGTTTCGGCCTGTACCAATTGTGGATAAGAAAAAAATGAACCCATCGTCCAGGAATTGCATGTACATGGCGGCCTGGATTGCCCTCTTTGTCGCTCCTGCAGCTTATGCACATCACGGTGTCGCCGGCGTGGGCGCCGCCGCACTTGAAGGACCTGGCGCGCCAGTCGAATCAGCCAGCTCCGCCGTGCTGCCGGAAGGAAAAGTGCTGCTCTACGCCAAACTCGACCATGCCAGGTTCAAATCGGTCAACCCGTCCGACACGCAGGTCAATTACAACCAGTTCTGGATGGCTGGCGTCGGTTACGGTTTCACCCCATGGTTTTCGGCCTACGCCTTCGCACCCTATAACCGCAAGATCGACACGGCTGAACCGGCCGGCGCCGCCACACCGAAATTCAACACTAGCGGCTTGGCCGACATGTCGCTGATGGGGCAGATCGGCTTCAAATATGACAAGGGATTCAGGCTGGTGCCAGCGAATGAAAGCCTGGACGACCTCGAAGACTGGCATTTCACCGTATATGGCGGCGGCAGCCTGCCAAGCGGCAATCCGAACCTGAAAAACCGCGAAGGTAACATCGACCCAGGCAAATCGACCAGTTTCGGCAAGCCGGACTGGTCGGTCGGTTTCACCGCCACCAAAATGCTGTCGTCGAATCTGACTTTCAACACCGAACTTTCGACCATCCGCTTTCTCAAATACCGCTATCGTGCCGATACCGCGCATCCGAACGGCTTCGATGCGCAATTCGGCGCCGAAGACAGGCTGAACCTTGGCCTGGCCTACCGCGTCTATACCAATCCGGCGCAAAAGCTGCGGGTGGATTTCAGTCTTGAAACGCAATTCCTGAAGATAGCGCGCGACAGGGAAAACGGCATCGGGCAGGAAGCAACCGGCGGCAAGATCCTTTATTTGCTGCCGGGCATACGCGTGTACAAGGACAACATGAGCTTCGCTTTTGGCGTGAAAAAAGTGGCTTGGAAACGGCTGAATGAAGATGCGCTGCAGCAGGGTTCCGAAGGCAAGGAAAAATATCGCTTGATTCTTTCCGCCTCTGGCATATTCTGAACGAATACCGGCAACCATGCATATCCCTGACGGCTTCCTCTCCCCGCAAACCTACCTGCCCGCTTACGCCATCGCCGCCGGCGGCTGGGCGTGGGCGGCAAAGGGGCTGAAAGCCCAGCTCAATGAAACCACGGTGCCGCGTCTGGCGGTGCTGACCGCGCTGGCCTATGCATTGGGCATCATCATGGTGCCGATACCGGGTGGCACCTCCGGCCATGCGCTTGGCGTTGCCATTCTCGCGCTGGTGTTCGGCCTGCGCGCCGCTTTCATCGCCTACAGCATCGTGCTGGTGCTGCAGGCGCTGCTGTTCGGCGCCGGCGGCATCACGGCGCTGGCCGTGAATGCGCTGGCGATGGGGCTGATCGGCGCCGCAGGCGCCATCGGCGTGCGCAAACTGCTTGCGCGCGTCAATGAAACCTTTGCGGTGGCGACCGCCGCCTGGGTTTCTGTCATGCTGCCCGGCATCATCGTGGCTCTTATACTCGGCATTCAGCCGTTGATCGCGCATAACGCTGATGGTTCGCCGCTGTTCTTCCCGTTCGGCCTGTCGATCACGATGCCGGCGGTGCTGATTCCGCACTGCGTCATCGGCTTTGGCGAAGCGGTGCTGACCGTGCTGGTATGGCGCTATGCGCGCACGCGCAAGTGGTTGCCGAAATAAGCCCGGCGGACTAAGCTTGCTCAAATGAACAATGCCAAGCCGACCGTCAATTCTCCTGCCAGCCGGCAATGGCCGGCGGCACGAAACTGGCTGCTGCTGTATCTGGCAAGTGTCGTCATCATCACTTTCATTCATCATCCCGCGATACTGGCAATCCTGCTTGCTAGCGCGCTGCTGTTCAGCGGCAACAACCGATGGCGCCACTTGCGGCGCACGATGCTGGCCATCCTTGCGTTCAATCTCACTATCAGCGTCGGCTATGCTGCCGTTGCGCTATGGCAGGGAACTTTCTCCGCCAGTTACCTGCTGCTAGTCAATCTGCGCACGATCCTGATGGTGTTTCTGGGTTTCTGGTTCACTGCCCGGATCCCGCTGCTCGACGCGCTTGCAGGCTGGAACATAGCCAGCCTGCTGGCCACATTGGCGATTGGCCAAATCAAGACCTTCGAGCGCATTCTGGCAGATTTTCGCGCCGCGTTCGAAAGCAGGAATCTGGCCCGTCCGAGCTGGCTGGCACGCAGCAGGCACACAGCCGCGCAAGCACAAACGCTGCTGGACAAATCGTTTGCCGCCAGCAATGAAGCCGCGCAGGCCATGCGTTCTCGCGGAGTATTCGATGATTGAATTAAAAAACCTGTGCTACCGCTGGCCCGAAGCCGACTCTCGCATTGGCGATCTTTCACTCACCATTGGAGCAGGGGAAAAAGTCGTGCTGCTGGGGGCGAACGGCTGCGGTAAATCGACCTTGCTGAAATTGATGAACGGCCTGATCTTTGCCGACAGCGGCGAAGTGCGCTGGCAAGGCCGCGCGCTATCCGGCGCATGTTTCAGGCAACGCGAATTTGCGCGCAGCTTCCGCCAGCAAAACGTGCTGCTGTTCCAGCATCCGGAAGCGATGCTGTTCAACCCGACCGTGCAGGATGAAATCGCCTACGGATTGCGCCAGCTTGGTTCTTGCACGGAAGCAGACATGACCGCCCGGGTCGCACACTGGGCGGCTGAACTTGGTCTGTCGAACGTGCTTGAACAAGCCCCATTCAATCTTTCCGGCGGGCAGAAACAGAAAGTCGCGCTTGCCTGCCTGCTCGTGCTCGAGCCGCAAGTGATGCTACTCGACGAGCCTTCCGCCAGCCTGGATCCGGCCACCGCAGGCTGGCTGGTGGATACTCTGGTGCATTCGGACAAAACCATCATCGCCAGCACGCACAATCTTTCGATGGCGGCCGAACTTGGCGAGCGCTGCCTTATCTTGGGAAGGGGAGGAGAAATCCTGTTCGACGGTCCGGTGCAAATCGCGCTGTCCGACATTTCATTGCTCGAACGCGCCGGACTCGCGCATCGTCATCGCCACCGTCATGATGGCGCGCTTCACACCCATGTTCACGTACATAACTGTGGCAAGGGCTAGCACCCACTGGCGCCAGGACTGCAACGTCAGCAGGACTGTCCGCCCCAATCTGTTTCGTCAAAGTTCTTGGTGGAGATTCCAAGCCGCTGCATGCGCGAAAGCAATGTGGTGCGCTTCATTCCAAGGCGCATCGCCGCGCCCTTGGGACCGGCGACGATACCATTGGTTTCGCGCAGCACGCGAAGAATACGCGCCCGATCGTCGTCATTGCCATCATCTTCCAGCGGAGCTGAGCGCGCTGCTTGGGCGGCAGGAGGTACCAGCGAAGCCACCGGCGACAAGGGAGCGGGCTGCCATGACGACGGCGCAGGCTGGTATTGCAATTCATTCAGCGGCAACTCCAGCACCGTGCCCCGCGTCAGAATGATGGCGCGCTCAATGACGTTTTCCAGTTCGCGTACATTGCCTGGCCATGGCATCTGAACCAGGCGCGCAATGATATCGGAAGGAATGCTTTCGATATGCCGGTTCATGCGCCGCGCATGCTTCTGCGTGAAGAATTTCACCAGCACCGGAATATCTTCCGGCCGCTCACGCAGTGGGGCCAGGATGATGGGAAAGACGTTGAGCCGATAATACAAATCGCTGCGATACTGGCGATCGATCACCATCTGGCGCAAATCACAATTAGTGGCAGCAATCACGCGCACATCGACTGGAATCACTCTGGAACCACCCAGCCGTTCAATCTCGCGCTCCTGCAGTACGCGCAGCAGTTTCGGTTGCAGATCGAGCGGAATGTCACCAACTTCATCGAGGAACAGCGTACCCTTGTCGGCCAGCTCGAACCGCCCGATGCGCTGCGATTGCGCGCCGGTGTAAGCACCTTTTTCATGGCCGAACAGGTCGCTCTCGAGCAGCCCTGACGGCACCGCAGCACAATTCATCTTCACCATCGTATGCGCATTGCGTGCGCTCAGGTTGTGAATCGCCCTGGCAATCAATTCCTTGCCGGTACCGGTTTCCCCCAGTATCAGCACCGTCACGTCGCTTGCGGCCACCATTTCGACTTGCTGTAACACGGTTTTCATCGACAGACTGACGCTAACAATCTCATCAAAATCCGCGTAATTCCGGATTTCTTCGCTCAGGTAAAGATTCTCGCGCGTCAACTTGTCTTTCAACGTCGAGATTTCCTGATACGCCAGTGCGTTATCGAACACCATCGCCAGACGCGCCGCAATCTGATCGAGCAAATCGAACTTGTCTTGTGTGAATGTGTAAGGCTTCTTGTGCCCGAGCTTGAGCGCGCCTCGAGCCTTGTCACCGGATATCAGCGGCAAGGCCAGGATCATCTGAAAGCCCTTTTGCGCCAGCATCCGGATCTGGCTGTATTTGCCTGCAGTTCTTTCGATTTCCCGCTGTTCGAGCAAAGCCTTGCGTTGGCTCATTACCACCTGACCGGAAAGCGATTCGTTCATCGGCATTTCTATCGACTCGAATCCTGGCTCACCTGATGTCTGATACAGCACCGAATGCGTGCGCAACTGTTGCGTCGATAAATCGCACACATCCAGACTGACGTAATCGAAGCCGAAATAGCGGCGAATCGCATCGGATACTTCCTTCGCCAACTCATTCATTTTCAGCTTGGACAGCGCCGTGTTGGTGACTTCAACCAGAATGCGAAAATCTTCCCGCTCCTTTCTGGTTTGTTCCTCTCTGGCCTGCAGCTTCTCGCGCTCAAGTATGCCATCCACCGCAACAGCAACAACATCTGCGATTTGCCGCACCTGAAGCAACTCGACATCCTTGAAATTCTTGTCTATCGATTTGATGAATTCGATCCCGCCAAGCAGTTGGCCATTCATCTGCAGCGGCAACATGCAATAGGCGCTCAATCCCAGATAAGGCGACAAGCCTGCGCTCTTGGGATAGTTGCGCCGAAAAGCGGCACCGCTGCATTGCAGATTTTTGGGTGTGTTGAAGATTTGCGTCGCCGGGGAATCACCGAGCTGCACGAATTCAAGACTGGCTGCACCCGCACCGGGACCAGGGCGGTAATGCAGACAGGGTTGCGCGGTATGAGGATCCGGCAACAACAAATTGACCCGGTCGAAGCCAGTAATGGCTCCACCACTGTTTTCCAGCAGCTGCAAAACCCCTGCAACATCCCGCTGGGCCAACACTGTCTGCAACAATGGCAGCAGTGCATCTTGCCTGGCGGGAGCGGTTTTCGCTACTTTCGCGGAAGTCGATTCAAGCATCGTAGCAAACCTCGAATGTGAAAAACATTCTCTCGCGTGAACCTGTTAGCCACTCAATACCGGCCGGCCATTTACGATACTATCATCAATTTCCACAAAACAGAATCAGAAAATTGTGACGTGCATTCACAGGTGAAACACGCGAATCTTGCCTTGACAGACGCTGTGACAAAAGGCAGTTTCAACCTCCGATATAATGCATCTCGACCTTGCCTTGCCGCAGGGTATTTTCGGTTCGAATTTCCGAATATCGGTCACTGCGTTGTTGCCACACGCCGGCAATAGCGGCGCGAATCTCGGTATCGCTGCCGCCATGACGTAACAACTCGCGCATGGGATAACCTTCCTGTGCGAACAAACAGGTAAACAGGCCGCCTTCCGGCGACAGGCGCAAGCGGGTGCAGCTTGAACAGAAGGCCTGAGTCACCGAAGAAATCACGCCGATTTCGCCAGCTCCGTCCTTGTAGCGCCAGCGTTTGGCAACTTCGCCAAAATGCCTAGGGTTGACCGGCTCAACCGGATATTCATCATCAACCAGACGAATGATGTCGCGCGAGGGCAAAACCTCATCGAGGTTCCAGCCATTGGCCGTACCTACATCCATGAATTCAATGAAGCGCAGGATATGGCCGCTGCTCCGAAAATGCCTGACCATGGGCAGAATCTGGTCGTCATTGGTACCGCGCCTGACCACCATGTTGACCTTGACCGGATCAAGCCCGGCCGCTGCCGCAGCGTCAATGCCGGCAAGCACGTCCCTGACCGAAAAATCAACGCCTGCCATCTGGCGGAAAATGGTTTCGTCGAGCGCGTCCAGGCTGACCGTAATCCGGTGAAGCCCCGCCTTCTTCAACGTTTCCGCCATCTGCTTCAGCCTTGAGCCGTTGGTGGTCAGCGTAATTTCAACCTCAGGCAAGGCGGCCAGCTTTTCGATCAATTGTTCGACATTGCGCCGGAGCAATGGCTCACCACCGGTAATCCGAATCTTGCGCACGCCAAATTCCACGAACAGACGCGCCAGACGCTCGATTTCCTCGAGGCTCAACAGCGCATCATGCGGCAGAAACTTGAAGCCGTGATTGAATACGGAATTTGGCATGCAGTATGCACAACGGAAATTGCAGCGGTCCGTGACGGAAATGCGCAAATCGCGAATCTGGCGTCCTAATGCATCCCGCAACTCGCCTTGCAGCGGCAAATGGGCATTGGGAATCCGTGGAGGCGCGGAACGTATCGGAATGACATTCATCATTGTCCTTCCGCCGCTGTTCAAATCAATGCATCCTCGGTCAACAGCGGCGCAAACTCCGGCAATGGGGTGCCGGAACACAAGTGCGCATGAACCGCTTCGACCCCACGACGCACCACATCCATCATCGGAAAGGAAAATGCGACCACCGCCGGTTGTATACCAACGAAATCAACCTCGACACCCGTTTCACGAATGCGATCGATCATGAAACTCAGCGGCATGTTGTGCGTTGTCATGAAAAACATGTCGGCGATCGTACTGGTATCCACCGTGTGCACCGCACCATGAGCCACACCCATTTCCGCTGCGTCGAAAACAATGACGCGCCGGGGTTGATGCGCCAAAACCTGATCGACGTGATTTTCCGGCGCAGAGCCGCCATCAATCACGGCCCAGTCTTGTGCCGGCGTGCGTGCCAACAAATCGGCCAGCAACGGACCGGCGCCATCGTCGCCCATCATGCTGTTGCCGACCGTGAATATGACATTGGCCATCAGCGTGTCTTCACCATCAGGTAAATGGCAGGCTCCTGTTCGATGCTGGCCAGCGCCTGCATCAATTTTGCCGTCCACTCGGCAGCCTGCCCAGTCAGCTGCGACTTGATCCTGTCGAAGGCTTCGCCCAGCATGCTGATGTGCGTCTGGTCGATGGTGATCTCGCCAAACTTGAACAAGCCCTCCATCTTGCGCCGCGCTTCTCCTGCCGGCAAGTGCGCAATCCATTCGCGATATGCCTCAAACGGGCAATCGATGATCGCCTTGAAGCAATCGATCACGCCGACATGATGGCCAATCGCCAGCGAGTAATACATGACTTGCCGCAAGGCGGCATCATTGGGCACATCGTCATCGCTGTCCATGAACTTCTGGTTCAGCGTATAGAAAAGTACTTTTTCCGCTTTCACTCTTTTACACCAATCAGATAGCAGCCATCGCCTTGTTCGAAATATCGCACAGGCTGGCCACGATTTCGCTCAGGCGCGGGTCATCCTCTTTCGTCAGATACTCCTGAATGCGCGCTTCCAGGCTTTCGCTGGACTTGGTGCCAAGAATACCGAGAAAATCGTCGGCAATGTCGGCTCCCATCCGATATCCGGCCATGCGCCGCGCCTCGCGTTCGATCAGCACCCGCAATTCTGCCGGCACACCCGGATGGCGCATCGCTGCGCGCTCGCCCTCGCCCTCGACATGATGGGATGCCTTCAATTTCTGGCCGAGAAGACCCAAAGCCAGCGCAAACCCATGGATGGTTGCCGCCGGCGTCGGCGGACAGCCCGGAATATAGACATCGATCGGCACGATCTTGTCGGAACCACCCCAGACGCAATACAGATCATGAAAAATCCCGCCGCTGCAACCGCAAGCGCCATAGGAAACGCAAATCTTCGGATCGGGCGCGGCTTCATACGAACGGATGGCAGGCATGCGCATCGCGCGCGTCACGGCACCGGTAAACAGCAGAATATCGGCATGGCGCGGGGATGCGACCACCTTGATGCCGAAACGCTCGGCATCAAACAGCGGCGTTATGGCCGCGAAAATTTCGATTTCGCATCCATTGCAGCCACCGCAGTCAACGCGATACACGTAGGCAGAACGCTGAATATCCTTGAGCAGGGTGCCCTTGAGTTTCTGAAATTCCTCGCTCTGCTTGATCGGCGTGGGCATGCCGCTGCCGGCGCCTGGCATGATGATTTTTTCGTGCCCGCTCATGCTTCGTTCCCCTTCAGATAACGAGTAAATTCGACCTGGTGTGCTTCGGGTACATTCTGCTTGCGCTTGCAATCCGTGCAGGTATGCAGCAAGTGGTCAATCGATTCGACCGCCTCTGCTGTCATGCCGGCCTGTTTGAGCAAGTCAGCCGTGTATTCGACTTCTTTCTTCGGTGCAAAGTATTCCCCGCACTCGGAGCACTGCGCCAGCTTGAAGGTGGCATGCTGGTACATGTCGGCCGCATTGGCTACCGCCAGTTCGAATTCGGGCGAAAGTACGATGGCCTTGGTCGGGCACACTTCTTCGCAACGTCCGCAGAATATGCAGCGGCCGACGAAGAACGACCAGGTAATGGTGCCCGCCTCCGCATCGGTGCTCATCGTCAGCGCATTGGCCGGACAGGCGACGGCGCAGGCAGCGCAGGCAATGCATTGCTCCGGCTGGTGCTCCGGCTTGCCGCGGAAGTTGTCGCACACCGGCAACGGGGCGAAGGGATATTTCAGCGTCGCTTCGCCGGCCTTGAGGATGGTCTTGAATAACTTGAGCATCTTTCAGTCCCTTATTTGAGCGGCGAGTCCTTGCGTTCGCGGCCGTAACGTTCGATTTCCGAATATGGAACCGTGGTCGATTTGCCCTTTCTCACATCGATCATGGTAACCCGATCGGTACAGGAATAGCAGGGGTCGATGCTGGCCACGATCAACGGCGCATCTGAAACCGTGTTGCCGCGCAACATATACCGGAGCGGCGGCCAGTTGGCGTAGGTCGACGCTCGTGCGCGCCAGCGATAGAGTTTCTGGTTGTCACCCAGCATGCTCCAGTGAATGTCTTCCCCCCGTGGCGCTTCAGTGAAACCGAGCGCGAACTTGTGCGGCGTGTATTTGAAGCCTTCCACCAGGATCGGGCCGTTTGGCATACCTGCAATCGCGCGCTCGAGAAAATCGATCGAGTCGAAAAATTCTTCCACCCGGTTCAGCACGCGGCCGAGAACATCGCAGGTATCCTTGGTGCGCACCGGCATCGGAAAGAGCTTGTAGCCGCAAAACGGATGGTCGGCACGCGTGTCGCGGGCAAAGCCGCTGGCACGCACATGCGGGCCGACAGGGCTGTAATCCCGCGCAATCTTCCGGTCGAGCAATCCTATGCCGGAAGTGCGCTGCGCGAGGTTGGGCGTTTCGAGCAGCATTTCGACCAGTTCGGTGACTTCCTTTTTCAGCTCGCCAACGAGTTTCAGCGTTGCCAGCCGTTCCGCCTTCTGGATATCGCGCCGGATACCGCCGATAAGATTCATGCCATACGTTTTGCGCGCACCGGTCAGCAACTCTGCCAGAGTCATGGATTTCTCGCGCACGCGGAAGAACTGCATGAAACCGGTATCGAAACCGACAAAGTGGCACGCCAGCCCCAGGTTCAGCAAGTGGCTGTGAAGGCGCTCGACTTCAAGAAATATGCTGCGAATCACCTGCGCACGCTCCGGCACGACAATGCCGAGCGCATTTTCAACCGAGGTTGTGTAGGCGACGCTGTGGGCAAAACCGCAAATGCCGCACACGCGATCCGCGAGGAACGGCACCTCGTCGTAGCCCATGCGGGTTTCGGCCACCTTTTCCATGCCGCGATGGACATAAAACATGCGGTAATCGGCATCGACAATATCCTCGCCATCGACAAACAGGCGGAAGTGGCCCGGCTCGTCTGACGTGATGTGCAGCGGACCAAGCGGCACTTCGCGTGTTTCGCCGGTGGCATCGCAAACGAACTTGTAGTTCTCCACGTCGCTCGTCGGCTCCGGGCGCACGCGGTAATCCATCGTGTCCTTGCGTAGCGGATGCAGGTTATCCGGCCAGTCGTCCGGCAATACCAGCCGACGCTCGTCCGGCAGGCCAACCGGCTTCAGGCCATACATATCCCGAATCTCGCGCTCGCCCCATACGCATGCGGCCACTTTGGGCGTAACCGACGGGAATTCCCCGGTACGCGCATCCACTTCGGCCCGCACAACGACGTAGCATTTGACGCCGGCTTCCATCGACAGAACGTAATAAACCGCGAAGTTGCCGTGAATCGAGCGTTCGTCATTGCCGAACAGCACCGAGATCCAGCCGCCCTGATCATAGTAGAGCCACTCCACCACTTCCGGCAGAGAGTTCAATTTGACCGTGACCGTGACCTGATCCTTGGTTTGCCATTCTTCCTGCAGCACGGCAGCGGGAAACCGTTGTCGCAAGGCTTCGATATAGTGCCGGCCAATTTTTGTTTCAGCTGATACAGACATTCTTGATTTCTCCTCGCGGCGCTTCAGTGACTGGCAGTGGTGGTCGCTACTTCAGATGCAGGCTTCGGCGCGACATTCTGGCTTGTATTGGCACTCAGCATTTGCCATGGCGTTTGCACGGAAACATCGAGTGGCGCATCCCCCTTGTTCAATACGATTTTGGTGGCATTTTCCAGCAGCGTCACCACTGGCTGCGGCATGCGAATGCCCATCCACAGCATGATCACGACAAAGATGGCCATCGGCACCAGCTTGATGAGGCTCAGTTCGCCTTTCTGCACGTTTTCCGGTGCATCACCCAGCAAGCTGCCGGTCACCATGCGGACGATGCCGGCAAAGACCATTGCCAGCAACAGCATGATGATGATCGTCAGCCACGCATTGCCGGCCTTGATGCCGGCCGACACCACGAGGAATTCGCTGACAAAAACGTTGAACGGCGGCAAACCGCCCAGCGCCAGCACGCCAATGCCGAAAAACACTGCCGACGCCGGCATCACGTTCATCACGCCCTTGACGGCTTTCATGTCACGCGTGCCGTACTTGAGCAGGATGTTGCCCGAACCGCAAAAGGCCAGCGCCTTGGCGATACTGTTGTTCAACGCATGCAGCAGACCGGCAATGATGCCGAGCGGCCCGCCGATCCCGAAAGCCAGCGCGACGATGCCGATGTTTTCCACCGACGAATACGCCAGCAGCCGCTTGATGTCGCGCTGCACGATGATGAACAGCGCCGCGCAGGCAATCGACATGATGCCGAACGCAAGCAGCAGATTCTGCGGCATGCCCGGCCCAAGTGTTTTGGACGCGATGATGAAGTAGCGGATGATGATCAGGAAAGCGCAGTTCGACAGTGCCGACGACAGCAGCGCGCTGACCGGACTGGGCGCTTCGGCATAAGCGTCCGGCAGCCAGGTATGCATCGGGAACAGGCCTGCCTTGGTGCCGAAACCAATCAGGATGAACACGAATGCAATCGTCGTCAGTGTCGGGTCAAGCAACTGCGCATGCTGCACTAGGTGCATCCAGCTCGTTGCCAGTTCCGGATCGGACAGCATCGGCAGGTTCGATGCGTTGGAGAAAATGAGCACCGTACCGTAGAGGCCGAAAGCCACGCCGACGGAACAGATGATGATGTATTTCCACGATGCCTCAAGCGAGGTGCGCTGCCCGTACAGGCCAACGAGGAACGCCGAACCAATCGTGGTCGCCTCAACCGCCACCCACATCAGGATCACGTTGTTGGCAATCACCACCAGCACCATGGTCGAGATGAACAGGCTGAAAAAACCGTAGTAGTTGCACAGCGTCTTGACGTCGATTTCGCCATTCCTGACTTCATGGTTCATGTAACCGATCGAATACAGACCGGTCAGGAACCCCACACCGCCAACCAGGGCGAGGAATATCGCCCCCAGGCTGTCGATGTGGAACCAGTGCCCCAGTGCGGTCAAAGCGCCGTCTGCCAGGACGCGGTTTATGACCAACACCGAGAACACCAGAACCAACGATATGCTCACTAGATGAATCAGCGTCGCCAGTTGGCGCGACCCGGATCCCAGCCAGCGCATTGCAAAAGCGATCAGGCCGGAGCAAAACGGAATGAGCAGGAGTGCTAGCAGTAATTGCGTAGGTGTCATTTTTGTTCAGCCCTTCAGCGCCGTAAGTTGCCGCACGTCGAGTGTGTGCAACGTGCGATGGATTTGCCGTGCGATTACAATCATGATGATCACGGCGAAAATTGCATCTGTCGCGATTCCGATTTCAACAATTTCCGGCGCGGCATGCGCCAGCAGCGCCAGCGTCAGATGAGAACCGTTTTCCATCAGGCAGTATCCGAAAATCTGCTTCAGGATGTTGCGCTGGGTCACGATGCACAGCAGCCCAAGGAAGAAATGCCCGAGCGACACGCCCAGCGCCGGTTTGAGTTCGGCCACCGCCGGCAACTCGACATGCCCGACCACGACATAGCTCAGCACGACGATTACCGCTGAAACGATGACTGTCAGCGCCGGACCGATGACGGCGCTGTCCGCCGCCGGATCCTTCAGGCTGCCCAGCGCCTTGTACATGATGACCGGCACCAGCACCACCTTGGTAATGAAAGCCGTGATTGCCCATGCATTGAGCTCATGCGCATGCCGGGTCTGTGCCAGGGCAACAAATATCAGCACCAGCACCAGCGACTGCAATGAATACTGCACTGCCGATGACGTGGGTTTCTTCGCCCCGATTACCAATAGTGAGGTCACGATCAGCAAGCCGGCAAGACCGTTAACGATTAGAGTGCCTGTCATGTTCTTACTCCTCCATTAACCTAACCAGGCGGCTGCGATGAAGCTCGATGCCACCGACATGATGATGAGGACGACCAGCACCGCCTTCATGGCCCACGGTATGGGGATGGCCGATGCAACCGCTTCCGATGGCTCGCCTGGCACCGTCTTGCCGAACCACATCAGGAACCAGGCAAATGCGGCCACCGATTCAATCAGCGCGATAATCAGCAACGGCAGCAGCCAGATGTGGCCCGTCACCAGCTGGAAGCCGCCGGAAAAGATGGCAAACTTGCTGAAGAACAGGCCAAACGGAGGCACACCGCCAATGGCCATCGCGCCGACGCAGAAACTGATCCCCAGCAGCGGCACCTTGGCCAGCAGGCCGCGAATTTCCGGCAGTTGCCGCGTGCCGAAGCTGTAGCTGAATACGCCTGCAAGCAGGAAGAACAGGCTCTTGGCATAAGCGTGGTTGAACACATGCGCAATGCCGCCCTTAAACGCCATTTCGGACCCCATCGCGCCCAGCGAAAGCGCCAGGAACATGTAAGCGAGCTGAGTGATGGTCGAATAAGCCAGCAGGCGCTTCATGTCCTTTTGCGGCAGATACTGGATGAAGCCGAAAATCATCGTCACCATCGCCATGATGACGCCAACCCAGGCAATCACTTCCGGCACGCCGCCGGCCGACATGATGGCGCGCGCAAAGATGAACACGCCAACCTTGACCATCGATGCCGCATGCAGGTAGGCAGAAATCGGGGTCGGCGCCTCCATCGCGTCCGGCAGCCAGACGTGCATCGGGAACTGCGCCGATTTGCCCCAGGCAGCAATCATGATGCCAAGCAGGACGATTGTCTTGGTGCTACCGTCGAGATTCGCAATCGCATCGATGCTGAACGTGCCGGTAGAGCTGAACAGGAAGGCAGCGGCGATGTACAACCCAAGTGAAGCGATGTGCGTGATGATGAGTGCGCGCATCGCGCCGCGAATACCCTTCTGATCTTCGTAATAGCTGATCAGGCCCCACGAACAGCCGCCGGTTATTTCGAAGAACACCAGCTGGCCAATCAGGGTCGAGGAATAAACCAGGCCCGCCATCGCGCCGATGAAGACCAGCAGGAAAGCGTAGTAGCGCGGACGCGCCGCATGCGGATGTTCGCGATGCTCGTAGGTCAGATAGACCGCCGAATACACAACCACGAGGAAACCGAGCGACACGACAGCGAATCCGATCAGCGTGCTGACCGAATCTATCGTCAGACCGAAGATGACGGTATCGCCAAATTTCAGCAATTCATAGGTGGTGGCAACCCTGCCGCCGGTGTGAAAAGCATAGGCGACACATGCTGCGCCGATGGTGCCGAGAGCGGAAAACAGCACGCCCAGCCATTTGCCAGCCCCTTTCGGGCAAAACATTGTCAGCACTGCGCCGGCAATGGGGACGAGGATGGTCGCGAGTGCGAGATTATCCATGATGCGTTCCTTAACTCCTCAAAGGCCGGCCAGATAGAAGACAAAGGACAGCGATGCCACGCCGAACCCAACCCAGGTAATGCGAGATGTCAGCAAGAATCGTCCGCGAGCCATGCCGTTCTCGAACAGCGCCGTCAGCAGGTATACCGTCAGCACCTTCACCAAAAACAGGACTGCCGCCAGCACAAGGCCACCGATACTGAGCGTGGCCGCATTGCCGAACGGAATGAACACGCCGACAAACATGGCGGCCACCACGATTTTCTTCAGCGCCAGCCCCCATTTGAGCGTGGCCAGGCCGGAACCGGCATATTCGGTCAGCGGCCCTTCCTGCAGTTCCTGTTCGGCTTCAGCCATGTCAAACGGCAGCTTGCCCATTTCGATATAGACGGCAAAACCGAAGGCGACGAAAGCGAGGATGATGGCCATCGGCGATTGCACATGACCGGTGGCAATCGCCGTGCTGATGCCGCCGATATTGGTCGTTCCCTGAATCAGCGCCGCCACCAGCAGCGACAGGATCATGGTCGGCTCGACCAGCACGCCCAGCGTCGATTCACGGCTGGCGCCAAGTCCGCCGAAAGTGCTGCCGGTATCCAAACCGGACAGAGAGAAGAAGAACCGCGCCAGAGCAAACAGGTACGCCACCGTGATCAGGTCGCCCGCAACACCAATCGGCGACTTTTGCGTGAATACCGGCAATGCCATCGCCACCACCAGCATCGATGCCATCAGCACGTAAGGCATGACCGTAAAAACAATGCCAGACGCTGCCGGCGCAACGTCCTGACGCTTGTACAACTTGAACAGGTCGCGGTAGTCCTGCAGGATACCAGGCCCTTTGCGCGAGTGCATCTTGGCGCGCATCACCCGGGAAATTCCGGTAAACACTGGCGCCAGCACCAGCAGAATCGCTGCCTGAACAAGCGCTAAAAGAAAGATTTCGATAGTTGGCATGGCGGTCTCCTTAAGCCACCGTCACAAACAGCAGAACCACCAGCGCAGCCACGACATACAGGCAGTAGACGCGGAAATCGCCATGTTGCAGCCACTGGATGCAGTTACCCAGCCAGTGAGCCACCCGCATGATCGGCGTGATGATGAAGGTATCGACCACCGATTCGATGCGCGCCGCGCCATTGATGCTGGCCTGCAATCCAGCCCTCAGCGGACTGGAAGGATTCAGTCTTTCGCGCAACTGGAACAGTGGCGCGAACATGAAGCGAGCCGGCTGTGCGAAGCCTTCGGACGACACCACCATCTTCGCGTCGTGGATGTAACCGCAAGCCCAGGCATCGCCTTCGTGCCGTCGAGGCAGGCGCGGCCCCTTGAAGATGGCCGCCATCAGCAACGGCAAGACTGGCGCTGCCAGCAGCAGGATGGTGATTAACGGGGTCGACAGCATTGCCTGCGCCGTATTGGCAGGATGCACAATCGTTCCCTGCGCGACGCCAATCAGGCCGCTGTTTGCCAGCGATGACGCGATGCCGGCCATCACCGGCGCCACGATTGGCGCTCCCAGACCAAGCGCTATGCAGCCAAGCGCGAGCAGAAGCATCGCAAGAACCATTGGTGCTGGCGCTTCCCTGGAATGCTCCGCATGTTCGCTGCGCGGCATGCCGGAAAATGTGATGCCGTAGAGTTTGACAAAACACATGCTTGCCAGCGCGCCGGTCAGCGCCAGCATGACGATGGCAACCGGACCGGAGAAATGCAACAGGAAGCCACCGTTCGTGCTCATGTTGAACAGCGCCTGATAGGTAAACCATTCACTGACGAAACCGTTCAACGGCGGCAAGGCGGAAATCGCCATCGAACCGACCAGGAATGCCAGCGCGGTATAAGGCATGGTGCGCGCAAGGCCACCCAGTTCCTCCATGTTGCGGGTATGCGCGCGATAGATGATCGAGCCGGCGCCAAGGAACAGCAGGCCCTTGAACACCGCATGGTTCAGCGTATGGTAAAGCGCGCCCAGCAGGCCCATCACGGCCAGCACTGTATTGTTTACCGCCATCCCAATCATGCCGACGCCGACCCCCATCAGGATGATGCCAACGTTCTCCACCGTGGAATAGGCCAGCAGGCGTTTGATATCCTGCTCGGTCAGCGCATACAGCACGCCCAGCACGGCGGAAATCGCGCCAATCGCCAGCACCAGGATGCCCCACCAGACCGTTGTCGCCCCGAGCAGGTCAACGCCGACCTTGATGATGCCGAACACGCCGATCTTCACCATCACGCCCGACATCAGCGCCGAGGCGTGCGACGGCGCAGCCGGGTGGGCACGCGGCAGCCAGCTATGCAGCGGAACCATGCCGGCCTTGGCGCCGAAACCGAGAAACGCGAGCACGAAGGCAATCGAAGCCAGCGGAGCGGAAAGTTTTGCTTCACGGAAGGCCGAGAAATCGAGGCTGCCGGTCTGCCACCAGAAGATGAAGAAAGAACCGAGAATCAGGATTGACCCCGCGTGCGCGATCAGGAAGTAAAGGAAACCGGCTTCGACCGCTTCTTCGTTCTGGTCGAAAATAACCAGGAAGTAGGAAGACAGCGACATCAGCTCGAAGAACACGAGGAAGTAAAACGCATTGTCCACTGCCACCAGGGCAATCATCGACGCGACGAACAGGTTGGTGAAAAAGCCCATGGCCCATGCGCCGCGCCCCTCATACTCCTGCACATACGAAAAGGAATAGATTGACGCCACCAGCACCAGCAGCGCAATCACGAACACCATGAAAGCGGCCAGCGCATCAAAGCGCACGGTGAAATGCGTGAACGGGAACGGGCCGGCGTGGACGTAGGTTATCGCCTTGCCGGCAAGCATGACCGGCACCGATGCCGCCAGACCGGCCAGACTGCCCACCACGCCAGCAATGCCCGAGATATAGATCGAGGCGCGGTCGCTCTTGCAGCACAGCAGCGCCACGAAAGCGCCGCCGGTGAAGACCAGCACCGAAGTCAATAAAAGGCACAAGGGTGTCATCATTATTTTTGCTCCGAGTCGATGCCAACAAAGGACAAGTTCGCACCATCGGCAATGACAGTGGCCTTGCGCTTGGCGCTGCTGGATTCGTTGATGGCTTCCTCACTCACCAGGAACAGGGCCTTGGTCGGGCAAACCCGCACGCACTCCGGCCCCTTGCCGCTGAAGTCACACAAATCACATTTGACGGCAACACTGCGCACACCACTCGACCAGGAAAGAATCGGATCGAGGCCTGGCAGGCTGCCCGTTTGCTGTCCGGTGTATTCGAGCTGGTTGTATTGCGTTGCGACACCTAGATTGCTGGTGCCAGACGGCGTGATGGCCCCGAAGGGACAGGCAATGGCGCAGAGTTTGCAGCCAATGCAGGTGACTTCGTTCAGAACGACTGCATCGTCGCTCTGCGTGATGGCGTTGACAGGACAGACCTTGGCGCAAGGTGCGTCCTCACAATTGCGACATTGAACCGGCGCAGTGGCAGTGCCATTGCGAACGACGTTCAGTCGTGGATGCGACTGCAATCCTTCAGCTTTGTGTACCAGCGTGCAGGCTGCCATGCAGGTATTGCACCCTATACAAAGCTTGGGCTCCGCAATGACGAAGCGGTTCATAAACTACCCCCCCATAAAAGCCGTACCATAATGGCCTACAGCTATAGAGCACATCCTGTGCCATGCAGCGCGGAAAAGATGCGCGATGTTTTTGTGTTTAATTACAATGGGTTACAAAATCACCCATAAAAAACACTGTCGAAGACGGGCGCGAATTCAACGTCAAATTTGCTGATGACAATCCGAATCGTCATTTATGACGAAAGCATGAATCTCTGCCGTCACGACGGCGTGAAAACGAGGAAAGAAAAAAACGATCAACCAATGAGCAAGCGCATGCAAGCCACCGCCGGCAGCAGCGAGCCGGCGAGGATGTGCGCTCTCAGGGTTTGCTGTGCTAGCAGATGCGGGGCAGTTGTTCGCCGGTAAGCCAATCGACCATGCGGCGGCCGCCAAAGCTGGTTTCCATCTGGACGAAGCAGTGCGAATCGGCGATTGCCTCGCCGATGATGGCGGCATCCTGCCCATGCGGATGCGCGCGCATGACGGCCAGCAGACGTTCGGCATCTTCCGGCGCGCACACCGCGACCAGCTTGCCTTCGTTGGCCACATACAGCGGATCGAGTCCTAGCAGTTCGCACGCGGCCGCAACCTGCGGCCTCACCGGCAATGCATCTTCCTGCAACACGATGCCGACACCGGACTGACGCGCAAATTCGTTCATCACCGCCGCCAGTCCGCCACGGGTCGGATCGCGCAATGCATGGATGCCGGGCACGGCTGCCAGCATCGCGGCGGTCAAGCCATTCAGCGCGGCGGTATCGGATTGGATGGTGGTGTCAAACGACAGGTTTTCGCGCAACGACATGATGGCAACGCCGTGATCGCCCAGCATGCCCGAAACGATGATCCTGTCGCTGGGCCTGATGTTGGCGCCGGAAACATTCACTTCCGGCGGCACGATGCCAACGCCGGTGGTGGTGATGAACACGCCATCGCCCTTGCCCTGCTCGACCACCTTGGTATCGCCGGTGACAATCGGCACCCCCGCCTCTTTCGCCGCGCGCGCCATCGATTCGACGATGCGCTTCAGCTCGGCCAGCGGAAAACCTTCTTCCAGGATGAAACTCGCCGCCAGATACAACGGACGGCCGCCGGCCATCGCCACATCGTTCACCGTGCCATGCACCGCCAGGCAGCCGATATCGCCGCCGGGAAAGAACAGCGGCGAAACCACGTGGCTGTCGGTCGCCATCACCATGCGCCCGCCGGACGGCACGGCAAAACAGGCGCCATCGTTTTGCGCCCGCAGGAATTCATTGTCGAAATTCGCCACGAACAAATCCTCGATCAGCTGCGCCATCGCGCGCCCGCCGCTGCCGTGGGTCATGTCCACCTGGCCGTGTTTCCAGTCAAGCGGGCGCCGGTAATCGGGTTTGGTTGCTGTTGTCATGAACTTGTCCTAGATCGAAATCGGCCATAGGTATAAAAGGCGGCGCAGGCGCCTTCGGACGACACCATGCAGGCGCCAATCGGCTGCTCCGGCGTGCAGGCATTGCCGAACACCCTGCAATCGGACGGGTGCTTCTGCCCGCGCAGGATGGCTGCGCATTCGCACACCTTCGGATCGGGCACCTGACGGTAGGGAATATCGAAACGGCGTTCGGCATCATAAGCGGCAAATTCGGCCCGAATTTTCAGCGCGCTATGAGGCACTTCGCCCAATCCGCGCCAGTCGAATGCAGCGCGCAATTCGAACACTTCATCGGTCAGGCGCTGCGCCTTGCGGTTGCCTTCGCGCGTCACCGCGCGGATGAACTGGTTTTCCACCTCGGCCCGGCCTTGATTGATCTGCCGCACCAGCATCAGGATCGACTGCATCACATCCAGCGGCTCGAAACCGGCAATCACGACCGGCTTGCGGTAACAGGCGGCGAATTTCTCGTACGGTTCGCTGCCGATGATGGTGCTGACATGCGATGGCCCGACAAAGCCATCGATCCGGACGCTATCGGCGCCACCGGCAGCGGAGAGTTCCATCAGGTGCACCATCGCCGCCGGCGTCAGCACATGGTTGCAATACACGCTGAAATTCGTGAGCCCCAGCGCCGCCGCCTGTTTGATCACCACGGCGGTCGGCGGCGTGGTGGTTTCGAAACCGATGGCAAAGAACACCACCTCGCGCTGCGGTTCGTCCTGCGCGATGCGCAACGCATCGGTGCTGGAATACACCATGCGCACATCCGCCCCCTGCGCCTTGGCCTTGAACAGCGACAGCCCGCCCGAGGCAGGAATGCGCATCGTATCGGCATAGGTGCACAGGATCACGCCCGGTTTCAGCGCCAGTTCAATCGCACTGTCGGTGCGCCCGATCGGCAGCACGCACACCGGGCAACCGGGGCCATGAATCATCCGCACTTGCGGCGGCAGCAGGTCTTCGAGGCCGTAACGGGAAATCGCGTGCGTGTGGCCGCCGCAAAACTCCATCAGGCGGTAACTGCCATCCGGCCTGACTTCGCGCGCGATGGTGCGCGCCAGTGCGCGCGCCAGCTTGCCATCCCTGAATTCGTCGATGTACTTCATCAAGATACCGGGGCCAGACCTACATCGAGGCAGCGGCCAGCGCCCTCGCATCCTCTTCGCTCATTTCGGCCAGATAGGCCAGCGTCTTTTCCGCTTCCGCCGGATCGAGCCGGCCGATGGCATGGCCGACATGCACGATCAGGTAATCGCCTACCGCCACGTTATCGATCAGTGCGGTCGAAATTTCCTTTTGCACGCCGACGATGTCGATGCGCGCCTGATCCTCGCCACAGATTTCAACCACTTTCGCCGGAATCGCCAAACACATAGGGTATCTCCAATCAAAAATCAGGCCGCGCCCGCGCCACCCATGCCTGCCCCAGCGCCAGCCCGCCATCATTCGGCGGCACTGCATGCGCTTCGAGCATCCTGAGGCCGCGCTGCTGCAATGCGCGCCGCAAGCCTTGCGCCAGGATGGCATTCATCCAACAGCCGCCACCACAGGCAACCACGCGCAAACCCTGCGATTGTGCCGCCTGTTCAATCCAGTCGGCAAGCCCAACCACCAGGCCGGCATGAAAACAGGCCGCTGCGCGCGCCGCATCGGATTCGGCACTGATGTATTGCAGCAACAACGACAGGTCGAGCACCGACTTGCCCGCTTCCATCCGGATCTGATGCTCTGCCGGCAGCGACACGTCGCCATGCGCGGCCGCCATCCCTTCCAGGCGCATCGCCGCCTGCCCTTCGAAACTCATGCGTGGCTGGATATCCAGCAGCCCGGCAGCCGCATCGAACCAGCGGCCCATGCTGGAGGTATGCGGCAACCGCGCCTTGCCGGCCAGCACCTGCCCCAGCATGGCGGCGCTGGCCTGGCGGGGGAAACGCGAGGCAATTTCCCCGCCACGGCCCAGCATGTGCAAGGCCGAGGCCGCCATGCGCCATGGTTCGCGCGCAGCGCGATCGCCGCCAGGCAAGGCGATCCGGCGCAAATGCCCGATGCGTTCGTACTGCGCTCCGGCCACGGCCAGCAATTCCCCGCCCCATGCTTCGCCGTCATCACCCAGGCCAACGCCATCGAACGCCACGCCCAAAACAGGTTGGTCGATACCATATTCCGCCAGCACGGCGGCAATATGCGCGTGATGGTGCTGCACCGCGATCGCCGGCACCTGCCAATTTGCGGCCAGTTGCAGCGCCAGGCGGGTGCTGTAGAAATCCGGATGAAGGTCGTGCGCCACCGCCTGCGGCCTGACCTGCAGCACATGATGCAGATGATGCACCGTCTGCTCCAGCGCCAGGCAAGTGGCGGCATGGTCGAGATCGCCGATGTGCGGCGACACGAAGGCTTGGCTGTTGCGGGTGAAGCAAATGGTGTTCTTGAACATGCCGCCGAGCGCCAGCACATCACGCCCGCGCTGCGTCAGCCGGATGGCGCGCGGGGTATAACCGCGCGCGCGACGAATGAACTGCGGCTCGCCGGTCGCGGCCGGCACGCGCAGCACGCTGTCGTCGCAGCGCGTCACGATATCGCGGTCATGCAACAGGTAGGCATCGGCCATGCCGGCAAGGCGCTTGAGCGCCTCGTCGTTGCCCGTCACCAGCGGCTCGCCATGCGGATTGGCGCTGGTCATCACCAGCACCAGTGGCTGCGGCTCGGCCAGCCAGTCGGTGCCGGCAGGACGGCCAGCGGCTTCGTGAAACAGCAGGTAATGCATCGGCGTGTAGGGCAGCATCGCGCCCAGCCAGGCCACGCCGGGGGCAATGCCGGCGAAGGCGGCATCGGCTGCGGCCCGTTTCTGCAGCAGCACGATCGGGCGTTCGGGCGCAGCCAGCTGCTGCGCTTCGGCCGGCGCGACGGCAACATAGGGTGCCAGCGATGCCGGATTGGCGAACATCAACGCCAGCGGTTTTTCCTCGCGCTGCTTGCGCTCGCGCAGGCGCACGACGGCAGCCAGCTGACGAGCATCGCACGCCAGATGGAACCCGCCCAGCCCCTTGATGGCGACTATCTCGCCGCTGCGCAGGCGCGCCAGCGTGGCGGCAATCGCATCGCCATCAATTGCCTGCCCACCGGCATCGAGCAGACGCAGTTGCGGCCCGCAGTCGGGGCAGGCATTCGGCTCGGCATGGAAACGGCGGTGCGCCGGGTCAACGTATTCCGACTGGCAGGCGTCGCACTGGGTGAAACCGGCCATGCTGGTGGCCGCGCGCGCATAGGGCAAGTGCCGGGCGATGGTGTAGCGCGGGCCGCAATCGGTGCAGTTGATGAAGGCGTAGCGGTAGCGCCGATCAGCCGGGGCAAACAGTTCCGCCAGACAGTGCTGGCATACCGCCGTATCCGGCCCGATGGCGGCATCGAAGCGCCCGCCAGCGGTTTTTTGGTTGCCCAAGATGCGAAAACCGCTCCCGGTCGGGCCTTGCGGCGCCATCGGTTGGCACTCGATGCTATCCACCCTCGCTTGCGCCGGGCGCTCGTGCTGCAGGCGCTGGCTGAAGGCCGCCAGTTGTGTTTCCATGCCTTGGATTTCGAGGCTCACGCCGCCATCATCGTTGCGCACCCAGCCGGTCAGAGACAATTCGGTCGCCAGCCGATAGACGAAAGGGCGAAAACCGACTCCCTGCACAATGCCGCGGATGGTCAGGCGCTGGCGGGAAATCATCGCTGCGATTGCCTGCCCGGCAATCAGGCCCGGGACGTCCGCGCCTGCCGGCTGCCAGTTTGCAGCCAGCCCATCCATTCGTCGAAACCTTCGCCGTTCTTGGTCGAGAGCTTGATCACGCGGATGGCCGGATTCACCTGGCGCGCATAGCGGATGGCGGCATCGACCTCGAAATCGAGATACGGCAGCAGGTCGGTTTTGCTCAGCAGCATCACGTCCGCCGCGCGGAACATGTCCGGATACTTGAGCGGCTTGTCTTCGCCCTCGGTCGCTGACAGGATCACCACCTTGTGCGCCTCGCCGAGATCGAACGCCGCCGGGCACACGAGGTTGCCAACATTTTCGATCAGCAGCAAGCTGTCGTGCTTCAGCGACTGTCCTGCCTGCAGGTGTTCGAGCGCATGGCCGACCATGTGGGCGTCGAGGTGGCACCCCTTGCCGGTATTGATTTGCACCACCGGCGCGCCGGTGGCGCGGATGCGGTCGGCATCGTTCGAGGTCTGCTGATCGCCTTCGACCACCGCCACCGCCCCGTTTTGCTGCCAGCGTTTAATGGTTTCGACCAGCAGCGTGGTTTTGCCCGAACCTGGGCCGGAAACCAGATTCAGCGCGAAAATGCCCTGCCGGGCGAACAGCGCGCGGTTTGCCTGCGCATAACCGTTGTTCTTGGCCAGCAAATCCTGCTCGATTTGCACGATGCGTTCCGCGCTGGTTCCGGGCGCATGCGCGGCCTCGAGCGGGCCATGCTCATGCGAGTGCAGGTGATCATGCGGGTGCGGATGAGCATGGTCGTGGTCATGAGAATGCTCGTGTTCATGAGCGTGCGCGTGATCGTGGCTATGGGCATGGGCGTGGGCATGCGAGTGCCGGGAATGGCCGTGGCTGTGTTCATGCTCATGCTGCAAGCTCTTGCCATCGATGGAAACTGCATCTGGTCCGCAACCGCAGGTCATGCACATGCTCGTCCTCCCGAGTTCGTTACTTAAACAACGCCGATTTCAACCACCTTCATTTGCTCGCCATCGAGCACCGTTACTTCGTGCGCCGAACAGTGCGGACACCCCAGCGCCAGATGGTCGAGCATGAATTCCTGCCCGCAGGCGTTGCATTTTGCCCGGCCCGGCGGCCGCTCGAGCTCGAACCGGGCGCCGTCGGCGGCGCCGTTGCGGCTGACGACCTCGCAGCAATACAGCAGCGCGTCGGACTCGACATGCGCCAGCGCCCCGACAGACAGCTTCACCCGCGTAATCCTTGTCACCCCGGCCTGCCTGGCGGCGTTTTCCACTATTTCGATCACGCTTTCTGCCAGCGTCAATTCATGCATTTCACATCCCGCCTGCTGATGGCACGAGTTTCATTCTAACCAGCTTGTTGCAGCAAGCCAAGGCGAACCTGCCATTGCCGCCACAGCTTTGCCGCCGTTGACTGCTGCACGAACCATGCCACCGCCGCCGTTGTGCTGCATTGGCGCACGGCAATGGATTGCGCGGCAGCAGGCGGCAAACCGCAAGCGCGGATAACGCCAGCGCCAATGCGGCCAGCACACCATGACAGCGAAAATGATGGGGGTATATAGCAAAAACAATACGCCGGGCCTGGTTTTTTCTGGCGATTTTAAAATACTGGCAGGAGTATATTTTTCAACCTTACTGACCCAAAAGTCGTTTAAGTCAGTTATTTTTGCCTTATTGAACGATATCGTCAGCAGGGTCATTTATTTTTGACGCGGCGACGGCATGGTGAAGCGCGATGACAACGCCCTCACCTCGCGGCCTAAGCGCCATCAGCAGGCGCGAACAGACAACGTCCGGCACGCCGGCGGGCATCGTCGTCATAAATGTCGAACCAGGCGCGCGCCACCGGCGGCGCGGCACGCAAAAAACTTGCGCTCCAGCCGCCAAAGATCTATAACCCATTGTGAAATAAAGCGAAAATATATGTTGCAGCCATATTCCTATTTAATTGGCACAGCTTGTGCTTTTATGTTGTTGCTCGAAGAAAGCTGACATCTGCATGTCCCGCAACCATGTAAAAAGGCGTAAACATGAACCGGTTCACCATTACCAATCCGGCCAATTGCATAGGCTGCCATACCTGCGAAGCGGCCTGCGCAGTAGCGCATCTGGACGCGGCCGAAGCGTCATCGTTCCAGCAAGATTCATTCAGACCGCGGCTGAAAGTCATTTTCGGCCGGGAAATCACTTCGACCACCCAATGCCGGCATTGCGACAACGCGCCCTGCGTCATCGCCTGCCCGACCAAGGCGCTGACGCATGTCGGCGACACGGTGCAGTTTGTCGGCGAACGCTGCTTCGGCTGCAAAACCTGCGTCATTGCCTGCCCCTACGGCGCCATCAATCTGGTCAACCACAAGGTAATGAAACCCGTGCCGGACAGCATCAGCGCCCGGTCGGTGCAGCCGATCGCCTTCAAATGCGACCTGTGCGTTGACCGCGCCAACGGCCCGGCCTGCGTCGAAGCCTGCCCAACCCAGGCCATCCGGCTGACGACTTCCGCCTCGGCCGACGAAATGCTGTCAGCCACGCGCGAGCGTGCCACCCATAACCCGGCGACCTAGCTGTCAGCCACACCAATCGACAAAGAAAGAGGAGTTGAAAATGGAAAAGGTATGTACTGTCTGCCCGTATTGCGGCACCGGATGCGGGATGGAACTGTCGGTCGAAAACGGGCGCATCATTGAAGTCAAGGGAGACAAGGCGCACCCGGTCAATCAGGGCGAACTGTGCCTGAAGGGGTATTACGGCTATCAGCACGTGGCCGACAATCGCCGCCTAACCACGCCGCTGATCAAGCGCGATGGCCATTTTGTCCCGGTCGGCTGGGATGAGGCGCTCGATTACGTGGCCAAACGGCTGACTGAGATCAAGGCTCAGCACGGCCCCGATTCGTTCGCGCTGTTTTCGTCGGCGCGTGCCAACAACGAGGACAACTACGCCGCGCAGAAATTCACCCGCGCCGTCATCGGCACCAACAACATCGACCACTGCGCGCGCCTGTGCCATGCCTCGACCGTTTCCGGCCTGGGCACCACGCTCGGCAGCGGCTCGATGACCAACAGCATCCCGGAAATCGGCACGCATTCGGACGTCATCCTGATCATCGGCTCGAACACAGCCGAATGCCACCCGCTGATTGCAAGGCAAGTCGTGAACGCGCAGGCGCGCGGCGCCAAGGTGATCGTCATCGACCCGCGCGGCACCGACATGGCCAACAAGGCCGACATTTTCATCAATCCGAAAGTGGGTTATAACATCCCGGTGATCAACGCGATGATCAACGTAATCATCAGCGAAAAACTGCACAAACCGGATTTCATCGCGCAGCACACGACCGGCTTCGACGACATGGCGCGCGCGGTCGAGGATTACACGCCGGAAAACATCGAGCTGATGACAGGCATCCCGGCGCAGCAACTGGTCGAGGCCGCGCGCCTGTTCGCCAACGCCAAGGCGGCCGCCATCCTGTATGCGATGGGCATCACCCAGTTCACGCACGGCACCGCGAACGTGATGGCGCTGTCGAACCTGGCGGTGATCACCGGCCAGATTGGCCGGCCCGGCGCCGGTATCTGCCCGCTGCGCGGCCAGAACAACGTCCAGGGATCGTGCGATCTGGGCGCGCTGCCCAACAGCTACCCGGCCTATCTGCGCGTGACTGACGAAAAAGTCGCAACCCATTTTGAACAGGCATGGCAGGCCAAGCTCTCGCGCAACGTCGGTTTGCGCGTGACGCAAGTGCCGGCCGCAATCGAAGAAAACAAGCTCAAGGCCTTGTTCGTGTTCGGCGAAAACCCGCTGATGAGCGATCCGGATTCGGACGAATTGCGGCATGAACTGGAACACCTTGAACTGGTGATCGTGATGGATCTGTTCATGACCGAAACCGCGCGCCGCGCCGACGTCGTGCTGCCATCCACTGGCTGGGCCGAAAAGGACGGCACCTTCACCAACACCGAGCGGCGGGTGCAGCGCGTGCGCAAGGCGGTCGAGCCGCCGGAAGGCGCGCGCGAAGACTGGTGGACTTTTGGCGAAATCGCCAAACGCATGGGCTATGACGGCATGTCGTACAACAGCGCGGAAGACATCTGGAATGAAGTGCGCCGCATCGTGCCGGCCACCTATGGCGGCATCAGCTATGCCCGCCTCGATCATGAACCCGGCCTGTGCTGGCCCTGCCCGGATGAAAACCATCCCGGCACGCCAATCCTGCACCAGGGTGGTCTGTTCGCCACGCCGACGCAAAAAGCCGAATTGCGGCCGGTGCTGTTCGATCCGGACATCCTGCCGAAGGAAAAGGGCATCGTGTATGAACGGCCGATGCTCGGCTGCATCGCCGAACACACCGATACCGAATACCCGTTCCTGCTCACCACCGGCCGCCGGGTGTATCACTACCACACCGGCACCATGACGCGGAAATCGCCGGTGCTGCACCAGTTGGCGCCGGAAGAACGGATCGAACTGAACCCGGCGGATGCGAAGGAACTGGGCGTGCGGGATGGCGATTTCATCCGCGTGGAAACCAGGCGCGGCTACATCGTGGCACGCTCGATGGTCACCGATCGGGTTCAGCCACACACCATCTTCGGCACCTTCCACTACTGGGAAGCATGCTGCAACGAACTGACCAGCGCCGGCCCGCTGGACCCGGAAGCCGGCATCCCGGAATACAAAATCTCCGCAGCCAAGGTCAGCAAGAGTTCACCGGCCGAAGCGGCTGCCTGGCACAAAAAGATCAGCGATATCTGCAAGATCGATCTGCAGTACGTCGGCACCAGGAGCCAGGCATACGCATAACGCCGCCTGAGCAACCACCTGCCCATGCCATTGCCACGGCGCACGCCTGGCAGTGGCATTTTTGTTTGGGGCGGAATGATGGATGGCTTGGCAACGGCAACCAACATGCGCGGCCGCCAGAAAAGCAAAAAGGCCAACTACCGTTAAGCAGTTGACCTTCAAGCGTAATGTCTGGTTGCGGGGGCAGGATTTGAACCTACGACCTTCGGGTTATGAGCCCGACGAGCTGCCAGACTGCTCCACCCCGCGTCTGAGCATTAGATTATATAACGCTCTCTGACGCGACGCAAGCCCACGCGTAAGTTATTTGCGCACAATGCGCGAAAAAAGCCTGTGCATGCCAATAACACGCTGCCTCCGCTGCAGGAGAGAAAGGCCTCAAAATGTTAGACTGGCTTTCTTTTCACTTCGCCAGACAACGCGCCTAGTCATGAAATTCTGTTCGCAATGCGCCCATCCAGTCGAATTTGATATTCCGCCGGACGACCACCTGCCGCGCCACATCTGCCCGCACTGTGGCACGATTCACTACCAGAACCCGAAACTGGTGGTGTGCTCGATTCCGGTGTGGGAGGCGGATGGCGAGGTGAAAATCCTGCTGTGCAAGCGCGCCATTGAACCGCGCTACGGCTGGTGGACGCTGCCGGGTGGCTTCATGGAAAACAACGAATCTACGGTCGATGCTGCACAACGCGAGACGATCGAGGAAGCTGGCGCGCGAATCGAGGTCGTGCACCGGCTGTTCTCGCTCATCAACCTGCCCCGCATGCATCAGGTGCAATTGTTTTACCGCGCCCGGCTGCTTGATCTGGATTTCAAGCCGGGCATGGAAAGCTTGGAGGTGAAGCTGTTTTCCGAAGCGGAAATTCCGTGGAATGAAATCGCCTTTTCAACCGTGCGCCATGCGCTTCAATGCTTCTTCGCCGATCTGGCGCAGGTCAAACGCGGCGGATCGTTCGGCTTTCATTCGCACGACATCCTTGAACCGCACTACAGCATGGACAAGGCCGACCACGCGTAAGCATTGGCACGCTCCGTACTATCCGGCACGCCAGCTCCGCGCCGGATCGCCTGCCTGTTTTTTGTGCAGTATTTCGGGTAAAATACGCGGCCCGTTGTTATTTTTCTCCGCCAACTCCCCACATGCAAATCGGTTCCTATACCCTGCGCAACAATGTGTTCGTCGCGCCGATGGCTGGCGTCACCGATCGCCCGTTCCGCCAGTTGTGCAAGGAACTGGGAGCGGGCTATGCGGTGTCCGAAATGGCGGCGGCGAACCCGCGCGTCTGGCACACCGACAAGAGCACGCGCCGCACCGATCTCGATGGCGAGATGGAGCCGAAGGCGGTGCAGATCGCCGGCGCCGATCCGGCTGAAATGGCTGCTTGCGCGCGCGTGAACGTCGAGCGCGGCGCGCAAATCATCGACATCAACATGGGCTGCCCGGCCAAGAAGGTTTGCAGCAACTGGTGCGGTTCTGCGCTGCTGCAGGATGAACAACAGGTCGGCGCGATTCTGGATGCGGTGATCGCGGCGGTCGATGTGCCGGTGACGCTGAAGTTCCGCACCGGCTGGGATCGCGCCAACAAGAACGCGCTAACGATCGCGAAGATGGCCGAAGCGGCCGGCATTGCGATGCTGACGCTGCACGGCCGCACCCGCGCCGACGGCTATTCGGGCGAGGCGGAATACGACACGATTGCGGCTGTGAAAGCGGCGGTCTCGATTCCGGTGGTGGCGAACGGCGACATCGACTCGCCGCAAAAGGCGCGTGCCGTGCTGGCGCATACCGGCGCCGACGCGGTGATGATCGGCCGCGCCGCGCAGGGACGACCATGGATTTTCCGCGAAATCGACCACTTCCTGCGCACCGGCGAGCATTTGCCCGCGCCTGAAGTGGAAGAAGTGCGCCGCCTGATGACGCAGCATCTGCAAACGCACTATGCGTTCTATGGCGAATACACTGGCCTGCGCACCGCGCGCAAGCATATCGGCTGGTATGTGCGCGATTTGGCCGATGGCGAAGCGTTCCGCCAGCAGATGAACCGCATCGAAACCTGCGAGGCGCAATTAAAAGCGGTCGATGCATTCTTCGAATCGCAAAAGGCGCGCGGCGAAAGGTTACAATACCGATCCGCGCAAGAAAAATTTGCCGCCTGACCCCGTCAACACATCACAAAAACCAGCAACGGTGCCGCCAAATGAGCAAGGAAGATATTCAGCAAGTCGTCCGCAAGAGCCTGGAAGAATACTTTACGGATCTGGAAAACCAGAAACCGTCCGGCATCTACGACATGCTGATCCTGACAGTTGAAAAACCGATACTGGAAGTGGTGATGACGCGCGCCGGCGGCAACCAGTCGCACGCCGCCGACATGCTCGGCATCAACCGCAACACCTTGCGTAAAAAACTGCAGCAACACGGATTACTCTGAACATGATCAAGCAAGCACTCATCTCCGTTTCCGACAAGACCGGCGTGGTCGATTTTGCACGCGCGCTGTCTGCGCTCGGCGTCACCATCCTGTCCACCGGCGGCACTGCGCAACTGTTGACCGACAACGGCATCGCCGTGAAAGAAGTCGCCGATTACACCGGTTTCCCGGAAATGCTCGACGGCCGCGTCAAGACGCTGCATCCGAAAGTGCATGGCGGCATCCTCGCCCGCCGCGATTTGCCGGAGCACACCGCCGCCCTTGGCCAGCACGGCATCCCGACCATCGACATGGTGGTAGTCAACCTGTATCCGTTCCAGCAGACGGTGGCGAAGGATGACTGCACGCTGGAAGACGCGATCGAAAACATCGACATCGGTGGCCCGGCGATGCTGCGTTCGGCGGCGAAGAACCACAAGGACGTGATCGTGATCTGCGATCCGGCCGATTACAGCCCGATCATCGACGAACTGAAGGCCAACGGCGGCGAACTGTCGTATGACAGCAAGTTCGAACTAGCGAAAAAGGTCTATGCGCACACCGCGCAATACGATGGCGCGATCGCGAATTACCTGTCCAGCCTCGGCCCGGACAGGCAGCATGCAACCCGCAACCGCTATCCGCAAACGATGAACCTCGCATTCGAAAAAGTGCAGGACATGCGCTATGGCGAAAACCCGCACCAGTCGGCCGCGTTCTACCGCGAACTGACTGCGCCGGCCGGCACGCTGGCCGCCTACACGCAATTGCAGGGCAAGGAACTGTCGTTCAACAACATCGCCGATGCCGATGCCGCGTGGGAATGCGCGAAGACCTTCGACGAACCGGCGTGCGTGATCATCAAGCACGCGAACCCGTGCGGCGCCGCCACCGGCGCCAACCTGCGCGAAGCCTATGACAAGGCGCTAAAGACCGACCCGGAAGCGGCGTTCGGCGGCATCATCGCCTTCAACCGTGAACTGGATGAAGCAGCGGCACAGGATGTATCGAAACTGTTTGTCGAAGTGCTGATCGCCCCCGCCTTCTCCGATGAAGCGCTGAAAATTCTCGGCAGCAAAAAGAACCTGCGCCTGTTGCAGATTCCGGCCGGCAAGGGCTTGAACGGGTATGAAATCAAGCGCGTTGGCGGCGGCGTGCTGCTGCAATCGCCGGATGCGCGCAACCTCGCGTTCTCCGAACTCGAAGTCGTGACCAAGCTGCATCCGACCGAGCAGCAAACGCAGGACATGCTGTTCGCGTGGCGCGTGGCGAAATTCGTCAAGTCGAACGCGATCGTGTTCTGCGGCAACGGCATGACGCTCGGCGTCGGCGCCGGCCAGGTCAGCCGCGTCGATGCGGCACGCGCGGCAGTGATGAAAGCACAACAGGCCGGCCTGTCGCTAGCCGGTTCGGCGGTCGCGTCCGACGCCTTCTTCCCGTTCCGCGACGGGCTGGACGTGGTGGCCGATGCCGGCGCGACCTGCATCATCCAGCCGGGCGGCTCGGTGCGCGATCAGGAAGTGATCGATGCCGCCAACGAACGCGGGCTGGTGATGATCTTCACCGGCGTGCGGCATTTCCGCCACTAATAACGCATCGGACACAGGCCGGACGACCAGGACATGCGAATCCTCGGCATCGACCCCGGCCTGCGCACCACCGGCTTCGGCATCATCACCAAGCACGGCAGCCAACTGGCCTACGTCGCCTCCGGCACCATCAATACCCCGACCACGGCCGAACTGCCAGAACGGCTGAAAACCATTTTCAGCGGCGTGTCCGAAATCATCCGCACCTACTCGCCCGATTGCGCGGTGATCGAAAAGGTGTTCGTCAACGTCAATCCGCAATCGACATTGCTCCTGGGGCAGGCGCGCGGCGCGGCCATTTCGGCGCTGGTGGCGGCCGATCTGGCGGTATCCGAATACACCGCATTGCAACTCAAGCAAGCCGTGGTCGGCCACGGCAAGGCGCACAAAAGCCAGGTGCAGGACATGGTGCAACGGCTGCTGGCCCTGCCGCAACTGCCCGGCACCGATGCGGCCGACGCGCTCGGCGTCGCCATCTGCCATGCGCACGGCGGCGATACGCTGGCGACGCTGGGCAAGCTGACCAGCAAGGGATTGCGGATGAAACGCGGCCGGCTGGTCGGGTAGGAATTCCGTCCGCAGTCCTGTATCATATACTGTATCAATTTTCAGTATTCGTCCATCATGATCGGTCGCATCTCCGGCATCCTGCTTGAAAAAAATCCGCCGCAATTGCTGGTCGATTGCCACGGCGTCGGCTATGAAGTCGATGTGCCGATGAGCACCTTTTACAACCTGCCGGCCGGCGGCGAAAAGGTAACGCTGTTCACCCACATGGTGGTGCGCGAGGATGCGCAACTGCTGTACGGTTTCGGCACGCAAGAAGAGCGCGCGGCGTTCCGGCAACTGCTGAAAATTTCCGGCGTTGGCGCACGCATCGCGCTGGCGATCCTGTCAGGCCTGTCGGTGCCCGATCTGGCGCAAGCGGTGACATTGCAGGAAACCGGCCGGCTGACCAAGATCCCCGGCATCGGCAAGAAAACGGCGGAACGCCTGCTGCTGGAACTCAAAGGCAAATTCGGCGCCGATCTGGGCGCGGCCGCCGGCGGCAACACGCACACCGATGCCCATGCCGACATCCTGAACGCATTGCTGGCGCTCGGTTATTCGGACAAGGAAGCGTTGCTGGCATTGAAACAGGTGCCGGACGGCACCGGCGTATCGGACGGCATCAAGCTGGCGCTGAAGACGCTGTCGAAAGCGTAGAATGGTCACGCCATGATCCAGACCGACGATTTTACGCCGCAGCGCATCATCGATACCAAGCCGACCTCGCCGAACGAGGAAGCGATCGAGCGCGCGTTGCGACCGAAGCAGCTGGATGAATACGTCGGGCAGGAAAAGGCGCGCGGCCAGCTCGAAATCTTCATCGCCGCCGCGCGCAACCGGCGCGAGGCGCTCGATCACACGCTGCTGTTCGGCCCGCCGGGGCTGGGCAAGACCACGCTGGCACACATCATCGCGCGGGAAATGGGCGTGAACCTGCGCCAGACTTCCGGCCCGGTGCTGGAGCGCCCGGGCGATCTGGCGGCGATTCTGACCAATCTCGAAGCGAACGACGTGCTGTTCATCGACGAGATTCACCGCCTGTCGCCGGTGGTGGAGGAAATCCTGTACCCGGCGCTGGAAGACTTCCAGATCGACATCATGATTGGCGAAGGCCCGGCGGCGCGCTCGGTCAAGCTCGATCTGCAGCCGTTCACGCTGGTCGGGGCCACCACCCGCGCCGGGATGCTGACCAACCCGCTGCGCGACCGCTTCGGCATCGTGTCGCGGCTGGAGTTTTACACCGCAGAAGAACTGGCGCGCATCGTCACTCGTAGCGCGGCGCTGTTGAAAGCCGGCATCGTCGATGATGGCGCGTTCGAAATCGCGCGCCGTTCGCGCGGCACGCCGCGGATCGCGAACCGGCTGCTGCGCCGCGTGCGCGACTATGCCGAAGTGAAAGGCAACGGCGAAATCACGAAAGCGATGGCGGATGCGGCGCTGGCGATGCTAGATGTCGATTCGGTCGGGTTCGACGTGATGGACCGCAAGCTGCTGGAAGCGGTGCTGTTCAAGTTTGGCGGCGGGCCGGTCGGAGTGAACAACCTGGCGGCCGCAATCGGCGAGGAAATCGACACCATCGAAGACGTGCTGGAACCGTTCCTGATCCAGCAGGGCTTTTTGCAGCGCACGCCGCGCGGCCGGATCGCCACCCCGGCGGCATACGCCCATTTCGGCGTGGCCGCGCCCAGCACCAACCAGACCAGCCCGACCGGCGATCTGTGGGACGCGGCAGAGGCCAAGCCGTCCGCCTGATTCCGCCCCACCTTCGGCCGCACCCACCTCATTTCAACCGTCATGTCTGCAATACCTTCCAAACCGATCGATGTCGCGGTCGGCATCCTGATGAAACCGAATGGCGATGTGCTGCTGGGCCAGCGCCCGGCCGGCAAGCCGTATTCCGGCTACTGGGAATTTCCCGGCGGCAAGGTCGAGCCGGATGAATCGGTGTTTGACGCATTGAAGCGCGAATTCGTGGAGGAACTCGGGATCGAAATCATCTCGGCCGAGCCGTGGTGCGGGGTCGAATACGTCTACCCGCATGCGCATGTGCGGCTGCATTTCTTCATCAGCCGCGAATGGCGCGGCCAGCCGCAAAGCCTCGAAGGGCAGGCATTCGCGTGGCAGGGCGAACTCGGGGTCGAACCGCTGCTGCCGGCGACCATACCGCTGATCGCGTGGCTGGACAGAATCCGGCGTCAGCAAGATTGACGAATCGCAGTTTGTAGCGAAAAACCAACTTTTTTCTTCCGGCGCAGCACTACAATACCGGTGCTGCCGTGCCAGTCGGATTCCGCTTCCGCGCACGGACAACCATCGCCAACGCAACGTCTAACCAACGTCTAACCAAACGAGCCTGCGCTGTGTCCGAATCCCGCCAGAAACTGCTGATTGCAATCCTGTGCCTGATAAGCATCACCATCGTCGGCACGCTCGGCCTGATGTTCTTCGAAGGATGGTCCGTCTTTGATTCGCTGTGGCTGACCGTCGTCAGCCTGAGCACCACCGGCTATGGCGACATCGTGCCGCAAACCTTCGGTGGGCGGATATTCCTGCTGACCATTCTGGTCAGCGGCCTGGTCGTGGTCACCTATTCGCTCGGCACGATCATCAACATCCTAATGGAAACGCAACTGGCCAGCATGAGAGGAAACGCAAGAATGACCAAAACCATCGACAAGCTGGAAAACCATGTGATCGTCTGCGGCGCCGGGCGGGTTGGCGGCAACGTGGCCGACATCCTCAAGGCGGAAGGCGTGCCTTACGTCGTGATCGAAACCAACGAAAGCCTGGTCGAGCAGATGCGCGCCACCGGACATCCGGTGCTGCTGGGCGACGCGACGCAGGACGACATGCTGCATCAGGCAGGCCTGCTTCGTGCGCGAGGCATCATCTGCGCGCTGTCGAACGACGCCTACAACGTGTTCGTTGTGCTGACGGCGCGCGCGGTCAACCCGAATTTGCGCATCGTGTCGCGCGCGGTACAACCGGAATCGGCGGTCAAGCTGCGCCACGCCGGCGCCGACAAGATCATCTCGCCTAACCAGCTTGGCGGCCACCGGATGGCGATGGCGATGCTGAAACCGACCGCGATCGAATTCATTGACACGCTGTTCGCGCCGCACAATGTGGAAATCCAGCTGGAAGAAGTGCTGATCACCGAAAAATCGCCGCTGGCGAACAAGCCACTGCAATCGTTCTTCAACCGCGAAACCTGCAACCTGATCGTCGTTGCCAGCCTGCGCGACGGCAACGTGAAGATGAATCCCAGCGGCGACGACATCGCGCTGCCGGGCGACATGCTGGTGCTGATCGGCTCAGGCGCTGAAATGGACAAGCTGGCGGCCAAAATCGTCTGATCCGCCAGCATCAGGCCAGAATAACTGACCGGAATTAACTTTCGGGTCAATAAGGCTGAAAAATATACTCCCACCAGTATTTAAAAACAGCCAGCAAAAACGTGGTCCGGCGCTTTGTTTTGACTATATACCCCCACGGAATCGCTATGCAGGCTCGTCCTCAGGTGCCAATGCCTGCGTCGGCTCGATCGGGCGCGCCAGCATTTCGATCCGGCTGGCCGGCGTTTCCAGACTGATGCGGCCGAGCGCGCCGGAACGGAAATCCTGCAGCAGCACGTGCGACGCCTTTTCGATGTCGAACTCGCCGCCCTTGATGCGCAAGCCGCGCCGTTGTGCGACGCCTTCAAGCACGTCGATCCTGTCCATGCCGTCGAGCTTCAGACCATAGCGCGCCGCCAGCAGTTGCGGATAGCGCTCAAGCAGGATTTCTGCCAGAAAAGCGGCGACTTCTTCCTCGATCAGCGCATTCACGCCGACCGCGTGGCACACCGCCAGCATCAGCCCGTCGGACGGGTGCATGATCTTCGGCCACAGCATGCCGGGCGTGTCGGTCAGCACCATGTTCTTGTTCAGGTACAGCCGCTGCTGGCTCTTGGTGACCGCCGGTTCGTCGCCGACCTTGGCCACCCGCTTTTTCAGCAGCGCATTCATCAGCGTCGATTTGCCGACGTTCGGAATGCCCATGATCATCATCCGCAGCGGCTTGACCGGCACGCCCCGGTGCGGCGCGATTTTCTGGCACATGGCCGGCACCTTCGCCACATCCGCCGGCGTGCGGCAACTGAGTGCGACCGCGGTCACATCCTTCTGGCGGTTGTAATAATCGAGCCATTCCTTGGTCGCGACCGGATCGGCCAGATCGCTCTTGTTCAGAATCTTCAGGCACGGCCGCTGCCGGTGCTTGCGTAACTCTTCCACCATCGGATTGCAGCTTGCCTGCGGGATGCGCGCATCCAGCACCTCGATCACCAGATCGGTGCTTTCCATCGTTTCCGCCGCCTTCTTGCGCGCGGCGTTCATGTGGCCGGGAAACCACTGTATTGCCATCTGTTATTACCTTTATCGTTACTGCTACGTTACTCGCTGCCGTTACTGCTGTCGTTATCGTAATCCGGCCAGTGTACCTATGTGCGCGGCCGCGCTTTTCGCCAGCGCCTCCAGGTTGTAGCCGCCTTCAAGAAAGCTGACGATGCGGCCCTGCGCATGTTCGTTCGCCACCGCCATCACCTGCCGCGTGATCCAGGCGTAATCGTCCTCGACCAGCATCAGATCGCCCAGCGGATCGTCGCGGTGCGCGTCGAACCCGGCTGAAATGAAGATCATTTCCGGCTTGTGCGCGTGCAGCGCTGGCAGCCATTTCTGTGTCACCCGCTCGCGGATCACGTCGCCGCCGGAACCCGGCAGAATCTCTTCGTTCACCATGTGCGGCCGCAGCCGTTCGTTGCCGCAGAACGGGTACAGGAACAGCTGGAAGAAGCTGGCCATCAGCACCCGCGGTTCATACGCGAACGCCTCTTCGCTACCGTTGCCGTGATGCACGTCGATGTCGATCACCGCCACGCGCTGCAGGCCGCGCACCTTGAGCGCATGCATCACCGCCACCGCCAGACTGTTGAACACGCAAAACCCCATCGGCGTGGAGGGCGTCGCATGATGGCCAATCGGCCGCACCAGACAAAATGCATTGTCGATCTCGCCCGCCAGCAGCGCATCGACCGCCGCAATCCCCGCGCCGGCGGCGCGCAGCGCGGCATTCCACGAATGCATGTTGATGTGGATGTCGTGGATACCGAAATATTCGCCCGGCTCGGTCGGCGTGTTGTCGCGCACCAGATGAATGGTGTCGAGCAGATGCACCCGCCGCAGATCGTCGATCGTCGCCTGCGGCGCTTCGCGAAAATCCAGTTGCGGCGCGATGCCTTCGGCTTCCAGTTGATCCAGGATCGCCTGAATGCGGGCCGGGCTTTCAGCCGCGCGCGCGCCCATTTCATGCAGGCGGCAATCCGGATGTGTGTACAGGGCAGTGGTCATGCAAACCTATCAGAAATCCGTCAAAAATCGTCCAGTTCGGCCAGCGCCTTGATGTGCGCCACCACGCTGCGCGCCAGCGCCGACAGGTTATAGCCGCCTTCGAGAATGCTGACGATGCGCCCATGCGCATGGACTTGCGCCACATTCATCAACTGGTGCGTGATCCACGCATAATCGTCCTCGACCAGCTCCATTCCGCCCAGCGGATCCTCGCGGTGCGCATCGAAGCCGGCCGAAATCAGGATCATCTGCGGCCGGTGCGCATCCAGCGCCGGCAGCCATTGCTCGCTCACAATCGCACGGATCGCATCGCCTTTCGTGCCTGCCGGCACGGCGATATTCAGCATGTGCGACCGCTCCGGCCCCTTGGCCGGAAACGGATACAGCCCCTCCTGATAGAAACCGACCATCAGCACGCGCGCATCGTCGCAAAAGGTTTCATCAGTGCCATTGCCGTGATGCACGTCGAAATCGACAATCGCAATCCGCTCCAGCCGGTGCGCCTCCAGCGCATGTTTGGCCGCGATCGCGATATTGTTGAACACGCAAAAACCCATCGGCATGTTCGGCCGCGCATGATGCCCGATCGGACGCACGAGGCAAAATGCATTATCGATCTCGCCTGCCATCGCCGCATCGACCGCCGCGATGCAGGCACCGGCGGCGCGCAAAGCCGCCAGCCAGCTGTACTGGTTCAACGCGGTATCGTCATCGACCGGATAGTATTTGCCCGGTTCCGTTGGCGATTTGTCGCGCACCAACGCGATCGCTTCCATCGTATGCGCACGCGCAATCTGCTCGTTCGACGCCTCCGGCGCCAGCCGGAAATCGAGATAACTGTCGATGCGGCTGGAAATCAGCTGATCTTCGATCATCTCGATGCGCGCCGGGCATTCCGGATGGTAAGAACCCATCTCGTGCTGGTGGCACAAGGGGTGCGAATAAATGGCCGTTGTCATGGGAGGGGACTCGCCGTAGCGAGCGCATTGCGCGTGGAACACTGACAGTTTAACGGAAAAAGCGCGCCTTCACCGAATCCACCCGGGCAAACCGTTCAGGTTCGCCGGCAACCGGAGTACAATGGCAGATGTTTCACAGGTTCCATTTGCCAGCCGACATGAAATCGGCTCCTGCGACAGACCAGCGGCGCCTGTCGCAATCGCATTCCCAGCCGTCACAATCCGATCATCATGAAAACGCCCCGTCATGCAGTCCTGCGCGTTGCCTGCGTATGCCTGCTGTTGCCCGCCCTGTTCCTGCTAAGCGATGTAACTGCGCAGGAAATTCCGAACAAACCATCGCCAACACAAACGAGCTCCGACCGCACGGCGCAACGGCTGGCGAAATTCCCCGGCATTCATGAGTTCATCGGCCAGATGGCAGCGAAGCACGGCTTCGACCGTGACGAACTGTTCGCCACGTTCGCACAGGTGCGGCATTCGAAGCAGGCAGTCCAGCTTGTGCGTCCGGCACCACCGAGCAAGCCGAAAAACTGGCAGGCGTATCGCGGCCGTTTCGTCGAACCGGTGCGGATCGAAGCCGGCGTCCGCTTCTGGAACAAACATGCGCGCGATCTGGCGCGGGCCGAAAAACAGTATGGCGTGCCGGCTGAAATCATCGTCGCCATCATCGGGGTCGAATCAATTTACGGCCGCCACACCGGCAATTTCCGCGTGCTCGATGCGCTGACCACGCTGGCGTTCGACTATCCGGAAACGCCGAACCGCGCCGCGCGCATGAATTTCTTCCGCGGCGAAGTCGAACAGACGCTGCTGTTCGCGCGCGAATCCGGCATCGATCCACTGTCCTTGCGCGGTTCGTACGCCGGCGCGATCGGCTGGCCGCAATTCATGCCTAGCAGCATCCGCGCGCACGGAGTCGATTTCGACCGCGACGGCAAAATCGACCTGCGCAAATCGCCCACCGACGCCATCGGCAGCATCGCCAATTTCCTGCTGCGGCACGGCTGGAAACGCGGCGAACCGATCGTGTTCCAGGCACAGCTTGGCGCGGCCGCGCAATCCCGACTGGAGGCGCTGCTGAATAAAGGGCTGGAAGCAACTTTCTGGCCGGCCGAGCTTGAACTCGCCGGCGTGACCTCGAACGTCGAACTGCCGGCCAACATCCGCTTCGGCCTGATTGACCTGCAAAACGGCCACGAACCGACCGAGTACTGGCTCGGCACCGGCAACTTCTTTGCCATCACCAAATACAACCGCAGCTATTTCTACGCGATGTCGGTGACCGAACTGGCGCGAGCGGTGCGCGCCGCGCACAATGCGGAACCAGAAATCACAGCTGAAGCAACGAAAGCACCGAGCGTTGCCCCAAATGTGCGATGAGCAATAGCCGGCTAATTCTTAACAGGCGGCTGAAAGGTAGCGAGGATGGTCAGATGCCAAGCGCACCCGCGCAGCACGAACTCCGCCAGAACCGCTGAATAACCGTCGCGAGCGGCCGGAGGGCAAGGCGCACGGAGCGCAGAAACCGGACAACAGCCGCAAAGCGGCTCGTTGCGGCGTAGGGTAACTCGCCGAAGGCGATGTTATGCCGAAGCCAATGTACATTGAGTACATGAGGATTTCGAAAACGAAGTTTCGGCGCAGGCTAACGTGATTGAAGCGAACGTTAGCCTGCGGCCGTGCCAACACCGCTCAACGCAGCAATCCGGCCGCTCGCGACGGTTATTCAGCGGTTCTAGTGTGCCTCGTCCCAGTTGGCACCCACTCCCACCTCCGCCACCAGCGGCACCTTCAGTTGCGCCACGCGGCACATGATCTGCGGCAAGTGCTCGCGCACCCGCGCCAATTCTACTTGCGGCACTTCCAGCACCAGTTCGTCGTGCACCTGCATCACCATTTTCGATTGCAGTTGCTCACGCTCCAGCCAGTCCTGCACCGCGATCATCGACAGCTTGATCAGATCCGCTGCCGTGCCCTGCATCGGCGCGTTGATCGCGGCGCGCTCGGCCGCCTGCCGGCGCGGGCCGTTGGGTGAATTGATTTCCGGCAGCCACAGCCGCCGGCCGAATGCCGTTTCGACATAGCCCTGCGCCTTGGCCTGCGCGCGGATGTCGGCCATGTAATGCGCCACGCCCGGATAGCGCTGGAAATAGCGGTCGATGTAGCTGCGCGCCGCGCTGCGCTCGATGCCCAGATTCGATGCCAGCCCGAATTCGCTCATGCCGTAAATCAGGCCGAAATTGATCACTTTCGCATAGCGCCGCTGCTCGCCCGACACTTCGAGCGGCGTGACGCCAAACACTTCGGCCGCGGTGGCGCGATGCACGTCCTCGCCCTCGGCAAACGCGCGCAACAGGTTCGCATCGCCGGAAATGTGCGCCATGATGCGCAATTCGATCTGCGAGTAGTCGGCCGAAACGATTACGCTGCCCGGCGGCGCGATGAAGGCTTCGCGGATGCGCCGCCCTTCGGCGGTACGGATTGGGATATTCTGCAGGTTCGGGTCGTTCGACGCCAGCCGGCCGGTGACCGCAACCGCCTGCGCATAATTGGTATGCACGCGACCGGTGGCCGGGTTCACCATCTTCGGCAGCTTGTCGGCGTAGGTCGATTTCAGCTTCGCCAGCCCGCGGTATTCGAGCAGCGTTTTCGGCAATGGGAAATCCTCGGCCAGCTTTTGCAGCACTTCTTCGTCGGTCGATGGCGCGCCGGACGGCGTTTTCTTCACCACCGGCAATTTCAGCCGCTCGAAGAAAATTTCGCCAATCTGCTTGGGCGAATTCAGGTTGAATGGCTGGCCGGCGGCATCGTACGCCTGCTGCTCCAGCGCCAGCATGGTCGTGCCGAGTTCGTGCGATTGCGCCGCCAGTTTGTCGCCATCGATCAGCACGCCGTTGCGCTCCACCTTTTGCAGCACGACCGCGGTCGGCAATTCGATTTGCTGGTAGATGAAACGCAGCTTGTCGTCACGCTCGACCCGCGGCCACAGCGCCTGATGCAGTTGCAGCGTGATGTCGGCATCCTCGGCCGCGTATTCGGTCGCGCGTTCAAGCTCGACTTGGTCGAACCCGATCTGCGATGCGCCCTTGCCGCACACTTCAACGTAAGTGATGGTCTTGCGCTCCAGATGGCGCAGCGCGAGGCTGTCCATGTCGTGAGGGCGGTGCGCTTCCAGCACGTAGGACTGCAACAGCGTGTCGTGCGCGATGCCGCGCAAGGCGATGCCGTGGTTCGCCAGCACATGGCTGTCGTATTTCAGGTTTTGCCCGACCTTGTGCCGGTTCGCATCTTCCAGCCACGGTTTGAGCGCCGCCAGCACCGCATCGCGCGACAATTGTTCCGGCGCGCCGGGGTATTGGTGCGCCAGCGGGATGTAGGCCGCGATGCCCGGCTCGCAGCACAGCGACAGCCCGACCAGTTGCGCCAGCATCGGCTCCAACGACGTGGTTTCGGTGTCGAAGGCCGTCAGCGGCGCGGCATTGATTTTCGCCAGCCAGTGCGCAAGCTGCGCCTGCGTCAGCACCGTTTCATACTGCTTTTCAACCGGCGCGAACATCGCCAGCGTTTCCTGCGCTGGCGAGTCGCCGGAAACCGCTACCGGCCTGTGCGCCGCTTTCGGCTTTTCCGGGGTCGCGCCGAGTTCGCGCAACCAGCTCTTGAAGCCATAGCGGGCGAAGAAACCTTTCATTGCTTCGAGGTCTTCCGGCTGCGCTTGCAGCGTGCCCTCGATCGACGCCATGTGCGCCGACAAATCGCAATCTGTACGGATGGTCAGCAGTTCATGCGCGGTCGGCAGCCAGGTCAGCGCCTCGCGCAGGTTGTTGCCGGCGGCGCCTGAAATTCCGGCCGCGTTTTCAATCACGCCGGCCAGCGTGCCGTACTGCGTCATCCACTTGACCGCCGTTTTCGGCCCGACCTTGGTCACGCCCGGCACGTTGTCGGACGTATCGCCGATCAGCGACAGGTAATCGGTTATCCGCTCCGGCGGCACGCCGAACTTCGCCAGCACGCCATCGCGATCCAGCTTTTCATTGTTCATCGTGTTGATTAGCGTGACCCGGTCGTTCACCAGCTGCGCCATGTCCTTGTCGCCGGTCGAGATCACGGTTTCCATCCCCTGCGCCGCCGCCTGCCGCGCCAGCGTGCCAATCACGTCGTCCGCCTCGACCCCTTCGACCATCAGAATCGGCCAGCCGAGCATCCGCACCGCTTCGTGGATCGGTTCGATCTGCGCCGCCAGATCGTCCGGCATCGCCGCCCGGTTGGCCTTGTATTCTTGATATAAATCATCGCGGAAGGTCTTGCCCTTCGCGTCAAACACACACGCGAGGTAACTTGCGGGATAATCATGGCGCAGGCGACGCAGCATGTTGATGATGCCGTACAGCGCGCCGGTCGGCTTGCCGTCCGGGCTGCGCAAGTCCGGCAACGCATGGAAGGCGCGATACAGATAACTGGAACCATCAACCAACAACAGGGTTTTGTGCATATGGAAAATAGCGGAAAAAATGTGCCCAACTTGCGGCAGGTGGAAGACATCGAACAGGCCACCATTCTGAAAGCGCGCGAGTCGTGGAGCATGTTCTCCATTATGTCAGAGTTTATCGAGACTACCGAACGCCTTTCGACGCTGCACCCGGCAGTCACCATCTTCGGCTCGGCGCGCATCCACCCCGATCATCCCGATTACATCAAGTGCATGGAAGTTGCGCACAGGCTGTCGAATGCCGGCTTTGCTGTCATTTCCGGCGGCGGCCCCGGCATCATGGCGGCGGCGAACCGCGGCGCATTCGAAGGCAAGTCGCCGTCGGTCGGTCTGAACATCATCCTGCCGCACGAACAGCACCCGAATCACTGGCAGAACATCTCGATCCAGTACCGGCACTTCTTTGCGCGCAAGGTCGGCTTCGTCAAATACGCCGATGCGTTCGTGCTGTTTCCGGGCGGATTCGGCACGCTGGATGAAATGAGCGAAGTGCTGACATTGATGCAGACCGAAAAATCACGCCGCATTCCGCTGATTCTGGTCGGCAGCGAATTCTGGCAGGGCTTGCTCGACTGGTTCCGGCAGCAGATGGTCGGCAAGGGTTTCCTCAATGCGGCAGATGTGGATTTGATGCAGGTGATCGACGATCCGGCACAGGTCGTGCAAGCGATTCTGGATTTCTACCAGGCGCGCGAAATCGGGCCGTCGGATGCCGAACGGCAAAAAATGCTGTATCTGTAACCTGCGTTTGCTACAATGGAAAGCTAAGCTTTTTGATTGCCCGATTTTTTCACTGATGGACGACACTATCATGCGCAAACTACTGCCCATTGCCGCCTGGCTGGCGGCCGTCCTTGCCCTTCCCGCATGGGCGCAGCAACCACCGCCGAACGAGGCTCCGCCCAAAACGGAAATCCTCGACGAAAGCGAGCAGCCGGTCACGATCCGCAAGCCGGAAACCGCCGAGCGCGAGATCACCGAACGGCGCGACCGCGGCCAGCTCAAGGAAGTGAAAGTGAAAAGCGGCGGCAGCACCTATTACCTGAAGCCGAAAGGCTCGGCCGCAGCGCCGCCGGATGACGCCCATGGCGGCGAGATCAGTGTGCCGATGTGGACGGTGAAGGAATTCGATATCGGGCAAAAACAGGAAGCGGAAAAGAAACCCGTACAGGAACCCGTGCTGCCTCCCGCGCCGGCAAAATGAGCGCCCGTTCCTCCATACCTTAGGCACCCATTCCCGATACCACAACATGGCAGTATTTACACCGGTCAGCCTGGATGACCTGAAGTCCTGGATTGGACAATTCCCGCTGGGCGAAGCATTGTCCATTCGCGGGATCGAGTCCGGCATCGAAAACAGCAATTTCTTCATCACCACGGATAAGGGCGAATTCGTCCTGACCATTTTCGAGAAGCTGAACTTCGAACAACTGCCGTTTTACCTCAACCTGATGCGTCATCTGGCGCAGCGCGGCGTGCTGGTGCCGGAACCGATCGCCAGCCATCGCGGCGAGATCATCAATCAGCTGCACGGCAAGCCGGCCTCGATCGTCACCAAGCTGCAGGGGCAATGGCAGTTGCACCCGACGCCGGTGCATTGCGCCGCGGTCGGCGCGATGCTGGCCAAAATGCATCTGGCCGGACGCGATTTTCCGATGTACCAGCCAAACCTGCGCGGCATCGACTGGTGGCATGAAACCGCGCCGGTGGTGATGCCATTCATGTCCGGCGAACAGCAGCATCTGCTGCAAGACGAAATGGCGTTCCAGGAAGCCTTTGCCGCTTCCGCCACCTATCACGCGCTGGCGGCCGGCCCGGTCCACGCCGACCTATTCCGCAACAACGTGATGTTCGATGGCGAACGGCTGACCGGCTTCTTCGATTTTTACTTCGCCGGTTGCGATACCTGGCTGTTCGACGTGGCGGTCACGGTCAACGACTGGTGCATCGACCTCGACAGCGGCGAATTCGATCCCGCGCGCGTGCAGGCGATGCTGGATGCCTATCACGCGGTGCGGCCGTTCACGGCTGACGAGCAAGCCGCATGGCAACCGATCCTGCGCTCGGCCGCGCTGCGTTTCTGGTTGTCGCGCCTGTACGATTTCCATCTGCCGCGCAGCGCCGAAATGCTGACGCCGCATGATCCGGCGCATTTCGAACGCATCCTGCGTCTGCGGGCGGACAAAGCCGTACCGCCGTTGCCGGCATGAGCGCGCAAAACGCAAGCGCCGGCTGGCGCTGGGTGAAGCAGGGGTTTGCGCTGTTCCGCAAGCGCCCCGGCCAGCTCACCTTCCTGTTCACCAGCTATATGTTCGTGATGATCGCGCTCGGCCTGATCCCGGTCGTCGGCCAGTTGCTGCCGCTGTTTCTGGCGCCGGTGTTCTCGATGGTGTTCATGACCGTGTGCGCGCACGTCGAGCAGGAAAAGATCCTCACGCCGCAGATATTGCGCGCCGCCTTCGCGTCGCCGGTGGCAAACCGCCTGTTCACGCTCGGCGTGCTGTATCTTTTGGCCGCGTTGCTGGCGGTCGGCGTTTCGACGCTGATCGATGGCGGGCTGTTCATGAAACTGATGCTGGGCCAGCGTGAAGCCGAAGCCAGCCAGGGTCAGCGCGCCAGCGTGCTGCTGACCATCGTGCTGCTGGCGATCGCGTTCATTCCGGTCTTCTGGTATGCGGCGCCGCTGGTGGTATGGCAGAAAATGTCGGTCGGCAAGGCGATGTTCTTCAGCTTTTTCTCCGTCTTCCGCGCCTTCAAGGCGTTTCTGGTCTATTTCCTGTCATGGGTAGGGATCGGCGCGATTGCACCAACGCTGGTGGCTGGCATCCTGATGGCGGCCGTCGGCAAGGGGTTCGCGCTGATGCTGATGTTTTTGCTGACGATCCTGCTGACCGTGATAATGTATTGCTCCTTTTATTCCACTTATATCGATGTGTTCGGCAAGCCGGATTTGAATCATCCGTAAGCCGGGCCAGTCACCATTCCTCTTTTTTCAGGAACGCACATGTCGAACGAAGATATCAAGCAACTGGGGCCGCAACTGATGGCGGAACTGCTGGCCGAAGCGCTGCCCTACATCCGCAAGTTCCACGGCAAGACCATCGTGGTCAAGTACGGCGGCAACGCGATGACCGAGGAAAGCCTTAAGCACGGCTTCGCGCGCGACGTGGTGCTGCTGAAGCTGGTCGGCATGAACCCGGTGGTCGTGCATGGCGGCGGGCCGCAGATCGACAATGCGCTCAGGAAAATCGGCAAGCAGGGCACGTTCATCCAAGGCATGCGTATCACCGACGAGGAAACGATGGAAGTGGTCGAATGGGTGCTCGGCGGCGAAGTGCAGCAGGATATCGTGATGCTGATCAACCATTACGGCGGCCAGGCAGTCGGCCTGACCGGCAAGGATGGCGGTCTGATCCGTGCCAAGAAAATGGAAATGCCCGATCCAACCAAACCGGGCCAGTTCATCGACCTGGGCTATGTCGGCGAGATCACTTCGATCAACCCGGCCATCGTCAAGGCGCTGCAGGATGACGCGTTCATCCCGGTCATCTCGCCCATCGGCTTCAGCGACGAAGGCCAGGCCTACAACATCAACGCCGATCTGGTCGCGGGCAAGATCGCCGAAATCCTGAAGGCGGAAAAGCTGATCATGATGACCAACACCCCCGGCGTGCTGGATCAGGAAAACCATCTGCTGACCGACCTGTCGGCCAAGCAGATCGACGACATGTTTGTCGACGGCACCATCCACGGCGGCATGCTGCCGAAGATTTCGTCCGCGCTCGATGCGGCCAAATCGGGCGTGAACACGGTGCACATCATCGACGGGCGAATCGAACATTCGCTGCTGCTGGAAGTGCTGACCAATCAGGTGTTCGGCACGATGATCCGGTCGCACTGATGCCAGAACGTATGACAATCAGGGCAGCTTCGGCTGCCTTTTTTGTTGCCGGCTGATGCCGGAACGCCGCCGACGCCCGAAAACAACTGACCAAATGGCCATTTAGGGTCAATAAGCCCGAAAAATATACTCCACCCAGTATTTAAAAACCGCCAGTAAAACTGTGGCCCAGCAGCAGGTTTTGGATATATACCCCCGCCACTCTATAATCCCGGTGACTTGCAGTCGGTAAATTGCCAGTCTGATGGTGCTTATTCAGCTTGCGCGCTGGCTGAAGTGCAAGCAGACGGGTTGTCGCTGCTTTTCACCCGCTTGCGACGCTGCCGCTGGCGGGAAGGCAAAAGCGGACCAGAAACGCCTGCTAGGGCATCAATTCGTACCCGGCCTAGGTGGTGGCGGTGCCGCCGGCGGCGCGGGGGTGGCCGGTGGCGCTGATGACGACGACGGCGTCACGCCTGCCTTGCGCGGAATTTCCTGCAAGTCGATCTGGCGCCTGACACCGCCTTCGGACAACTGTACGTGGCGCACGCCCACTTCGCTCACGGTCACGCCCGGCGCCACTTCGGCCCCTATCGGCACTGCGCGCGCCGGCTGGCCGTTGATCGAAATGATGGCGACGCCATTCGCGCTGCCGCCACCGACCACGCCCTTGAGCAGGAAATGTCCGCCCGTTTTGGCGGCTGTGGCGCGGCCGCCGAACAGCGAGCCCGCCGCTTCGACATTCGCCGGCGGCGGCGCAGCCGGCGCGGCGTGCGGCCGCGGCGCCGGCGTGAACATCCGCATGCCCCAGTAGGCAAACGACGCGCACAGCAGCAAAAACAGCGCGAAGGTAGCAACCGGACGCAGGTGTTTGCTTGGATTCATCCGTTTCTCCTATCGCACTAGCTGGTTGATTTCGATGATCGGCATCAGCACCGCCAGCACGATCACCAGCACCACGATGCCCATCGTCAGGATCAGCGCCGGTTCCAGCAGGCCGGCAATCGTCAGGGTGCGCCGTTCCAGATCCTGTTCCTGCACGCCGGCCGCACGTTCGAGCATGCCCGGCAGTTCGCCGGTGATTTCGCCGGCTCGGATCATGTGGATCAACAACGGCGGGAACAGCTTTTGCGCCGTTAGCGCGCGCGCCAGCCCGACGCCTTCGCGCACGCTGGCAGTCGCTTCCTCGACCAATTCGCGCATCGCGACGTTCGAAAGCGTATCGCGGCTGGCCTGCAGTGCATGCAGGATCGGCACGCCGGAGCCGGTGGTGATTGCCAGCGTGCTGGCAAAGCGCGCGGTGTTCAGGCTGCGCTCGAACTTGCCGTACACCGGCGCGCGCAGCAGCCATGCGTGCCAGCGCCGCTTGAGCGCCGGATTTTTCAACGCCCGCCGCCAGCCGAACCAGAGCGCCACCAGCGCCACCAGCACGACGATGCCGTAGCTGCGCACGAACGACGACACCGCCAGCATCACCGCCGTCAGCAGCGGCAGTTTCTGCTTGGTGTTGGCAAAGACCGACACGATTTGCGGCACGACGTAAGTCAAGAGGAAAATCACGATGGCGAACGCGACCGCCGCCACAATCGCCGGATAGGTGAACGCCAGCCGCACCTTTTGCATCAGCGCATTGCGCCGCTCGATGTAGTCGGCCAGCCGCGCCAACACGCGCGCCATCTGTCCGATCTGCTCGCCTGAGGCGACCAGCGCGCGGTAGATGGCTGTGAAATCGCGCGGGTGCTGCGCCAGCGCATCGGTGAACGTGCCGCCGCCGACCACGTCGGCCCGAATCGCCGCCACCAGATCGCGCACATACGGCCGTTCGGCCTGCTCCAGCAGCGCAGTGAGCGCCTGCTCCAGCGGCAGGCCCGCTTCCAGCAGGCTGGCCAGCTGGCGCGTGAACAGCGCCAGTTCAACCGCGGTCAGTTTTTCGCCGAACGCAAACCGGCGGCTGGCGCCGTCCTGCTGGCCGGAGATCGCTTCCAGTTCCAGCGGCAGCAAACCCTGTTCGCGCAGTTCTGCCCGCGCGGCGCGGGCGCTGTCGGCATTGACCACGCCCTTTTGCGGCTTGCCGCCGGCATCGACGGCTTCATATCGAAATGCCGGCACGGTCAGCTATCTCCGGTCACGCGCAGCAATTCGGCCAGCGACGTGCCGCCATCGCCCAGCCAGCGTTCGCCATCCTCGCGCATCGTCAGCATCCCTTCCTGCTGCGCGGCAGCGCGAATCTCGGCTTCGGATGCGCGCTCATGGATCAGCGCGCGGATGCGGTCGCTCGCCGCCAGCAATTCATACACCCCGGCGCGGCCCTGATAACCGCTATGGCCGCAGCGGTCGCAGCCGACCGGCTGCCAGTGCTCGCCCTCGCGCCGGCGGCAGTGCGGGCACAGTTTGCGCACCAGCCGCTGCGCCACCACGCCCAACAGCGACGACGACAGCAGGAACGGCTCGATCCCCATGTCCAGCAGTCGCGTGACCGCCGACGCGGCATCGTTGGTGTGCAGCGTTGCCAGCACCAGATGGCCGGTGAGTGATGCCTGCACCGCAATCTGCGCCGTTTCCAGATCGCGGATTTCGCCGATCATGATCACGTCCGGGTCTTGCCGCAAAATCGCGCGCAATGCCTTGGCGAAGCTCATGTCGATGCGCGGGTTGACCTGCGTCTGGCCGACGCCTTCGAGGTCGTATTCGATCGGGTCTTCGACCGTCAGGATGTTGGTGGCGGTGGTTTTGAGCCGCGACAGCGCCGCATACAGCGTGGTCGTCTTGCCGGAACCGGTTGGGCCGGTGACCAGCACGATGCCGTGCGGCTGGCCGATCAGCTGGTCGAACTGCGACCGCATCGCCTCGCCCATGCCCAGATGCTGCAGGTCGAGCCGGCCGCCTTCCTTGTCCAGCAGGCGCAATACCGCGCGTTCGCCGTGGCCGGTCGGCAGGGTTGACACGCGCACGTCTACCGGACGGCCGCCGATGCGCAGCGCAATCCGTCCATCCTGTGGCTGGCGTTTTTCCGCGATGTCGAGCTGCGCCATGATCTTGATGCGCGAAATCAGCGCCGCGTGGATCGCCTTCCTCGGCTTGACCACGTCGCGCAGCGTGCCGTCGATACGGAAGCGCACGACTGAAATCTGCTCGAACGGTTCGAAATGGATGTCGGATGCGCCTTCGCGCAAGGCCTGCGTCAGCAGCGCGTTGATCATCCGGATCACCGGCGCATCGTCGGCCGATTCGAGCAGGTCCTCGACCGCTGGCAATTCCTGCAGCAGCTTGGTCAGGTCGATCGCCGATTCGAATTCTCCCGCCAGTTGCGCCGCATCGCCGCCGGAAGCAGCATAGGCTTGGGCAATCGCCGCTGCCAGTTCCGCTTGCGGCAAGGTTTTCAGCCGCACCGCGCCAAAACGGCGGCTGGCTTCCGCCAGCGCGGCCGCCGGCGTCGCATCGGACACGCACAGTTCAACCGCGCCTTCGCCCTGCTGCGCCAGCAGCGAAAAATCGCGCGCAAACGCATACGGCAGCAATCGTGCATCGCTCATCGTCATGCCTTATGGTGCCGGCGCTTCCGGTGCGGCCGCCGGAGAGCTTTTTCCGCCAGCCGATTGTTGGGCCGGTTTTTCCGCCACATTGACCGAAGTCGCCTTGCGCAACAGCATGCCATTTTCCACCGGCTTGCCATTTTCCAGCGCCGGCAGCACTGGCGCGCCAATCGTCGGCAGGGTCAGCTTCTGTTCAGGTTGCACGGCTATCTGCGCATTGCGCATGTAGTCATAGCGATCGGCCACGATGCTGACGCTCTGGTCGGCGGTGCGGATCACGGTCGGGCGCAGGAACACCATCAGGTTGGTTTTCTTGCGGCTGCGGGTCTGGTACTTGAACAGGTTGCCCAGCACCGGAATGTCGCCCAAGCCGGTCACCTTTTCCGCGCCATCCTTCACCGTATCCTCGATCAAGCCGCCGAGCACGATGATCTGGCCATCCTCGGCCAGCACATTGGTTTCAATCGCGCGCTTCTTGGTGATGATGCCGGCCGCGTTCGTGCTGTCTTCGACGCTCGACGTTTCCTGGTAGATCGACATCCGCACCGTGCCGCCTTCAGACACCTGCGGCCGCACGCGCAGCGACAGGCCGACGTCCTTGCGCTCGATGGTCTGGAACGGCGAAACGGTCGACGTGCTGGAAGCGGTGGTGGTGTACTGGCCGGTGATGAACGGCACGTTCTGGCCGACGATGATCCTTGCTTCTTCGTTGTCGAGCGTGATCAGGTTCGGCGTCGACAGGATGTTACTGTTGGTATCGTTTGCCAGCACACGCGCCACCGCACCGAGCCCGAGTTCACCGTTAATCTGGCGGAAGACGCCGAGCGACAGGCCGCCACCTGGCGCCACCGTGCCCTTGCCGGTATACAGGTTATACAGGTTGTTGCCATTGGTCGAGAACGAGGTCGCGCCGCCAACACGATAACTGCTGTTGCTGTCGCCCGACAGGCCGGCCCACTGCACGCCGAACTCGGCCGCCTTTTCGGCTGACACTTCGGCAATCAGCGATTCGATATACACTTGCGCCCGCCGCACGTCGAGCTGGTCAATCACCGCGCGCAGATTGCGGTACACCGGCTCGCTGGCGGTGATGATCAACGTATTCGTGGTTGAGTCAGCTTGGATGAAACCGCTGGCCAGCCCTGATGCCTGCTGGGTGGACGAGGAAGTCGAACCGGACATCGTGGCAGAGGTGCTGGTCGTGCCGGTCGTGCTGGTGGTGGCGGTCGTGCCAGTGGTCGGCGTGGTCGTGCTGCCGGTCGTCGCCGGGGCTGGCGTGGTCGGCGTCGTGGAGTTCGACCCGGTCGCATCCTGGCCGGTAAACACGGCGCGCAGCGTTTGCGCCAGCTTGATCGCGTCGGCATTTTTCAGGTACACCACATGCACGTTGCCCGGATTCGCGGTCGGCCGGTCAAGCTTTTCAATCAGCGATTTCGCCAGGTTCGCGCGCGCCACCGACGGCGCCCGGATCACAACCGCGTTCTGGCGCACGTCGGCCAGCACCACGGTGCGGCCATCTGTCGGCGTTCCCGCCGCCGGCGTACTCTGTTCCAGCAGCTTGTTCGCCATCACCGCGATGTCGGACGCGACCGCATTCCGAATCTGCACCACTTCAAGCTCGCTCGCCGAAGGCGCATCCAGCGCGGCGATAATATTGCCCAGACGGCGCAGGTTGTCCAGATAATCGGTGATCACCAGCGTGTTGTTGCCGGGGTTCGCGTTGATCGCGTTGTTGGCCGAGATCAGCGGCTTGAGCACGGTCACCATGTTGGCGGCCGATTCGTAATTCAGCCGGTAAAGCTGGGTCACGATCTGGTTGCCGTTAATCGGCGTTTTCGTTTTCGGCAAGCCGGCCTGCAGTTTCGCATCGGCTTCCGGCACGATCTTGGCGTAGCCGTCGCCCATCACCACCGCATAACCCTGCATCCGCAGCGCAGACGCCAGCAGGCTGAACGCCTGCGCCTTCGTCAGCGATTTTTCCGATTGCAGCGTAATCGTGCCCTTGACACGAGGGTCGATGACGAAATTCACGTTGGTGTAATGGCCGACCGCACGGATGACGGATTCGATTTCCGCGCCAACGAAATTCAGCGCGGCGGTGTTGCCGCCGGCCTGGCTGGCTGAAGGGCTGGACCAGACCGGAGCCGACCCGGCGGCGCAAGCGAACATCACCGCTGCCGCCAGATGGCGCAACGACGGTCGAGTCTGTTTGAGTTGAGTTTTCATCACGCTATCCGAACTCCAGTCCAATCACGGTTTTGCCATTTTGATTGCGCCGCCTGCCCAGCAGGTTGAGCAAATTCGCCAGCGCGTCTTCCTGCCCGGGCTGCGCTTCAGCCCGACCGGAAAAGCGCAAGCGGCCATTTTCAATCCGTCCTTCACCATTCAACAACAACGGCCCGCGCGCGGTTTCCAGCGCCAGTTGCGCCTGCTGCCCCTGCCAGTCAGCCGTCATCCGGTAGGCGCCCAGCGTTTTCAGCGGATACAGCCGCGACGCCATATCATCCATTTCCAGTTGCATCAGCCCGTTCACGCCGAACACGCGCCCCTGCCGCGCCAGTTGCAGCGGCTGCCATGACAGGCGCATCCGGCCGCGCAAATCGAGCGTGTTGAACGGCGCGCCGAGCCCCGCCAGTCCGTCCGCCGGCAAGGCCAGCGCGCCTGCACCCAGTTGCCATTCGCTGAAGCCGCCCTTCACCGTCAGCGGCTGCGTCAGCACGGCCGGATTTTCCAGTCGGATATCGATCCGCCCGAACAGCACCAGCGGCGACAGCGTCCATGAAAAACGCCCCGGCAACAATGCCGCCGCCGGTTCATTCTCCCGCGGCGCCGCGCCCAGCACGGCCGAACCCTGCCAGATCGTGCCTGTCGCATCCAGCAGCGTCAAGCGGCCCTGCGTCGCCGTTTCCAGTGGCTGCGCCAGCCTCGCGGCCGGATACCATGCAAGCACGGTAGTGCATACCGTCAGCACGCCAGCCAGCGACCAAAGCACGATACGGCGCATGGCTAGTCAATCCTTCGGCTGGCGCAGCGTCAGCGTGGCATCGACCATGCCCGGCTGCTCCAGCGCCACCACCGTCGCCTCAACCACGGTCAACCGCATCGACTTCTGCGCCTCGTCCAGCCAGCCGGTCAGCCCGGCGAAAGTCACCGACGGCAGCCGCAGCCGCACTACGCCATCGGCAATCGCCACGCTTTGCACGCGCAGTGCGCGCCCCGCCAGCGATGCCTCGATTCCCTGCTTGCTCACTGCCGCCGATGGCGTGGCCGGTTTGGCCGACAGTGCCGCCGCCTCCCGTGCCAGCCCCTGCATCAGCGCCGCCTGCTGCCGCAACTGCGGCAGGCGTTTTTCCATTTTCTCGCGCCCCGACAGCGCGCTATCGACCAGCAGCGCATACAGCAAGCCAATAATCACCACTGCCACCGCGACCGACAGCATCAGCCGTTCACGCGGCGCGCGCGCCATCCAGTAAGCGGAGCAGCGCTGACGAAACTGCTGCCAACCTTCGCTGCCTGCACTCATTTGATGCTCCTGATTTGCCATGCATCAGCCGTTTGCGACAATGCCAGATTGCGCCCCGCCAGCGCCGGCTGCAATTCGGCCATTGCAATCGGGCTGGGCGCCTTCCATTTGACCAGCAAGCTGCGTTCGCGGTATTCAAGCGACGCGATGCCCGGCACTTCAGGCGGCAACTGGTGCGCCTGCGCTGCGCCCGCCCATGCTTCGGCCAATGCCGCCGACAATACGATGAAGTCGTCATGCGCCGGCAAGCCGGCGCGATTCCTCGCCGCCGCCAGCTTTTGCTGCATCTGCGCCAGCGGATCGGCAATCACCGTTTCCTGCGGGTACGCAGCCTTGAACGTCTGCAGCATCGCCGCGCGCAAATCCTGTTCTTCGCTGCGCAGGCGCCACCAGTCAATTTGCAACCCTGCTATGTTAATCGCCGCCACCGCAGCCGCCAATGCCAGCGCCCAGCGCCATGGTTTCCAGTCCATCGCCGAACCGGCCACAATGCCTGATGCCGTCAGCAGGTTGATTGATGATTCGCCGCCCGATACCCAGCGCGCCCACTGCTCTTCGACCACGGTTATCCGCCCGTCGGCCACGGCGAGGTATGCGCCAATATCCGCCGTTTCCGCATATAGCGTCACCGGCTCCTGCGGCACAAGCACTCGCAGCGTCTGTAGCACTTCGGTCGGACTGGCGTCCGGCGGCAGCAGCAGGCCAGCGCCTTCCTGCGCCCCGGCACTGACGGCAAGTTCGATTCCGGCTTCGCTTCGCTGCGCGCAAGCCGAAACGCTCCCCGGCGCGCGCGGCAGACACAGCGGAAATGGCACCGCGCTGACCCGACGCGCACCAAGGCGGTACAGGGTTTCGGCAAACAGGTTCAGCCAGCCACGGTCAGCAACCGCTATCGTGCGCCACCCGTCGCGTTCGTCGCCGGCAGCGAGTGCGCACTCTGCCGGGTCGCACAGCAACCGGTCTTCAACCAATGCCGGCAGCGCGGCCTTCAGTTTCGAGGTTGATAACGGCGGGGTCTGCATCCGCAGCAGCGTGACATCACTGGCCGATGGCAGCAGCACCACCTGCTTCGCTTCCCGCAACAGCCCAGCCAGTTCGGCCAGCGTCGAAAACCCTTGCCGCAGATTCGTACCATCGTCCGGCGCCAGCGCGAAGCGGCAAACCGGCGCCGTCGAATTGCTGGCGACCGCTCTGGCCGGAAGACGAACATACAGAATGCTCAAACTGGTACCTTTTTCAATAATCCCGAATCCAGACTATGCTCGTGCCGTTGTGGCCACGTTCGATCAGGGCCTCGATCTGCTGCGACGCACGCTCGACTCTCGCCTTGCCCTGTACGATGAAATAGCTGGTCGATACCGTAATTTCGCTCATCGACGCAAATTGTCGGCTATTGGCAGGCAGGCGCTGGATGAAGTCGGCGCCATCGCGGAAGTACGCCTGCTCCCGCGTCACAGTTACCATTTTTGCATCTGACAGCGAGAGATTGCCCATTCTAGCCGCCAACACCTCGGCTGAGGCGGTATTTACATTGATCGGCGTAAAACGTGGCAAGACAACGACAAAATCCCTCAATAAAACAACGATTTCCGGCGAAAACCCCGAAATGGACTGAAGATCGTCGACATGCGCAATACCTAGCGGCAAGGCCTGCTGCTCCACCTTGCGCCCACTGTCACCATCTGCGCCGGTCACGCCGCCAGCTTGCGCCGACGCGACGGCTTCGGCCACGCGACGCGCCAGTGACGGGTTCAGGTTCAGGCTGGCCAGCAAGCGTTCGAACACCGCCAGCTCAGTCGCATTCACCATGCCGGCTGAAGCAAGATTGGTCAGGTTGAAACGCGCTTGCGCATCGACAATCTGGCCGGCAATCGCTGCCTGCGCCACGCCGTTGTCGCTGCTGCCTTTTTCCAGGTAATCATCGAGCCGCGTTTCCGCCAGGGGTGTCGCCCACGGCTCGCCCAGATGATCGACCGACGAATGCTTCGCATCCTCGCGCAGGATCAGCCGCGCCCAGTCGAGCGAGCCGAGCAGCACCCATTTCGCCTGCTGCTGCAAGCGCTGGTTCTCAATCGTGCGCACCTGCACCTGCTGCTGCCAAAACAGGCTGGCGACAATGGTCACCGCCAGCGTGGTCAGCAGCAGCGCGGTAACCACCGCCACGCCGCGCTGCCGCACCGTTGATGCCTCCTTCATGCCGCCCCCAGGAGCATCGCCTTCACCGTAACATCGCGCCCAGCCGGCTGCAAGGTCACTTCAAGCCCGGTCGGCATCCCGCTGGCGGCCGCTGGCAACGTCAGCGCGCCGGACGGCAGCGAGCGCCAGCCGTCCGCGTTGCCAGGCCAGTAACGGAAATTCATTCCCGCCACGCCGGCCTGCAGCACGACCACGGCCGCATCGCCATCGACCGCGCTGCGCCACAACGCATCCAGGTCACGCAAGTTGCGGGTTGAAGCCGATTCACCGCGCAGCAATTTGCCGTCGAGCAGCCGGTATGACACCACCTGCAATTGCAGCGGCTGGTTTTCGGCCACCACGTTGCGCACCAGCGTCAGGCTGTTGTTGCCGACGCTCAGCACGGTGCGGCTGTTCAGCGCGGTCGCACGCGCCAGCTGCTCACAGTCGCGCTGCATCTGCGCAAATGTCAGCTGCATCGAACGCACCTGCTCAATATCGTCGGTGAGCGCGGCGCGTGACCGGATGATACTGTCCAGTCCGCGCCAGCCAAGCACGGCAACTACCGCCAGAATGCTGATCGCCACCAGCAGCTCGACCAGCGTCAAGCCGCGGCTACGGCGAATCGCAAGCAATGGCCTATTTTCCATCGGGCACCACCTGCACCAGCTTGACGATGCGCCGCTCCGGCCGCTCGGCATCGAATACGCTCACCTCGACCCGGCGGAAATTCGGGTTCGGCGTCGAAAACACATCCTCGTCGCATTTCAGCCGCATTTCCCCCTGCGGACAATCAAACGAACGCTTGCCGGTCGCCGGCCACTGGCGCATAAGCCGCAACTCCACCAGCCGGTTTTCCGCCGACCAGCCGGCCATCATCGTCGCGCGCAAATCCGCGCTGTTTTGCGTCAGGCTGCCGACCGCGCGCAGGCTCGCACCAAGCGACACACCGACAATCACCAGCGCCACCAGCACTTCGAGCAGGGTAAAACCATGACAGAATGAGCGCCGCATCGTCATTCCACCGAGAAGCGGCCAACGCCATCGGCGCGAATGGCCACGCTGGCCGCGCCGGATGACAGTGTCAGCACGAACGGCCGGTCAACCGGCTCGCGGCCGAACACGATACGCAGCGGTGCAGAAGCGGCCGCCGGCGCCAGCGTCAAAACCAGCGGCGCATGGTCGAATGCGCGCTCGCGCAGCAATTCATCGCGCGCCATCACCCGCCATTGACGCTCATCGTAAAGCAAGAAACGGTAACGATCGGCTTCCGCCTCGAACGCGACCGGCCGGTTGCGCACAATCGCTTCGTCGCGCGCCAGTTGCAGCAACAGCGCCAGCCGCTGCCCTTCGCGCTGCAACGCCTGACGCTCGCCCGGCATCGCGTTCAGCGATATCAATCCGAGCGCAATGCCGGCGATGACCAGCACCACCAGTACCTCAATGAGAGTGAAGCCGCGCTGCCCGGCGCGGCCTTTGTCAACCCGCTCCCGATGCGGTATCAATCCCACGAGCCGATGTCGGCGTCATTGCCGGTACCGCCCGGCTGGCCGTCAGCGCCATAGGAAAAGACATCGATCTCGCCTTTCACACCGGGAGAAAGCATCTGGTACGGATTGCCCCACGGGTCTTTCGGCAGTTTTTCGATGTAACCGCCAACCTTCCAATTGTTCGCCGACGGACCGGACACCGGCCTTTCAATCAGCGCGCGCAAGCCCTGCTCGGTGGCCGGATAGCGCTGGTTGTCCAGTCGGTACAGCTTCAGCGCCTGCATCAGCGTGGCAATGTCTTGTTTCGCGGCGGTGACGCGCGCTTCGTCGGTGCGCCCCATCAGCTTCGGCACGATCAGCGCGCCCAGCACGCCGATGATGACCACCACAACCATGATTTCGATCAGCGTGAAGCCGCGCGATCGTCGTTTGCCAGAAAACGGATGATTGAACATGAGGTGATTTTGACAAAGATAATGAAAAATAAGCGATTTTTCCGCCCCACCCAAGATGATTACGCCGACTCTTCCTTGCTGTTGCGCGCCAGCAGCCTGCCAACCACATCGCGCGGCGCAACACCGCCAAAAAGCACGCCAGCAACGGCATTCGCGATCGGCATCTCAACCCCCAACCGTGCCGCCAGTTCGCACACCGCCCGCGCGCAATTCACCCCTTCGGCCACATGCCCCAGCTCGGCCACAATCGTTTCCAGCGTCTTGCCCTTTGCCAACTCCAGCCCGACGGTGCGGTTGCGCGACAGGCTGCCGGTGCAGGTCAGGATCAGATCGCCCGCGCCCGTCAGCCCCATGAAGGTTTCCGCGTGTCCACCAAGCGCCAGCCCAAGGCGCGAAATTTCGGCCAGCCCGCGCGTCAGCAACGCCGCGCGCGCATTCATCCCCAGCCCCAGCCCATCGCTGACGCCTGCGGCAATCGCCAGAATGTTCTTGACCGCGCCGCCAACCTCGACCCCGACCACATCGTCGCTCGAATAGACGCGGATATTGCCGCCATGCACCCCCGCCACGCCCAGTTGCCGCAACGCAGCCGATTCGGACGCCATCACCAGCGCGCATGGCAAGCCCTGCGCCACTTCCTGCGCGAACGACGGCCCCGACAGCGCGCCCACGGGCAGATCGGAGCCAAGCTCGGCCGCGACAATCTGGTGCGGCAATTGGCCCGTCGCTTCCTCGAACCCCTTACACAACCAGACCAGATTCGGAACCGGCTTGCCGCGCAATTGTCGCGACAGCGGCCGCAAGCCAGCCACCGGCGTGGCAACGATCAACAGCGCGTCGCCACCAGCGCCAGCCACATGCGCGACCGCCTCATCCAGACTGAAACTCAACCGCAGATTGTCGGGCAGCGCAAAGCCCGGCAGGAAATGCGGGTTTTCGCGCCGCTCGATCAGCGGACGCATTTCCGATTCGAATCGCCCCCACAGCAACACGTCATGGCGCTCGGCCAGCGCAATCGCCATCGCCGTGCCCCAGGCGCCCGCGCCGAGAATGGAAATCTTCATTTTTCGCTTCCAGAAAGGCTTGCCGGTCCGTCAATGCCACCCAAATATACAGAGGGGAGTATTTTCAAACAGCTCCGGAACTTCCGGCCGAACCACATGTTTTTAACACATACCCTGCGGAAATCTTGCAAAACCCGGCGGACTAACGCCCCCAGACCTGATTCGAGCGCACATAACCGACCTCGCCATCGCGATGCCGGACCTTAATCCAGCCGGAAACCACCGGTTCGACGATTTCCATCAGCACGCCCTTGCCAGCGGAGAACACCGGCGGCGCAACCTCATCCGGCCGCGCACGCACGACCGCGCTAGCGGCCGTGACCACAACCGTGTGCTTGGCCGAGATCGACTTCGACTCGACCCATGCCATGTCGCCGGCCGCATCACGCACCTTGGACCAGCCCGGCGTGGTATGCACCACCTCAACCGGCATCCCCGGGGGCGCGATGAAGCGCTTGATTCCCCGGCTGCTCGGCGCATCGTACATGATGGCAGGTTCGTCACCGACCGAGCGGAAGTCGAACGCCAGCGCAGGCAAGGCCGCGCACAGCGATGCCGCGAGAAAAAGCAAACGCACAGGTGTCATCAATGCCTCCAAGTTACGGATTGCGTAAACCACACCGCAGCGGCGCATCAGATCAATGCGTGGCGCCCTGCTGTTTCTGCTGCTCTTCCGCAATCGCGCGCAGCCGATCCTGATAGTACGCTTCGAAATTGATCTCGGCCAGATGGATCGGCGCAAAGCCGGCGCGGGTGATGGTATCGGCGATGTTCGCGCGCAGGTACGGATAGACGATGGTCGGGCAGCCGATACCCAGCAGCGGATCAAGCTGTTCCAGCGGGATGTTGCGCACTTCGAAAATGCCGGATTGCGTGCCCTCGACCAGAAACGCCACCTTGTCCTTGACCTTCGACGTGACCGTCACCGTGACGCTCGTTTCGTAAATGCCTTCGGCGATGTTGTCGTTATTGACGCTGACCGACACCTCGACCGACGGCAATTCCTGCTCAAGAAAAACCGCCGGCGAATTCGGCTGCTCAAGCGACAGGTCTTTCAGGTAAACACGCTGAATCTGGAATACGGCTTGCTGTGCTTCTTCGGACATGCTGGACTTTCTTATTTATTGTTGGAGAAAAACGGGATGTTAGCAACGCTCGTTTACACGAATGTGACAAGTTCGTGCTTATGCGCCCTGTAGCAGCGGTTCGAGTTTGCCCGCGCGATCCAGCGCCGACAAATCGTCGAAACCGCCAACGTGGGTGTCGCCGATATATATTTGCGGCACGGTGCGGCGCCCGGTCTTTTGCATCATCTCCTCGCGCCGTTGCTCGTCCAGATCGATCCGGATTTTCTCGATCTGCGCCACGCCCTTCGATTTCAGCAATTGCTCGGCACGGACGCAATACGGGCAAACAGCCGTGCTGTACATCAACACGGGCGCACTCATGCCTTGCCCCTTTTGCCCTTGGCCTTGTCCTTCTCGGCCACCACCTCCGTCGCCTCGACCGGCATATTCTGCGACTTCCAGTCCTTCATGCCGCCTTCCATGCTGGAAACGTCCTTGAAACCAAGTTTTTTCAGCACTGAAGTTGCCTTGGCCGCACGCGTTCCGGTCGGACACACGATTACTACGGTATCATTCTTGTAGCGCTCAATTCGCGCCGCCCGATCCTTCAGTTCCTCGAATGGAATATGCACCGCGTTGCGAATGTGGCCGGCATCATATTCTTCCTGGGAACTCACATCGAGAATCTGCACCTTGCCCTCGTTCATCTTCTTCGTCACGGTATACGGCGGAATATGCGGCCCGCGCCCCTGCAACGTGGGCAACAGCAGCAAAAATCCCGAAACGAGGATAATGCTGATCAAAAAAATGTTATTGATGATGAAATTCACTTGGCTACCTTGCTTTCGGTCAACGATCTATAAACGCAGACATTATAGAATAGAAGGCAAACAAACTTACCCCCGTTCTTGATCATGTACAAAATTGTCTTCATGCGGCATGGGCAGTCCGTCTGGAATCTGGAAAACCGCTTCACCGGCTGGACCGATGTCGATCTGACCGAACAGGGAGTTGCCGAAGCACGCTACGCCGGCAAGGTATTGCGCGGCGCCGGCTTCACCTTCGATATGGCGTATTCATCGGTACTCAAGCGCGCGATCCGCACCCTGTGGGTGGCGCTGGATGAAATGGATCTGATGTGGATCCCGGTCGTCTGCGACTGGCGGCTGAACGAACGTCATTACGGCTCACTGCAAGGCTTCAACAAGGCTGAAACCGCTGCACGCTATGGCGAAAAACAGGTGCAAATCTGGCGCCGCAGCTACAACGTGGCGCCGGATCCGCTCGAACCGCGCGACCCGCGCGCTTCGTACCGCGACCCGCAATACGTCGGCCTGATGCACTACCAGATTCCGCTGGCCGAAAGCCTGAAAGACACGGTCGCGCGCGTGATGCCGTTGTGGAACGAATCGATTGCGCCCGCCATCCGCTCCGGCAAGCGCATTCTCGTTTCCGCGCACGGCAACAGCCTGCGCGCGCTGATCAAGGAACTGGATGGCCTGAGCGACGAGGAAATCACCAAGCTCAATATCCCGACCGGGCAGCCGCTGGTGTATGAACTCGATGCCGATCTGAAACCGATCCGGCATTATTACCTCGGCGATCCGAACGCGATTGAAGCTGCCACCAAAGCCGTGGCAAACCAGGGCGCCATCAAGGGAGCCGTCAAATAGGCTCGGCATGATGCCAGAAGAACCGCTTCCTTTCCGTGCCGTTCACGGCCGGTTTCGTGCATGTTGCAACACAATCCGGCGCCCGCTGCGCGCCGCCATTCTGCTGCTGGCTTGCCTTGCGTGCGCGGCCCAGGCCGCGCCTCGCGCTACCGATCGCAGCAAGCAGAAGGCCGCAGCGGAAGCGCAACGGGCCGACCTGCGGCAGCAACTCGATTCGCTGAAACGCGAAATCACCAAGACCGAAAGCGCAAAGGACAGCGTCGCCGATACGCTGGCAGCATCCGAAGCGGCGATTTCCAACGCCAACCGGTCATTGCGCGAACTTGCCGGCGAACAGCAGCAGACGGAAGCACGCATCAGGCTGCTGTCAGCCGAACACGCGCGCCTGACGGTTTCAGTCGCCGACCAGCAGCAGCGGCTATCAAAACTGTTGCGCGATCAATACGTCACCGGCAATGAAAACCGGCTGAAGCTGCTACTGTCTGGAGACAACCCGAACCGCATCAACCGCGAATTGCAATACATGGGCTATGTGTCGCAGGCGCAGGCAGCAATGATCGCGCAGTTGCGCGCCAGCCTGAAAGCGGTCGAAGAAAACCGCGAAGCGACGCAAAACGCGAAAGAGGAACTGGACGAAATCGCGCAGGAAAAGCTGGCGCAGAAAAACGTGCTGGAAAAAGAAAAATCCCGGCGCGCGACGCTGCTGTCGCAACTATCGAACAAACTGACGGCGCAGCGCAAGGAAGCCGGGCGGCTGCAGCGCGACCAGCAGCGACTAGCCGGTCTGGTCGACCGGCTGACGCGCCTGATCGCCGAACAGAAAAAAGCTGCGGCGGCAAAACGGCGGCAGCCTGTTGCGCGTCCGTCGAAATCCCCCACGCGGACGAACCGCGCGAGCGAACCCGCACTGGAAAACCGTGCCGAACCGGCGCACGAGCCTGATGCGCAGGATGGCGTGTTCGCCGGCCTGCGCGGCAAGCTGAGACTGCCTGTGCGCGGCAGCATCACATCGAAATTCGGCAGCAAGCGCGAAGATGGCCCCGGCGCCAAGGGCTTGTTCATCCGCACCGCCGAAGGTGCCGAAATCCGCGCGGTGGCCGCCGGCAAGGTGGTGTTCGCCGACTGGCTGCGCGGCTTCGGCAACCTGATCATCGTCGATCACGGCAGCCAGTACATGACCATCTACGGCAACAACCAAGCGCTGCTCAAGCATGCCGGCGATACCGTTCGTGGCGGCGATGTAATCGCCAGTGCAGGGAATAGCGGCGGCAGCGAGCATTCTGGCTTATACTTTGAAATGCGGCACAGGGGCCGCGCTTTCGACCCGCTGGGTTGGGTAACCATCAGGTGATACATGGGCAGCAAATTCAAGAATTTCGGACTTATCGGCATGGGCGTGATTGCCGGTGTCGCGGTTGCCACGCAATTCTCCGCGCTGGCGCAAAAACAGGTGAAATCACCGCTGCCGCTGGAGGAATTGCGACAACTGGCGGACGTGTTCGGCCTGATCAAATCCGATTACGTCGAGCAGGTCGATGACAAGAAGCTGCTGACCGAGGCGATAGCCGGCATGGTGTCGTCGCTCGACCCGCACTCGGCCTATCTCGACAAGAAGGCGCTGAAGGAACTGAAGGAAGCCACGCAGGGCAAATTCGTCGGCCTCGGCATCGAGGTCGGGATGGAAGACGGATACGTCAAGGTGATTTCGCCGATCGAAGATTCGCCCGCCTACCGCGCCGGGCTGAAACCGGGCGACCTGATAACCCGCCTCGATGGCACGCCGGTCAAGGGCATGACGCTCGACCAGGCGGTGAAACGGATGCGCGGCGAGCCGAACACCAAGATTACGCTGACGATTGCGCGCAAGGATGAACCGAAACCGCTGGTCGTCACCATCGTGCGGGAAGAAATCCAGGTCAAGAGCGTGAAGGCGAAATTCGTCGAGCCGGGCTACGCATGGCTGCGGGTGGCGCAATTCCAGGAACCGACGGTGGTCGATCTGGCGAAGAAGATCAATGCGCTGTACGCGGAAAACCCGAACATCAAGGGCATGGTGCTGGATCTGCGCAACGATCCGGGCGGCGTGTTGCCGGGCGCGATCGGCGTTTCAGCCGCATTCCTGCCGAAGGATGTGGTCGTCGTTTCGACCAACGGCCAGTTGCCGGAATCGAAGGCGACCTTCCACGCGCGCAATGAATTCTATGCCACGCGCCACTACGGCGACCCGCTGGCCAAGCTGCCGGAACAGGTCAAGAAAGTGAAGATGGTGGTGCTGGTCAATGGCGGCTCGGCATCGGCATCGGAGATCGTCGCCGGCGCGTTGCAGGATCACAAGCGCGCCACCATTCTCGGCACGCAAACCTTCGGCAAGGGTTCGGTGCAGACGATACGCCAACTGTCGCCGGACACCGCGGTCAAACTGACCACCGCGCGCTATTACACCCCGAACGGGCGCGCGATTCAGGCCAAGGGCATCGTGCCGGATCTGCTGGTGGATGAAACGGCGGAAGGCGATGGCCTGAATGCGTTGCGGATGCGCGAAGCCGATTATGACAAGCACCTGACCAACGACAAGGACAAGCAGGCCGAAGCGCACAATCCGAAGCGTGACGAAGCGGAGGAAGAACTGCGCCTGCTTGAACTGGCGAAAAAGCGCAAGCCGCTGGAATATGGCAGCAAGGACGATTTCCAGCTGGCGCAGGCGCTGAACCATCTGAAAGGCTTGCCGGTGAAGACATCGAAATCGGCCAAGGTTGAAGACAAGGAAAAAAATCTGCCGAAAGGCCCGGTCAAAGGCAAGAAGAAGTAACGCCAGTCCGTCCGGCAAGGAATCGCAGTGAACGATAACCAGCTTTTGCGCTATTCGCGCCACATATTGCTCGAAGAAATCGGCATCGAAGGGCAGGAAAAAATCCTTTCATCGCACGCGCTGGTGGTTGGCGCCGGCGGCCTCGGCTCGCCGGTGTCGTACTATCTGGCGTCCGCCGGCGTCGGCAAGATCACGCTGGTCGATAACGACACCATCGACCTGACCAACCTGCAGCGGCAAATCCTGCACACGACCGAGCGCGTCGGCCAGCCGAAGGCCGAATCCGGCAAATTGACGATGGCGCAAATCAACCCTGAGGTCGAAGTGGTCGCGCTGCAGGAACGCCTCGAAGGCGAGCGGCTGAACGAACTGGTCGCGGCTGCGACCATCGTGCTCGACTGCACCGACAATTTCGCGACCCGCCATGCGATCAACCGCGCCTGCGTTGCGCTCGGAAAACCGCTGGTATCCGGTGGCGCGGTGATGTTCGACGGCCAGATCAGCGTATATGACATGCGCGCCGCCGATGCCCCCTGCTACTCATGCCTGTTCCCGGAAAACGAAGCGTTCCCGGAAATCCGCTGCTCGACCATGGGCGTGTTCGCGCCGCTGGTCGGTATCATCGGCGCATCGCAGGCAGCGGAGGCGCTGAAGCTGATGGCCGGCGCCGGCAAATCGCTGCAAGGACGGCTGCTGATGCTTGATGCGCGCACGATGGAATGGACCAGCATCGGAGTCGCGCGCAACCCGGAATGCCCGGTTTGCGGCAGCATGAAAAAAAATACGTTTTGATACAAATTTCGTGTCAACAAACGGATCGGCACCCGCGTTATGGCGGTACGTAGAATCATCTACGGAATCATCTCAAAGGAAACGAACATGAACAAACTCATCGCCACCCTGATCGCTGCTGCTTTCGCAATCGGTACCGCTTTCGCGCAAGCGCCTGCAGCTCCGGCAAAACCGGCTACCGCAGCAACGGTTGAAGCACCTGTTTCCCAGGATGCCAAAGCTGATGCAAAAGCTGAAAAGAAAACCGTAAAGAAAGCCAAAAAAGCCAAGAAAGCTAAAAAAGCCAAGAAAGCCAAAAAAGCGAAAAGCGCGAAAAAAGCAAAGGCTGCTGACGCTCAAGCCGAGCCGGCAGAGCTGAAATAATTCCGCTCGAAAAGCCTGAAGCACACTAAACCGCCGGCCGCCCGGCGGTTTTTCTTTGCCCGTTCAGCGGCGCACCGCCTCCGGCAACAACGCACGAATTTCCGGCAGATTGCGCCAGGCGCCGTAAATGTCCATGCCGAAACCGATGACGAACTTGTCCGGCACGGTCAGCCCGACATAATCGGCCCGCGCCGCTTTTTTGCGCCCGGTCGCCTTGTCGGCAAACACCGCCAGCACCACTTCGGCCGCGCCCATGTCCAGCAGCCGCTGCCGCACCTGCGCCAGCGTTTCGCCCTCGTCCAGGATATCGTCTAGCACGATCACGATCCGGCCCTGCACGTTCTTGCGCGGAATCACCTTCCACTCCACCTGGCCGCCCTTGTCGTCGTCGCCGTAGCGGGTCACGTGGATGTAATCGTATTCGAGCGCAAACGTCAGTTGCGGCAGCAGGTTGCCGGTAAACACCACCGCACCGCCCATCACGCCCAGCACCAGCGGAAAAGACGGACTGCCGGACTGGCCAAAGCGCTGGTTCAGATCGAACGCAATCCGCGCCACCGCCGCCTGCACCGTGGCGGCATCGTGAATCAACTCGGTTTTTTCGAGCAGCGACCGTGCGCGCTCCGCCTGAAATTCCAGCATGTTTCCTCCCGGGTAATAAGCTGCTGCCATTATCTGGCAAGCTAACCGCCGCCAGCATGCGCCTGTTGGTTTTGCGCGACATTTGCAAGGACATTTCTTCAGCACCAGCCAGCCGACGGCACTGTTCCAAGCAGAATGACGGGGGTATATAGCCAAAATGAAGTGCTGGGCCACGTATTTGCTGGCTGCTTTTAAATACTGCATGGAGTATATTTTCTGGCCTTAATGACTCGAAACAACTATTCAGTCAGTTATTTTGGCCGAATCTACGCACGCAAAATCCGCCTCCCTCATGCATCGCGCCGCTGAAAAACCAGACGCCAGCCCACCCTGGCACCAGCACTAGCCGACAGCAAAGGTTTGACCTTCTGGCGCGCATGCGCTACGGTCATGCCTGCCAACTTTCCTCAATCCGCCCATGATTCCGCTCGATACCCTCGCCGCCTTTTTCATTGCTTCGATCGTGCTGGCGCTCGTGCCCGGCCCGGACAATATTTTCGTGCTGACCCAGTCAGCGCTGCGCGGCCGCGCCGCCGGCCTGCTGGTGATGCTCGGATTGTGTACCGGCCTTATCGTGCATACGGCGGCGGTCGCGCTGGGTGTCGCCGCCATTTTTCAGGCATCCGCGATTGCGTTCACCGCACTCAAGCTCGCTGGCGCCGCCTACCTGCTGTATCTGGCCTGGCTGTCATTCCGCGCCAATGCGGAAGAAATCCGCGGCGAGGCGCGCGAAACGCTGAGCGGCGCACAGCTTTACCGGCGCGGCATCATCATGAACATCACCAACCCGAAGGTGTCGATTTTCTTCCTCGCGTTCCTACCGCAGTTCGCCGACCCGGCGCGCGGCTCGCTGACGCCGCAAATGTTGCTGCTCGGACTGGTATTCATCGCCTCGACCATCCTGGTATTCGGCGGCATCGCGCTCGCCGCCGGCACGCTCGGCCAGTGGCTGGGCAAATCGGCGCGTGCGCAACGGGTGATGAACCGCATCGCCAGCTTTGTGTTCGTCGCGCTCGCCATCAGGCTGGCAACGGCCGAACGCTAACGCATCCGGCAGCAATCGGCGAACATGAAACACCTTCAGGCTGTTCTCATGTTGACCGTGCTGCTGGCACTGTCCGGCTGCGCCACAACCGAATACAAACCAGACCCGCGCTACCCGATCCACGGCAACGCGCTCGGCCTCGAATGGGGCGAACCAACCAAGGATGCCGGCAAGTGGGCCGCCAAGATCTCCGTGCCGGTTTCGTCGCTGCAAGGCGGGCAAAGCGTTCCGGTTGCGGTCGAACTGAAACTCGAACATGGCGTGCTGGCGGCGCTGCACCAGCGCAACGGCCGGCTTGACCGGATCGTGATGCTGCTGACGGCCGAGCGCTTGTTCGACGGCGAAGGACGGCAGCATCGCGGCACGGACGAAGGCATGTCGACCGTGCTGACGCCATCCGGCCTGCCGATCGAAGGCGGTTCGCAAGGCGCGATCACCAGCCGTTTCAATACCTACCCGTTCAGGACGCCGGTGGATGAACTGGTCGAACTGCCGCTGCCGCCGCTCTCAGGCGCGCAGACGGTGCGTTTTGCCGTCAACGCCAAAGTGATGCCGGCACTGCCGCCGGGGCTGTACCGGCTGCGCGCCAGTTTCGGCGTCCGCGCCAATCACGGCACGCCGGCCAAACCGCGCCATGCGTACTTCGATCTGCATTACGCCGGCGGCATGACGCGGCACACCTTCCATGAAGGCTCGTATGCCTTCTCGTCGCCGCTGCTGCCCGCCAGCGGCAAGGATGCCAATGGAAAACCTGTCGATGCCGGCAGGATTCAGGCGCGGATACCCTGGACCATTCTCAATGGCTACAACTCGAATGGCTATTCCGGCGTCGTGGCCGACGAAGACAGCCGTCATTTCGCGCTCGGACAGCGCAACCTGATCCACGATGAGGTGATCCTGCCGCGCGTGCATCCGAAAGGATACAAAATCGCATACAACCTGGAGCCGTCCTTCCCGTTCGAAAGCTACTACCCGAAGGACAACATCGACTGGAACTGGCGCAGCGGCGAGATGACGCTGGAAATCACGAATCCCGACGGCAGCCGTTCCAGCCCGGTCACCGCGGCTATCATCGGCAAATCGCCGCACCGCCACGGGCCGACCACCGGCAACAAGGAGTTCACGTCGTGGCAGCCCAAAAGCGACGGGCTATACACGGTGCGCGTCAAAGGGTGGATGGCCGACAAAAGCGGCCGGCGCTACGAAGGCGGCGGCAGCTACCGCTTCTGGATCGCGCGCCGGATGACGATGGCAACCGCGACCTTCCCCGGCGCGGCCTACCAAGTCGGCTACCAGTACGGGCGCGACATCGGCTTTTCCCCGCCGCTGCCGGCCAAAGTCAGCATCAGCGCCACGCTGTATCCGGATTCCGACCCGCGCAAGGCCAAAACGGTACGCAGCACCGGCACGGCCAATGCCGGCGGCGTGTTCGGCGTGGCGCAAGGGATGAAGATGCTGCCGCTCGATGCGCCGGGCGAATATCACGCCAGGATACTCGCCACGCACACCGACAGCAACGGCGAACTGTGGGTATGCGCGATGCGCCATGCCGGCGTGGTGTATCCGGAAAACTCCCGCATCGTCGCGCGCGGCAAAAAGCTCAGGATCGGCAACACCTATCTTGCCCGCGGCGAAACCCGGATTGAAGGCTACAACAACGGCCCGGCCGACAGCAAAATGCCGCATCTGGCGTTCCCGTTCAACGCCGGCGACGTGCTGCTGATGGCGAGCGAGAATCAGGGCTACAACAAGATCGAGCCGGTGCTGATCGCCGAAAACAAGGCGGCGCCAGCCGGAAAATGGGATGGAAAACTGGACGACATCGGCACCACCAACCTCGCGCTGCAAACATCGAACGGCCTGTCGCCACACATGTTCCCCGAATACATCATCGCCAGACAGTACTACTACGGCGCGGCGGCGCGGCCGGGCTTCATGGCGCGCTTTCTGGTTGCGGACAGCTCGACCCGCGCCCCGTACTGGCCCACCAGCCCGAACGACTTCGGCATGCAGGCCGGCTCCAGCCACAATGGCGACCAGCCGGGCGACCTGTACCGCTTTCTCGGCGGCATCGTGCGGCAGGAGGCGGGGATGCCGCCCGACTATGCCGGTTACATGTCATCCGGCGCAATCCTGCCCCGGGGCACGAACAACAACCGCGTGATCGCACCCGGCAGCGAAGACATCATCGGCCCGAAAGGCCAGCAAGCGCGCTTCTTCCTCACGCCGAGCTTTCGCCCCGGCATGGCTTACCTGCAAGGCGCAACATGGCGCCCCGTGCTGCAGATAGACCCGATGCTGCCGGTCAAAATAACGCTGACGCTGACCGCCCCGGATGGCTCGATCCAGACCGAAAGCGGCATCGCCTCGGCGACGGATGGCACATGGGCTGGGCGGGTGCGCCAGCTGCAGCAATCCGGCATCTACCACTACCGGATCAGCGCCAACTGGGAAGGCCACAGCGGAACGATTCCGGGACTGCCAGCCAACGGCGGTGAATTCTACGTGATGGGAACCAGACCGCCCGGCGCCAAAGGCTTGCGCCTCGACCAGCCAAAGGAAGCCGTGTTCTCGCTCGCCGACAAACTGCGGTTCAAAGGCCAATCCAGCGCCACTCGCGTCCATTACGCGCTCATCATGCCCGGCGCGGTCATCGCGCAAGGCTCGGTGCCGGTCGTCAACGGCAAATTCGAGCTCGCGTTCGACCCGGCCGAAATCAACCGCACCACACCGATATACGATTTGACCAACCGGGTTTCGGGCGAATCGTGGGGCGAGCAGGAGCCGAAAAATCAATGGAAGACCACGCGCAAAATTCTGCACCTGTCGCTGTTCTCCAAGGAGCGAACGCCTGATGGCTCGGTATTCTGGGATTTCCACCGCGTGATCACGCGCGGCACGACGGTGCTGTCGGTGGAGGCGAAATAATCGACACGATTTGGCACAGCAGAAATCGCAGCCCTTTATAGAAGTTACCATTTACAGCGGAGGTTCCTTTTAAGGTCCGTGACGTGAGGCGCTGCTCTTGCTACTGACCAGCGCTTCGAGGCATGCCTGTCTCTGGAATATACGACCCCACGTATATTCTGCACACCATTGTTTATCTGGCTTAAATTGACATTTTTTGCATATACCCAGACTATTTGCTCGTCAGCCTTTATTTTTTATCTGTTAACCCGGAGGAATAGCGCATGTCCAGTAATGATTTGCCGATGAACGCAGCCAATTCCGCTACAGCAACTTTTGCACCGACCGACCCGCTGTACGCGCTCCAGTGGCATTTTCCGATGATCGGCACGCTGGGCTACAGCGCCACCTACAACACCGAAGGTATCGAGCGCATCTGGAGTGAATATACTGGTGCCGGCGTGCATGTTGGCGTTTGGGATGACGGTGTTCAGCGCACGCACTGGGATCTGGCCGACAACTATGACGATTCGCTGCAGGTCAGCGTCGGCGGCACGGTTAATGATGGCCAGCCGCCGGCCGGTAGTGGTGATAAATATGCGCACGGCACGTCGGTCGCCGGGCTGATTGCCGCCCAAGCCAACGGCTTGGGCGGTGTCGGCGTAGCTTTCGATGCCGCCATTACGGCCATCCGGATTTTTGGTGGCGCGGATGACGTCAATGAACACACCGATCGTTTCCTGCAGACACTGGACAGTCTCGGTCAATTCGACGTGACCAATCACAGCTATGGGTCAGATCCCGATTTCATCGATTACGGCGATGCGGCAAAGCACCAGGTGGCGGCCGAATTGGGCCGAAACGGATTGGGAACGATAAACATTACCGCAGCAGGTAACACCAACTGGGATGGCAATGGCGAGTATTCAAAAGAAACGCGTTTTACGGTATCAGTGGCAGCGCTGGAGGATACGCCTACCGGCAACCCCACCTTTTACTCCACCTACGGTGCGCACATTTTGGTGTCGGCACCTGCCGCCTTGGTCACAACTGACATGCTGGGCATGACCGATGGCTACAACGGTCTGCTCGATGGTGATTACACGAACGACTTTGGCGGCACCTCAGCGGCAGCTCCGGTAACAACAGGAGTCGTTACCCTGATGCTGGATGCGAACGCGGGCTTGGGCTGGCGCGATGTGCACAACATCCTGGCGTACTCGGCTGTGGGCACGGGCAGTCTGTACACCGGCAACACCACTCATGAAGGATTTGCCTGGAAGTGGAACGGCGCTGACAACTGGAATGGCGGCGGCTTGCACTTCAGCGAAGACTACGGCTACGGCATGGTCAACG